>Ga0207683_10003128_pt1 | contig 14460 bp, 15 predicted proteins | sample KBSM73metaG_FD_184333 | JGI IMG/M metagenome (GOLD analysis project Ga0207683, IMG submission 184333) | Miscanthus rhizosphere microbial communities from Kellogg Biological Station, Michigan, USA - KBS M7-3 metaG (SPAdes) (version 2) | ecosystem: Host-associated > Plants > Roots > Rhizosphere >...
CCTCCGCGACATCACCGACCCCTACCGCTAACCCCTCTCCGTGCTTGCGAGGTTTCCCCCGGCCTGCGCGGGCCGCCGATGCGCCCAACTGGGCCGATGCGCCCAACTGGAACGCCATGAAACCCCGGATCCACGGCGTTCAAACGCCGTGAAATCCCCACTGAGGGACCGTGCCTGGTTGAGTGTGGCGGCGGGCGAGGCGTGGGTGCCTGTAATAAGGCGTTACGCATGTTTTACGTGGGGTGATTGCGGCGGGTATGGCTGAGGGTCATAGTAGGCGGGTCAGCGGCAGGTGCCGTTGATGCACCCTAGGTGCCGCCAGTCACCGCCATGAAAGCCCTGACCCTGAGTGAGGTCCGGATCCGGTTACGCGGGACTGGCGGTTACCCGGGACGCCGGATCGTCAACAGGGCAGTGCGCCTCGAGCGCCGCACAGTGGGGTCACGGCAGCGTCCCGGTTCCGTCATCGCGCGTGCCCGGGGCGCGTGAGTGCAAGGGGTGCCTCCCCACTGGGTCTAGCAGCGAGGAGGCTGTGATGAAGTATGCCCTAGTCAGGGTTCTGCCCGAAGTCCCGCCCGGCGGCGTGTGCGCCGGGATCGACTGGGCGTCGGCCGATCATGCCGTGTGCGTGGTGGACCTGGCCGGCCAGGTGGCCGACCGGTTTGCCGCCGCGCATGACCGGGCCGGGATCGCCGGGCTGATCGCCCGGCTGCGCGGCCGCGGCGCGGCCGAGGTCGCGATCGAGCGGGGCGACGGGGTGCTGGCTGATGCGCTGCTGGCGGCGGGCCTGACGGTGGTAGTGATCGGTTCCCGGCAGGTGAAGAACCTGCGCAGCCGGTACGGCTCCTCCGGCGCGAAGGACGACCGGTTCGACGCGTTCGTGCTGGCGGACACGCTGCGCACGGACCGGGCGCGGCTGCGGCCGCTGGTCCCGGACAGCCCCGCGACCCTCGCGCTGCGGGCGGCCGTGCGCGCCCGCAGGGACCTGGTCGCGCACCGGGTGAGCGCGTGCAACCAGCTCCGCGCCCACCTGCAGGTGGCGTTCCCCGGCGCGGTCGGCCTGTTCAGCGAGCTGGACAGCCCCCTCAGCCTGGCGTTCCTGGCCGCGTTTCCCGGGCAGCAGGCCGCCGCCCGGCTCGATGAGCAGGCCCTGGCCGCCTGGCTGGCCACCGTCCCGCGCCGCGGCAACACGGCCCCGGCCGGGGTGCTGGCCGCCCGGCTGGCTGCCGCCCCGCGCGGCGCCGCCGGCGCTGACGCGGCCCAGGCCGCCGTCACCACCCAGCTGGCCGCGGCCACGGCCGGCCTGGCCGGGCGCGTCCGGGCCCTGGAAGCCGAGATCGCCGCCCAGCTGGCCGCCCACCCCGACCAGCACATCTTCACCTCCCTGCCCCGGGCCGGGACGCTGCGCGCCGCCCGGCTGCTGGCCGAGACCGGCGACTGCCGCGCCCGCTACCCCGACCCCTGGTCCCTAGCCGGCCTGGCCGGCGTCGCGCCCGTCACCCGCCGGTCGGGCACCTACATCAGCCACGAGTTCCGCTGGAACGTCAACCGCCAGCTCCGCGACGCGATCTGCGACTTCGCCGACGGATCCCGGCACGCCAGCCCCTGGGCCGCCACCGTCTACGCCGCCGCCCGCGACCGCGGCAAGGACCACCCGCACGCCGTCCGCATCACCGCCCGCGCCTGGGTTCTGATCATCTGGCGCTGCTGGCAGGACGGCACCAGCTACGACCCCGCAAAACACCGCGCCCTGCAAGACGTCCTCACCCGCCAGGCCGCCGCCGGCACCCCGCAGCCGCACCGGTAACCGCGAACAACCCCGGCAGAACCGGCCACAGGCCCCCGCCACCACCCGGCGGGGGCCTCAACCATCCACCCTCCCCGCCCGCTCACTCCCAAAGATCCATACAGGGCAACCGGATCCATGGCGTTCGAACGCACTGAAACCGGGAGTTCATGTCGTCCGAGGACGCTCAGCGGAAGTGACGGGTGAGCTCGTTGGCGTAAACGTGGCCCAGGGTGTCCTGGTGGTCTGCGATCCACTGGCTCAAGGCGGTCTCGCCGGTCGCGGGGCCGTCGGTGTCGGCCAGGCCGTCGGCCATGGCCTGGTACTCCTCGGCGGTGAGCAGGGTGTCGCGCAGCGCGAGGCCGAGCACCCGGGCCGCGGCCGGGATGAGCGTCCCGGGCACCCGGATCACTTGACTGCGACTGCCGACGGCGGCCCTGATCGTCTGCACGAGGGCGAGAAAGGTGGGCCGTTCGGGACCCACCGCGTCGATGACCTCGGTCACCGCGGAATCGCCGGCCCGCACCGCCAGCCTGGCCAGGTCGTTCACGTGAATCGGGCGGATGCGGTACTCGCCGGTGCCGCCGACGGCGAACACCGGCAGGCGGCGGAGCAGCCAGGCGATGTTGTTGAGCAGGACGCCGTCGCCGCCGAACAGGATGGCCGGCCGCAGCACGGCGTGCGAGACGCCCAGATCGCGCAGCGCCTGCTCCACCGCTGCCTTGCCGCGGAAGTAGGGATAGGGCGAGTCGGCGCTCGGGTTGGTGATCGACACGTGTACGATCCGCCGCACGCCGGCCGCGGCGGCGGCCTGGAACAGCACGCGCGACCGGGTCACCGCCACCGGGTGGTCGACAGCTCCGCGGGCGAACCGCACCCAGTAGGTGTTGTACAGCGTCCTGGCGCCGCGCATCGACTCGGTTAGCGCCGCGGGATCGGCGAAGTCCAGCGGCCTGACCTCGATGCCGCCCGCCGCGGCGGTCTGCGGGCCTCGGCCGGGATGGCCGGTGAGCGTGCGCACCCGCCGGCCCGCCGCCTGTAGTTCGTGCGCGATGGCCGCACCGGAGTAACTGAACGCCCCGGTCACGACGTCGAAGCCGGTCATCGCGGCGAACTGAGCGCGGCCACCAGGTCGGTCAGGGTTCGCCCCAGCGGAGCATCCAGGGTGGCGGTAGCGTACCCGTCGCCGCGGGTCTCGCCCTGGTTGACGATCACCACCGGGCGCTGCAGCCCGGCCGCGTGCCTGACGTACCGGAACCCGGACATCACGGTGAGCGAGGACCCCAGGACGACCAGGGCCCTGGATCGCTCGACCATCGCATAGCAGGCTTCGGCCCGCGGCCTGGGCACGTTCTCGCCGAAGAAGACCACGTCGGGCTTGAGCACCCCGTCGCAGGCCGAACAATCGACGACCTGGAACGACTCGGTGGCCTCGTCGTCCAGGACCGCGTCCCCGTCCGGGTTGACGGTGGCCAGCCGCGCGTCCCAGCCGCGATTGGCCGCCTCGAGCCGCCGTTCCAGCTCGGTGCGCGCCGTCCGCTGCCCGCACGACAGGCAGATGACCCGGTGCAGGCTGCCGTGCAGCTCGGTCACGCCGAAGGCGCCCGCCGCCTGGTGCAGGCCGTCCACGTTCTGGGTGATGATCCCGGTCAGCAGCCCGCGGCGGCTGAGCTCGGCCACGGCACGGTGACCGTCGTTCGGTGCCGCCCGGGCGATGTGCTGCCAGCCGAGGTAGCTGCGTGCCCAGTACCTGCGCCGCGCCGCGGCGCTGCCGGTGAAGACCTGGTAGGTCATCGGCTGCGCGCGGCGGGCCAGGCCGGTCGGCCCCCGGTAGTCCGGGATACCGGACTCGGTGGACAGCCCGGCACCGCTGAGGATGAGCACCCGGCCCGCGGTGGCCACGTCGATCAAGGTACCGAACGATCCGGTGGCACGCGCCTGCGTCAGCTGGGTCACGCCATCACTCTATTCAGAGCGCCGCATTCAGAGTGCCGCCGCCCTGATGGCCTGGGACACGGCCGCCGCGCCTTCCCGGTCGAACAGGATCGTGTAGTGATTCGTCTCCGGGATGGTCTGCGGCCGCAGCGCCGGGACGCGTTCCTGCCACGCCTGTACGGCCTCGTGCGGGATCAGCGGTGGCGGTGCGCCGAACATCCCGGCCGGGGCGGTCAGCAGCGGCGTCGGCCTCGTCAGCCGCTCCAGCGCGTCGGCGAACGGCTTCTCCGCCAGCATGTCGCGGCCGTCGGCGCGAACCGCGTCCTCTACCGCCCGCGGCCGCAGCTGACCCGGCTCGCCGATCAGGTCGTAGCGGGCGTACGCCTCGACGTCGGGGTTCCAGTGCGCCGCGAGCGCCGGATGCGCCCTCCAGAAGTCCAGGTACGCCTCGGTGCTGGGAAAGCTCTGCCCCAGCCGCGCGATCGCCGGGCCCAGGGTGGCGTCGAGCACCGCGTCCAGGTCGGTGCCGTCCGGCACCGGCAGCGGCAGCCCTCCGTCGACCAGCACCAGCCGGCGCACCAGTTCCGGGTGCGCGTCCCGCGCCAGCAGCGCGACGTAGGCGCCCATCGAATGCCCGGCGAGCACCGGCCGGACCCTTGAACCGCCGAAATGACGCAGCACCGCCACCACGTCCCTGGCGTGCGTGTCCAGGCCGAACGGGCCGGGCAGGTCGCGGCTGTGACCGCGACCGCGCAGGTCAGGCGCTGCCAGCGTCCAGTCGGGTGGCATGTGGCGCGCGACCGCCTGCCACGACATACCCGAACCCGTAATTCCGTGTACGGCGACCGCCACGCGCTTGCCTGTCCCCCACAGGAGCACACGCATGTCCCCGCCGTCCACTGCCACATTTAGCAGCCGGAGTTGCATGTTTCACCCTCCAACGGTCCCGGCGCTTATGGCCGGGCCGCCCATGTATTGAGCCTATTATCCGCCCTGAAGTTGATCGTGTGATGTCAAGTTCTCGATACGGTTTACTGGCAAAAGCATGCCATGCTGGACTGGGCAAAGGAATGCCAGGTAAAACCAGCCATGGAGGTGGGCGGGGCATGTCTGTCGCACTTAGTTACTCGTCAGGAGAATCTGCGACGCCGTTGCTGGGCGACACGATAGGCGGCAACTTCGACGCCACCGTACGGGCGTTCGGCGATCGTGAGGCGCTGGTGGACCGGACGCCAGGGGACGGTACGGCCCGGCGGTGGACCTATGCCGAACTCGCCGCCGACGTGGACGCGCTCGCCCTCGGATTGCTGGAGATGGGCATCGTCAAGGGGGACAGGGTCGGCATCTGGGCGCCGAACTGCGCCGAGTGGACGCTTACCCAGTACGCGACCGCGAAGATCGGCGCGATCCTGGTGAACATCAACCCGGCCTACCGCACCCGTGAGCTCGAATTCGTGCTCAACCAGTCGGGCAGCACGCTGCTCGTGGCGGCCGAACGGCTCAAGACCTCCGATTACGCCGCGATGATCACGGAGGTGCGCCCGCAGTGCCCGGAACTGAATGCCGTCGTGCTGCTCGGCAGCCCGGAATGGCGGGCGCTGCTGGACCGCGGACGCCAGCTGGACCGCGGTGCGCTCGCCGCCATCGAGCTCGACACTGACGACCCGATCAACATCCAGTACACCTCGGGCACCACCGGTTTCCCGAAGGGCGCGACGCTGTCGCACCACAACATCCTCAACAACGCGTTCTTCGTCGGCGAGCTGTGCAACTACACCGAGGCCGACCGGATCTGCATCCCGGTGCCGTTCTACCACTGCTTCGGCATGGTCATGGGCAATCTGTCGGCGACCAGCCACGGCGCGTGCATGGTCATCCCCGCGCCGGCTTTCGATCCCGCCGCGACCCTGCAGGCCGTGCAGGCTGAACGCTGCACCTCGCTGTACGGCGTGCCCACCATGTTCATCGCCGAGCTGTCCGTCCCCGGCTTCGCCGACTACGACCTGTCCAGCCTGCGCACCGGCATCATGGCAGGCTCGCCGTGCCCGGTCGAGGTGATGAAGCAGGTCATCGAGCGGATGGGCATGGCCGAGGTGGGGATCTGCTACGGCATGACGGAAACCTCGCCGGTGTCCACCCAGACCCGCGCCGACGACTCGCTCGACCGCCGGGTATCCACCGTGGGCCGGGTCGGGCCGCACCTCGAGGTCAAGGTCATCGACCCGGAGACCGGCCGGACCGTATCGCGCGGTACCCCCGGCGAGCTGTGCACCCGCGGCTACTCGGTGATGATCGGCTACTGGAACCAGCCGGACAGGACCGCCGAGGCCGTCGACGCGGCGCACTGGATGCACACCGGGGACCTCGCGGTCATGGACTCCGACGGCTACCTGGCCATCACCGGGCGGATCAAGGACATGGTGATCCGGGGCGGGGAGAACATCTACCCACGAGAGATCGAGGAATTCCTCTACACCCACCCTGACATCCTGGACGCCCAGGTCATCGGGGTACCCGACGCCAAGTACGGCGAGGAGCTCATGGCCTGGGTTCGGCTGCGCGCGGGAGCGCCAGAGCTGACCGCTGAGGCGCTGCGCGCGTTCTGCTCGGGGCAGCTGGCGCACTACAAGATCCCGCGGTACGTGTACATCACCGACGAGTTCCCGATGACGGTGACCGGCAAGGTGCGCAAGGTCGAGATGCGGGAGCGCTCGGTGGAGATCCTCGGCCTCGACGCCACCTAGCGGCGCGCCGGTAGGCTCCGTCGGTATGAAGGTCTTGATCGCCGGAGGGGCCGGATACATCGGCAGCACGATCGCCTACGCCTGCTCGGACGCGGGGATCAGCCCGGTGATCCTGGACAGCCTGATCACCGGCCGCCGTGAGTTCGCCGCGGATCACGCCTTCTACCAGGGCGATATCGCCGACGGCGGGCTGATCGACCGGATCTTCGCCGAGCACCCCGATATCGCCGCGGTGATCCACTGCGCGGCCCTGATCGTGGTCCCGGACTCGGTCGCCGACCCGGTCCGGTACTACCGGGCCAACGTCGCCGGCAGCCTGGACTTCACCGCGCACCTGCTGCGCAACGGCTGCCCGCGGCTGATCTTCAGTTCCTCGGCCGCCATCTACCGGGCCAGCGAGGACCTGAGCGTCGACGAGGACTCGGCCGTCGACCCGCAGAGCCCGTACGCGCGGACCAAGGCGATGTGCGAGGCGATGCTCGCCGACATCGCCGCCGCCGAGTCCGTCCGCGTGGTGTCGCTGCGGTACTTCAACCCGATCGGCGCCGATCCCAAGATGCGCACCGGGCTTCAGCTGCGGCGGCCGACGCACGCCCTGGGCAAGATGATCCAGGCGCACGACGAGGGTGTCCCGTTCCAGATCACCGGGACCGACTGGCCGACCAGGGACGGCTCGGGGATCAGGGACTACGTCCACGTCTGGGACCTGGCCGCGGCGCACGTCGCCGCGCTGACCCGGTTCGACACCCTGCCCGGGGCGGTGACCGCGATCAACCTCGGCAGCGGCACCGGCACCACGGTCCGGGAGCTCCTCGCCGCGTTCAACGAGGTCGCCGACCATCCGGTCGAGGCGCGCGAGGCCGCCCGGCGGCCCGGCGACGTCGCGGGCGCCTACACCCGGGTCGGACGGGCGGAGCGCCTGCTGGGCTGGCGGGCCCGGTACGACCTCACCGAGGGCATCAGCCACTCGCTCCAGTGGGCCGCCGTACGCGACGAGATGCTGGCCGGCCCCGTCGCCTGACGCCATCGTCACCCGCTGCCTGGCCCTGCTGTCCGCCCGTCCTATAAATATGGGGCGGAAAGCGCACCGTGGTCATCGATGGTGATGATCGCGAAGTTCCTGGCGATAGAGATTGGTAAATGATTATATTGGCGGAAATCAGGCGTATGATCGAACAGCTTGACAGACGGTCCCGTCTACCCGCCGCGGGGCTGTGGGGGAGCGGAGATGGGGCAGGAGCTTCAGCGACGTACGCCGGGCACGGTAGCCCGTGCCGATCCGTCATGGCCGACTGTAGCGAGCACCACCATCCGCCTCTGGTTCGACCGTCACTACGGGCGGCGGGCCCGGCGCCGGAGCCTCGTCCTGGTGCTGAGCGCACTGGTGGCCATGGCGCTCGGGGCGGGCGTGACCCTGGCCTTCACCCAGCGGCACACCGCCAGTACCCACGCCGGCACCCCTGCCCCGAACGCGATACAGGTGGCGCAGGCCGACCGGCAGAAGGCCGCGGTGTGGATCGCCAGGGAAGTGGCCTCCAACATCGTCGTGGGCTGTGACCTGCAGATGTGTAACCAACTGCAGAAGAGCGGTTTCCCCGGCGCCCGGCTGATGCAGCTGCAGCCGACCTCTCCCGATCCGCTCGGCTCGCAGCTGGTTGTCGCCACGCCAGTGATCAGGAACCAGTTCGGCACCCGCCTGGCCAGCGTCTACGCCCCGCTGGTGATCGCCAGCTTCGGCTCGGGCGCGGAGCGCGTCGACGTCCGCTTCGTCGCGCCCGACGGCAGCAAGGCCTTCGAGGCCGAGATCGCCACGGATCGGAAGGCCCGCATCGCAGCGGGCGAGCAACTGCTCGCCAACAATCACGTCCAGGCCTCGGCAGAGGCCAGGAGCACCTTGCTGGCTGGCCGGGCCGATCCGCGCCTTCTTGTAACGCTTGGGACACTTGCCGGCCTAATGCCGATTCAGCTGGTAGCGTTCGATGACCCCTCGCCTGGTGCGAGCCCGGATGTACCGTTGCGCGGCGCCGAAATCGGAGCTGCCACAGCGGCCGGCCTGCCAGCGATGGTCACGTTCCTGAAGGCGCAGCAAGACGAGTACGCACCCGCGGTGGCGAGCATTACTCAGATCGCTAACGGGCGACATGTGGTCACCGTGCGGTACGACGCTCCGGGTCCTATGGGCCTGGAAGGCTCATAGCGATTCAACAGCTTGGGGAGGGATCAACGTGAGGTTTTCGCGAATAACGAGAAAAATTGGCATGCTCCTGGCGGCGTCGGCCTTGCTGATCGGAATGCCAGCCGCGGCCGCGTCGGCGGCGTCGTCGGCGGCCGCCGGCACCGGCTGGATCAGGCTGGCGCACCTGTCGCCGAACACCCCGCCGGTCGACGTTTACCTGTATTCGTTCGGCAATTCCAACGCGAAGATCGTGCTGCACCACGTTGCCTACGGAGAGGTCTCGCCCTACGAGACCGTCACCGCCGGCGACTACAGCGTGGCCATGCGGGCGGCCGGCGCCGCCGCGTCGAGCCAGCCGGTCCTGTCCACCAGCGTGACGGTCAAGGCCGGTCACGCTTACACGGTGGCGGGCATGGGACCCAAGTCGGGCCTGCGGCTGCAGGTGCTGAACGACGACCTGACCACGCCGTCGGGTAAGTCCTCGGTCCGGGTGATCCAGGCCTCGCTGAAGGAGCAGACGGTCAAGTTCACCTGCGGCGGGCAGGACATCGTGCCCAAGGCGACGTTCGCCTCGGTGAGCTCCTACCAGGCCATCCCGGCCAACACGTGGACCATGCAGGCCATCGGCTCCAATTCGACCGCGACGGACCGCTTCAACATGGCCGCCGGAACCGTGCACACCATGGTGGTCCTCGACGGGGCCAGTGGCCTCGAGATCGTCAACCTGGAAGACGCCGCGGGCGCTGGCCAGCCGCCGGCGGGCGGGGTCACCACCGGCTTCGGCGGTACCGCGGGGCACGGTCCGGGATCACCGGCGCCGTGGCTGGCGGTCATCGGGGCCGGCGCGCTGGTCGCCGTCGGCGGCGGCCTCAGGCTGCGCCGTCACGGCCTGCGCCGTCGGATGAACACCGGGGTCTAGGGATGCCGCTTCGCAGGCCGGCCGCGATCGCTTTCGCGGCCGGCCTGGTCGTAATCGTGGGCGGCACCGCGGGCCTGCTGCTGACCCGGCATCCGACGCCGGCCCTGCGGCCGGTCGCGGCGGGGGTGGCGGCGCTGCCCGTGCCCACCGGGCCGATCGTGGCCCCGCCGCCGTCGGCGGCGGCCAAGGTTCCCAGACCGGTCTCGCTGACCATCCCGCTGATCGGCGTGAAGACGAACCTGATCACGCTGGGCCTGGCGCCCGGCGGTTCGATGCAGGTGCCGGTCTCCACGACGGTCGCGGGCTGGTTCACCGGAAGCCCGCGGCCGGGGGCCGTCGGCTCGTCCATCATCGTGGGACACGTCGATGGCCGCGTCGCCTCGACCGAGGCCCAGGGGGTGTTCTTCCGGCTGAACACGCTGAAGGTCGGCGACGACGTCTTCGTCAAGCGGGCCGACGGGACCACGGCGGAGTTCCGCGTCACCGAGGTCCAGACGTACCTGAAGGATCACTTCCCGACCCAGACGGTATACGGTCCCACGCCCGACGCGGAGTTGCGCCTCATCACCTGCGGCGGCGCCTTCGACTCCGTCTCCCGTCACTACCTGAGCAACATCGTCGTGTACGCCACCCAGGTCCGCTGACCCGCGGGCCGGGCGAGAACCGGACAAGCCCCTGCTCACCTCGCGGTGAGCAGGGGCTTGAGCGTGCCAAGCTAGGGTCATGACGCCGGAGGAGCGATACGAGGACCTAGTGGATGAGTTCGCCGGCGTGGACGGGGTGACGCCGCCGACGGGCGGCAGCGGGTTCGGCCGCGGCGCGCTGCGCTACCGCCGGAAGATCTTCGCGATGTTCGTCCGCGGCCAGCTGGTGGTCAAGCTGCCCGCGCCGCGGGTGGACGAGCTCGTCGGGGGCGGCCACGGCGACCGCTTCGACGCCAACAAGGGCACGCCGATGAGGGAGTGGTTCAGCCTGGATCCCGGGTCCGCGCTGGCCTGGCCGTCGCTGGCCCGCGAGGCCCTGGACTTCGCGATGGCGAGGACTTCCGGCCAGACCGGGTAATGCTCGCCCGGTCCCGGGGATAGCCTGGTCCCGGAGGCGCCATGGACGTCGAGGTCACCGACAACCCGGACAAGGCCAGGTTCGAGATCGTCGCGGACGGCGAACTGGCCGGGTTCGCCCAGTACCACCTGCGCGACGGCGTGATCGCGTTCACCCACACCCAGACCGACGACCGGTTCCGCGGCCACGGCCTGGGCAGCCGTCTGGTGCGGGCGAGCCTGGACGATGCCCGTGCGCGGCACCTGGTGGTCCTGCCCTACTGCCCGTTCGTACGGAGCTGGATCACCGAGCACAGCGAGTACGCCGACCTGATCCCGGACGGCCGGCGCGAGCAGTTCGGCCTATGAGGCGGACCGGTCACCGCGAAGCCGATGAGTTTCCGCGACGGGCCGCGTTACATCCGTATGGACTACAAACTCGAACTGGTGCTCATCCCCGTCACCGACGTGGACCGGGCGAAGAAGTTCTACCTCGACAACATGGGCTTCGTGCTGATCGTCGACACCGCGATCGGCGACGGGCAGCGGGTCGTCCAGGTCGTCCCGCCGGGCTCGGAATGCGCGATCGGGTTCGGCACCGGGATCACCGCGGCCGCGCCCGGCTCGGCGCAGGGCCTGCACCTGGTCGTGTCCGACATCCTCGCGGCGCGCGACGAACTGGCCGGGCGCGGCGTGGCGATCGGCCCGGTGCGGCACATGGTGTCCGGGCAGTGGGTGGACGGACCGCACCCGGAGCGCGAGAACTACCAGTCGTTCGCCGACTTCGCCGACCCGGACGGCAACATCTGGCTGCTCCAAGAGGTCGACCGAAGCAAGGGCTGAGGATGGATCATTCCGGGTTCGCCGCCCTGGCCGAACGGCACCGGCGTGAGCTGCACGTCCACTGCTACCGGATGCTGGCCTCGTTCGACGAGGCCGAGGACGCGGTGCAGGAGACGTTCCTGAAAGCCTGGCGCGGCCGGTCCGGCTTCGACGGCGGGTCGCAGTTCCGCGCCTGGCTGTACCGGATCGCCACCAACGTCTGCCTGGACATGCTCCGGCACAGCTCCCGGCGGACCTCGGCGAACTCGTTTGCCGAGGTGCCGTGGCTGCAGCCCTACCCCGACCTGCTGCTCGAAGCGGCCGCGCCGAGCGACGAGCAGCCCGAGGCGGTGGCCATCTCGCGGGAGACGATCTCGCTGGCGTTCCTGGCTGCGCTCCAGGTCCTGCCGCCGCGGCAGCGCGCGGCGCTGGTCGCCCGCGACGTCCTCGGCTGGCCGGCCAGCGAGACCGCCTTGGCGCTCGGGACCAGCGTCGCCGCGGCCAACAGCGCCCTGCAGCGGGCCCGGGCCACTATGCAGTCCCACCTGCCGGACACCCGCGCCGAGTGGTCCGCCCGGGAGCCTAGCGCCGAGGAGCGCAAGCTGGTCGAGCAGTTCATCGCGGCGCACGAGCGGCTCGACACCGAGGCGGTCATCGCCATCGCCGCCCGGGACATCAGGGTGACGATGCCGCCGCTGCCGTACTGCTTCCAGGGAACCGAGGCGATCCGGCCGCTCATGGCCGACGCGGCCGCGATGGGCGAATGGCGGCTCGTCCCGGCGGGGGCCAACCAGATGCCGGCCGCGGCCAGCTACCTGCGCCGGCCCGGCGACAGCGTGTTCCGCGCGTTCAAGCTCGACGTGATGCGCGTCGAGGGCGCGGTGATCGCCGAGATCACCACGTTCCCCGCCGACCACTTCGCCGCGTTCGGTCTGCAGCCCACGCTGTAACCTTGCCGCGTGCTCGAACATGTCACGGTGACGCGGTACGTGACCCCGCTGCGCGAGGGCGGGTCGCTGCCCGCCATCGTCGAGGCGGACAACCTCGGCACCTACGTGATGAAGTTCCGCGGCGCCGGCCAGGGTCCGCTCGCTCTCGTCGCCGAGATCATCGCGGGCGAGCTCGCCCGCCGCCTGGGTCTGCGGGTACCCGAGCTGGTGCTGGCCGGGCTCGACCCCAGGATCGCCGTCAGCGAGCCCGACCCGGAGATCCAGGACCTGCTGCGGGCCAGCGAGGGCATGAACCTCGGCGTGGACTTCCTGCCCGGCTCGTTCGGCTTCGAGCCGCTGGGCTGGACGGCCGAGCCGGAGTTCGCCAGCCAGGTGCTCTGGTTCGACGCGCTCGTGCAGAACGTCGACCGCACCTGGCGCAACCCGAACCTCCTGGTCTGGCACCGCAACATCTGGCTCATCGATCATGGCGCGGCGCTGTACTTCCACCACAACTGGCCCACGGCCGACCCTAAGCGCCCCTTCGATGCGGCCGAGCACGTCCTGCGCGACCGTGCCACCGACCTCGGCGCGGCCCACGCCGCGCTGGCCCCGCGGATCACCGCGGGCCTGCTGGCGGAGGTGACCGCGCTGGTCCCGGTGGAATGGTTCGGCGACCGCGGCGCGGACGCCTACGCCGAGCACCTCCTGCAGCGCGCCCCGATCGTGCCGGAGGTGATCCGCCCGTGACCGCTCCCGACGTCTTTGAGTACGCGCTGGTCCGGGTGGTGCCGCGGGTCGAGCGGGGCGAGGCCATCAACGTGGGCGTGATCGTCTACTCGCAGGCCTTCCGGTACCTGTGTGCCCGGATCGAGCTGGACGAGCCTCGTCTGCTCGCCGTCGACCCCGCGGCCGACCTCGACGCGGTGCGGGCGGGCCTGTCCGCGTTCGAGAAGGCCTGCACCGAGGGCCCGCTGGCCGGCCGCCCGCTCGGGGAGCGCTTCCGCTGGCTCACCGCGCCCAGGTCCACCATCGTCCAGCCCGGCCCGGTGCACAGCGGCCTCACCGCCGACCCGGCCGCCGAACTCACCCACCTCTTCGAGACCCTGGTCCGCGTCTCCCCCTGACCACCCCGCGACGAAGATCCGCCCGCCGCCCGGGCACAGGCTAGTCTCGACTGCTGTGACCGAGAACCTTGATCCTGTCGCGTACAACCGGGCTGCCTGGGACCGCGAAGTGGACCGGGGCAACGAGTGGACCCGGCCGGTCGGGCCCGACGTCACCGCCCGCGCGCGGACCGGTGACTGGTCGGTGGTCCTCATCGGGTACGAGCCCGTGCCCCGCCACTGGTTCCCCGCCAGCATCAAAGGGGCCGCGGTGCTCTGCCTCGCCTCCGGCGGCGGTCAGCAGGGTCCGGTGCTCGCGGCCGCGGGCGCGGACGTCACCGTGTTCGACAACTCGCCCCGGCAACTCGCCCGCGACGAGCAGGTGGCCGCCCGGGATGGCCTGGCCATCAGGACCGTGCTCGGCGACATGCGGGACCTGAGCGCCTTCGCCGACAGCAGCTTCGATCTCGTCTTCAACCCGGTGTCGAACGTCTTCTGCCCTGACCTGGCTCCGGTCTGGCAAGAGTGCTTCCGCGTGCTGCGCCCGGCGGGGCTGCTCCTGACCGGGTTCCTCAACCCGGACCTGTATATCTTCGACGTCGAGGCGCTGGAAACGCGGGCGGAGTTCGTCGTCCGCCACCGCGTCCCCTTCTCCACCCTCGACCTGCCCGAAGCCGAACGCCGACGGGGATACGGCGATGGCCCGATCGAGTACAGTCACACGCTGACCGGGCAGATCGGCGGCCAGTTCGCGGCCGGCTTCGTCCTGACCCACCTGGTCGAGGCGCCGCACCAGGCCGATGCCACCGCTCGGTACATGCCGGGATACTTCGCCACCCGCGCCGTCAAGCCGCCCGCCGTCAAGCCGCCCGCTGTCCAGCCGCCCGACGGCTAGGCCCCGTAGAGCTCCGCGATCGCCGTCTCGTACCGGTCGAGCGCCCGCTCGACCGGCCCGCGGGGCACCGACGGCAGCCAGTGGAGCGCTCGCCGGAACCCGGCGCTG
>Ga0207683_10003129_pt1 | contig 14460 bp, 9 predicted proteins | sample KBSM73metaG_FD_184333 | JGI IMG/M metagenome (GOLD analysis project Ga0207683, IMG submission 184333) | Miscanthus rhizosphere microbial communities from Kellogg Biological Station, Michigan, USA - KBS M7-3 metaG (SPAdes) (version 2) | ecosystem: Host-associated > Plants > Roots > Rhizosphere >...
CGCGGACCGGGTCGCTGACGCGATCCCGCCGCCCGAGCAGCCGCTGGTCGCCCGGCAGAGCCCGCCGCCTGGCCGGCAGAGCCAGCCAGCTGACCGGCAGAGCCCGCCGCCTGACCGGAAAAGTCCGCCGCCTGACCGGAAGAGCCCGCCGCCTGACCGGAAGAGCCCGCCGCCTGACCGTGCCGCCGGGCAGATGCGTCCGGCCGCCTTCCGCCGGCCTCCCGCCGCCCCAGCCAGACGGGCGCTTCCGGCCGCCTTCCGCCGGCCGCCCGCCGCTCCGGCCAGGCAGCTGCTTCCTAGCGGTCCCGCACACCCGCCTGTCAAGCCGACCGGCCGTACATCCACCAGCCGGACGGCGGAACCACCACGCCAGGACGGCGGATACGATCGCGAGGTTGTCGCGGCGATCACCGCGGGAGACCCGGGCGGCATCGCCATGGCATACGACAGGTACGCGGCAGCCCTGTACGGCTACTCCCACTGGATGCTTCACGACTCGACGGCCGCTGCCGGAGCCTTGAAGGACACATTCGTCATCGCCGCCGCAACGGCCGGCAACCTGTCCGAGCCCTCCAGCCTGCGTCCGTGGCTGTTCGCACTGACCCGGAACGAATGCCGACGCCGGATCCGGCCCGCGTCCGCGGTCCGCGACGGGGAGGCCGATGCGGCCGGTGAGCCGGCCGATACGACCTATGAGCTGTCCGACGCGGCTGATGACCTGTCTGATGCGACGGTGCAGTTCCGGGCGGTCGGGCGGCCGGCGGCTGCGGGTGACGACCTGTCTGACGCGACGGTGCAGTTCCGGGCGGTCGGGCGGCCGGCGGCTGCGGCCGATGACCTGTCTGACGCGACGATACAGTTCCAGGTGATCAGGCAGCTTGCCGACCCGATTACGCCGTTCCGCGTGATCGGCCAGCCGGCCTACCCCCCGGGCCACGTCCACGGTGACCAGGGGCAAGCCGAACTGCGGAGCCTGATCCACTCCGTCCTAGCCGGATTGAGGCCTGGTGAGCGCGAGGTCATCGAGCTGAGCTTCAGGCACGACCTCCACGACAGCGATCTGGCCATCGTGCTCGGCGTGTCACAGAGCCGCGCGCACGACCTGGCTTCGCACGCCCGGGACCGGCTGGAGGAAGCCCTCGGCGCCCTGCACATCGCGCTTACCGGACGAGAGGCCTGCCCGGTACTGGGGGAGCTGCTGGCCGGCTGGGATGGGCAGCTGACCGAACAAACACGTGAGCTGGTTGCCGGGCACATCAGAGAGTGCCGGACCTGTGCCCATCACGGATGGGGCGCAATGCGCCCGGCCGCGTTTTCCCGACTGTTGCCATTGGCCCCGCTGCCCCCGGAACTGCGGGAGCAGGTCCTGAGCGTCTGCACCTCGACCGCCGAGGATGCGGTGGCGTATCGCCGGCGGGTAGTCCGCCGCGCGGAATGGATATGGCTCGCGCGGCTCTCGCGGGCGAAAAGGCTGGTGAGCTGGAGTAGCATCCGGGCCAACCCTGGAATGGCGGTCGCCGCTGTAGCGGTCGCGCTGTGGGTGGTGGCCGCCGTGACGGCCACGTTGCTCACCTTGGCTGACTCTCACACCGCTGCTGCCCAGGTGACCCCGGCAACTGGCTCCCGCGCCGCACCCGCGCAGGCGGCCCAGGCGGGCGTCCCGACCTCCCCGGGGAGTCATGCCGTAGCCACGGCGACCGCCGCCAGGCCGTCCCCTGCCGTCACTCAGTCCCCGGTCTACGTGGCAACCCAGGCGGTGCCGTCGCGCCTAGCGGCGACTTCACCCGCGCCCTCGCGTTCGGTATCGTCCTCGGCCGGGCCGTCGAAGTCGGCCAAACCATCGGGTTCGCCCTCATCGTCGCCGTCGCATACGGCATCCCCGTCCCCCTCGTCACCCACGTCGCCGCCGGCGAACTAGTCCTGCGTGGCGGTCTCTTCCCCCGCCAGCGTGGTCCAGTGGGCCAGCTGGTACCAGACGGCCAGGGTCTGCGGGTGCTCGGAGCCGAGGACTTCCTCATAGGCGGACAGAAGCGCGGCGAACTGGTCCCGGGCGTCGGCGGCAGCCCCGGCACAGCCGGTCCAGTACGCGAGTTCCTCCCGTACGGCCAGGGTGTCGGGGTGGTCGGCGCCGTACATGCGCTCGCGGATGGGGAGCAGCGCGGCGAACTGGTCCCGGGCGTCGGCGGCGGCTCCGGCGCGCCCGGTCCAGTAGGCCAGGTTGAACCTGGCCACCAGGGTGTCGGGCGAGTCCGCGCCGAATACCCGCTCGCGGACGCGCAGCAGCGCGGCGAACTGGTCCCGGGCGGCGGCCGCGTCGCCCGCGTAGCCCGTGAAGTTGGCGAGGTTGTGGCGGTTGGTCAGGGTGTCGGGGTGCTCGGGGCCGAGGACGCGCTCGGCCACCGGCAGCAGCGCGGCGAACTGGGCCCGGGCGTCGGCCGGGTCGCCCGCCTGCCCGGTCCAGTAGGCCAGGCTGGCGCGGGCGGCCAGGGTGTCGGGGTGCTCGGGGCCGAGGACGCGCTCGGCCATCGGCATTAGCGCGGCGAACTGGTCCCGGGCCGCGGCCGCGTCGCCCGCCTGCCCGGCTGAGTAGGCGAGTTCGCTGCGCGTGGCCATTGCGCCGGGATGGTCGGGACCGGCTGCGTAGCTGCTGGCGTCGCCATCGGCGGAGACCGCCTGGTCGGACACTGACGCCTGACCGGCAGGCAGTGCTGTCTGGGCCTCCTGAACGAGGGCCCGCAGCTCAGCCTCGGCCTCCGGGTCGGCCTCCAGCAGGTCTGCCCACCGCCCCGCCCACCGCCCGGCCAGAGCCGTGCGGACCATCCCCGTATCCGCCCCGGCCCCGCTGGAAAGCTGCTCGCGTGTCTCCTCCAGCCATCGCCTGGCCAGCTTGGCCTGCTTGGCATTCCCGCGGCCTAGCAGCTGGGCGTACCCACGCTCTGCCTTCTCCCACCCGTCGCTGGTCGCGGCGTCCACCACCATCTGGCCGGCCAGCGCCGCCAGCGTGAGCAGGCTCTCCCCCAACATCTCCCGACCTCCCCTCGCGCCTACCTCTAAGTGAGCAAGCCAAGACGGTTGGGCCTGAAATTCTACCGGCCCGGATAACGCTCTTCCTATACACCAGGACTACCAGTAATCCGGAGCCGGTCAAGCCATACGGAGCTGGTTCCCGCAATGGACCAGTTGAAGGAGGCGTGTCCTGTTTATCCGCGCTGAGGTGGGTATGTAGAGGTCCATAACCGCGAAATAACGGCGGTTAGCTGTGCAGAGCCTGTTATTTTCGTAAGGCCCGACAGGGGATCCGACGGTCATTCAGCCTGCGGCCGGCACCAGGGAGCCGTATGCCATGGAAGCGCCTGCGCTGACGACAACAGATGAACAGCTCGTTGTCGGGGATATCCCGGCTCCACCGCCCGGCCTTCAGCCCAGGCCTGCGCTGCTGGCGCAACTGAACCGGGCCAGCCAGAAGCCGCCAGTCGTGCTGACGGGCATCTGGGGAGCGGGTAAGACTCAGCTGGCGGCCACGTACGCGCGGGCGAGGCTGGCGGACAGCTGGCGGCTCGTCGCGTGGATCAACGCCCGGAACAGCGAGACCCTGCTGGCTGGGCTGGCCGCGGTGGCCGAGGCAGCCGGGCTATCGGCCGTAGGTTCCCGGCCGGGGCCGGCCGACGCGGGCCAGGCGGTCCGGGAATGGCTGGAGGCTGACGGGAGCTTTCGCCTGCTGGTGTTCGATGACGTGGAGGATCCTGGTCTGCTGCAGCCGTTCGTACCGGCCGCCGGGGAGGCCCGGGTGTTGATCACCTCGGCCCGGGATTCGATTGCGGAGCTGGGAACGAGCGTCCCGGTAGGGGTGTTCAGCGCCGAGGAGGCACTGGCCTTGCTGGGCGGGCGGACCGGCTTGGCCGACGAGGACGGCGCCTTGGCCGTGGCCGTCCAACTGGGGTATCTGCCGCTGGCCCTGGATCAGGCCGCGGGGATGATCGCTAAGCAGCATGTCGGTTACGCGGCGTACCTGGCGAAGTTGCGGGCGCTGTCGGCCGAGGATCATCTGGTCCGGGAGGACGAGGAGGAGCCATCGCCGCACGGCGTGGCGGAGGCTGTGCTGCTGGCCATGGAGGCCGCGTCCCTCGCTGACCGGCTCGGCGTGAGCATCGCGGTGATGGAGCTCGTGGCCATGCTTTCGCCGGCGGTAGTCCACCGCGACCTGCTGCATTCCGCCGGGCAGGCGGGCACGCTGCTCGGTGGCGGTCGCCGGGTGGGCGCGTCCATGGTGGATCAGGCGCTGGAACGGCTGAACGAGCGGTCACTTCTAGGTTTCAGCCTTGATGGCCAGGCCGTCAGCGTGCACCGCCTCGCGGCGCGAGTGATCCGCGCCGGGCTGGCCCAGCAGGAACGCCTCGGGCCGGCGGCCCGGATGGCCGCCTTCGCCGTGGAAGGGTCCGTCGCGGCGCTCGCAGAGCATCCTGATCACGCGGCGGTCATGGACATGCTCGCCCAGGTCGCGGCGCTGGCGGAAAACGCGGGAACGGCCACGGATGACGTCGGCGAGCAGGTAACCACGATGCTGGCCCGGCTTCGATCCCTCGCGCTTAATCACCTGGTCGAGCTGGGTGACGCCATGCCGCACGCCATCGCGATCGGCGAGCCGCTCAGCGCGGACCTCGACCGTCTGCTGGGCCCCGACGACCCGGACACCATACGGGCGCGGAACGACCTGGCCCGCGCCTACCGGGAGACGAGCCGGGTCGCCGACGCAGTCCCGCTGGTCGAGCAGGTGCTGGCCGCCCGGGAGCGGCTATTCGGTGCCGACGATCCCAGAACCCTCGCGTCGCGGAACAATCTCGCCAGCGCCTACCGGGCTACCGGCCGGGCCGCCGATGCCATCCCCCTGTTCGAGGAGAACCTGGCGGCGTGCGAGCGGCTGTTCGGGGCTGATCACCCCAGGACCCTAGCCTCGCGGCACAGCCTCGACCTCGCCTGGCAGGAGTTTGCGCAAGCTGAGAACGAAGGCCGCTGAAGATCACAGGTTGCCGCGCCTGGCCTGCTCGCGCTCGATCGCCTCGAACAGCGCCTTGAAGTTACCCTTGCCGAACCCCTGCGAGCCGTGCCGCTCGATCAGCTCGAAGAAGACCGTCGGCCGGTCCTGCACCGGCTGGGTGAAGATCTGCAGCAGATAGCCGTCCTCGTCCCGGTCGGCCAGGATGCCCAGCTCGCGCAGTTCGTCGACGTGCACCCGGGTCTCGCCGACCCACGAGCCGAGCTCGTCGTAGTAGCTCCCCGGGGTCGCCAGGAACTCCACCCCCGCCGCGCGCATGGCGCGGACGCTCGCCACGATGTCGTCGGTGGCCACCGCGATGTGCTGAACCCCGGGACCGCCGTAGAACTCCAGGTACTCGTCGATCTGCGACTTGCGCTTACCGAGGGCCGGCTCGTTCAGCGGGAACTTCACCTTCCGGGTCCCGTCCGCGACGACCTTGCTCATCAGCGCCGAGTACTCGGTGGCGATGTCGTCGCCGACGAACTCCTTCATGTTGGTGAAGCCCATCACCCGGTGGTAGAAGTCCACCCACTCGTCCATCTTGCCGAGCTCGACGTTGCCGACGCAGTGGTCGATCTCGGTGAAGAAGGCGCGCCGGCCCGGAGCCACGACCGGCTCGGCCGGGACGAACCCGGGCAGGTAGGGACCCGAGTAGCCGGACCGCTCCACCAGGGTGTGCCGGGTATCGCCGAAGGTGGCGATGGCGGCCACCACGACCTTGCCGTAGTCGTCCTCGAGCAGATGCGGCGCCTCCAGGCCGTGCGCGCCGTGCGCGACCGCGTAGTCGTAGGCCTCCTCGGCCGAGCTGACCTCGAGGGCCAGGTCCGTGACCCCGTCGCCGTGCGCGGCGACCTGCCGGCCGAGCCGGGTCCGGGCCCGTGCCGGGCCGCGGAAGACGAATCGCGCGCCACCCGACTCCAGCACGTGCACCGCCTCGTCGGGGTAGCCGGTCTCCGGGCCGCGGTAGGCGATCCGCCGCATGCCGAACGCGGTCGAGTAGTAATGCGCCGCCTGCTTGGCGTTGCCGACCGCGAACACCACGGCGTCCATGCCGATGACGGGAAAGTCGAAGGGACTGTGCTGAGCTGGCGTCGTCATGCCGCCAGGATGCGCACAGGTTTTCAACCTGCGCAACCAACCGCGATTATGCTAGTCACTTTGCCCATTAATACCGAACGGGCCATGGTATCTTTGCACACTATGACCACTGATCCGCCTGGGCCGGTGGACGCCCTGGACGCGGCGCTGATCGAACTGCTCGCCGCCGAGCCGCGGGTGGGGGTGCTCGAGGCTTCCCGCCGGCTGCGGGTCGCCCGCGGCACCGTGCAGGCCCGGCTGGAGCGGCTGCAGGACCGTGGCGTGATCACCGGGTACGGGCCCGAGGTAGACCCGGCTGCGCTGGGCTACGAGGTGACCGCGTTCGTCACCCTGGAGATCCGCCAGGCCGGCGGGCACGACCCGGTGGCCGAACGGCTGGCCGCGATCCCCGAGGTGCTCGAGGTGCACACCATCACCGGGGCAGGTGACATGCTCTGCCGGGTGGTGGCCAGGTCCAACGCCGACCTGCAGCGCGTGATCGATGCGATCGTCTCGGCCGAGGGAGTGGTCCGCTCCGCCACCCTGATCTCGCTGGCCACTCAGGTTCCGTACCGCATGATCCCGCTCGTGCGGGTCGCGGCGGGCCACGGCCGGTGACCGGCTGTGCCGTGTACTCCGAACAGCGACATCGCGCGTCTTGGTTACGTACGGTACCGTGGCTAATCCCAGATTATGGCGGCTGGTCACGACGGCCGCTCGGTCGGCGGGGATAACAGGAGCTGGATGTGCAGACCAGCACGGGTGGGGACCTGGCGGGTTCGGCGACCCCGGACCTGAAGCAGCGGGCCGCCGGGGGCATAGCCCGCGGCGCCGCCATCATCGCTGCCCTGACCATTGTCGCGAGGCTGTTCGGGCTCGTCCGCACGCTGGTGTTCTCGCAGACCGTCGGGGCGGGCTGCCTGGGCACGGCGTACGTCACCGCGAACCAGGTGCCCAACCTGGTCTACGAGCTGGTCCTGGGCGGCGCGATGACCAGCGCGATGGTGCCGATCCTGGCCCGGGCAGCGGAGCGGGCAGATTCCGATCCCGCGGAACGTGCCTACGTCGGCCAGGTAACCTCGGCCGCGCTGACCTGGTCGTTCATCATCCTGGTGCCGTTGACCCTGCTCATCGTGGCCACCGCCACGCCGATCGCCATCGCGCTCAACCCGGCCAACGCGAGTGCGCACTGCGACCGAGCCGCCATGATCAACGCCACCAGCCACATGCTCGTGGTGTTCGCTCCGCAGATCCTCTTCTACGGAATCTCGGTCGTCCTGTACGGGTTGCTGCAGGCCTACCGCCGGTTCGCCGGGCCGACCCTGGGACCCGCCATCTCCAGCCTGGTGATCATCGCGGCCTGCCTGGCCTTCGTTCCGCTGAGCGACGGACAGCCGCTGGGCAGCCTGCCGGTGTCGGCCGAGCTCGTCCTGTCCGTGGGCACCACGCTCGGCGTCGCCGCCCTGGTCGTGGTCGGCATCGTGCCGACGTGGCGGCTGCACCTGCGGTTCCGGCCGGTCTGGCGGTTCCCGCCCGGAGTGGCGCGCCGGGCGGGCGGCCTGGCGCTCTGCGGCCTCGTCGAGATCATCGTCGTCGACCTGGCCTCGGTGGTCGCCATCGCCCTGGCCAACGGGCACGGGACCACCGGCACGATCGTGATCTTCAACTACGCCACCCAGGTGTTCACTTCGGTGTCCGCGGTGCTGGCCATCTCGGTGGTGCTCAGCGCCTTCCCGGTCCTGTCCGCCCGCGACGGGCCGGAATTCGACCGGACCAGCGCCGGATCGACCCGGGCGGTCCTGCTGCTGTCCTGGCTCGGTACCGCCGCCATCGTGGCCATCGCGCTGCCCGCGGCCCACGTGCTGGCCTCGGAGCCGGATCAGGTGCCCGAGCTCGTGCAGTCGTTTGTCCTGTTCGCGCCCGGGGTGGCCGGCTTCGCCGTGATCGCGAACCTGACCCGGGTGATGTTCGTCATCGGGCGGCTGAAGGTCGCGGCCGCGGGCCTGGCCGGCGGCTGGGCCGTCACGATCGTGGTGGATGTCGTGCTGGTGCAGCTGGTGCCGCCGCACCTGGTAGCGGCCTCGCTTGCGCTGGGGAACACTGTCGGCCAGACCGCGGTCGCCATCCCGCTGGTGCTGGTCACCCGCCGGATCTGCGGGCCGGCCGCCGTCCAGGGCGCCGGCCACGCCGCGCTGGCCGGGCTGGCCGCCGGGGCCGTCGGCGCCGGAGTCGGCGTGGCCGTCTGCCTGGCCGCGCCGGACGGCGGGAAGCTCGCGGCGGCCGCCGTAGCGGCGGTCGCGGCCGGCGGCGCCTTCATCGCGTTCGCCGTGGTCGCCTACCTCCTGGACCGGGGCGACCTGAAGGTGGTCGTGGCCCGGCTGCGGCGGACGGGCGGGACCGGCCGTTAGCTATCCGTACGGCTAGTTGTAGGTGCTGCCGGCGTCCTGGGCGCCGAAGCTGGCATCGGAGCCGTTCTCGTCCTTGAAGCCCGACGTCCACTGGGACCAGGAGACGGTATCGCCAAGGGCGAAGCCGTCGAAGTTCCACGGTCCGGTGTACGTGTTGTCCTTGAACACGTTGTTCTGGTGTCTGGAGATGTTGACCAGGACCACCCAGGCGCTATAGGGCTTGGTCGAACCGTACTGACTGAACAGGCCGTTGAAGCCGCAACTCCGGGCCGCCGTGCAGGCCGAGCCGATGCTGGCCGGGTTGAAGCGGAAGGCGTTACCTGAGACGGTGACGTTCTGCGTCTTCCAGCGGCACATGTCGAAGTAATCCGGATTGTCGGCCGGCTGGTTCGCGGCCGAGTTGCCCAGTGCCGACTTGCACGTGGCCTGGGTAGCGGCCGGGCTGACCAGGGTGCAGGCGTCGTCGTAGCCGTCACCGCAGAAGCGGTTGGCGTTCTCCCACAGGACGACGCCACCCCAGTTGTCGATGAAGGTGTTGCCCTCGATGGCCAGGGTGCTGTAGCCGAAGCTGTTGGGGACCCGGCTGTCCCCGCCCGACTCGGAGATATACACGGCGCTGTCCGTGAACCCGCTGTCCGCCGCGCCCGTGCCCCAGGCGTTGCCGGTGAAGGTGTTGCCCTTGATCAGGGCGTTGTAGCTGATCTCGTAGATCAGCGCCTCGGCGTAGTTGGCGGAGAAGTAGTTGCCCCCGATATCGAAGCCGTCGTTATTGGTGTCGGCCCAGATGCCGACGCTGTAGTTGTCATGGACGTAGTTGTCCCGGACCGTCACGTTCTGGGCCTGCCAGAACTTGCCGCCTCCGCTGCAGCCGCAGCCGTCGAACTGGCCGGCCCCGGCGCATCCGGCCGGCGTCCTGACCGGGAACTTGCTGAACGCTTCCCAGTTGCACGTGTCGTTGTAGGAGATCTCGTTGTCGCTGAGCACGATGTTCTGCGGGCCGCCGGTCACCTTGGATTCCTGCGGGTCGCCGGGATTCTGGTAAGCGTTGAACGCGTACTGGCCGTTCCCGGTCAGGCAGTTGTGCTCGATCGTGTTACCCGAGCCGACCATCATCGCGGCGCCAGGCACGTTGCCCTTGATCGTGCTGTGCGTGATCGTCCAGTTATCGTCGGAGTTGGTGTTGACCGCTCCCTGGCTACCCGGCGGCGAGAAGTTCTCGATGGTCAGGTACTCGATGGTAACGCCGGTGATGCCGGTGCCGTTGCCGACGAACGCGAAGTCGTTCTGGTCGTAACCGGAGGAGCCCGGGTCGTCGCCGGAGATGATCGCACCCGGGGCGCCGATGAAGGTGTCGTTGCGGCCGGGGTTGATCTGCGCGTACTCACCGCTGCCCAGGTAGTGAGTGCCTGCGGCGAAGTAGTACGTGGTGCTGGCGGGCAACTGGTCGCCGAACAGGCTGGCGTTGTTCCCGGCGGGGACCGTGACGGCGCGGGCCGGCGCGGAGGCGGGACCGCTGAGGACTCCCGCGTTGCCGCACACCGCGGTGGGCGCTCCGGCCGCCGCTGGTGGCGGCGGGGCCGGGGTCGAGGTCGCCGACGCGGTGGGGGCCGGAGCGGTAGGGCCCGGAGCGCCGGACCCGGGCTGGTCCCTGGCTGGCTGCGTGAGGTTCAGCCCGCGGGACACCGTGGCCAGCATCTCGCGTGGTACCGCGGAAAAACAGACGGCGACTAGGGAGAGCACCGCGATGGGCAGTATGAATACCAGCGGCCGCCGGGTACGCCCCCGGTGTCCGAATCGGCGCCTAGGTCGTGTCATATCACGATAGGCTATATCTTTTCACGCCGGTTGTCTGGATTCTCCGTTATCGTTTTCGATATAGACCGGGACGGCCTGGGCCGATCTCGGAGCCGGGCCGGAGACGCCAGAGCGCGGGCTCAGCTGATCAGGTCGGTGGCCATCTCCAGGACGATGGCCCGGAGCTTGTCCCGGTCGTCCACCTCCTGCAGGAAGAACATGCAGGTCGCGCCCACGGAGAGCACGGCGGTAGTGGCTCGCACCCGGTCGCGCAGCGGGGCTTCCGGGCCCACCAGCACATCGACGAGCGCGTTGAGCCGGACGCGGACTCGCGCGAACCGCTCCTTGCCCGCCTCCATGGACTGCACCGAAGCCCGGTTCTGCTCGAGGAAGCGGAAGACCTCGTTGCTGGCCAGCACGACGCCCACGTAGCGGTCCAGCAGCTCGCGGCGGCGCGCGTCACTGCGCGGCTGATCCTTGGCCCAGTCCAGGAGCGCGTCGAGCTCGGCGAAGTAGTCGTCGGTGAAGCTGTGGACGATGTCTTCCTTGGACTTGAAGTGGTAGTAGAGCGCGGCCTTGGTCACGCCCAGGCGCTCGGCGATCTCGCGCAGGGACGTCTTCTCGTACCCCTGCTCAGCGAACAGCTCGAGCGCCACCTTCTGCACGCGGGACCTGGTATCGGTCCGCGGCGTGGGCGCCGTGTGTTCCATGTCCGTTTCGCCATCCCTAGGCGGAGCCTGTGCCGCCATATTCTACTTGACGGCCGGTTAATTACGGCCCTAGCATATTGACTTGCCGGCCGGTAAGTCAACGACGCCGGACGCGGACGGGAAGACGGCGGATAGGGGAGTAGCGGGTGGCGGAATCAACGGCTAGTCCAGGGACCGGATCGGGGCAGGGTAGCGGACCGGCCAGCGCGAGCGGAGCGGGCGGGCAGTTCCTGCCCCCGCGCGAGGTGATGATCGTCCTGCCCGGGCTGCTGATGGCGATCCTGCTGGCCATGCTCGACAACCTCATCGTGAGCACCGCGCTGCCGCGGATCGTCGGCGACCTTGGCGGGGTCGCGCACCTGTCCTGGGTGGTGACGGCCTACATCCTCGCGTCCACGATCACCACGCCGTTCTACGGCAAGCTCGGCGACATGTACGGACGGAAGACGTTCTTCGTCGCCGCGATCCTCATCTTCCTGGTCGGCTCGGCGCTGTCAGGCCTGTCGCAGTCCATGGCCGAGCTCATCGCCTTCCGTGCCATCCAGGGCCTGGGGGCCGGCGGCCTGATGGTGGGCGCGATGGCGACGCTGGGCGACATCGTGGCGCCGCGCGAGCGCGGCAAGTACATGAGCTACATGATGGTGGTCATGATGCTCGCCACCATCGGCGGGCCGCTGCTCGGCGGGTTCATCACCACCTCGTTCTCGTGGCGCTGGATCTTCTACATCAACATCCCGCTGGGCGGCGCGGCGCTGATCTACCTGCTCGCCGTCCTGCACGTGCCCGCGCACAAGGTCAGCCATAAGGTCGACTACCTGGGCGGCTCCCTGCTCGCCGTGGCCGCGACCGCGCTCATCCTGCTGGCCACCTGGGGCGGGACACAATTCGCGTGGGGTTCGCCGCAGATCATCGGGCTCGGTCTGCTGACCGTGGCCGCGGCCGCCGGGTTCTGCTTCACCGAGACGAGGGCCGCCGAGCCCATGCTCCCGCTGCGCGTCTTCCGCAACAGGAACTTCTCCCTGTCCATGGCGATGACCTTCCTCACCGGCCTGGCCATGTTCGGCGCGATGACGTTCCTGCCGCTGTTCCAGCAGACGGTGCAGGGCGAGTCGCCGACCGTCAGCGGCCTGGCGCTGACGCCGATGATGCTCGGCGTCACGGTCACGTCGATCGTGGCCGGCCAGGTGACCACGAAGACCGGCCGCTACAAGGTGTTCCCCATCCTCGGCGGCGGCATCATGGCCCTGGGCATGTACCTGCTCACCGGCCTCGACGTCGGCACCACCGTGCTCACCTCGGCGCTGTTCTACGTCGTCCTCGGCCTCGGCATGGGCTTCCTCATGCAGATGGTCTCGCTGATCGCGCAGAACAGCGTGCAGCAGCAGGACATGGGCGTGGCCAGCAGCGCCCGGATGTTCTTCCAGCAGATCGGCGGGTCGCTGGGCGTGGCCGCGTTCGGCGCCGTCTTCGCCCGGCAGCTGACCAGCTCGCTCGCCGCGGCTTCCGGCTCCGGAGCGCACATCAGCGCCAGCGGCGGCCAGCTCGACCCGGCGACGGTCAACACGCTGCCCGCGCCGGTCCGGGAGGACGTGTTCCTCGCGATCGCGCACGCCGTGCAGCACGTCTTCATCTGGGCGCTGCCCTCGGCGGTGATCATCTTCGCGCTGGCCTGGTTCATCAAGGAAGTGCCGCTGCGCGGCCGGGCACCTTCCGCCGGAGCCGGCGAGTCCACCAGCCAGCAGCCGGAACTCGTGTCATAACCACGGCGATGGCCCGTCCCGCGGGCAGCTTCAGCCGCTGGCTGGCCGGAAAGTCGCGACGACCATATACCAGTCACTGCCGACGCCCAGGGTGTCGCTGGCCGTCTGTGTCCCCGCCGCCGTCGACAGGATGTCCTCCATGTCGGCCGATGCGCTTCCGTTCTGGACATCGACGACATACGGAACCTGCTGGCTGGTTCCTGGGACGATCGTGCCCGGCTGGCCGCCGGTGATCAGGCCGGCCACGGCCAGTTCCCCGGCCGGGACCGCAGCGGTGGTACCGCCGGTCGGCGTGGCGCCGGAGCCGCGGTTCACCACGGCCTGGTCCAGCGGCGCGGTGGTGGCCACCCCGCTGAAGTCGGCGATGGCCTCCTGCAGGTAGGCAGGAGCCGATGCCGAGATCGTGACCGTCAGGCCGTTCGGCGCCGCCCGCGAGTTGGCCAGGTAATACAGGGCGATGTCGCCGGTTCCGTTGCTGAAGGTTTCAGAGACCGCCCGGGTCCACGTCCCGTTGACGTTGTCCGAAACCTGCACCTGGCCTGCCGCGTTGTACTCGCCGAACCAGCCGACCAGCAGGTCACCCGCGTTCACGGGCTGGGACAGGGTCAGCGTGAGCGAACTCGCCCGTGACCCCGGCGAGGTGGCGATCCCCTGGACGAAAGTGGGCGATCTCGCCGGGGTCGTGACCTGGACGGGGCTCGACTGGGCGGACTGCTGACCGGCCGCGTTGAAGGCGTCAACCGTGTACGTGTAGCTGGTGGCGGGCGCGGCGGTCTGATCGAGGAAGGTTGTTGCCTTGGTCGCCCCGATAGCGGTTCCGTTCCGGAAGACCGTGTAGCCCTGGACGCTGCCGGTGGACGCGGACCACTGGAGCGAGACCCGGCTGGAGGCAGCGCTCGTGGCGGACAGCCCGGTCGGTGCCGTCGGCGGGCTGCTGTTCGCCGGAAGCGGCTGGAACGTGGCGGCCACCGCGTACCAGTCGGTAGACGCGGCCAGGGTGGCCGTGCCCTGCTGGCTTCCGGCCGCGCTAGAGGTGATGTCGGACTCGTCCAGCGAGCCGCTGCCCGCGCTGATGCGCGTGGTGTAAGAGATGCCCTGACTGCTGCCCGGCGTGTAGCTGCCCGCCGGCTGGCCGGTGATCACCGCCGCGTACACCAGTTCGCCCGCGGGTACCGCAGCCGTACTGCCGGCGTTCACGCTGGTTCCGACGCCCCGGGCCGCGACGACCTGGTCGAGGGGGCCTGCCAGGGCGACACCCGAGTACTCGGCCACGGTGCCGTCTAGGTAGGTCGCGGACGACGCGGAGACGGTAATCTGCACGCCGCTGGCGGACGCCTTGGTATTGGCCAGGTAGTACATGGCGATATCACCGCCGTCGTTCTGGAATGCCAGTGACGTCGGCGCCCGGGTCCATGCGCCGTTGACGTTGTCTGACACCTGTACCCGGCCCGAGGCCCCGTACTGGGAGAACCAGCCGACCAGCAGGTCTCCGGCCTGCACTGGCTGGGCCAGCGAGACAGTGGTCGATGTCAGCGGCGAGGTGGCGAACGAGTTGCCCTGCACGTAGCCGATCGACCCGGGCGACGGAGTCCCGGTCGGAGTCGATGACGGGCTGGGGCTGGTGGTGGTCGGGGTCGGGGTCGGGCTGGTGGTGGTCGGGGTGGGGCTGGTGGTGG
>Ga0207683_10003130_pt1 | contig 14458 bp, 7 predicted proteins | sample KBSM73metaG_FD_184333 | JGI IMG/M metagenome (GOLD analysis project Ga0207683, IMG submission 184333) | Miscanthus rhizosphere microbial communities from Kellogg Biological Station, Michigan, USA - KBS M7-3 metaG (SPAdes) (version 2) | ecosystem: Host-associated > Plants > Roots > Rhizosphere >...
CCGACGCGTGGAAGGTTTCGACGATTCAGCTGACTCCGGTCTCCAATCCGAGAACCATCACCTATCACTGGTCGAACGTCACGATCACCGACGCCGGGAACGCGAATCCGACGTGGGACGTGCTGGGCTCGATCACGTTCCCGACGTTCGGGGGAAGCACCTTCGACGTGACGTTCGGATACGTGGCGGGGAACGACCCCAACATCTATCCGTGGCCCCGGAATGGCTACGACAACGAGCCCACGACCGGTCCGTGCGCCACTCCCACCACGGTCGCCGTTCCTCTGCTCGCCGGCATCAGCTCCCTGACGGATCCCGCCGGCGCGACGTCCGGCTACTCCTTCACGTACACGAAGCTGAGTCCCGACGACCCCCTTCTCGCCCGGGCTCTCAAGCAGATCACCCTGCCGACCTCGGGGACCGTCAAGTACGACTACGCCACGTTCACGCCGTGCTACCACGACTGCGTCGACCCGGAGACGAACGGTCCCGTGCCTGACGATCCGGACGCCACGGAGGCGCTCTGCCGGGGCGCGCACGGGAAGGTCCCTCTCGTCGCCACGCGCACGCAGCACGATCCGGCCACGAACACGGACTCGGTCACGAGCTACGACCGTTATCAGTACGGCCCGCTTCACATTGTTCCGACGGACTGCGACTTCGACGACGCCCATGTCGCGCGGCGGGTCATCGTCACGACCCCCAGCGGAAACGGAGCGGGCACCGTCAAGACCCGGTACCTGTTTCACGTCGACTACGGCGACTCGGACGGCATCGAGATCGAACGCCGGCTCTACGACGAGAACGCCAACCCGAACACGGCGACGCCGATCCGTTCGATCGTCAACTGCTGGAACGGAGACAATGTCCCCGCCGAGGCGAACGCGGTGTGCGGGCTGAAACAGGTTGCCTCCGATCCGCCGCAGGACTACCCGATCGGGGCCAACGTCCGCCAGCAGGCCAGCGTGATCTGGTACGGGGCCAATCCCTATCCCGGCGGCACGTGCCCGACCGCGGGCGCGCCCGTCTGCACCAAGTCATCCAACTCGACCTGGGACGTGTTCGCGCGCCGGTGGGAGACGACGAAGGTCACCAGCACCGTCGCCCCGTGGACGAGCTCGAACTCCCGCACGACCACGACGGACTGGACGCCTCAGACCTCGGCCGGATTCTGGAGCCTCGATCTCTTCGCGTCGAGGACGAAGACCGACGCCGGCAGCGGGGTGCCTCTCACGACGACGTCCACCACGTATTCGTTCAGCTCCACGAACGGGTTCCTGGGCTCGCTCAGCACGGCGGACGCCACCTACGGGACGATCACCCACACCTTCACGGACGACGGCGGCGGAAACCCGGGAACCGAGCAGATCTCCGCGTCGGGCTCGGGAATGACGACGGGCTCCTTCACCGACACGCGAACCTTCCAGAACGGCGTGGCCAAGACCACACAGAGGTCCGGAATCGGGTGGAAGTCGATGGACGTCGATCTGGACCCGAACACCCGGGTCGTGCAGACCTCCCGGGATCCCAACGCCGCCCTCGCGACGACGTACGTCTACGACAAGCTCTCCCGAGTGACGTCCACGGCGAAGCCCGGCGAGGGCCTCGAGACCGCCTGTTACTTGAACCCGATCAACGGCTATCCCCCCTTCTCGATTCACCGGAAGGGCGGCACGGTCGCCCAGGCCTGCCAGAAAGACGACGGGGCCGGCCCGTGGAGCACCACCGTCTCGGCCTATCAGTACGACGGTCTCGGCCGCGTGATTCGTGAGATCCGCCGCTATCCCACGCTGTTTCAGCCGGCGAACACGTACTTTGCTCGCCGCGAAAAGCGATACGACAGCGCGGGACACCTCGCGTACGTCTCGGAGTGGACGCCTTGCCCGAAGGACGCCAGCTACGCCTCGACGAGCATCAGCAACTGCGCGATTCCCATTCCGCGCTCGGGGAATCCGGGCACCGGGACGGCCTGGTCGAACTTCGATCCGATCGGCCGCGCGAGGCACATCGCACGGGCCGACGGCAGCTCCACGGACGTCAGTTTCGTCGATGGTTCCGTCACATTCTCGGACAGCAAAGAGCAGGTGAGCGTCCACGGTGTCGCCGGCGGAGACGCCGTGACGACGCGGACGAAGGACCCTCTCGGCCGGGTCGTCTCCGTGCAGGAGCCCAACGTCCCGGGCGAGACGAACGTCGTGACGACCTACAAGTACAACGTCCTCGACCAGCTCGCCGAAATCAGCGAGCCGGGAGCTGGAACGACCGCGGGTACGACACAGACGCGCACCTTCACGTACGACAAGCTCGGGCTTCTCCGGTCCGAGAAGATTCCGGAGAAGTGGAACGGTTCCGCGCCCGTGACCAACACCTACGACAAGTACGACGCTCTCGGTGACCCAAAGCAGAGGACGAACGGGGCGAGCCCGAGCCAGGTCGTTTCCACCTATACCTATGACAACGCCGGCCGGATCACGCAGATCGAGGCGCCGGCGGGGACGAAGTACATGGTGACCTGCTACGACGGGGCGACGACTTGCGACGGCATATCGGGTATTCCGACCGGTGGCACCTACAAGAACGCACATAGGACCCGTTCCGTCGGCTACAACTACATTCCGACTCTCGGTCCGCAGGTGATCGAGGATTACACCTACAGCGATCCCGCCGGTTCGCCCCGACTCAGCGCACTCACCACCACCAGCGGCAATGGCGACCTGACCTGGGCGGCGACGCAATCCTGGGCCTACAACCCGTTGGGCCTGATCGCGACACGGAGTCATCCCCGAAGCACGGGCGCGTTCTCGGAGACGATCACATACAGCTCCGGCCTTCCCACGAAGATCAATGCGAACAACACAGATGTCGCGAAGAACGTGACGTACAACCCGGCGGGCGGAATCGCCTCCTGGCAGGCTGGAAACAACGTCACGACGACCATTACACAGGACACGTCGCTTCTGCCTCGGCCTCGACAGATCTCGACGTCCGGCGTGGCCTCGGGGCTCAACTTCGACACGGGCATCTACGCCTACGACGGCGCGGCGAACGTCACTCAGGAGGGGGCGGACTCCTTCGCCTACGATGCCCGGTCCCGGCTCACATCGGCGACGCTGCAGGGCTTCTCGGCTCGGACCTTCACTTCCGACCGATTCGGGAACATCACGAACCTCGGAGGCCAGGCGGGTCAGGCGCCCATCACGGTGGACGCGCGGAATAACCACGTCACGAGCGGCAGCCCGAGCTACGACACCCGCGGCAACATGACCGGCTACAACGCCGCTTTCCTGACGTTCGACAACATCGACCGGTTTACGCGGAACAGCGCCGGAGGCGTGGACTTCAACTACGTCTTCGACGCGGACGGCGAGCGGGCGATCAAGTTCCAGGGCTACGGCAACCTCGTGAAGCGGCGCGAGATCGCACGACAGGTGGCGGAGGCGAACATCAAGTCCGGCAAGTCCGGCTGGACGGGGCCGCCGGCGTGCACCGGGGTCTTCACGGACGTGGCGTGTCCGGGAGACGCCGACGCCGCGTACATCGAGCTGCTCTACAACAAGGGCGTCATCGCGGGGTGCCAGTCGAGCCCTCTGAAATTCTGCCCGGAGAGTCCGGTCACGCGAGGACAGATGGCGGTCTTCCTCGTCAAGGGCTACGAGCCCGAGCCGGTGCCGACGCCCGCCTGCACGGGCCTCTTCCCGGTGGACCTGCCGTGCACGAACGGATTCGCTCCCTGGGCCGAGGAGCTGTACCGGGACGGGATCGCCGCGGGATGCGGCACCGGCGCGTTCTGTCCGACGACCAACGTCGGGGAGTGGGAGATCATGGTCTGGCTGTCGAAGACTCCCGGCAACGACGGCGCCGGAGCCGCCTGGGGCACGAAATACCGGCCCGTGCCGCGTGGCACGAGTTACACCCTGCGAGACGAGGGGAACCGGATCCTGACCGAAGCGATCGGAGGAGGCACCTCAACGACCCCGGGCGACTACGCGACGATCTTCCCGAGCCGGGACAACGTCTTTCTCGCCAACCTGCTCGTCGCTTCCTACGTCTCCCCGGTCCCCAATATCGTTACGAGCGGAACGGGATGGTTCTATTACCACTCGGACCACCTCGCTACTCCCCGCTGTGTAACGGACGCCTCCGCGAACAGGATCGAGCAGCGCAAGTACTGGCCCTACGGCGAGGAGGTCAGCACGACGTCCCCAACGACCCAGGACCTCCGGTTCTCGCTCATGGAAAGGGACGGTGAAGCCAACCACTACTACGATCACGCCCGTACCCACGACTTCGGGATTGGACGGTTCCTGTCGCCGGACAACCTCAACGGAAGAATCGACAATCCCCAGTCCTTCGATCGCTACAGCTACGCGCTTTCGAATCCGCTCCGTTACGTCGACCCGGATGGCCACCAACTTTCTGCCGCGTACTGGGGCCTCGCGTACGGAGATCCGACCGCTGTTCAGGGCGCCGAGCAATTGCCCGGGTTCATCGTCGACGCGGTCGTGGATACGACTCTCACGATCGGGTCCGCGACCGCCGCGGTGACGCTCGGAGCTCCAGCCATCGTGGACTGGCTCGTCAACGCGTCGCTCGGGGCAGCGAGCTCCCCGGACGATCCGCTGAGCGGCGTCGCCATCGGCGGAACAATCGGTGTTACGGTCGGTCAGGTGCTGCCAGGTTCGGCCAATGTTTTCACGCGCGGTGTCGCATCGTCGGTGGCCACGCAGGAGGTCACTACGGGACAGGTCGATCTCGCGAGAACCGAAACAGCGGCCATCGCCTCTCTCGCCGCGCAGTTCGAGGTCGTGGCCGCCGCCCAGGTCGAGGCCACCCCGCTCGTAGAAACCATCATCGAAGACTTCAACGCCATCATCGACTTTTTCGCAGAGTCCAACGACCCGAACTGCGAGGGAAAGTGCAAAGAGGAACCGAAATAATCGAAGGACCCGCCGAATTCGGCTACTCGATGGAGCGGTATCTCGCGAAGATCGCCGTCAGCCTCGCGCTGGCGGCGATCCTCCTTTGGGGAGCGTGGAGGGCGGTCAACTCGTTCACGCGACTGCTCCTCCTGGTGACGGGCGCCACGACCCTCATGCAGACGTACTGGTTCCTGAGCAGCCCCTACGAGTTCGTCGTGTACGAGGGGCAGCTGCGCGCCCGGTTCCTTTCGGGCAAGTGGAGGTCGTGGCCGCTCGGCTCCTTGACGGAACGCCGCGGCAAGTGGAGGCTGACCTGGTGGGCGGTGGTCCTGCTCGAGGACCCGGAAGGAAGGGCTGCCGTGCGATTCTGGAGCGATCTGCCCGGTTTTCAGGACCTTCGGCGGCGAGTGGGGGCTCGAACATCCGGCTGAGGGCAGGGTGCCCGTCTCAAGCTTTGCTTAACGGCCACCGCTGGGGGGGCACTCCGGAATAGCGTTACGGCCGAGGTGCCTCCCATGAAGCGTTCCGGTTTGCTCTTCCTGCTCGCGGCTCTCGCCGCCGTGACCGTCTCCGGCGAGGAGGTCACGCTGCCGGCCGTGGCGTCGATCGTCGGCGGCGCACCCTTCTTCTCGGACGTCCGCGTGTTCAACACGTCGTACACGGCGAGCCTGAGCGTGACCGCGACGTACCGCTGTTTCCTCGGTCCGTGCCCGGCCGCCGCGCCGACCTCGACCTTCACCCTCGCTCCCCGCCAGTCGAAGTCGTTCAACGACATGGTCGCGACGACGTTCTCGGCGCCGAACACGGCCGGCGGCGTCGAGTTCGATTTCACCGGCGCCAGCGACCAGCTCGTCGTCACCAGCCGCCTCTTCTCGACGTCGCCCACGCCGACCGTCGGCATGTTCATCCCGGGACTCTCGAACGGGGCGGCGCACCAGCGAACGATCCTGACCTCGATCCGCAACGGCGGCTCCGGGCAGGGGTTCCGCACCAACGTCGGGATCTTCAATCCCGAAGACTCCACCGCCAACGTGACGTTCACGCTTCAGAACGAGACCGGCGCGAGCTTCGGAGCCGGGGTATCGCGGGCCGTCCCGCCTCATTCGGGAGTACAGGTCAACGGCATCTTCGCGGCGGCCAACGTTCCCGGAACCGCCACCACGAACGCCACGATCGCCGTCGCCTCGGACGTCGAGGTCTTCAGCTACGCGGCGGTGATCGACAACGCGACGACCGACCCGATCTTCGTCGTCGGCGCCGAGGACCAGACGCCGACCGGAAACGGAACGGCCCAGACGCGGACCGTCACGGCCCCGGCCGGAGTCATCTCCTGGGTCGACGACCAGACTCAGTCGAACACGACGACGATCCACGTCGGCGACACGGTCAAGTGGACGTGGCCGAGCTCCAGCCACGGAGTCAGCTCGGGGACGTGCACCGGAGGCGGAGGAGGCGGCGGCTACTACGGCTACGGCGGAGGAGGCTGCGCGCCGGACAACAAGTTCTCTTCAGGCGTCCACGCCGGTCCGTACGAGTTCTCGTTCACGTTCACGCAGGCCGGCACCTACCCGTACTACTGCCTGGTGCACGAGCAGATGATGAAGGGAAAGGTCGAGGTCGAGAGCCCCTAGCGGGATCCGGCCGCCTCCGGCAGGGGCGAGCTCCGCGCTGAAGATGGGACGGGAACTACCGCCTCTCGTCGACGACGAGGAGGCGCCTTCCCGCCTCGACGCGGCGCCGCTCGCCCTGGCGGCGGTCGCCCTTCCGGCGCTCGCCGACCCGCCGGTCGTGGATGAAGTAGTCCGCCGGATCCACCGGGCCCTGCGGCACGGAGTGGATGCGGATCGTGACCTCGTCCGTCGCATCGGGCCGGGGCACGAGGATCTCCCGGATGAATCCGGCCTCGAGCGCCGCCGTCGGGATCGCCATCACGTCGTTGATCGCCGCCGCGATGCGGCGCGCGTCCGCCTCGAAGATGGTCTTGGCGAGCGTCCAGCCGTTCGCGTTCAGAATCGCGCGGCCCTCGTAGCTCCAGGGCTCGGGCTGGTGCTGGTCTCTGCTCCGCGACGGCATTCGCTTGCCTCCTCGAACCGAGACCCTTCAGGGACCGGAGCAGAGGGTCGGGTTCGACGAATGTTAGCACCGCGTCGCGAGAAAATTAAGAGAGTTCGGCGGCGCCGCGAGGGCGCGCGAGCCAGAACGCGGCGCCGAGACCCGACCAGCACGCGAACGCGATCCACTCCGCCTTCGAGAAGCTGCCGGGCACCGGCGGCAGCGTCTTCATGAGGACGATGGCCGCGGAAACCGCCGCGCCGAATCCCGCCGCCGCGCGTCCGCGTCCGGAGGGATGGCGGACGAGGTACGCGACGCAGGTCGACAGCCACCCGACGCCGACGGCGAGCGACCCCACCTCGGTCACCGGCACGAGCAAGGCGTCGCCGAGAAACGCCGAGCCCGCCGTGAGGACGGCCATCAGCGCGATCGCCGCCGCCGGCGCGCCCGAGCGCGGGTGGAGGCGCGCGAGCGCCGGGTGGACCAGCCCGCGGCGGCCGATGCCGTAGAGCATTCGGGTCGCCGCGACGAAGTTTCCGTTGAAGATCTTCACGAGAGACAGGAGCGCGGCGAAGAGGATCAGGTGGGCGATCGACCGCGACGAGAACGCCCGCTCGAAGGCGGCCTCCGTTCCGAGCCGGCCGGAGACGAGCGAGCGCCACGGGAAGACGAGCGAGACCGCCGCGATCACGAGACAATAGAAGGCGGTCCCCGCGACGGCGGCGATCAGGATCGCGCGGCCGAAGTTCCGCGGATCGAAGCCCGGACGCGCCTCCTCCGACTCCTTCCCGACCGACTCGAAGCCCGTCATGAAGTACGGAACGATCTGAACGACGAGCAGGATCGAGAGAAGCGCGCCGGACGCGCCCGGACGCGCGAACAGCGGCTCGAGGCGCGACGGGTCGCCGCGTGCCAGCCCCATCCCCGTGAAGGCCGCGACGAGCGCCAGCATCCCGAAGGTCAGGACGTTCTGGAACAACCCCGAGAGGCGGATGCCCGCGACGTTGACCGCCGCGATGACGGCGGTCAGCCCGAGCCCCGCGGCGAGCTTGGGCGCCGTGATCGCGCGCCCCGCGACGCTGTAGAGCTCCGCCTGCCGGAAGAACGGGAGCAAACGCCCGAGGAGGTTCCCGAACGCGACCGCCTCCCACGGGCAGACGATCGCGTAGGCGAGGACCATCGTCCACGCCGCCGCGAACCTCCACCCGCGGGGAAGGACGCCTTCCGTGTAGGCGATCTCTCCGCCCGCGTCGGGAACCTCGCGGACCATGCGCCCGTACGTCACGGCCACCGGAAGCAGGAGCAGTCCGCCCGCGAGGAACCCCAGGAAGGCGCCGCCCGGACCGCCGCGGCCGAGCCAGTCGTCCATGAGGACGACCCAGCCGACTCCGACCATGCTACCGAAGCCGAAGGTGAAGAATTCGGTGAGGGACAGGCCTTTGCGAAGCGGCACGGATGACTAGCTTAAGTGAGGCTGGCGGGATCGGGTGTTCGGCGGCGGCGTCAACTCTCGGATAATCGCCGCCGATGCGCCTGAAGCCGCTCTCCTCGCGTACCCGCCCCTTCCAGGAGTCCGTCATCCGAGAGATGACGCGGCTCTCGGAGAAGATCGGGGGCGTCAACCTCGCGCAGGGACTGCCGGACTTCGCGCCGCCGGCGGAGATCACGAAGGCGCTCGCCGCGGCGCTGCGCGATCCGGCGAACCACCAGTACGCGTTCACCTGGGGCTCCGCCGAGCTCCGAGAGGCCGTCGCGCGGAAGACCGCGGAGGTCAACGGCATCCGCGCCGACCCCGCCGGCGAGGTCACGATCACGTGCGGCGTGTCGGAGGCGGTCGCCGCGGCGGTCCTCGCGCTGACCGAGCCCGGCGACGAGGCGCTCGTCCTCGAGCCCTGGTACGAGAACTACGTGCCCGCGTGCGTGCTCGCGTCCGTGACGCCGCGGTTCGTCCCGCTCTCCGAGCCGGACTATCGCCTCGACTCGAAGAAGCTCGAGGCCGCGATCCGAAAGCGGACGCGTCTCATCTTCGTCAACACGCCCGGCAATCCTTCGGGCCGTGTGTTCACGCGCGAGGAGCTGTCCGAGATCGCGCGGATCTGCGCGCGCCACGGGATCGTCGCGGTGACGGACGAGATCTACGAGCGAATCTGGTTCGCCGGGCACCGGCACGTCAGCCTCGGATCGCTCCCGGGAATGGAGGACCGCACGGTGACGCTGTCCGGCCTGGGCAAGACGTACGCCGTCACGGGATGGCGCGTGGGCTGGGCGGTCGCACCGGCTCCGCTGACGGCGCTGATCCGAAAGGTCCACGACTACCTGACGATCGCGGCGCCCACGCTCTTCCAGGCCGCGGGCGTCGCGGCGCTCGCGCTGCCGGAGTCGTACTACGAAAAGCTGCGCGCCGAGTACACGCGCCGGCGCGCTCTGCTCCTGCCGGCACTCGAGGCGTCGGGCCTCGCGTTCACGCCGCCCGAGGGTGCGTACTACGTGATGGTGGACGCCGCCCCGCTCGGCTGGCGCGACGACTGGAAGTTCGTGGACTTTCTCGCGCGGAAGGTCGGAGTCATCGGCGTCCCGGGGTCGAGCTTCTACGCCGGCGGTGGAAAGACGCGCGTCCGGCTGAACTTCGCGAAGAAGGAGGAAACGCTGCGCGAGGCCGCGAAGCGGCTGAGGACGACGGATTTGCGCAGGAGGAAGAGCTCGTAGTCCTCCGAGCCGTCATCGAGACGCACGGAGCTCTCCGCGTCGTCGTCAGGGGCCGCCCTCGATCGGCCCTGGAGATCCGAACGCGTGAGAGAAAGCGCCGGTCTTCCACCCCGTCGCGCCGGCCTCGATCGGCGTAGGGGCGGGGCTCGTCCCCGCCCCCTCTCGCAGCAACATCGGCCGCGTCAGTCCCCCCGGGAGGGGGTGGCCGCAAGGGCCGCCCCTACGACGAGGGCGGGGGGAGGACGGCCGGGTCCGTCAGGGCGCACCCAGCCCGAAGTTCTTCACCAGGAACACCGCCATCTGCCCGCGCGTGTTCGCGGCCGAGGGGCAGTACAGCGGCGGAGCCGTCGAGCAGCCGCCCGTCACGCCGTCGGCGAAGAGCTGCTCGATCCAGTCGGCGAAGCCGCTACCGGGCGCGCACGGCACGTCGTCGAAGACGCCCGTGCAGTCGGGCGGATCGAACGCCGAGCCGTTCTTCGCCTTCAGAAGGAAGACCGCCATCTGCTCGCGCGTCACGGGCGCGTCCGGGCAGTAGGCCCCTCCCCCGCAACCGCCCGTGACGCCGAGCGAGGCGAGCTCCTCGATCCACGGGTCGAACGTCCCGCCGGTGCAGGGCACGTCCGTGAAGACCGTGCCGGTGCATGCCGGCGGGACGTGGTCGGCGCCGAGCTTCCCCTTCAGCAGGAAGACCGCCATCTGCGCGCGGGTCACGGCGGTGTCGCGGCAGTAGCCCCCGCCGCCGCAGCCGGCGGTCACTCCGCTCCGGATCAGGGTCTCGATGAACCCGTGGAACGGATCGTCCTGCGCGACGTCGAGGAAGTCGGCGAAGAACGCCGCGGCGAGCGTGCCGCTCTGCGTGTCGGGGTTGGTCACGACGACGTCGTTCAGGCTCCCGGGCTCGAGCGGCGGCGAGACGGCCGTGATCGAGGTGCCGTCGTCGACGACGACTCCCGTGGCGTCCGCGCCTCCGATCGTCACGCCGGCCCCGGTCACGAACCCGGTCCCGACGATCGCGAGAGGAGTGGCCCCCGCGAAGGGTCCCGAGGTCGGGGCGACGGACGCCACCATCGGGGGCGGCAGGACGACGCCGCACGAATACTGCTGCGTGAACGTCTGGAAGACGTCGAACCCGTCGAACGCCTGCCCCGCCGCCCAGACGTCGGAGGGCGTCACCCTGGCCACCGCGTTGAGCTCGCTGATGTAGCCGCCGTCGCCGTTCGGGCTCGGCACGATCGTCCAGTCTCCGCCGTCCCAGTGCTGGATCATCGTCTGCAGCTCGGTCCCCGTGTCGAAGAAGCCGACGGCCCATGCATCCGACCCCGACAGGCCCACGACGTCCCAGAGGTAGTTGTTGAGCTGGTTCTGATCGGGCGTCGGGGAGACGGTCCACTCCTCGCCGTCCCAGTGGATCATCGACGTCTGGTACACCTCGGAGAAGCCGAACACCGCGAGGTGGTAGCCGACCGCCCAGATGTCCGTCGTGGACGTCGCCCAGATGTTCAGGAACGTGTTCAGGAACGGACCGACGTTGGCGCTCGCGATGACGCTCCACTCCTGCCCGTCCCAGTGCTCGACGACGCTCTGCTGCAGGCCGTCGAAGTCACTGTTGCCGACCGCCCACACGTCGTCGGTGGCGATGGCGGAAACGCCGTACAGCACGCCGTGGTTGCCCGGGTGCGGGTTGTCGACGACGGACCACTCCTGGCCGTCCCAGTGGATGATCAGCGAGGTGCCGTCGGTGAAGTCGTACGTCTGGCCGACCGCCCAGATGTCGTCCTCGCCGACGACCGCGATCCCGAAGAGCTCGTTCGAGAATTCGTAGTCTCCCGGCGGCTGCGGGTTGGGGCTCGGCACGACCGTCCAGTCCTGCCCGTCCCAGTGCTCCACCAACGTCTGGCTGATGCCGCTGAAGCCGGGAGTTCGCGAGTAGCCGACCGCCCAGACGTCGTCCGTGCCGACGGCGGCGGAGCGCGCGAGGAAGTTGACCGCGTTCGGACCGTTGGGGCTCGGCACGATCGTCCACGCGACACCGTCCCAGTGCTCGATCAGCGTATTGCGATCGTCGAGACCGATCGAGTCGGTGCCGACCGCCCAGATATCCGTCGCGTTCACGACCGCCAGGCCGCCGAACCCGCTGTTGCGGCCGTCGACCGTCGGGCTCGCGACGTTTTCCCATTGAGGCGTGCAGCCCTCCGGCGAATCGCCGCGCGGCGCCGCGCCGGCGTCTGCTTCGAGCACGGTAGACAGGAGAAGAGGTGCGAAGAGGCGAGACGCCCGGGAAATGCGGCCCATGTCGTCCTCCGGTGGAAAGACGGACGCCGCGAGCGTACGCCGGTGGGCGGAGCGCGGGCGGTTTTTAGGGGTTCTTAACCGGGGAAGATCGGCACCGACCGGAAGAACGGAAGAGGAGCTTCCTGGCCGCTCCTCCCCTCCTGTCCACGGTCCGCGAGCGGACCGTCCGAGTCAGGGGCAGGTCGCGAACGCGTCGGTGTCCTGGATCGGCGCGAACGGCGTGTTGAGCGGATTGAGGTAAGTCTTCGGACTTCCGCCCGCCTGCGTGTCGGTGACCTGGAGCGTGACCTCGACGTTCGTCAGCCCGGCCGCGAAGACCCAGTAGCGCGGCGTCGCCTGGCTGCACGCTCTCAAGACCTTGACGACGACCTCGATGTTGGCCGGGTTGAAGAACCAGAAGTAACCCGAGTCGGTCGTCAGAGCCACGCCCGCGGCGTTGCCCGACCGCCCGTCGGAGGTGCGGAAGAAGGCCGTGACCTGGAACCGCCCCGAGTTCAGGCACAGCGTCGTCGAGGAGGCGACGCACCCGCTCGCGGCGGCCCCGGGCGCGACGACGACGGACCGGGTCGCCGTGCCCGTTCCGTTCAGGCTGCCCGCATAGAGCCGCACCGTGTACGTGCCCGGCGTGGAGAAGGTATGGCTCGGGTTGCGAACGTCCGAAAGATTCGCGTCGCCGGAGTGCGGGTCTCCGAAGTCCCACTCCCAGCCGGTCGGCGAGTTCGAGGACGCATCCGCGAAGACGACGGGCGAACCGGCCTCCGGCGCCGTCGGAGAGAAGGTGAACCCCGCGGCGGGTGCCGCGCCGACCGCGGCGGTGCCGTAGAGGTACTGCATCGCCTGGATGTCGTCGGGCTGGGGAGCCTCGGGCTTCGACCCCGCCACGCTCGAGCGCATCACCGCCACGTCCCAGTCGGCCGGCCCGGTGGTCGAGTGGATGCTCTCGAACTGGTTCGGATGGTGAAGCCCGAGCACGTGCCCGATCTCGTGCATCACGGCCGTCTTGAAGGTCCTCGCCGAGTAGCCGGTATTGCAGATCGACTTGCGCATCGAGACCGTGCCGCTGGACGGGCCGTAGAACGTGCTGTCGCCGCGATACGTGAGGGGGCCGTTCCCGTCCCCGGGTCCGCCGAGGCCGATCACTCCGCCGCCGCAGCCGATCGGCGCGGACCAGGCGGCGCCGCCGTCCTGGCTGGTGGTGGAGTCGAGATTCACCGTGACGTTGCCCCCCGCGGCGGGCCCCTCGACCCGGACGTCGGCGGCGGCGATTCCGTGCCAGCCGTCGACGCCGTTTCGCACGTCACAGGTCGAATCCGTGCCGCAGCCGCCGGCGTCGTCGTTCGTGAGATTGGTCTGTGTCCCGACGATCTTCACGACGGCCGGGACGGTTCCCGTGTTCCAGAACCACCGAAACAGACAGGGGTCGCCGTCGCAGTCGCCGGGCTCCCGGCCGCCGATGTTGGCCCACTTCTGCCGCAGGCCGTGCGCGCGGCCGATGTCGCCCTTCGGCTCGGCGAGCTCGACGTCGGGCATCGCCTCGCCGCGTCCGACCGCGCGCAGAGCCGCGAGGAAGGACTCGGCGTCGCGCGCCGGAGCGCTGGATTTCGCGCGTGAGGCAGCGGCGACGTCGTCGCGCTTCGAGACGGCGAGGTCCTCGAACGCGTCGAACTCCGTGCGCACCGCGAAGCGGCGGCCCGCCTCGTCGTCGGCGAGGTCGAACTTGGAGAGGCCGAGCTCCGTCAGGTGGTACTCGCCGGGATGCCCGTCCGCGCGGCGCAGCATCAGCACGACCTCGCCCGCCATCTCGAACCGCGGAGTCCCCGGGATGCTCCACGCGGAGCCGCCCACGCGTCCGCCCGGCAGGCGCACCGAGAACGTCTCGCCGATCTCGCCGCGGATCGCCTCGTTGCGCTGGAACGTGACGATGGTGAACGGCAGAGCCTCGCCGGAGACCGTCTCGAGGCGAACCTCGCGCGAGACGGCCGTCGCGCGGACGATGACCGGAGCAGCGGCCGCGAGGTCCGCGTCGGACATGGGGAGATAGGTCGCGGCGCGCGCCGGAGCCGCGAGAACGAAGACGGCGAGGGCGGCGCGAGCCAGGGCCTTGGCGCTCACCCGGCGATTCTACGCGGAGGCAGGGGTCTCTGCGCTCGTCCGGCGGCGCGTCGAAGTCGTCCGATTCGCCGGCCGTCGGCGCGTTCGGCGCGAGCACTTCGAAGCGGCCGGGATCGCGCTGCGGCTCCGAAAGGGGTCCCTCGTCGCTTCGCTCCTCGGGATGACAGGTTGGAGGACGACCCTGACAAACAACCCCCACTCCCCCGGTGACGGGGGAGAGGGTCGGGGTGAGGGGGCGCTCCGTTCGTCGAGCGACGGTCCGGACTGAAGTCGCACCCCCCTCACCCTCGCCCTCTCCCTCTCCCTCTCGCCCCGCTCACGCGTGGGGAGAGGGGACGAGAGAACGAGATGCGCGTTTCTCGCACGCCCGCCGGCCT
>Ga0207683_10003132_pt1 | contig 14449 bp, 11 predicted proteins | sample KBSM73metaG_FD_184333 | JGI IMG/M metagenome (GOLD analysis project Ga0207683, IMG submission 184333) | Miscanthus rhizosphere microbial communities from Kellogg Biological Station, Michigan, USA - KBS M7-3 metaG (SPAdes) (version 2) | ecosystem: Host-associated > Plants > Roots > Rhizosphere >...
ACGTACCCGGCCACCTTCCGGCGCCTCGTGATCGCGCCGCGCGGCCGCGGCAGGCCGCGGCCGCGGCCCATCTGCCCGTGGGTCACGATGTGCACGTCGATGTCGCCGGAGCCGCGGATGGTCCGGGCGCTGATGCCCGGTCCGGTGAGCATGGCGGTCAGCCACGACCGACGGCTGGCCCCGAGCACAAGCTGGGTCGCGTTCTCGGCCCGGGCGAAGGTCAGCAGGGCCTCGGAGATGTCGTCGCCGACGACCTGGTGGTAGGTGCCGCCCACCGACTCGACCAGCCGCCGCTGGGCCGCCAGCGCGCCCGGGTCAGCGCCGGTCAGGCCGTCGGACTTGGTCACGTGCACGGCCAGCAGGTCGCCGCCCGCTGACCGGGCGGCGATCCGGGCGGCCCGGCGGATCAGGGTCTTGCCCTCCGGCCCGCCGGTCAGCGCGACGACCACGCGCTCCCTGGCCTCCCAGGCGCCCTGGATCTTGTGCTCGACGCGGTACCGCTGCAGGCCCTCGTCCACCTTGTCGGCCAGCCAGAGCAGCGCGAGCTCGCGCAGCGCGGCGAGGTTCCCCGAGCGGAAGTAGTTGGTCAGCGCCGCGTCGATCTTCTCCGGCGGGTAGATGTTGCCGTGCGCCATCCGGCGGCGCAGCGCCTCGGGCGTCATGTCGACCATCTCGACCTGGTCGGCGGCGCGGACGATGGCGTCGGGCACGGTCTCCCGCTGCGGTACCCCGGTGATCTTCTCGACCACGTCGTTGAGGGATTCCAGGTGCTGGATGTTGACCGCGGAAATCACGTCGATCCCGGCGTCGAGCAGTTCCTCCACGTCCTGCCAGCGCTTCTCGTTGCGCGAACCGGGCACGTTGGTGTGCGCGAACTCGTCCACCAGGGCGATCTCGGGGCGCCGGGCGAGCACCGCGTCCAGGTCCATCTCCTCGAACGTGGCCCCGCGGTACTCCAGCGTGTGCCGGGGCACCACCTCCAGGCCGTCCAGCAGCGCGCTGGTCTGCGGTCGCCCGTGCGCCTCGGCGAATCCCACCACGACGTCGGCACCGCGTTCGGCCCGGCGGTGCCCCTCGCCGAGCATGGCGTACGTCTTGCCCACGCCCGCCGCGGATCCCAGGTAGATCCGCAGCCGCCCGCGTTCCGGCCGGGCCGTGGGCCCGCCCGCGCCGTCGTTGTCAGCCATGTTCTTCTTCGCGCACCTCGCCAGCTCGAACTCGCCGCTGACCTCCATTGTGAAGCACGGCTATCAGGTCAGTAATTCCGCATGTCAGGGCGGCCACCCGGGTCCTAACAGGATTCATGCGCCGCTTATCCGCGATTCATGCGCCGGGCCCGGCTAACGGTTCAGTGACGCCTGCGCGGTGAAGAAGGCGCTGGACGGGGGCTGCCACAGGGCCATCACCGCGCCCAGGGCGATCAGCCAGCCGATCAGGGTCAGTACCTTGGCCGGGCCAAGGCCCGCCTGGCTGCTGGTCACCACGCCGAGCACACCCACCGTGTGCACCGCGAACAGCACCGTGCCCGCTACCCGGGCGCCGCTGCTGCCGCGCCGGCAGGCCCGCGCGATGCCGAGCCACAGCGCGATGTCCGCGGCGCACAGCAAGATGGCCAGGGTCGCCGCCCCGGCCAGGCGGTGATCGCCGGACTCGCTCGCCAGCGGGTAGTGCTTCACGATGCTGGCCGAGACCACGATGACGCCGATCGCCCAGATCAGCGCGAAGGCCGCCCCGGCGTACATCAGCCGGACCGCGGTCACCATGCTGGCGGGCAGCGGCACCGTCGCACCGGGCGATCCCGTCCGGTGCGGCTGCGGATAGCCGGCCGGCTGGGACGCCGGGACGCCGTTGCCGGGCTGGTAGCCGCGCGGCTCCGGGTACTGCACGCCCACCGCCTGCGAGCCCGCCACCGCCTGGGCGCCCAGGCTGGCCTGCGCCACGCCCGGCCCGGAGTACGGCCAGCGCGGCGCCGGTCCCGGCGGCTGCTGCCCCGGAGACTGGGGCGCCGGAGACTGGGGCCCGGGAGGCGCGTTGCGACCCGGGTCCGACGGCGTGGTCGGCCGGTGCGTGGTCGTGGCCCAGGAGAACCCCTCCGCCGGCTTGCTGCGCGTCTGCTCCTCCAGCCGGGCCTGGTGGGCGCCGATCAGCCGGGCCACCGAGGACGGCCAGAACGCCACCGCGGACGGCCCGGTGGTGTCCATCCCGCCGGCGATCATGCCGGACAGCCTGCGCAGCGACGGGCGGGCGGCCGGGTCCTTGGCCAGGCACGCGGCGACCACCGGGCGGAGCCGGGGCGGTACCCCGTCCAGGACGGGTTCGGCGTGCACCACCCGGTACAAGATGGCCGCGGCCGTCCCGGTACCGAACGGTCCCGTCCCTGTCGCCGCGTAGGCCACCACGCAGCCCAGCGCGAACACGTCGCTCGCGGGCCCCGCGCCCCGGCCCTCGGCCTGCTCCGGCGACATGTAGCCCGGCGTGCCGAACACCACCCCGGCCGCCGTCAGCGAGGTGCCGTCGGCGGCACGCGCGATGCCGAAGTCGATGACCCGCGGCCCGTCGGTGGCCAGCAGCACGTTGGCGGGCTTGAGGTCGCGGTGCACCACGCCGCAGGCGTGGACCGCCTGCAGCGCCTCGACCAGCCCGGCCAGCAGCGGCCACAGTGCCTGCTCGGGCAGAGGCCCGTTTTCCCCCACCACCTGATCCAGAGGCGGCCCGGGCACGAACGCGGTGGCCAGCCACGGCGGCCGCTCGTTCAGCCCGCTGGCCACCACCGGCGCGGTGTAGATCCCGCTGACCGCGCGGGCCGCGGCGACCTCCTGGCCGAACCGGCGCAGGAAGTCGGCGTCGCTGGCCAGGTCCGGGTGCACGACCTTGATCGCCACCGCCCGCCCGGCCGGGGAGAGCCCGAGGTAGACCCGGCCCATGCCGCCCGCGCCGAGCCGCGCGCGCAACCGGTACTCGCCGATCACGCGCGGATCGTCCGCGGCCAGTGGCTTCATCAGCTCCCCAGGGTAAGGTCCCGCGCTCACATTCTGCGCTATACCTGGCGAAGCGTGCATGGCCGATGACCGGGAAAGTCGCGGTCACGGCTGGTATCGGTACCCCATCCCCGGTTCGGTGAGCAGGTGCCGCGGGCGCGCCGGGTTGTCCTCCAGCTTGCGCCGCAGCCGCGCCATGTGGAACCGGAGGTAGTTGGTGCGCTGGCCGAACCCCGGGCCCCACACCGCGGTCAGCAGCTGCGCCGACCCGACCAGCTGGCCCGGGCGGCGCAGCAGGACCTCCAGGAGCCGCCATTCGGTCGGGGTGAGCCGGAGGGTGTCCCTCGCGTCGTCGCTGGCCGCCCGCCGGACCTGGTGCGCGGCCACGTCGACCAGCCACCGGCCGATCGTGGCCTGACGGATCCGGCCCGGGCCGCTCTCGCCGTCGTCGCGGCGCAGCACGGCGCGCAGCCGGGCCAGCAGCTCGGCCATGGCGAACGGCTTGGTCACGTAGTCGTCCGCGCCCACGTCCAGCGCGCCGATCTTGTCCCCCGGGCTGGTCCGCCCGGACAGCACGATGATCGGCGCGTGGTACCACTCGCGCAGCGCCACGATCACCTCGGTGCCGTCGATGTCGGGCAGGCCGAGGTCGAGGATGATCGCGTCCGGCGGGTGGCTCGCGGCCACCGCCAGCGCCTCCCGGCCGGTGCCCGCGGTCCGCACGTCGTACTGCCGGGCGCGCAGGTTGATCCGCAGCGCGCGGACCAGCTCGGGCTCGTCCTCGACGATGAGGATGCCGGCGCCCCCAGGCCCCGGCCGGGGAGGGTCCGGCCGGGGTGCTGGGGTAGCGGACTCCATCCGGGCGGCCTCAGCCGCCGGACTTCGCCGACAGCTGGTCGAGCGCGATGTTCAGCTTGAGCACGTTGACCGCTGGCTCGCCCAGGAAGCCGAACGTCCGGCCCTGGGTGTACTTGTCTACCAGCGCCTTGACCTCGGAGGTCGGCAGGTTCCGGGCCTGGGCCACGCGGTTAACCTGGATGGCCGCATTCTGCGGCGAGATGCCCGGGTCCAGACCCGAACCCGACGCGGTCACGGCGTCCGCCGGGATCTCCGAGACCGGCACGTGGTCGAACGACGCGATGGCCTGCTGCCGCTCCTTGATCAGCTTGATCTGGTCCGGGTTGTTCGGGCCGAGGTTGGACGCGGCGGAGAACAGCGGGTTGCAGCCGTAGTCCGTCTTGGACGTGGCGTCGACCGCGTTCGACGGCCGCGGCTGGAAGTACTTCGGCAGCGGGTTGCCCTTGGCGTCCACGAACTCCTGGCAGAGCAGCGCCGAGCCGACCGTGCGGCCGTTGTAGCTGACCATCGAGCCGTTGGCGTGGTTGGGGGCGACCAGCTGCGCGACGCCGACCATGACGGCGGGGTAGATGAGCCCGCACAGCACGGTGAACACCAGCAGGGCGCGGAACGCCGCGATGTGCTGTCTGACGAAAACGGGAAGGCGATTCATGTCGCGGTCACCCACTGAATCCTGGAATGTTCATGATGATGAGGTCGATGAGCTTGATCCCGATGAACGGGATGATCAGGCCGCCGATGCCGTAGATCCACAGGTTCCTGCGGAGCAGCGACTGCGCGGAGGCCGGACGGTAGCGGACGCCGCGCAGCGCCAGCGGGATCAGCGCGATGATGATCAGCGCGTTGAAGATGATCGCCGAGGTGATCGCCGACTGAGGGCTGCTCAGGTGCAGGATGTTGAGCTTCTGCAGGGCGGGGAAGGCCACCGAGAACATGGCCGGCAGCATCGCGAAGTACTTCGCGACGTCGTTGGCGATGGAGAAGGTGGTCAGCGCGCCGCGGGTGATCAGCAACTGCTTGCCGATCTCCACGATCTCGATGAGCTTGGTCGGGTTGGAGTCCAGGTCCACCATGTTCCCGGCCTCCTTGGCGGCCGAGGTGCCGGTGTTCATGGCCACGCCGACGTCGGCCTGGGCCAGGGCGGGCGCGTCGTTGGTGCCGTCACCGGTCATCGCGACCAGCTTGCCGCCCTCCTGCTCCTTCTTGATCAGCGCCATCTTGTCTTCCGGCGTGGCCTCGGCCAGGAAGTCGTCCACCCCGGACTCGTCCGCGATGGCCTTGGCCGTCAGCGGGTTGTCGCCGGTGATCATGACGGTACGGATGCCCATCTTGCGCATCTCGGCGAACCGTTCGGAGATGCCCTCCTTGACGATGTCCTTCAGGTAGATCACGCCAAGCGCCCGGGCCGGCCCGTCCGCTGGCTTCTCGGCCACGACCAGCGGGGTTCCGCCGACCGCCGAGATGCCGTCGACCATCGGGCCGAGGTCGTCCGGCGGCGTGCCGCCGTTGGCCCGGACCCACTCCCGGACCGCGCTGGAGGCGCCCTTGCGGACCTCGCGCCCGTCGGCCAGGTTGACGCCGCTCATCCGGGTCTGCGCGGTGAACTCGACGAATTCCGCGCCGGCCAGCTCGCCCGGCGCCCGCTCGCGCAGGCCGTACTGGTTCTTGGCCAGCACGACGATCGACCGGCCTTCCGGCGTGTAGTCCGCCAGCGAGGACAGCTGGGCCGCGTCCGCGAGCTCGGCCGCGGTGACCCCGTGGACCGGCAGGAACTCGCTGGCCTGCCGGTTCCCGATGGTGATCGTGCCGGTCTTGTCCAGCAGCAGGGTGTTGACGTCGCCGGCCGCCTCGACGGCGCGGCCGGACACGGCCAGCACGTTGCGCTGCACCAGCCGGTCCATGCCGGCGATGCCGATGGCCGACAGCAGCGCGCCGATCGTGGTCGGGATCAGCGCCACCAGCAGCGCGACCAGGATCACCAGTGTCTGCGGCGCGTTGGAGTAAAACGCCATCGGCTGCAGAGAGATCACCGCGAGCATGAAGATGATGGTCAGCGAGGCCAGCAGGATGTTCAGCGCGATCTCGTTCGGCGTCTTCTGCCGCTTGGCCCCCTCGACCAGGGCGATCATCCGGTCGATGAAGGTTTCGCCGGGCTTGGAGGTGATCTTGACCACGATCCGGTCGGACAGCACCGTGGTCCCGCCGGTGACCGCGGACCGGTCACCGCCGGACTCGCGGATGACCGGGGCGGACTCGCCGGTGATGGCCGACTCGTCCACCGAGGCCACGCCCTCGACCACGTCTCCGTCGCCGGGGATGACCTGGCCGGCCTCGACCACCACGTAGTCGCCGAACTGCAGCGCCGTGCCGGCCACGGACTCCTCCCGCAGCGTGGCGGGATCGGCCCCGGGCTGCCAGGACGGCAGCCGCCGGGCCATCGTCTCGCGCTTGGCCCGGCGCAGCGTCTCGGCCTGGGCCTTGCCGCGTCCCTCGGCCACCGCCTCGGCCAGGTTGGCGAACACCACGGTCAGCCACAGCCAGACCACGATGGTCCAGTTGAACACCGACGGCGACTTGATCGCCGTGTACAGGGTCAGCACGGAGCCGACCTCGACCACGAACATGACCGGGTTCTTGATCTGCACCCGCGGGTCCAGCTTCTTGAACGCGTCCGGCAACGACTTCCACAAGATCTTGGGGTCGAGCAGCCCGCCGCCTACCCGGCGCGGTTCGACCGTACGGCCGGGGGCCGGAGCCGGAGCCTCGGGGCTCTCAGTTGTCACAGACATCTCAGTGCAGTCCTTCTGCGAACGGGCCCAGCGCGAGCGCCGGGAAGTAGGTCAGGCCGACGAGGATGAGGATGACGCCGACGAGCATGCCGACGAACAGCGGCGTCCTGGTGTCGAGCGTTCCGGCGCTCTGCGGCACCGGCGCCTGTCTGGCCAGTGACCCAGCCAGCCCGAGGGCGAAGATCTCCGGTGCGAACCGGCCGAGCAGCATCACGATCCCGCCGGTGACCTGGTACCAGGTGGCCGCGGTCCCCAGGCCGGCGAACGCCGACCCGTTGTTATTGGCCATCGAGGTGAACGCGTACATGACCTCGGTCAGCCCGTGTGGCCCGGGGTTGAAGATCGGAGTCTGGCCCTGCTTGGTGCCGATCGACAACGCGGCGAAGCTCAGGATGAGCACCGGCAGGGTGAGGAAGTACAGCGCCGCGTACTTCATCTCGGTCGGCCGGATCTTCTTGCCGATGTATTCCGGCGTCCGGCCGACCATCAGCCCGCCGACGAACACCGTGACGATGGCCAGGATCAAGATGCCGTACATGCCGGCCCCGATGCCGCCAGGCGCGATCTCACCCAGCGCCATGTCCATCAGCGTGATCGCGCCGCCGAATGGCGACAGCGAATCGTGGAAGCAGTTCACCGCTCCGGTGGAGGTCAACGTGGTGGACGCGGCGAACAGCGAGCAGGCGTGCGGGCCGAACCTGGTCTCTACGCCCTCGTACGTGCCGTGCGCGAGCTGCGGCCCGACTCCGGCGGTGCCCAGGTGGGTCTGGAAGAAGGTGAGCCCGCCGACGGCTACGACCCAGATGATCCCCATCACGGCCAGCAGGGCGTAGCCCTGCCTGTTGTCCTTGACCAGCTTGCCGAATGCGCGCGGCAAGCTGAACGGGATGAGCAGGAGCAGGAAGATCTCGAAGATATCGGTGAAACCGTTCGTGCTCTCGAACGGATGAGCCGAGTTGGCGTTGAAGAAGCCGCCGCCGTTGTTGCCCAGTTCCTTGATGACCTCCTGCGAGGCCACTGGGCCGCCGGGGATGATCTGGTGCCCGCCGGCCAGCGTAGTGATCGTGTGGTAGTCGGCGAAGTTCTGGATCAGCCCGCCGGCGATCAGGATGATGGCACCGATGACCGAGATCGGCAGCAGCACCCGGATCGTCCCCCGGGTCAGGTCGACCCAGAAGTTGCCGAGCTTGTCGGTCCGGGACCGGGTGAATCCGCGGATCATCGCGATCGCCACCGCCAGGCCGACCGCGGCGGACAGGAAGTTCTGCACCGCGAGCCCGCCCATCTGGGTCAGGTAGCTCATGGTGGACTCGCCGCCGTAGTTCTGCCAGTTGGTGTTCGTCACGAACGAGGCCGCGGTGTTCCACGCCGTCACCGGCGTGACGTTGGCCATCCCGATCGACAGGAACAGCCAGTGCTGTGTCCGTTCGATTAGGTACAGGAACAGGACGCCGATCAGTGAGAACGCGAGAATGGAGCGCACGTAGACGCTCCACCGCATGTCCGCTTCCGGGTCGATCCCGCACAGCTTGTAGATGCCGCGCTCGACCCGCCAGTGCCTGGTATCGGTGAAGACGCGCGCGATGTAGTTGCCCAGCGGCACGTAGCATGCCGCCAGCGCCACGAACAGCGCCGCGAACTGCAGCCAGCCTGCGGCTGTGCTACTCATCAGAACCTCTCAGGAAGAATCAAGGCCACGAACAGGTAGATCGTCAGCAGCACGCCGCCGATCAGCCCGATCCAGTTCTCAGCGCTCAAAGCGCTCGACCCCCTTCAGGATGAGGAGGAGCACGGCGAAGACGACGATCGTCAGCGCGACATACAGCACGTCCGACACGATGACTCCTAGCGATGTGCCGTCAGAAATGGGGCCAGCCCGGTCAATCCGGGCTCAGGCACATCCGAAGTTAACGCTCAGGAATCACCAGCTAGAAGAGCCCTTGCGGGGCCCATGCGGCCGCTCGCAGGTTCCTAACAGAACCCATGCGGCCAGGCGCGCTACAGGTCCGGGGTGTCGGGGATGAGCTCGTGCCGGCGGACGTGCCAGGAGTGCAGCGGGCGGCTCATCTCGTCCATCAGCGCCGACGGCGGCACGGCCAGCACCGGGCAGCGCGCGTGCGCCAGGCAGTACCGGCTGACCGACTTGCGCATCATCCGGCCGAACCCCGCTCGCCGGCCCGTCCCGATGATGAGCAGGTCGTCCGGCTGGCTGGCCACATCGACCAGCACCAGGCCGGTGTCGCCGCGGACCGCCTGGGGCTCGACTTGGAGGTCGGCGGGCACGCCGCCCAGCCCGGCGTCGAACGCGGCCCACAGCCGTTCCCACGCCGCCTCTCGCCAGAGCTTGCGCAGGTAGGGTGACGGATGCCGTCGCTCCGCCACGTCTCCGCCCGGGGGAACCCACGCGGTAATGGCCAGCAGCGGCACGTCCCGCTGCCTGGCCTCGTCCGCCGCGAACCGCAGCGCCTGCAGGCTCCCTGGAGACCCATGCACGCCAACAATGATCCGACGCACCGTGGGCACGGTACTCGCCTCCCGAACAACACCGGGCGCCATGACCTAGAGCAGCGCCCCGTGACCGCTTACCCAGACATTTAACCTCTATCCGCGCCCTCCGGCACGCTTCCTAGCGGGTCTCTTGCGGAAACCAGGACAACGCATACGGCTTGCCGCCGCCACCTAACCTCGCCCGTCACACCCTGCGCACCCGCACCCGCGCCGAACGTGGCGCGGGGCTGCGTGCGGCCGGAAGCTAGTCGGCGCGGACGCCGAGCTCGTCGATGCGGCCGAGCATCTCGGCCGGGTCGGCGTAGACCCGGTACGCCCCGGCCCGCTCGAGTTCCTCCCGGCCGTACCCGCCGGACAGCAGCCCGACTCCCAATGCGCCGGCTCGCCGCGCCGCGAGCAGGTCCCACACGCTGTCGCCGACCACCATCGCGTACCGGGGGTCCACGCCGAGCTCGGCCGCCGCGGCCAGGAACAGGTCGGGGTCGGGCTTGGCGTGCCGGACCAGGTCCCTGGTGATCATCGCAGTGTCCTCGGGCAGCCCGAGCAGGCCCAGCGCCGGCCGTGCCGTGGCCGCGTACCCGCTGGTCGCGATCGCCCAGCGGACGCCGGCGTCAGTGAGCGCGGCGAGCAGATCGCGCGCTCCGGGCAGCGCGGTCACCGAGTCCATCTGGGCCCGGTACTCGGCCGCGTGCGCCTGCTGCAGCGCGTCGATGTCCTCCTTGGACAGCGACCGCCCGGTCTCCCGCAGCAGCGCGGTCACGAACAACCCGCCGCTCATCCCGATACGCCGGTGAATCCGCCACACCGACAGCTCGATGCCGATTCGCATCAGCGCCGTCCGCCACGCGATGACGTGCTGGTAGACGCTGTCGATCAGCGTCCCGTCCAGGTCGAAGAGGAAGGAGGGGGCCGGTGACTCGGGGTACGACGCTGCTGAGGCCATGGCCCCAGTTTCCTTCATCCCTAACGGGCCGGGTATCCGCCCCCGCCCCGGCTCTCCGCCCCGCCCGGGTCAGACGCCGCCGACGGCGATCACGCCTTCCATGGTGCCGAGGAAGGCGTGGCTGCCGGTCATCGACATCGAGGAGAAGTGCGGCAGCGTGGTGTGCAAGCCCAGCGAGTCCCTGGTCGCGCCGGTCGCCTGGTCCAGTTCGTACAGTGTGCCGTCCCGATAGTCGGTGACCCAGACCGCGCCGCCGCCGATGACCGGGGAGCCCTGCGCCTGGGACGGGCCGCGCCACCGGACCCGGATCTTGTGCCCTGCGGTGTCGACCGCGGCCAGCCCGCCCTGCGCGCACGGCTCGTACACGATCGTGCCCTGGACGGCGGCCCCGCCGTACGCCTCGCACACGTCCGCCTGGGCGACCTGGCCGCCGACGCCGCCCAGGTGAGCCGAATCGACCAGGTACGCGGTGCCGCGCTTGCCGGCCTCGAGCAGCATCCCGTCTGGCAGCAGCGCGGGCTGGGTGGAGCCGAGGTCCAGGTCGTGCGCGTTGTCATCGGCCCAGGTGGTCGGCGCGAAGACGCCGGTCCGGTGGAGCTCGGGGGACAGCGCGGTCACCGAGTCGCTGTCGTCGAAGCGGCTGCCGGTCTCCTCGCCGTTACCCACGCTGACGTACATGGTGCCGTCCGGGCCGGTGACCGGGCCCGCGGTGCCCCACACCGCACCCTCGCGCGGGGTCGGCACCACGTAGGAGATCAGCGGCCCGCTGCCGCTGAGCGGGATGCCCACCACCGAGCCGCGGTACGGACCGCAGTCTCCATACAGCCCGCCGAACGCCACGTACACCCGCCCGGCTGCGATGGCGAGCGCGGGCCGCTGCTGGTCGTACCGCGGCTGCCCGTCCGGGGTCGGAATGTCGCGCTCTATCCGTACCGCGCCGTCGCGCACCGAGAGGCCCACCAGCACGTGGTGGAATCCCGTGGTCTCGGCCACCGCGTAGACCAGCCCGCTGGCCGGGTTGTAGACCGGCGTCCCGGTGATGCCGAGCGGGTCGATGTTGCCGCACGGCAGGTCCGACAGCGGCACCGGTGTGCCGACGTGCCTGCGCCAGATCACCCGCCCGGTCGCCTGGTCGAGCGCGTAGAGGGAGTCGTTCTCGGTCGCCGCGATCACCAGGGCGCCGACCAGCAAAGGCTGGCCGTACACCGCGCCGTCCAGGTGCGCCCGCCAGCTCACCGTCAGCGGGCCCGGCCTGGCTGCGCCGGCGGCCACGCCGGACCGGGCGAAGTCGCGCCCGTAGGTGGGCCAGGCGGCCTCGGGATGAGCGCCGCTGTCCTGTCCCGGGGTCAGCGTCCTGGACGGCGGCGCCGGGCCTGACGACGTGCCGCCCCCCGGACCCGAGCACGCCGCCGCGGCGGCCAGGACGCCGCCCGTCAGTGCCGCTGCCACGAGCCTGGCCGTGCGCCCGAGCCTCATCCGCATCCCTCCAGTCTGCTCTGCCCCTCCCATCCGCTACCCACGGTTCGGGATGGCATCATGGTTCAGATGCCTGGAAGTAGCGCGCCGCCCGGAATCGACACGTTCGTGGCGATCGGTGACAGCTTTACCGAGGGGCTCAACGACCCGGCTCCGGACGGCGGGTTCCGCGGCTGGGCCGACCTGGTCGCCGGGGCCCTGGCCGCGCGGCCGCCCGGAACCCCGGTATTCCGGTACGCCAACCTGGCCGTCCGCGGGAAGCTCGTGGCCCAGGTCGTCGCCGAGCAGCTGCCGCGGGCCGTCGAGCTGGCGCCGGACCTGGTCAGCCTGGCCGCGGGCGGGAACGACATCCTGCGCGGCGACGACGTGGACGAGCTCGCGGCGAACTTCGAGCCTGCCGTGGCCAAGCTGCAGGCCGCGGGCTGCCGGGTGCTCATCTTCACCGGCTTCGATCCGCGCATGTTCCCGGTGATCCGGCTGCTGCGGGGCCGCATCGCGGCCTACAACATGCACCTGCGCGGCATCGCCGACGAGCACGGCTGCGACCTGGTCGACCTGTGGTCGATGCGGGCGCTCAAGGACACCCGGGCCTGGAGCCCGGACCGGTTGCACCTGACCACCGAAGGCCACCGCCAGGTGGCCCGGCGTGCCTGCGAGGTGCTGGGCATCCCGGCCGACGAGGACTGGCGGGTGCCGCCGCCGCCCGTCCGGCCGCCCGCCGTCCGGCCCGGGCGCTCCCCGTGGCTGGCCGCGCGCCGCCAGGACGCCCGCTGGGGCAGGGAGTACGCGGGCCCCTGGCTACGCCGGCGCGTGGGCGGCACGTCCAGCGGCGACGGAGTGCTGCCCAAACGCCCCGACCTGCTCCCGCTCTGACCGTTCCGGCGCCGGGTTCCGCCATGATGGCATGCATGCCGCAGTTCCCGACGGAGCGAGGAAACGATGACCTCAGCGCCAGACACCTCAGCGCCCGACAAAGACGTCAGGCCGGCGCGCGCCGGCAGCGGCGTGCTCGGTACCCGGCCGCGGCCGGGTCAGACCTTCCGCGGCCGTGATCCGCAGACGGTGGCGGCGTCCGCGATCTGCGACGTCAGCCCCACCGGGTGCCAGGCGCGTACCCGGCTGTACCGGGACGGGAGGCTGGCGCTCGAGGGTTTCCCGGTCGCCGACATCAGCGATCACCTGGCCGATGAGTCGGTCACCGTCTGGCTCGACCTGCGTGACCCGGACCGCGACGATCTCGGCGTGCTGAGCGAGGAGTTCGGGCTGCACCCGCTGGCCGTCGAGGACGCGCTGCACCACAGCCAGCGGCCCAAGCTTGACCGCTACCCCAGCCACCTGTTCCTGACCGCGTACGCGACCCAGCTCGACGCCGGCACGGGCGAGCTGATGACCAGCGAGCTCGCGGCCTTCATCACCCGCCAGGCGCTGATCACCGTGCGCAAAGACGACGGGCTGGACATCGGCGCCGTCATCGACCGGTGGGACAGCAGCCCCGATCTGGCCAGGTTCGGAGTCGGCTACCTGCTGTACGGGCTGCTCGACTACATCGTCGATACGCAGTTCGAGTCGGTGCAGAACCTGGATGACTTCGCGGAAGGGCTGGAGGACGAGCTGTTCGACAGCGTTCCGCGGGGCATGCAGGTCCAGCGGCGCAGCTTCCAGCTGCGCAAGAGCCTGGTGCTGCTGCGCCGGGTGGTGCTTCCCATGCGCGATGTGGTGGACGACCTGATGCAGCCCGACCTGCACGTCGTCGGCAAGGAACTGGAGCCCTACTACCAGGATCTCTACGACCACGTCCTGCGCGTCGCCGAGTGGACCGATAGCCTGCGCGACCTGGTGAACAGCATCCTGGAGACGAACCTGGTCATCCAGAGCAACCGGCTGAACATCATCACCAAGAAGGTCACCGGCTGGGCCGCCATCATCGCCGTCCCCACGCTCATCACCGGCTACTTCGGGATGAACGTGCCCTACCCCGGCTTCGGCCACATCGGCGGCTTCATCGCCTCCGTCGCCACCATCGTCCTGGCCGGGCTGATCCTCTACCTCGTCTTCAAGCGCAACGACTGGCTGTAAGGCCGCGGGCCTAGAGCTCGATGCGCGAGCCCACGATGAGGGTCTGCTCGCGGGGGAGCTGGAAAACCTCGGCGGCGTCGGCGGTGATCTGTGACGTCGCGATGAACAGCCGCTTGCGCCAGCGGCTCATGCCCGGCGTATGGCCCAGGATTATCTCGATGCGCGACAGGAAGTACGACAGGTCGTCGCTGTCGAGCGGGCCTTCGAGCTCGGCCTCGCCGATAAGCGGAAGCAGGGCCGGAACGTTCTGCGGGTCCATGTAGCCGAAGCGGGCCGTAACGTGGGTGATCCGGTCGTCTTTGTAGCCGAGGTCGTCGACGGTGATCCGCTCGGCCGCCGGGATGTGCGGCGCGTTCGTGGTCTCGATCGTCAGGATGACGACGTGGCTGTGCAGGACGTGGTTGTGCTCGACGTTCGCCCGCATGGCCAGCGGGGCGGTGTCCTTGCCGCGGTTGAGGAAGACGGCGGTGCCGGGCACCCGGGGCAGCGGCGGCGTCTTGGCGTGCAGCTGGTCGATGAACGCCCGGAGCGGCCCTTCGTCGTGGACCCGCAGCTGGGTGACAAGCTCGCGGCCCCGCTGCCAGGTGGTGAGGATGGTGAACGTGATGATGGCGATCAGCAGGGGAAGCCAGGCTCCGTGCACCAGCTTGGTCAGGTTGGAGGCGAGGAAGAGCAGGTCGATGGCGATCAGGACGCCGCCGCCCGGCAGCACGACCCAGAGCGGCCAGCGCCACTGATGACGGGCGTAGTAGAAGAACAGCAGGGTCGTGCAGGTGATCGTGCCGGTCACGGCCGTGCCGTAGGCGTAGGCCAGCGCGGCC
>Ga0207683_10003133_pt1 | contig 14448 bp, 11 predicted proteins | sample KBSM73metaG_FD_184333 | JGI IMG/M metagenome (GOLD analysis project Ga0207683, IMG submission 184333) | Miscanthus rhizosphere microbial communities from Kellogg Biological Station, Michigan, USA - KBS M7-3 metaG (SPAdes) (version 2) | ecosystem: Host-associated > Plants > Roots > Rhizosphere >...
TGGGCCGTCGCGCTGCAGAACGCCGACCGCCCGACGGCGCTGCTCCTGTCGCGCCAGAACCTGCCCTATTCGCCCAAGAAGGACCTGAGCGACATCAGCAAGGGCGCCTACGTGCTGTCCGAGCCCGAAGACGTGGGCCTCAAGAACAAGAAGCTCAAGGCGGTCATCATCGCCACCGGCTCCGAGGTGCAGCTGGCGCTGCGCGCCCAGGAGCTGTTGGCGGCGAAGAAGATCGGCGTGCGCGTCGTCTCGATGCCCTCCACCACCACCTTCGACCGCCAGGACCTGGCCTACAAGAAGAGCGTGCTGCCCAAGGGCACGCCGCGCATCGCCGTCGAGATGGGCTGCACCGACGGCTGGTGGAAGTACGGCGTCGCGGCGGTCGTCGGCATCGATACCTACGGCGAGTCGGCACCTGCCGGCGTGCTGTTCAAGCATTTCGGTTTCACGGCAGAGAACGTCGCTGCCACGGTCGAAGCGGCGCTCGCGCGCTGACATCGGTCGCCCCAGTTTTCAACCTCCAGGAGCAGAAAGACATGACTATCAAACTCGGCATCAACGGTTTCGGTCGGATCGGGCGCAACGTGCTTCGCGCGGCGGTGCAGAACTTCAAGCACGACATCGAAGTGGTCGCGATCAACGACCTGCTCGAGCCCGACTACCTGGCCTACATGCTCCAGTACGACTCGGTGCATGGCCGCTTCCAGGGCGAAGTCACGGTCGAGGGCAACACGCTCGTGGTCAACGGCAAGAAGATCCGCCTGACGCAGGAACGCGACCCGTCCAAGCTCAACTGGAGCGATGTCGGCGCCGACATCGTGCTCGAATCGACCGGCCTGTTCCTGACCAAGGACACGGCACAGAAGCACATCGACGCCGGTGCGAAGAAGGTGCTGCTGTCGGCCCCCAGCAAGGACGACACGCCGATGTTCGTCTACGGCGTCAACGACAAGAAGTACGCCGGCGAAGCGATCATCAGCAACGCCAGCTGCACCACCAACTGCCTGGCGCCGCTGGCCAAGGTGCTGAACGACAAGTGGGGCATCAAGCGCGGCCTGATGACCACCGTGCACGCCGCCACCGCGACCCAGAAGACGGTCGACGGCCCGAGCAACAAGGACTGGCGCGGCGGCCGCGGCATCCTCGAGAACATCATCCCGTCGAGCACCGGCGCGGCCAAGGCCGTGGGCGTTGTCATTCCCGAGCTCAACAAGAAGCTCACGGGCATGAGCTTCCGCGTGCCGACCTCCGACGTCTCGGTGGTCGACCTCACGGTCGAACTGGTCAAGGACGCCACCTACCAGGAAATCTGCGCCGAGATGAAGGCCCAGAGCGAAGGCGCCATGAAGGGCGTGCTCGGCTACACCGAGGACAAGGTCGTCGCCACCGACTTCCGCGGCGATCCGCGCACCTCGATCTTCGACGCCGATGCCGGCATCGCGCTCGACGGCACCTTCGTGAAGCTGGTGAGCTGGTATGACAACGAATGGGGCTACTCGAACAAGTGCCTGGAGATGGTCCGGGTGATGGCCAAGTAAGGCTGCGCCGGCCCCTGAAGAAACGCGCCCTCGGGCGCGTTTTTCTTGGGCGTCGTCAGTCGATCGTCCTGCGGCTGCGCACCCAGGCTTCGAACTCGGGGTCCTCGAAGCGGTAGAGGCCGTGGTCGACCCGTGCCATCGCCTGCATCTTGGGGCCGGTCAGGCGGCGCAGGGCGCTTCGTGGCACGCTGGCCGTGACGTCCCCGCTGCCCATCAACTCGCGGAGCTGCGTCAGCGCGGCGGCGCCGTAGAGGTCCTGCACGCCGCGCGCGGCGAGCAGCAGGACCGCGCGATCGGACCGGTTCATGGCCTTCCAGGCCTTCGCGTGGCCGCTGTCGTCGTGGACGCGCGCCAGCGTGTGCTGCAAGGCCAGTTCGGGGCCCTGGCCCTGGTAGAGCAGGTAGCGCTCGATATACCAGCGGAAGAACTCGGGCGTTTCCTTCAAGGACAGGAACGCTTGCCTTGCATCGGCGAGCGCCAGCGGCTGCTTCGCCAGCCGCTTGACCTGGGCCACCGTTGCCGAGACGAAGGCATCGCCGAGCAGCGGGAACGGCTCCACCGGCGCCCAGTTGTAGAACGGCGCCGACGCCCGCGAGAACATTTCGCGCAGCGCCGCCTCCGACGAGCCTGCGAACAGGACCTTGACGCTCGCCTTGCGAATGTCCAGGCCCGCGCGCAGCGAGTGCGCCACCTGTCGGTGCTCCGGGCTGGCGAGTACTTGCGCCTCGTCGATCACCAGGACCAGCCGCTTGCGGGTCTTGTCGGCCGCCTGCAGCGCCGCCTGGATGGCCGGAACCGCGAGTTTTTCCTTGTCGGCGAGGTCCAGCTCGACCGAGCCCTCGACGCCGAGGGGCAGCTTGCCGCCGGCCTTCATCTTCCGGATGGGCGTCGACAGGTCTTCCCAGAATTGCGCGAGCCCCTTGGACTTGGCGGCCGACAGGATGGCCGTGGCGATCGCCTGGCCCGGATGATCGGCGTCGTCCCAGAGGTTGGTGTAGGCGGCCAGGTAGCCGGCGGCTTCGGCGGCCGGCAGCAGGTCATGCTTCAGGAATTCGCTCTTGCCCATGCGGCGCCGGGCGAACAGCCCGCGGGCCGACACCAGGCCGAGGTCGAAGGCTTGCAGGTAGCCCCCGGCGAGCTCGGGGCGGGCGAAGTGCCAGGGGTCGGACGGCGTGCGCATCCGACAGATTTTGGCACAGTCTTGTCAATTGACAAAAATATGGAAATTTCTGTCGGGACCGGACCTCATACCGGTTCGAGCACGTGAATCAACCGGCTCTCGGTCCAGTCCTTGACCTTGGCGCCATAGGCGGCCATGTGGGGCGCTGCCGCGTGGGCCTGCAGGTCGGCAAGGGTTTCCCACTTCTCGACGACGACGAAGGTGTCGGCGCCGAAGCTGCCGCGCGAGGCCGGCATGCCCGCCGCATCGACGGTCGCGGTGTACTCGATGCAGCCCTTCTCGGCCAGCACCGCGGGCCGGTTGGCGCGATAGGCCTCTAGGATCAGCGCGCGTTGGCCGGGCTTGGCGGTGATGACGGCGACGACATGGATCATGGACGATGGCTCCTTTGGAATGAACCATCGAATTTACGGGCAAAGCGCCGCGGCCGCCTGTCACATCGGCGCGGGCACCTGCACCATCCACGAGATGCCGAAGCGGTCCTCCACCATGCCGAAGGCCGGTGACCAGAACGTCTTGCCCAGCGGCATCTGTACCTGGCCGCCCTCGCTCAGGGCACCGAACAGCCGGCGGGCCTCGGCCTCGTCGGCGGCGTTCAGCGACAGCGCGAAGCCCTTGAAGGTGGGCTGGCCCTTGGCGTAGCCATCGGACGCCATGAGCATGGTCTCGCCGATATTGAAACTCGCGTGCATCACCTTGTCGTCGGAGCCCGGCGGCACCTTGTCGGCCGGGATCGGGTCGGGGCTTTCCTTGAAGCGCATCAGCATCGTGACCTGGGCGCCGACCGCCTTGCGGTAGAACTCGAGCGCCTCCTCGCAGCGGCCGTCGAAGAAGAGATAGGACTGGACTTGCATCGTGACTTTCCTTTCGGTGAGAAGTGGAAGAGGATGTTTGTGTACAACGTCCACAAGACGATAGCAAAGATAATGGACGCTGTCCACATGAAAAATCGATGAGCTCCACCGTCCCCTCCCGCTCTTCCGCGCGCAGCACCTACCGCCACGGCGATCTGCGCCGTGCCTTGCTCGAATCGGGCGTCGAGCTGGCCCGTGCCGGCGGCCCCGAAGCGGTGGTGCTGCGCGAGGCGACGCGCCGCGCCGGGGTGGTTCCCAACGCCGCCTACCGGCACTTCGCGAGCCGGCAGGCGCTGCTCCAGGCGGTGCGGGCCGCGGCGCTGGCAGCGGTGGCACGGGCCATGGAGGCCGAATTGGCGGCCCTGGCCCCGACGCCCGATGCGGCGGCGTACGCCCGGGCCAGCGTGCGCGCAGTGGGCACCGGCTACCTGCGCTTCGCCCGGGCCGAAACCGGCCTCTTCAGGACCGCCTTCGCGGCGCCTGTCGAGGTCGACGACGCGCCGCCGGATGCCAAGGGCGGCGCGAGCGGCCTCAACCCCTTCGAACTGCTCGCAGCCGCACTCGACCGGCTGGTGCAGGCGGGCGCCATGCCGCCCGAGCGCCGGCCGGGGGCCGAGTTCCTGGCCTGGTCAGCGGTGCACGGGCTGGCCCTGCTGGTCATCGACGGCCCGCTGCGCGGCCTGCCGGCGCCGCAGGTGGAGTCGCTCGGCCAGCGCTTGCTCGACATGGTCGAGAAGGGCCTGTGAATACGGGATGTAACCCTAAAGAACTTGTACTTTAGTACTCCTAAAGCTAAGTTTGGACGCTCTTGAATGGAGCGTGTACGGATGGCGATGCTGATCTTGATGACCCCCACCGGCCAGACAACCCAGGTGCCGGTGTCGGAGCCCGGCATGACCATCGGCCGGGCCGAGCACAACCACGTGGTGTTGGCGTCGCCGCGGGTCAGCCGATTTCACGCCAAGCTCAGCACCGAGGGGCCGCTGGTGATCCTGCGGGACCTGGGCAGCCGCAACGGCACCTTCGTGAACGGCAAACGCATCGAGATGCAGGCGCTGGCCAACGGCGACAACATCGACATCGCCGGCTACTGGATGCGCTTCCTGGCCCCGGAGCAGGAGGTGATCGGCGACGAGAGCGTCCGTTTGATGAGCGCGCGCGGCGACCTGGTCTGAGATCGTCCCGGTCGCGCTCAGCGGGTGTGATGCACCGGCGCGGTCTCATACACCGGCGTCGGCAGGCCTTCCATCCGCGCCTTCAGCTGCAGCGCCAGGAACTGCGAGTAATGGCGCGACTGGTGCAGGTTGCCGCCGTGGATCCACAGCTGCGGCACCTGCGTCGGCTTCCACATGTTGCGCAGCTCGCCCTCCCAGGGGCCGGGGTCCTTCGGTGTGTCGGATCCCAGGCCCCAGACCTTGCCGACCTTGTCGGCCATCGCGGGTGAGATCAGATCGGCCAGCCAGCCGTTCATCGAGCCGTAGCCCGTGGCATAGACGATCAGGTCGGCCGGCAATTGGCTGCCGTCGCTCAGGGTCACCGATTTCGGGCTGATGCGCTCGATGGTCACGCCGCTGCGCAACTTGATGCTGCCGTTGGCGACCAGTTCCGAGGCGCCGACATCGATGTAGTAGCCCGAGCCGCGGCGCAGGTACTTCATGAAGAGGCCGGAGCCGTCGACGCCGAAGTCGAGCAGGAAGCCGGCCTTCTCGAGCCGCGCATACAGGTCGGCATCGCGCCGCTTCATCTCGTCATACGCCGGCACATGCATCGGCGCCATGATCCTGTAGGGAATGGAGGCGAAGATCAGGTCGGCCTTGTCGGTCGTGACGCCGGCCTTCACCGCCGCCTCGGAATAGAGCCCGCCGAGCGCCAGCTCCATCAGTGAATCGGAGGGCGCGATGTGGGTCGAACTGCGCTGGATCATGGTCACGTCGGCGCCGTTCTCCCACAGCGCGGCGCAGATGTCGTGGGCCGAATTGTTGGAGCCCAGCACCACGCACTTCTTGCCGCGCCAGGCCTCGGGCCCGGGATGCGCGCTCGAATGGTGCTGCTCGCCCTCGAAGGTCTCGGCGCCGGGAATCTTCGGCAGGTTCGGATAGCCCGAGACGCCGAGCGCGAACACCAGCTGCTTCGGCCGCAGCGTGATCTCGCGGCCGTCGCGCTCGACGACCACTTCCCATTCCTTCTTCGCCTCGTCGAAGCGGGCCTTCTTCGCGGTGGTCGAGCCCCAGTAGTTGAGCTCCATCACCTTGGTGTACATCTCGAGCCAGTCGCCGATCTTGTCCTTCGGCGCGAACACCGGCCAGTCGTCGGGGAACGGCAGGTAGGGCAGGTGGTCGTACCAGACCGGATCGTGCAGGCACAGGCTCTTGTAGCGCTTGCGCCAGGAGTCGCCGGGGCGAGCGTTCTTCTCGACGATGAGGGTCGGCACGCCGAGCCGCCGCAGCCGCGCGCCGAGCGCGATTCCGCCCTGCCCGCCGCCGACGATCAGCACGTAGGGCTGCTCGGCGAAGCCCAGCGTCTCGGCCTCGTGCTGGCGCCGTTCGAGCCAGGTCTTGCGCTGCGGGTTGGCGCCGTGCTCGGCGCCCTTGACGCGGCGCTCCCCCTTGTGCTCCTCGAAGCCCTTGAGCTCGGTCATGGTGGTGAGCAGCGTCCAGGCCTTGCCGTTGCGCAGCCGCAGGTGGCCGCGCCCGCGCGCCACCGCGGTCTCGAAGGTGAACCAGGCATCGACCACGCCGTCGGACTCGGTGGCGTCGCCCTCGACCGCGAAGGCGGTCGGCCGGGTGTCGGCCAGCCGGGCTTCGAGCATCTTGCGGATCGCCTCGGGGCCCTCTTGCGTGCGGATGTTCCAGGTGAAGGCGACCAGGTCGCGCCAGTAGCTGTCGGCCTCGAACAGGGCCACCGCGGCGTCGATGTCGCGCCGCTCCAGCGCGGACTGGAAATCGGCCAGCCAGGCGCTGGCGGTCTGCGTCGGATGGTTCGACAGATCGGTCATGTCCAGTGTCTCCTTCGTTCGCGCCCCGCGATCGGGCAGGGCGAGAACCGTACGCCCATCCCCGATCGACGTCAAACGGTGGCCGGCAGTCCCAGGGCCTGCCGTAGCAGGCCCAGCCGCGGGTTGTCCGTGCCCGTGCGGTGGATCAGCGCCACCGGCCCGGCCGGGATCGGCGGATGCACCCGCACCCGCATCACGCCGCTGGCCCCCGCGCTGTCCAGGGTCGACGCCGGCACCGCACTGAGGCCGAGGCCGGCCGCGACCAGGCGCAGGTTGGTCACCGGGCTGGTCGACTCGACCACCGGCACCGGCGCCATCAGGCCCGCGCTGCGGAACACCTCGTCCATCATGCGTCGCACCATCGAGGTCGGGGCCGGCATGATCCAGCGCTCGCGGCACAGGCGCGGCCAGTCGACCCGGCGGGCCCGGCCGAGCGGATGGCCCGGCGGCGCGATCACGGTGAAGTCGGCATCGAACAGTCTCTCGTAGTGCAGCGGCTGCCCCGCGGCTTCGGGCATCTCGGTCGGATAGCTCGTGACCAGCGCATCGAGGCGCCCTTCCAGCAGCGCCTGCACGAGCAGCGGGACGCGCTCTTCCATCAACTGCACCCGGACCCGGGCCTGCTCGCCGACCAGGCGGGCGAACACCTCCGGCAGGTAGCCCTGGGCGACGAAAGGCGGCGCCCCGATGCGCAGCAGGGTGACGGCCGGCTCGGCCGAGGCCTCGGCGCCGAGGTGCGCCAGTTCCTGGAGCAGCATGGCGGCGCCGCGGACCACGATCTCGCCGCGCGGCGTGGTCGCCAGGCCGCGCGCGCTGCGCGTGAAGAGCGCGAAGCCGAAGCTCGCCTCGACTTCGCCGAGGGACTTGCTCAACGCTGGCTGCGTGAGGTTCAGCACCGCGGCGGCGGCGCGCAGGCTGCCGCCGCGCTGCAGTTCGACCAGCAGCTGAAGGTGGCGGAAACGCAGCCGCGCGATGAGTCGGCGCGCTTCGCCGGAGGGCTCTGAAGGCATGTGGTCGCTTTCCAAAAAGTTTGCACCCAATGAAAACATATCACTGTTGGATATCGCTGTCTCGACCTATGCTGATGCCACACCAGAAGGAGACATTCGCCATGGATCGCCGCAGTTTCTGCCGGGCCGCATCGGCCCTCGCTCTTGTGCCGCTCGCCGTACGCGCCGCCGACGGCTTCCCCGGCAAGCCGGTGCGCGTCATCTCGCCCTACGCCGCGGGCGGCGGCCCCGACGTGCAGCTGCGCCAGGCCGGCCCGGCGCTCGGCGAGGCGCTGGGCCAGTCGATCGTGATCGAGAACAAGGTCGGCGCGGCCGGCGTGCTGGCCGCGCAGTACGTGGCACAGGCGGCGCCCGACGGCTACACGCTGCTGATGGGCTCCAACACGCACCTGATCCAGAAGATCCTGCAGCCCGATCTCAAGTTCGATCCCATCGCCGACTTCGTGCCGGTCAGCAACTTCGCATCCTCGCCCACCGTGCTGGTGGTGCGTGCCGACAGCCCCTACCAGACGCTCGAGGACCTCATCGCGGATGCGAAGGCCAAGCCGGGCCAGATGAACTACGGCTCCGGCGGCATCGGCACCTCGGCCCACCTCGCGGGGGCGACGCTGGCCTCGCTCGCGGGGCTCAAGGTCACGCACATTCCGCTCAAGGGCTCGGTCGAGATCGCCGCCTCGCTGCTGCGCGGCGACACGCAGTTCGCGTTTCCGGTGGCCGGCACCGGCGTGCCGCAGGTCAAGGGCGGCAAGCTGCGCGCGCTGGCCGTCACCAGCCGCCAGCGCCTGAAGCAGCTGCCCGAGGTGCCGACCCTGCACGAGCGGCTGAAGAACGAGCTCGCGGTGCAGGAGTCGTGGTTCGGCCTCTGGGCCCCGGCCCGCACGCCGCAGGACGTGATCGCGGTGCTGTTCGCGGCCGCGACCCGGACCTTGAAGACGCCGGCCCTGCAAGCCGCCTTCGAGGCGGCCGGCAACGAGGCCGCGATCAGCGAGAGCCCGCAGGCCTTCGCCGCCTTCGTGCGCAGCGAGAACCGCAAGTGGGCCGAGATCGTGAAACTGGCCGGCGTGACGGCGAGCTGAAGCCGAACAGGAGAACAGGCACCATGTCCAAACCCCTCGAAGGTGTGCGCGTCATCGACATGTCGCACGTGATCGCCGGTCCCCTGGCGTCCCTCTACCTCGCCCAGCTCGGCGCCGAGGTGATCAAGATCGAGCCGCCGCAGTCCGGCGAGGTGATGCGCGCCAGCAAGGCCGCGCCGGAGGAAGGCGACACGCCGGCCGGCTTCGCGGCGCTGAACGCCGGCAAGCGCTCCTTCGCGGCCGACATCCGGACGGCCGAAGGTGCCGCGCTGGTGCGCTCGCTGGCCCGCACGGCCGACGTCTTCATCGAGAACTTCCGCCCCGGCGTGGTCGCGAAGTACGGGCTCGACTACGCCGCCATCCAGGCCGAGCGGCCGGACATCGTGTACTGCTCGATCTCCGGCTACGGCCAGGAAGGCGAGTGGTCGCGGCGCGGCGCCTACGACCATGTGGTGCAGGCCCTGACCGGCATGATGATGATGTCGGGCGACAGCGCCGAGGCGCCGCCGCTCAAGGTGGGCTTCCCGGTGATCGACGTCGCCGTCGGCATGCTCGGCGCGCTGTCGATCGTGGCGGCCCTGCATCGCCGCGAGCGCGAGGGCCTGGGCCAGTACATCGATGCCTCGATGGTGCAGGCCTCGCTGATGCTGATGTATCCCAACGCGAGCAGCTTCCTCACCGGGCGCGTCGAGCCGCAGCGGGTCGGCAATCGCGGCTACACCGGCAGTCCCACGGCCGACACCTACCGCTGCGTCGACGGCTGGCTCGCCACCGCGGCCAACACGCCGGCACAGTTTCGCAAGCTCACGGCGGTGCTGGCGCTCGAGTCGCTCTGCGAGGACGCGGCGGCACTCGACCTCGAGGCCTTCCATGCGCCGGGCGGCGGCTTCGTCGTCGCCCGCGACCTGCCCTATCTGCAGCAGCGCTTCCGCGACGCCTTCGCGAGCCGGTCGGCGGCCGAGATGGAGCAAAGGCTCAATGCGGTCGGCGTGCCGGCGGCTCGGGTGCGCAAGCTCGGCGAATTCCTCGACGAGATGGAATCGCGAGGCGGCGCCGCTCTGCAGCCCGTCGCCTTCTCGCACGGCGCATCGACCGTGCGCACGCCGGGCCTCGGTTTCCGCTATCGCTTCGACGGCGCCGCCGCGGCCACCGGCGCGCCCCGGCTCGGCCAGGACACCCACGCGCTGCTCGCGGAAATGGGATGGGGCGCCGAAGCCATCCGGTCGCTGTGCGATGCTCGCGCGATCCGCTTGTATCCGCCGATCCAACAAGGAGCGCTCTGATGTTCGATGCCCTGCTGCTGACCAAGACCGACGACGGCACCACCCGCGCCGCCGTGACCGCGCTCGATGATGCCGCACTGCCCGAGGGCGAGGTGCGGGTCGACGTGGCGTTCTCCACCGTCAACTACAAGGACGCCCTGGCGATCACGGGCAAGTCGCCGGTGGTGCGCAAGTTCCCGATGGTGCCGGGCATCGACTTCGCGGGCACGGTCGCCGAGAGCAGCGACGCGCGCTACAAGAAGGGCGACCCGGTGCTGCTCAACGGCTGGGGCGTGGGCGAGACGCATTGGGGCGGCCTCGCGCAGCAGGCCCGCGTCAAGGCCGACTGGCTGGTGGCCATCCCGCCGGGCTTCGATGCGCGCCAGACGATGGCGATCGGCACCGCGGGCTACACCGCGATGCTGTGCGTGATGGCGCTGCAGCAGCACGGCTTGACGCCGGCCTCGGGCCCGGTGCTGGTCACCGGCGCCAACGGCGGCGTCGGCACGATCGCGATCGCCCTGCTGGCCCGGCTCGGCTTCGAGGTGCATGCCTCGACCGGCCGAACGGCCGAGGCCGCGCACCTGCAGCGCCTGGGCGCTCGCGAGATCATCGACCGGGCAACGCTCGGCGAGCCCGGCAAGCCGCTGCAGAAAGAGCGCTGGGCCGGTGCGGTCGACAGCGTCGGCAGCCACACGCTCGCCAACGTGTGTGCCAGCCTGCGCTATGGCGGCACGGTGGCGGCCTGCGGGCTGGCGCAGGGCATGGATTTCCCGGCCAGCGTGGCGCCCTTCATCCTGCGTGGCGTGACGCTCGCCGGGGTCGATAGCGTGCAGGCGCCGCAGGCCCGCCGGGTCGAGGCCTGGCGACGGCTCGCGGCCGAGCTGCCGCGCGACCTGCTCGACGCCAATACCCAGACCCTCGGCCTCGGCGCGGTGGCCGAACTGGCGCCGCGCCTGCTCGCGGGACAGGTGCGCGGCCGCGTGGTGGTCGACGTCTGGGCCTGAGGGCGCAGGTTGCAGCTTGTGTCGGCGCCGCGGCCGGCGCCTTGACATCGCCCCGCGCGGCCTGATCTCATGCAAGGCCGTGCATGACACTTTCCATCCCGCCGTCGCCCGCTGGTTCGACGCCACCTTCCCGGCCCCGACCGAGGCCCAGGCCGCCGCCTGGCCGGCGATCGCCGCCGGCCGCCACACGCTGATCGCGGCGCCGACCGGCTCCGGCAAGACGCTCACGGCCTTCCTTGCGGCGCTGGACGGCTTGGTGCGCCAGGGCCTGCAACCCGGCGGCCTGCCGGACCGGACCACAGTGGTCTACGTGTCGCCGCTGAAGGCGCTGTCGAACGACATCGGTCTCAACCTGCAGGCGCCCTTGGCGGGCATCCGCGCCGAACTCGCCAAGCTCGGCCTGCCCGACGTCGAGATCCGCACCGCCGTACGCACCGGCGACACGCCGGCCCGCGAGCGGCAGCAGGCGCTGCGCAAGCCGCCCCATGTGCTGGTCAGCACGCCCGAGTCGCTGTACGTGCTGCTCGGCTCGGTGTCGGGCCGCAAGATGCTGTCGACGGTGCGCACCGTGATCGTCGACGAGATCCACGCCATCGTCGGCAGCAAGCGCGGCAGCCACCTGGCGCTGTCGCTCGAGCGGCTGCAGGCGCTGTGCCAGGAGCCGTTGACGCGCATCGGCGTGTCGGCGACGCAGAAGCCGATCGCCGAGATCGCGCGCTTCCTGGTCGGCGCCGGCGCAGTGGTCGACGGCGTGGCCGACTGCGCCATCGTCGACATCGGCTATGCCAAGCAGCGCGACCTGGCGCTCGAGCTGCCGCCGACGCCGCTCGAGGCCGTGATGTCGAACGCCCAGTGGGAGCAGGTCTATGCGCGGGTCGCCGGCCTGGTGCATGCGCACCGCACCACGCTGCTGTTCGTCAACACCCGCCGGATGGCCGAGCGGGCGGCGCGGCACCTGGGCGAGATCCTCGGCAAGGAGGTGGTCGCGGCGCACCACGGCAGCCTCGCGAAAGAGACCCGCCTCGATGCCGAACAGCGCCTGAAACGCGGCCAGCTGAAGGTGCTGGTGGCCACGGCCTCGCTCGAACTGGGGCTCGATATCGGCGACGTCGACCTGGTCTGCCAGCTCGGCTCGCCGCGCTCGATCGCCACCTTCCTGCAGCGCGCCGGGCGCTCCGGCCATGCGGTGGGCGGCGTGCCGAAGGCGCGGCTGTTCCCGCAGTCGCGCGACGAACTGGTCGAGTGCGCGGCGCTGCTCGACTGCGTCGGCCGCGGCGAACTCGACGCGCTGCATGTGCTGCCGGCGCCGCTCGACGTGCTGGCGCAGCAGATCGTGGCCGAGACCGCCTCGCGCGAATGGGAGGAGGACGAACTGTTCGCGCTGGTGCGGCGCGCCTGGCCCTATGCTGACCTGAAGCGCGAGGATTTCGCGGCGGTGGTGCGGATGCTGTCGGAAGGTTTTTCCACCCGACAGGGCGCGCGCGGCAGCTACGTGCATCGCGATGCGGTGCATCACCTGCTGCGCGAACGCAGGGGTGCGCGCATGACCGCGCTGACCTCCGGCGGCACCATTCCCGAGACCGGCGACTACACGGTGGTGCTCGAGCCGCAGGCGCACAAGATCGGCAGCGTCAACGAGGACTTCGCGGTCGAGAGCCTGGCCGGCGACGTGTTCCAGCTCGGCAACGCCAGCTACCGCATCCTGAAGATCGAGCCTGGCCGGGTGCGGGTCGAGGACGCCCATGGCGCCGCGCCGAACATCCCCTTCTGGCTCGGCGAGGCCCCCGGGCGCAGCGACGAGCTGTCGTCCGGCGTTGCGCGCCTGCGCGCCGGGATCGAGGCGGCATTGGCCGCCCGGGGCGTCGAGGGTGCGACCGAATGGCTCGCCGGCGCCGTCGGCCTCGAAGCCGAAGCGGCGCGCCAGATCGTCGAGCACCTGGCCCGAACGATGCGCGTGCTCGGCGCGCTGCCGACCCAGCAGCGCATCGTGATGGAGCGCTTCTTCGATGCCTCGGGCGGCATGCAGCTGGTGATCCATTCGGTCTTCGGCAGCCGGCTCAACCGCGCCTGGGGGCTGGCGCTGCGCAAGCGCTTCTGCCGCCAGTTCAACTTCGAGCTCCAGGCCGCCGCGACCGAGGATGCGATCGTGCTGTCGCTGTCGACCAGCCACAGCTTTGCGCTCGACGAAGTCGCGCGCTACCTGCATTCGGCCTCGGCGCTCGACGTGCTGGTGCAGGCGCTGCTCGATGCGCCGCTGTTCGGCGTGCGCTGGCGCTGGAACGCCACCACGGCGCTGGCGCTGCCGCGCTTCATGGGCGGGCGCAAGGTGGCGCCGCAGCTGCAGCGGATGAAGTCCGAGGACCTGCTGGCCGCGGTCTTCCCGGACCAGGTCGCCTGCGCCGAGAACCTGGCTGGCGCCCGCGAGATCCCCGACCATCCGCTGGTCGCGCAGACGCTGCAGGACTGCCTGTACGAGGCCATGGATGCCGCGGGCTGGCTGCGGCTGCTCGCGAAGCTGGAGTCCGGCGAGATCGAGGTGCTGGCGCGCGATGTGCCGGCGCCGTCGGCGCTCGCGGCCGAGGCGCTGAACGCCCGTCCCTATGCCTTTCTCGACGACGCGCCGCTCGAGGAGCGCCGCACCCAGGCGGTGCAGAACCGGCGCTATGTCGATCCGGAAAGCGCCGACGACCTGGGGCAGCTCGACGCCGAGGCGATCGATGCCGTGCGCCAGGAAGCCTGGCCGCGGGCGCGCAGCGGCGACGAGATGCACGAGGCGCTCCACGGGCTCGGCGTGGTCACCGACACCGAGGCCTCGGCCAACGCCGGCTGGCAGGACTGGCTGCAGGCGCTGGCGGGCGACCGGCGGGCGACGCGGCTGGCCGTCGCCACCGCGCCGGGCGGCGGGCTGTGGGTCGCGGCCGAGCGATGGGCGCAGGTCCGCAAGCTGTACCCCGAGGCCGCGATGGTGCCCGCGGTCGAGCCCCCGTCCGAAGCTGCACAGCCCGAGGATGGCGACGACGCCCTGCGCGAATTGCTGCGCGCGCGGCTCGGTGGCCTCGGCCCGGTGTCGGCGAGTGCGCTGGAGGCGTCGCTCGGGTTGCCGGGGGCCGACATCGAGGCCGCGCTGGGCGCCTTGCAGGCCGAAGGCTCGGTGCTGCAGGGCCGTTTCACGCCCGGCACGCCGGCGCTCGAATGGTGCGAGCGGCATCTGCTGGCCCGCATTCACCGCTACACGCTCAAGCGGCTGCGGCGGGAGATCGAGCCGGTCGAGCCGCGCGACTTCGCGCGCTTCCTGTTCGAGTGGCAGCGTGTCGGCGCCGCCAGCCGGGTCAGCGGCCCGGCGGCGCTGGCCGGCATCCTGGCGCAGCTCGAAGGCTACGAAGCACCGGCCGGACTCTGGGAGGCCGAGCTGCTGCCGGCGCGGGTCAAGGACTACGCCCCGGCCTGGCTGGACGAACTCTGCACGGCGGGCCGCACGCTGTGGACCCGGCTGCGACCGGTGGCCATCGAAGGCCGGCCGGGCGGC
>Ga0207683_10003135_pt1 | contig 14447 bp, 15 predicted proteins | sample KBSM73metaG_FD_184333 | JGI IMG/M metagenome (GOLD analysis project Ga0207683, IMG submission 184333) | Miscanthus rhizosphere microbial communities from Kellogg Biological Station, Michigan, USA - KBS M7-3 metaG (SPAdes) (version 2) | ecosystem: Host-associated > Plants > Roots > Rhizosphere >...
GAGATATTGCTTGGGCGTGAGTCCCGTCCACCGTCTGAACAATCGATTGAAGTGAAATTCTGACAGCCCGGCCGACTTTGCGATTTGCGCGAGTTTCGGCTGGCGCTCGTACTCGCGCTCGATGTATTCGATTGCTCGGGTCATGCGCGCAAACTCGCGACTGTCGAGGAATCCGTCATCGATCGAACCAGGCATTGGGCTGACCTTCATATCCATGGCGGGCATTTTGCGCGCCGATGTTTCAGGCGGCGACCCGATCCTTGCGCTCCATCACCTAGGCGCCGGTTCGACCGCAAGCCCCTTCAGCAGCATGCCAGGAAGCTCCGGCAGGCTGCCGCCCCCGGGGTTCGCGATGTTGAGAATGGCCAGCTCGCGGCGCGGAATCACCCAGTACGCGCTGCCGTTGTCGTCGGTGACGCCCAGCGCATCGTCGCCGCCGAAATTGAGTCGTGCGACCTGCATGCCGGTTTCCGCATTGACACGAGACGGCCGCGCCATCTCGCGTACCCACCCTTCGGGCAACACCGCGCGCCCTGCATATTTGCCATCCGTGCCGAGTAGATTGAGCACGCGCAGCATGTCGCGCGCGGTTGCGCGCCAGCAGCAATGCGCTGCCGGCATGCCGGCGCGGCGGTCGAGCTGCAACTGTGCGCTGCCAGCACCAACCGCGCGCCAGACGCGCTCGTCGACGAAAACTTCGAATGGCTTGCCGGTGGCTCGTTCGACGATGACCGCCGCGAGCTGCGTATTGGCGGGCGAGAGATTGTAGAAGCCGCCCGGCTCGTGCTCCAGCCGGAAGCCGAGTGCGCTCGATTCGAAATCGTTGCCTAACAACATGCGCACGCCCCTGGAGGTCGCGAACGCCGGCAGGTCTTTGAGATCGTCCCACGGTGAGCGATACAGCAGGCCGCGGATGTCGCCGCCGGTTTCGAGCCCACTGGTTTCCTCCAGGAGCTGCCGGATGGTGATGTGGCCACGCGCTTCGTCGTCCCACTCGGGCAGATAGCGCGCGACGCGGGTATCGAGCGATGCGATGCGACCGTCGGCGAGCGCGAGACCCACCGCCATGGCCGCCAGAGGTCTCGCGACCAGCGCCGCCGGCAACAAGCTGCTCGAGTCGTCAGTGAGGAAATAGCGCTCGACTGCGAGACGGCCACGGTACATGACCAGCAAGGCACGAGAACCTGCACTGCGTGCGCGATTCACCGACTCTTCGACCACGAGTGCGTCGAACGCATCGTTTGCCGGCGCGGACTCCTCGCCGCGCGCCGTTCCTGACGCTCCGATGATGGCCACGGGTAGGTAGGCGCCGTCCGCCGCCAGGGGCAACTGCAGGGCGCGTCGCCAGAACGGCAGGTCGGCCGTGAACAGACCGACACCCAGAGACACCAGCAACAGAACGGCTGCCGTGAGGAAAGTTAAGACACGACGCATGAATTGGAGACTTTGGAGGACCCGGCAATGCTACCAGCGCGCTCCCAAGGCTAGAATGCCCGCCGCCGTGAAACTATCCATCTGCGCCATCGCCTCCGAAGTGGTCCCTTTCGCCAAGAGCGGCGGGCTGGCGGATGTGGCAAGTGCGTTATCGCGCCAGTTGAGCGCCGCCGGCCACGACGTGCGGCTGTTCATGCCGTTCTATTCACAGATCAGGCGCGACAAACTCGATGCGACTCGCGTCGAGACACTCCAGGGCCTGGCCCTGGTCGCGGGTCGCCACGAATACAGCGTCGACATCTGGCGCGCACGACTGCCTGGTTCGACGATGCCGGTGTACTTGGTGGAGTCCAATGCGCTGTATGCACGGCCGACGTTGTACACCAGCGACCCGGATGAACATCGCCGCTTCCTGATCCTGACGCGCGCGGCACTCGAATGTTGCCGGCGCATGAATTTCCGTCCGCACATCGTCCATTCGCACGACTGGCACACGGCATTCGCGCCGCTGTGGCTGCGCTCGAACTACAAGAGCGACCCGGTGTTTGCGGCGGCGAAGTCGGTCATGACCATCCACAACATCGGCTACCAGGGGCAGTTCAGCGCCGCCGAGGTCGCCGACCTCGATCTCGGCCCCGACGCCTATCTACTGCACCAGGACGATCTCAAGGCCGGACAGGTCAACGCGCTCAAGCACGGCATCCTGCATGCCGACGCCGTGACCACGGTGAGCCCGACGTACGCACGCGAAATCGCCACGCCGCTCTACGGAATGGGCATGGAACAGGCACTCGCGGCGCGCGGCAGCGCCGTACGCGGCATCCTCAACGGCGTCGATTACGAGGAATGGGATCCGCGCAACGACAAGCACCTGCCCATTCATTTCGGACCTGGGGAGAGCACGCGCAAGGCCGAGCTCAAGCGCAATTTCCTGTTGCGCCAGGGGATGAAGCCAACACAGGGCCGCGTGCCGCTGTTCGGCATCGTGAGCCGGCTCGCCACGCAGAAGGGCTTCGACCTGCTCACCGACACGCTGCCTGAACTACTGCAGGATCACGACATCCGGCTCGCAGTAGTTGGCACCGGCGAGCCGCGGTATGAAAAATTCTTCACCGGCCTTGCAGAAAAGTATCGCGGCCGTGCGTGGTTTTTCGGTGGTTACGACGATTCACTGGCGCATTGGATCGAAGGCGCCAGCGACATCTTCCTGATGCCGTCGCAGTACGAACCCTGCGGCCTGAACCAGATGTACAGCCTGCGTTACGGCACGATCCCGATCGTCAGGAATACCGGCGGCCTCGCCGACTCGGTAGTGCATTTCGACCCGACCACAGGTGTGGGAACCGGCATCGTGTTCAACGATTTCGACGCGACCGCGATGGGGTGGGCGCTCGACACCGCGATGAACTGGTACGCACAGCCCGCCCTCTGGGAACGCATGGTTCAGAACGCCATGCGCTGCGATTTCTCGTGGGAAACGCAGAGCAATGAATATCTGAAGCTGTTCGCGGAGTTGTTAAAGCTTGACGCTGCCGCGCTCATCAAAGGGAATTCGCCGCAGAAAGCCGCTGGATAGGCTGACGTCGCCTACCAGGCGATACGCGAGCTCTTCCGATGAATTGCGCCGCGACAGCAACTTGCCCAAAGCACCGGCCAGGTTCGCCGTGAGCTGCATATCGAACTCCACCTCGCCCATCGCCGGCACCGTGAACGGCGCGGTGGTGCTGCCGTTTCCGATCTCGGTGTCATTGATCTCGATGCGGTAAGCGATTCCCGAGATCGGCAGCTCGCGCGCGTTCGGATTGAACACGCGCATGCGCACCTGCAAGCGCTGCGAGAAGAAGTCGCCGCCCTGCAATTTGAGTGTGACCACCGAGAGCTTCGGGCTCTCGAACTTGGGTAACGCTGCGCAGCCAGCAAGCCACGTCATGCACGCGAGCAGGGTTGCGAGACCGCGCATGCGCAATGGCTCACCCATGCGAAAGCATGTCCGAAGTGACCATGACCACGCCTTTCTCGGTCACCAGAAATCGCTTCGCATCTTCCGCGCGATCGAAGCCAATCCGCATTCCGCCGGCGATCTGACAACCTTCATCGATGATGGCATTGCGAATCTGGCAATCCTGGCCGATGCGCACGTCCGGCAGGATCACCGAACGCTCGACGAGTGACCGCTCCTCGACGCGCACACCGGAGAACAGCAGCGACTCGCGCACCGTGGCGCCCGAGATGATTGCGCCGCCTGAGACCAGCGAATTGATCGCGACGCCACGGCGGCCATCTTCATCGAGCACGAATTTCGCGGGCGGGGTCTGGGCCTGGTAGGTCCAGATCGGCCAGTCTTCGTCGTAGATATTGAGTTCGGGGGCCACCCAGACGAGTTCGAGGTTGGCCTCATAAAACGCGTCGATTGTTCCAACATCGCGCCAATAAGACTGCGCACGCGTTTTGACGTCCCGGAACGGATACGCAAAGACCTGCAGTTTCTCGATTGCCTTGGGAATGATGTCCTTGCCGAAGTCGTGCTTGGACTTCTCGTCGGCGGCGTCTTCGATGAGGAGTTTTTCGAGCAGCTCCGGGTTGAACACGTAGATGCCCATGGACGCCAACGCGACATCGGTTCGGCCCGGCATGGGATCGGGCGTGGGTGACTTCTCGACGAAGCGCGTGACGCGATTCCATTCGGTGACCGTGAGTACGCCGAATTCCTTTGCCTCGACGATCGGGACTTCGACGACGCCCACGGTGATGTCAGCGCCCTTTTCCACGTGGTAGGCAATCATCGGACCGTAGTCCATCTTGTAGATGTGGTCGCCCGCCAGCACCAGCACGTGCTTTGGCCGATGCGAATGCATGACGTCGATGTTCTGATACACCGCATCCGCCGTGCCGCGATACCAGTGATTGCCGGTCTTCTGCTGCGCGGGAATCACTTCGACGAATTCGCCGAACTCGCCGCGCATATAGCCCCAGCCACGATGAATGTGCTGGATCAGCGATTGCGCCTTGTATTGCGTCAGGACGGTGATCTGGCGGATGCCGGAATTCACGCAGTTGGACAACACGAAATCGATGATCCGAAATTTCCCTCCGAATGGCGTCGCCGGCTTCGCACGATGCTCGGTGAGGCCCTTGAGCCGCTCGCCGCGGCCGCCGGCCATGATGACGGCGAGGGTGCCGCTCGTGAGCCGGCTGACGTAACGCCCTGATGTTGCCCGTGCCGGCCGCTTTGCCATGAGGTTCCCCGCTTTTTTTGCAGTATAGGTGAGCGCAGGCGCCCGGCTGCTCAAAATGATCAAAGGCTAAGAATACAAAAACACTGCTTGCTTACTAGTATTAGCAACATTACAGTACTGGCCAATGGACGATAGCCACTCCAAGAAGTTTTCCAAAGACCTCAACGGCGGTCTCGTGTCGTTGGTGCTCTTGGCGGTGCTCGATCGCAGCCCGGAAGATCTTTACGGCTACGACATCGTGAAACGCCTGCAACGGGCCAACGAAGGCGAGCTGCTATTCAAGGAAGGCACGGTTTACCCAGTACTGCGCGCGCTGTCTGCCAGTGGACTGCTGAGCAGCCGGATCGTGCCGTCGTATTCGGGGCCGCCGCGCCGCTATTACAAGATCACGGACGATGGGCGCGCCGTGCTTTCCAGCTGGCGCGGCATCTGGCGCGAGGCCCGCGCATTTGTCGATCGCTTCGTCGAATCCGGAGTTCCACATGACTAACAATGCACCTCGCTCGGTCGAGGAATATCTGCGGCAGCTGCGAGCGGCGCTCAAGAACGAGGACCCGGCGCTGATCCAGGATGCGTTGTATGACGCCGAAGAATATCTGCGCGCGGAGGTCGCAGCACACGCTGATAAATCAGAAGCAGATGTGCTCGAACTTATCGCCTCGACCTACGGCGCTCCGGATGAAGTCGCTGCGGCCTATCGCGACACGGAGATCAAGGTCGCCGCTGCGTTGCGCGCGCCACCAAAACCGCCCGCATCGGGTGCACTCGGCCGCTTTTTCGGCATTTTCAGCGACGGGCGCGCCTATGCCGGCCTGCTGTTCATGTTGTTCAGTCTCGCCACGGGCATCCTCTATTTCACGGTTACCGTCGTTGGAACCTCGCTGTCGCTCGGTCTCGCGATCCTCATCATCGGCGTTCCGTTTTTCATCACGTTCATTGGCGTCACGCGGGTGCTCGCACTGGTGGAATGTCGTCTCGTGGAAACCGTGAGCGGTGTGCGCATGCCGCGCCGCCCGCATCATCCCGGGCCGCCGCAGAATTTCTGGAGCCGTGTCGTCAGCATGGTGACCGACAGGCGCACATGGACAACGCTCGCTTACAACGTGTTGATGCTGCCGGTGGGGATCCTGTACTTCACGCTCGCCGTTGTCGGTGTGGCGGTCAGCCTCGCGCTGATCGCGGCTCCCGTATTCGAAACGATTCGCGCGCTCGGCGGGTTCGATCCTGATTCGGCGCTCGGCCGCGGCGGAATTCACATGGAGCCACAATGGCTCAGCGCGCCGGGCGGCCTGTTGCTGTGTTTCATCGTCGGCGTGTTGCTGCTGACGCTCACTCTCCACGCGAGTCGTGGCATCACGCGCGGCCATGCCGCGCTTGCCAAATCGATGCTCGTGTTACCGTAAAAGCATGCTATTTCGCGCATGGATTGCGGCGGGCGCAGCCGCATTGATCTTCAACGCATCCGGGTGCGAGGCATCGCCGCCGGCGGATTCTCCGCCCGCGCCTGCCGCGAAGGCGGGCTGCTTCGTGACCGGCGATGCTTTTCTGCGAGCGCGCATGCGCGGCGCACTCGATCTCGACCTCGATTGGAAAGACGCGCAGATGCAGTGCGAGGGCGGACCGCGACCGTCGGGAAATGGCGTGCGCGTGAGCATCGGCGGCCCCCTGCGCGGTGAAGGCCGGCGCATTCGTATCGTGTTCGGCATCGGTGGCATCAAGGAAGGAACCGGCGGGCAGGCATTGCCCACCAATCTCACGATTCTTTTCGAAGGCGAGCAGCGCGTATTCGCGACCTTGGGCGACGACAAATGCACCGTGGATTCACTCACCCAGCGCCGCGTGGAGACGCTGGGCGGAGATCGCGCTATCTATCGCGTCGAAGCTCGCGGCTTCTGCCTCGGGCCCGCGACCAGCCTGTCGCGCGACGAGCGGATCCTGATGACCAGTTTCGATTTTGCAGGTCGCGTCGAATTCAGCGACGATGACCGCCATGACCTCAAACCCAAGACTCCCTGATCCTCCGCGCCGAGCGCTGTTGAGGACATTCATGGTCTTCGCTGCCGCCACGCTCGCGGTGGCAGGCCCGATGGCGCAGGCGCAGAACGGACCACCGGAGGATCTGGATGCCTTCCCGCGCGGCAAGCTCGAGATCGCGGACGGCAAGAAGGTGAAGCACACTTTCGATGTCTGGCTCGCCGACAGCCCCCGACGCCAGGCTCAGGGGCTCATGTTCGTGCGGTCGCTGCCGCAGATGCGCGGCATGCTGTTTGTGCACGAAAGCCCTAAGCCGATGAGCATGTGGATGAAGAACACCTACATTCCCCTCGATATGGTGTTCATCGATGGCGATGGCCGTATCCAGCAGATCGTCGAGCAAACCACCCCGCATTCGCTCGCCATCATCAGCAGCCGGGAACCTGCCCTCGCGGTTCTGGAAATCGGCGGTGGCGAGGCCAAACGCCTTGGACTGCATCCGGGACAACGCGTGCTCCATGCAGCCCTCGTCGGATATCATCCTTAGCAACTTGCTAGGGAGATAACCCAATGAAAAGAATCGGCACCCTGGTGGTCGCGGCATGCGCGACAGCCATCACGGCGGTTTTCGCGACGGGAACGGCCATGGCGGGAGCTGCCGAGGGCAGCTGGTACATCGCGCCGCAGGTCAATGCATTGTGGCTGGACGACGGGCGGTCGGCCGACGATGACGCCGGCGTTACGTTCGCCTTCGGTCGCACACTGAACGAGAACTGGGACGTTGAGCTCAGCTGGTACGGCTCGGAGCACAATCGCGCCGGCGACGCCCGCCTCTCACTGCAAGGCTTTGCGGTCTCGGGCAACCGCGTGTTCTACCGCGAGGGGCGGGTCAATCCGTTCTTCAATATTGGCGTTGCCTATGCCACGACCGATCAGCGGCCCGGCCCCAAGGACTCCGGCATCGCCGCGCTGTACGGCGTTGGCCTGCTCATCACACTCGGTGAGGAACGTTCCGACGGCAGCGCGATGCAGCTGCGCGGCAGCATCGGCGGGCGCCGCGAACTCACCAACGAATTCGATTCCGAAAAAATGATCGACTACGTCGCAGGGCTGGGAATCCAGTATTCCTGGGGCGGCTCGGCTACGCGCCGCGTGGTCGACACCGACGGTGATGGCGTCGCGGACGACATGGACAAGTGCCCCGGCACGCCCGCAGGCACTGCGGTGGACTCGACCGGCTGCCCTCTCCCGCAGGATGACGACGGCGACGGCGTGACCAACGACATCGACAAGTGTCCGGGTACGCCCGCCGGCGCCAAGGTCGATGCCAACGGCTGCGAGCTCGACAGTGACGGCGATGGCGTTGGCGACAGCCGCGACCAATGCCCCAACACGCCGGCCGGCGCGAAGGTTGACGAGAAAGGCTGCGAGTTCGATGCCGACGGCGACGGCGTCGTGGACCGCGTCGACAAATGCCCCGACACGCCGAAGGGCGACCGCGTCGACGCGGTGGGCTGCTCATTCAAGGAAGAGATCAAACTACCCGGCGTCGTGTTCGAAACGGGCAAGGCTGACCTGAAGCCGGAGAGTCTGCCCGTCCTCGAGGGCGCCATTGCAACGCTCAAGCGTTATCCGGAGATCAAGGTCGAGGTCGCGGGTCATACCGACAGCCGCGGATCAGACGCGCTGAATCTCGATCTGTCAGCGCGACGCGCGGAAACCGTGCTCAAGTATCTTCGTGACGGCGGTGTCACCAACACCCTCTCGTCGCGCGGTTACGGCGAGCGCCAGCCGGTTGCCAGCAATACGACGGACGACGGCCGCCAACAAAACCGCAGGGTCGTGTTGCGCGTTCTGAACTGAAGGTGACGGCGTAACGCCGCTGCCGGCACGACGATGCTCGACCTGCCTGGACATCCGACGCTCGACAAGGCGAGCCTGATCGGCACTTGCAGCCGTCTGCCCGTGCGCGTGAACGCCGAGCGCATCCAGGCGGAAGTTGCGGCGCTGCCGGAATCCTTGTGGGGCGGCACCGGCGGCCGCGTGGGTGTGCACCGGGCGGCGCAAGCGATTTTTCTTCGCGGGTTTGCGCCTGCCGAGGGCGAAAAACCCATTGCCGACCGCGAGCCGCTCGGCGCCCTGCCATACATTCACGATCTCGTCACCGAGCTGATCCCCGCGGCAGCGCAGCGTTGCCTCCTGGCTCGCCTGCCCGCCGCCGCACGGATCACGGGGCACATCGATCTCGCGCCCTATTTCGCCAAGACCATTCGTATCCATGTTCCGGTGGTCACCAATGATGCCGCCTGGATGTACTGTGGAGGGCTCTCTTTCCAGATGCAGCCGGGTGAAGCCTGGGCGCTGAACAACTCCGCGACCCACGGCGTATGGAACGCGCACGCGGCAGCGGCGCGCACACACCTGATCTGCGACTTTCTGCCTTCCCCCGGGCTGCTCGCTCTGCTGGCGAGGGCGGAACGTGACCTCGGGGTTGCAAACGCCGAAGTCGAGCAGGCGATGCGGAGCGCACATTGATCGTCACCGACAGTTTCGTATTCCTGCATCTGCACAAGTCGGGCGGCAGCTTCGTGAATGAATTTCTCAAGCGATTCTTTCCGAGCGCCCGCGAAATCGGCTATCACCTCCCCTGGAGCCTGGTGCCGGCCTCCCATGCGCATCTGCCGGCACTCGGACTGGTTCGAAATCCATGGTCGTACTACGTGTCCTGGTACACCTTCCAGAAGCAGCGGCCGCGGCCGAACGCCTTGTTCCGCCTGCTCAGCGATGATGGCAGCCTCGATTTCGAGCCCACGGTGCGCAACATGCTCGATCTCGGTACTACCGGTTCGCGCCTCGATGCGCTGGTAGCGGCCCTGCCGCAGGGCTACGGTGGTCGTGGGCTCAATCTGCCCGGGCCGGCGCTCGCCGCCATCGCCGGCAGCGGCCTCGGGTTCTACGGCTTCCTCTATCGCCATATGTACAACGGTGCCGGGCGCGCGTATTTCGTCCGGATGGAACATTTACGCGACGAACTGCTCAAAATGCTGACTGGCGCGGGTCAGATAATCAGCAGCCCCATGCGAGAATGGATCGCCTCAGCGCCAGCGAAAAACGTCTCGGCACATGGCCGGTATGTCGAATATTACGGGACAGAATTACGCGATCTCGTGGCGGAGCGCGACGCCGACCTGATCGCTGCGCACGGGTACAGATTCGGAGAACTCAATTGAAAAACCTGAAAGTCACCCTCCTCGCCTCGAGCCTCCTGTTGCTGGGGGCATGCGCCAGCGCGCCTAAAGAACCGCCCAAAACTGTCCCTGAGCCCACGAACGTCACGCTCGACGAGCTGAACACGGCCATCGATGGGGGCGTGATGATCCAGAATGAAAAGGGTGAAGAGATGGTCTGCCGGCGTGAGGCAAAGACCGGTTCACGTCTCGCCCGCGAGACTATCTGCCTGACCAAAGCCGAATGGTTGCGCGTGTCCGAGGAATCACAGCGCAATACAAAAAAGACCATGCGTGGGGGAAATATTCCGCACGGGAGCGACTGACCCGCGAGATTTCAGTATTCGCCGCGGAGCGCCCGCAGGCGCGTCACCATGGGTGTCAGCGGCGGCAGCAACGGCTCGATTGCCGCCTCGTGCAACCGCCATTTTTGCGCGTCCGGCGGCGTGTGGGTTTGCCGTGAAGGCGGAAGAGGCGCCGCCAGGCGCTGTTCGAGTCCGGCATCGAGACTCAAACCCAAAAACTTCGTCAGCCTTTCGATGACGGCGCGCGGGTTCGCAACGAGACCTTCGTAGGTCACCGTCGTCCATCGGTCGCGATCGACGCTCTCGAGGTCATCGAGCGCGAAGCGGTTCGCACTCTCCCACTGAAATGCCGCGATCTCGGGTAATGACGCATCGCGCATCGCCCGCCAATCGGGCGGCAACAGCAATGACCAGGGATCCGGGCGCTCGTCGAGGCCGCGATAGGTCACCCACCGGCCAGCCTTCCACGCTTCGATGATGCTGGCGATATTGGGGCGCGGTTCGCGCCACAGAAAAATGAATTGCGCGTCTGGAAAGGCGGCGTCGAGGAACGGAATACGCAACGCATTCTTCGGCGTCTTCTCGAGAAACCTCATGGCCGCCACGTCGGCAGCCTGGTTGCCTGCCGCCGGGCGGCGCTGCGCCGCGAACTCCTCGTGCAGCGTGCGAATCACTTCCGGCGTCGCATGCCGTCGCTCGAGCCGATTGGAGTCGACGCCCGGCGCGCCGGGACGTAATGAAGGCTGCGCGCCTTCGATGGCTGCATGCGACTCGCCACCGAGCGTGCAGATGGAATGACTCTCCGCCAGCGTCTCGAACAACAGCGTGCTGCCCGAGCGCGGTGCGGCGATGATGAATACCGGGCGTTCGATGCGCGGCTTGCGAACCCCTGCGATGGGGGTGGATGCCCGGCCGGGCTTCGTCGGCAAGACCGAGCGCAGCACCCTGCCCTCGAACACCGCGTGCGCCGCTACGCGATTCGTGCGCATGATGAGTCCTTCGCCGAGCTCGCGCGACGCGCTGCGCGCCGAGTCGCGCAGCTGTTCGAATTGGCCGCGGGCATCGGCGCGCTCGCCGAACAGTGAATACACCTGTCGCCAGTCGCGCGAGAAACCATCGAGCTGCTGGTGATACCGCGCGAGGCGCAGGCGCGACTCGGGCGTGTCGACAGACGACACGAGCTCCGAGCGCAAATCACCCACCAGATAGTCGACCTCTCCCGGCAACATCACCGGGCGCAGCGGGATCTGTTCGGTGAGCAGTGCGGCCTCGCGCGCTGGATCGAAGCGCAGCTCGCGGTCGGCCACGCCGGGCTGCGAAGCCTGGGCCACGAACTGCCAGAAGCTCGCGCTGCCGGAGGTGTCCGCGACCAAGTGGATGCGCGCGGTCTCGCTGGGATTCTCGACGCTGTGCAGACGCCAGTTGTCGAACAGCCAGGCCTCGCCACCACGCATGTGCACGGTCTCGCCGCCGCAGTGAAACCGCACTTCGGGACTCGTGACGATGGGGATGTGCACGCGCACGCGATAGAACCAGTGGTAGTTGATGTCGGCGTGCTCGGGCACCACGGCGCCGGGATCGAGGCGCAGCAGGCGCGAGCGGCTCCACACCGCGCCGAAGCTCGCGAGCACCTGGCGCACGTAGGGTAGTTTGGCGAGATGCGGCGTCGCCCGCATGACCCCGTCCACGTCGTCGTTCTCGCCACCTCCCACACTGACGAGCCGCAACGAAGTATTGCCGGCGATGTGATTGGGATGCGGAGCCCATGCGTCGGCGGGCAGCGCCGCAATTTCCGCGCGCAACCTCTCGAGGTCGAAACGCACCGGCAGTCTTATAAATGGTCGTGGAAGACGCATCCGCTAGAGTGCCTCGACGCCAGCGCGAAACTCACCCATCGCGATGGTGAGGTCGGAGAGCACGGCGCGCTCTGTCAAGGTAAGGAACGGATTCCACATGTCGAAGATCATGACGACGCGCGTGCGAGAGCTGTGATTCCAGGCTTCGTGCTCGTAGGTATCGTCGAACACGACGACCTCGCCTTCACGCCAGTGATGTTCCTCGCCGCCCACGCGTAGCGCACAGTCTTCGGGAATCAGCAGCGGCAAGTGGCTGGTAACACGCGTGTTGGTCACTCCACAGTGCGGCAACAGATGCGTGCCCGGCGAAAACACGGAGTACAGAACTTCAGGACCATGGCCGGGCACGCGCGCAAGCGGCAAGGCGTCGAGCGCCGCCGCCGTGATGGGACAGGCCGCGCAATTATCGGTACGCCTTTCGCCATAGCGAAAGAAGTAGTAGCCGTTCCAGCTCGGTGGCTCGGCGAGGCCGCGCAGGTTTGCCTCTTCGAGCTCCCCGGTATGAAACACGCGCTCGCGACCGGTAGCACTGGGAAGCAGGGCCAGGAGTTCGGCGCGAATTTCAGGCGTAGCCGCCTCGAGGTCTTCGATCTCGGGGATGAGGCTCTTGTCGAGATACGGCGTCGTGGGCAGCCCCGGGAAGAACAGGAAGGTCGGCTTCTGGCGCGGATCCGGGAACACCGGCTGCTCCAGGTGCAGGTGAATGCGAATCGCCTGTTCCACGCGCCGCAGGGCTCCGCGGCCGTACTGACGCGCGAATGGTTCCACGAGCTCCGCGAACGCGGCGAGGCGCCGCTCGCGCACGAACTGCTGCGCATGATTCACTGCGCCCTGCAAAGCCACGGAGGTTGTCGCCGCGTTGAGCCAGCGGCCTTCCGCCTGGGCGTCGTTGAGCGCACGCGCGTACGTCAGGACCGCGCGCATCGTGTCCCCGCGCTTCTCGTGGAGTTCCGCGAGATGCAGACGCGCGGCATAGAGCTTGGGCTCGCGCGCGAGTGCCGCCGCGTACGCCGCGGCGGCGGAGTCGAGCTCGAATGCCGCAGCGTGGGCGCGCGCAAGATGAAAGCAGGTAAGCGCCTGGCCGCCATCCACGGCGGCGGCGCGTTTGAGCAACGTCAGCGCGAGGTCGATGTCTCCATCACGCAGCGCGGCAAGCCCCAAAACGTTCAGCGCCTCGACGTGGTCCGGGTCGCTCTCGAGCACGCGGCGGAACGCGGCCTCGGCCTCCTTGGCCTTGCCTTGTTTGAGCAGTGAATGGCCTTGTTCGGCGGCGTTCATAAGGGTTCGACGTTAGGATACGCGCGATGTCCGCGACCCCGCATCAAGACCTTCGGCATTTCATCCGTGTCTATGACGACGCGTTGCCCGCGACCTGGTGCACGCGGCTGCTCAAGGGCTTCGATGCGCTGAGCGCGCACCAGGCGCGCAACGGCCGCGAGCTTCGCGCGGGTCTGGAGGAATCCGCGTGGACCGAGCTCAACGTCACGCGCCACGGAGATCCGCTGACCGCCGGATTCTTCCGCGGCCGCATCGACGAGGCGCTCATGCGCTACAACGCGGACGTGAGCCTCGACATTCCGATCCCCAATTCGCCGTCGTTCGCCGATCTCGTCCTGAAACGCTATCGACCCGATTGCGCGGAACGCTTTCAGCTGCATTTCGATGCCATCAACCATCTGTCCAACAGGTACTTGGTGTTGCTCTGGTATCTCAACGATGTCGAACGCGGCGGTGGCACTCGCTTCCCGAAGCTTGGTGTCGAAATCGAGGCCCGCGCCGGACGCCTGCTCATGTTCCCGCCGTATTGGATGTACCAGCACGAAGGCCTGCCACCCGAGTCTGGCGACAAGTACATCCTTTCGACTTACTTGCTGTTTACCCCGGCAAAGGCGTAACCCCACCGTTCCAGGTACGGCGCGAGCGGCGGCAATGCGCCCGCGAAATGTTTCTCGTACCGCCGCCAGCGATCGACGGACTTCTGGTTCACGGGTTGCGTCACCTGCGCGTAACTCGGCGTACTGATGTAACCCTTGGCCTGCGCGCGCTCCGCCGGCCGAAGCATGCTCTCGGTCCAGGGGAGCTCGAGGAAATCGGCGACGGCGCGAGTGCCCGAGCCTATGTCGCGCACGAAATCTTCGTACCTTAGCTCGTGCACCGCGGGCGCAAGCAGCGCGCTCTGGGCATACCAGTAGTCGAACGTGCGGCGGAAACCCAGCGCGAGCGACTCGATGCTCCGGCACAGCAGCGCGAAATCGGGCGCGCGGAATTGCTGCATGTAACACGACAGGATCACGTCGCAGGGATGGCGCACCGCAAGCAGGATGCGGGCGTTGGGGAAGACGCGCCGGATCACCGGCAGCCTCAGGATGTTCAACGGATTCTTGTCGACCAGCCGCTCGCCAGCCGCGAGCTTCA
>Ga0207683_10003136_pt1 | contig 14445 bp, 12 predicted proteins | sample KBSM73metaG_FD_184333 | JGI IMG/M metagenome (GOLD analysis project Ga0207683, IMG submission 184333) | Miscanthus rhizosphere microbial communities from Kellogg Biological Station, Michigan, USA - KBS M7-3 metaG (SPAdes) (version 2) | ecosystem: Host-associated > Plants > Roots > Rhizosphere >...
TTTACAGACCAGAAAGTTATACTGAGCTTCGCTATGAAAAATTCGAATAATTTGGTCCAGACCGATGGTATAGACCTTGTCACCTTTGGTCAGCGGCTGCGGCACCTGCGCCGGATGCGCGGCCTGACGCTCAGCGAGCTGGGCGAGCGGATCGACCGCGCGCCCTCGGTGCTCTCGCTGATCGAGAACGGCCGCCGGGAGCCGAAGCTGTCGCTGATCGAGCAGCTGGCCACGGCACTGTCGGTGCCGATGACCGAGCTGCTCAGCCGGCAGCCGCCCAGCCGCCGGGCGCAGCTGGAGATCGCTCTGGCCGACGCGCAGCAGGACCCGTCCTACCGGCGGCTCGGCCTGCCCGCGCTGAAGATCGGCGCCCGCGTCCCCACCGACGTGCTCGAGCACCTGGTCGCGGTGGCGGCCGAACTGCGAGCCCAGCAGTCCAAGCCCGCCGCCACGCCGGAGGAGGCCCGGGCCGCGAACGCGGCGCTGCGCGAGGCCATGCGGGAACGGGGCAACTACTTCGAGGTCATCGAGCGCGAGGCGGCCGGCACGCTGCGCGCCGCCGGCTACTCCGGAGGCGCGCTGTCCCAGGGCATGCTGATCTCGGTGGTGAGCCATCACGGCTTCGCCATCCGGTACGTCCAGGATCTCCCGAGGTCGGTCCGCTCGCTGACGGACCTGCGCAACCGCAGGATCTACGTCAAGCAGGAGCCGGTCGGCGCCGATTCGCCGCGCGCGGTCGTCCTGCAGGCGCTCGGCCACTTCCTGCTCGGCCACCAGGTGCCGCGCGACTTCGCCGACTTCCTGCGGCAGCGGGTGGAGGTCAACTACTTCGCGGCCGCGGTGCTCATGCCGGAGACGGCGGCCGCGCCGGTCCTCGACCGGGCCAAGCAGAACCGGGACCTCGCGGTCGAGGACCTGGTCGACCTGTTCTCGGTGTCCTACGAGATGGCCGCGCACCGATTCACCAACCTGGCCACCCATCACCTGGACCTGCCCTGCCACTTCGTGAAGAACGACGCGAGCGGCATCATCTACAAGGCCTACGAGAACGACGGCGTGGTCTTCCCGGCGGACCCGTCGGGAGCGATCGAGGGGCAGCGGCTGTGCCGTCAGTGGTCCGGGCGGCAGGTGTTCGGGGCTGCCGACCGGTTCTCCCCGTACTGCCAGTACTCCGACACCCCGTCCGGTACCTACTTCTGCGTGGCCCAGGTCGATCCGCGGGCCGACCGCGGGTTCGCCATCACGCTCGGAGTGCCGTTCGAGCACTCCCGCTGGTTCCGTGGCCGCGAGGCGACCACGCGGACGCGTTCGGCCTGCCCGGATGGGGAGTGCTGCAGCCGGCCCCCGGTCGCGCTGGCCGAACGGTGGGAAGGGCAGGCCTGGCCCTCGGCCCGGGCGCACTCGCACATCCTGTCCGCGCTGCCGGCCGGCAGCTTCCCCGGCGTGGACGACGCCGATATCTACGAGTTCCTCGATCAGCACGCGCGGGACTGACAGTCGCGGAAGGCCAGCTCACCGGTGATCTCGTGACAGCCGGGCCAGCGTATGGGATCGTGAACTCATCGTTCACCGCGCCTTGCGGTGAGCCGTGGGGTAATACCCCGCGGTAGATCGGACGCCCCGGCCTGGCCGGGGCGGATGACCTGCTGCGGGGCGCCGTCAATCTTGAGGCGGACCTCATGAGATCTCAGCTCGGCACCCTGACTTCAGCAGACATCCAGCGCTTCGAGCGCGACGGCTACGTGGTGGTCAGGCAGGCGTTCTCGCGTGCTGACGGCCTCGCCATGGAGCGGCTGTGGTGGCGGGAACTGGAAGGCACCCACGGCATACGCCGCCAGGACCGCTCCAGCTGGCGCCAGATCCCGGGCGACCTGAAAGCCGCCAAGCGCGATCCCGCCCAGGCCAGTATCTTGACCGGGCGGGTCCGCGGCGTCTTCGACGACCTGCTCGGCCAGGCCGCCTGGCCGCCGCCGAGAGACTGGGGCCGTCCCCTCGTCACCTTTCCCGAGCCGGGCGCCTGGGACGTGCCGGCCAGGCTCTGGCACTGGGACAATCCCTGCGACCTGCACCTCGATCACCCCAGGGCGCTGTTCGTTGTCAGCTTCATCGGCCCGGTCGCGCCGCGCGGCGGCGGAACCCTGATCCTGTCCGGGTCACCCCGCCTGCTGATCCAGCAGGAACGCCAGCTGCCTGCGAGCCAGCGGCGCGCTTCGATCGCCACGCTCCGGGACCGGTTCCACCGCTCTCACCCCTGGCTCATGGCGCTCACCGGACAGGCGCCGTCACCCGCGGACCGGATCGCCGCCTTCATGGACAGGGAAACCACCGTCGAAGGCGTGCCCCTTCGCGTGGTCGAGTTGACGGGCGAGCCGGGGGACATGGTCTTCTGCCATCCCGTCATGGTCCACTGCGTCGCGCCGAACCGGGGCACGCGGCCGCGCTTCATGCGGATCAAAACGCAGGTTCTCACCCACGAGGGCCGCGAGCTGCGCGACAGACAGGAGCGGCTGCCCTCCTAGGCCGAGTCCTTGATCTCGCCGCGGACCTCGTCCGCGATCTGGTGGATCTTCTGCTCGGTCTCGACCAGGCTGGCCTCGGCCCGCGCCGTCCGCTCGGCGGCCCGGCGCTCGCGCATCGTCGGCTTCCTGCTGGTCCGCGTGGTGTGCTTCGATCGCCTGAACAAGCCCATGATCCCGCCCTTTCGATCGCCCGGTGGGCCGCCCGCTGGCAGCCAGAGGGCTGCTACCCGCCTGATACGTATCTATGTCACCCCTGGGGTAGGAGAAGCGGATGAAGGGTGTCCCGGTAGGGTGAGCCCAGGAGGAAAACCTTTTCGCTGCGGCAGGTGCCGCAACGGGAGCTGGAGGAAACGTGCAGTATCGTCCGCTCGGCAAAACGGGCCTGTCGGTCTCCGAGATCGGGTACGGGGCGTGGGGCATCGGCGGATCGGGATGGATCGGCGCGCAGGAGGACGAGTCGGTGCAGGCCTTGCACCGGGCCATCGAACTCGGCGTGAACTTCATCGATACCGCCCGGGGTTACGGGGAGAGCGAGCGCATCGTCGGCGCGGTCGTCCGTGAGCACCGCGGCGACCCGCTCTACGTAGCGACCAAGGTGCCGCCGAAGAACCGGAGATGGCCCGCGCCGGACGGCATCGACCCGGCCGAGACCTTCCCCGGCGACCACATCAGGGCCAGCCTGGAGAAGAGCCTGCGCGCGTCCGGCCTGGAGGCGTTCGACTTGCTCCAGTTCCACGTCTGGAGCGACGAGTGGATGGGCCGCGGCGACTGGCTGGAGACCATCGAGGACCTCAAGCGCGAGGGGAAGATCAGGTTCTTCGGCGTGTCGATCAACGACTATCAGCCGGACAACGCCCTGGACCTGGTGCGCAGCGGCCACGTCGACGCCGTCCAGGTCATCTACAACGCGTTCCACCAGGCGCCGGAGGAGCACCTGCTTCCCGCCTGCGCCGAGCATGGCGTCGGCGTCATCGTCCGGGTCGCCCTGGACGAGGGCGGCCTCACCGGCCGGATCACCCCCGACACCACCTTTCCCGACGGCGACTTCCGCAACAGCTTCTTCGGAGGGGACCGGAAGGCGCAGGTCGAGCAGCACGTCGATGCGCTGGTCGCCGACCTCGGCATCGAAGCGGACCAGATCGCCGAGGTCGCGCTGCGCTACGTGCTCAGCCGGGACGCGGTCTCGACCGTGATCGCGGGCATGCGGACGGTCCGGAACGTCGAGCGGAACGCCGCGGTGGGCGACGGACGCGGGCTGAGCGCCGGGCAGCAGGCCATCGTGGCCAAGCACCGCTGGGAGCGAAACTTCTACGCGTCCTGACGGGCTCTGTCGCATATATCTCTGGATGGTCACGGATGCCGTGCCAGCCGGTAGCGGGGGTTGTGGCACCCAGCCCCCGCATGATGGGGGTAAGGGCACACAACCCTCGTACCGCCCGCCGTCGGCAGTGACCAGTGATGCCTGTGAGGCGTTATCATCCCGAGATGCGCGCCAGAGCCCTGACGGTCCTCGCGTCCTGCACGAGCGCGGACTGCAAGCCAGTCCCATCGGCACCACCAGCATCGTAGTCCTAGTCCGCTCATGTTGATCATGGCGATCGGTCCGCTGCCGGACGCCCTGAGACCGGGGATTCACGGCGTCGGAACGCACTGGATCCGGGGTTTCATGGCGTTCCACTATCGAGGCTGCGGACGGTCACCCTTCCCGCGGCCCGCACCGCAATGTTACTCTCGGGTAACTAGGTACCGGAGGCGGCATTGAGCGATGAGAATCCCGCGGCGTTCTCGCTCGAACTCGGGGATGACCTGGTTGAGATGCGGGAGTGGCTGCACGGGTTCGCGGAGTCGGTGATCAGGCCGGCCGCCGCGGAGTGGGACGAGCGGGAGGAAACCCCGTGGCCGGTCCTGGAGGAGGCCTCCAAGATCGGGCTTTACTCGCTGGACTTCTACGCGCAGCAGTACCTCGAGGGATCGGGGCTGGGTATCCCGGTCGCGTTCGAGGAGCTGTTCTGGGGGGACGCGGGGATCGGGCTGGCGCTGGCCGGCAGCTCGCTGGCGGCCCTCGCCGTGGTGGCCAACGGGACGCCGGAGCAGATCGGGGAGTGGTGCCCGCAGATGTTCGGCGGCCCGGGCGAGGTGAAACTGGGGGCGTTCTGCTCCTCGGAGCCCGAGGCGGGCAGCGACGTCGGCGCGATCAAGACCCGCGCGGTCTACGACGCCACCGCCGACGCGTGGGTACTGAACGGGGTGAAGACCTGGGTCACCAACGGCGGCATCGCGAACGTGCACGTGGTCGTGGCGTCGGTGGACCCTGAGCTCGGAACGCGGGGGCAGGCCAGCTTTATCGTCCCGCCGGGCACGCAAGGACTGTCCATGGGGCAGAAGTTCCGCAAGCACGGGATCAGGGCCTCGCACACCGCCGAGGTCGTGCTGTCCGACGTCCGGATACCCGGCCAGTGCGTGGTCGGCGGGCGGGAGCGGCTCGATCAGCGGCTGGCCCGGGTCCGCGAGGGCGGTCACGCCGGCGAGCAGGCCGCCATGAAGACGTTCGAGTCGTCCCGGCCCGGGGTGGCGGCGATGGCAGTCGGCGTGGCCCGCGCGGCGGTGGAGTACGCGACGGAGTACGCGCGGACCCGGGTTCAGTTCGGTCGTCCGGTGGGGCAGAACCAGGCGGTGGCTTTCATGCTCGCGGATATGCGCGCCGCGGTGGACGCGGCCCGGCTGCTGACGTGGCGCGCCGCCTGGATGGCCCGGCAGGGTAAGCCGCTGGCCAGCGCCGAGGGATCGATGTCCAAGCTGGTCGCAGGGGAGACCGCGGTCCGGGTGACCGAACAGGCCATCCAGATCCTGGGCGGCAACGGGTACACGCGCGACTACCCGGTCGAGCGGTGGCATCGCGACGCCAAGATCTTCACCATCTTCGAGGGCACCTCCGAGATCCAGCGCATGATCATCGGCCGCGCCGTCACCGGCCTCGATGTGCGATAGCCCTGACCTGCGAAAACTGCCGCACTTTAGTCCGAGACGAATGACGGTCCGATCCCGGGACATGTTCAGGCTCCAGGCCGACTAGCCTGGTCCTGGTTCTCCTGGCGGTGAACCAGGCGAGCTTGCTGAGCTCGGCGTCACCTGCTTGTCAGGGCGACCGCCGGAAGTTCGTGGCTACCAGTGCGGATCCAGGCTCTTGCCGTGTCCGAAGGGACAATTGTGACCGTAACTGGACTCAGGCGCATGCCAGTGGATATAGCGGTAAGGAGTGTCTGCAGTCTGGGATGAGGAGTTCCGGGCAACCGACCGAAACTGACCGCGAGGTGAGACGTGAACCCACTGATCTGCATCCGGGGCTCCGCCTCTCCTGGCCACAGCTACCCGATGACTCCCCTGAACGTGAAGAACACGGGAGACTCCCCGATGGAGGTCACGTACTCGACCAATCCGGGGTATGCCATGACGTGGCTGAAAGTCTCCCCGGTCGAGATCCTCCCCGGGGAATCTGCGAGCATCCCCGTGACCCTGGCAGTCCCGTCGAACGCACATTCCGGGGAGGCCTACGTGATCCTGACGGCAGGGGGTGCCCATTTCGACGTCAGGTTCAGCGTCGGGGTCTCCCCTCCTCCCGAGTGCGTCGCAGCCGGGTATAAATCTCCCCAGGGAACCAGCCCTTTGGTGTTCTTGTGGCTGATAGTCCTCGTGGTGATCGTCCTCGCGGCCTTCTGGGTACGCAGGAGGCTGGCAGGAAGAGAGTGAACTCCTCATGCGCGAAGGACTCTGTCGCGTTTACAGGCAGTGACCACACTCACTCGTCACGCACGTTGGCGCCGGGCGGGGTGCGGGCTGAGGGCCGTCAGCGACCGGTTTTGGGTCCTGCGTAAGGATGAAGGTGTCATCGACCCCTTCTTCGGGGGTGCCGGTCTTGGGGCCGAGGGAAGTCGGCAGCTCGGACTCGGTATACCGGTCGCTGCTGGCCAGGTAGATCCCGATGGCCCAGCGGTCGGCTGATCCCTGGTAGCGCAACCGCAGGATCGGGGCAGGCTCGCGGTAGCCGGGCAGCTGGGCGGAGACGTAGCAGAATCGTCCGCGGTGGCGGACGATGGGCTCGCCGAGGCGGGGCCAGCCGCGCCTGACGTGGGCGATGATCCGCCGGGTGACGGCGGTCCGGGTCTGCTGGTCGGGTGTTTCTGGCACGCTGTCCATGATGGCGGCGAGCGGGCGGAGCCGCCCGGCGGGGGGCGGCCTGGCGCTGCCGGGATGAAACCGCTGATGAAACGGGGTTCCCGCCGACGCTGCCGGTCCCCACCTCGCTGAAGGTGTGGGCTGCGTCCTGGTTCTACGACGGTCCGCGCCGGGACCTGCGAAGACGGGGTACGGCAATAACTGCTATGTCATGTCCAGCAAAACAAGTCATCGCCGGCCGAACTGTCGATGTCCGGTTAATGTCCCAGTCTCATGGCGGGATTATCCGCTCGCGGTCATTCTTAGGCATTGCGAATGATTGCCCGGGCCGGTCTCGTGACTACGGCGCAAGTTGTGACAATCATGATTACGGTGCTGGTCCCGATCAGGGTCGCGGGCTCGAGGTATCAAGCGACTATTCCGCATGAGCCGTCAGAACCCACCGCCAGGTTACCTGCAGGTAACTTCCAGGGAAAGGCCAGTTTCATCGCTGATCATCGACCTGGCGCCCTCCGGTGCCGTGCCCCCGCCGAAACGAGCACCGTATGACTACCGCCGACCTGCTGGCCTGCCTCGAGCAGGTCACCGGGAAGATCAACTACGAGCAGTTCCGGACCTGGGTCGTGGCGCAGTCGATCCGCAACGCGCTCGAGCCGTTCCACGGCAGCCCGGCGTTCGACCCGGACAACCCGGCCAGCGGAGAGGGATTCATCAGCGATGATCAGATGCGCGTACTCAACATCGCGATCCGCCGTGCCACGCATGAGGCGCTGAGCCAGGTGGACATGGCCCACCGCGCCGTCCTGCAATCGCGCCTTCGGGAACTGCGCACCGAAGAGCAGGAAGCGCTGGATTTTTGCGGATTCCAGCTCAGGACCATCGGTGCCTATATGGAGCCGCCCGGCTCGCCCGAGCTGGAGAAGGCGTACCAGCGTTACATCAGCGAGCCGGACGTCAACCGGTAAGCGCGACCCGCGCGGACGAAGGGTCAGGAAACGCTGGCCGCCTGGCTCGGGATCCCGTTCTGCCAAGCGGCCGTACCGGCGGCCACCGCGGCTCGGGCTTGCGCGTACTTCTGTTTCGCCAGCTCGTTCGGCGGGACCTCCATCTCCCTCACCCTCTGCCGGGTGACCGACAGCAGATGCGAGCTGCCCACGGCTAGGCCAATGAGGACGAGAAAGGTACCGGCTCCCACCAGCACAGCGCCGGTAATCAGCGGGCCACTCCTGACCTGCGGCCTGGTCGTGCCTTTCGCGTCGTTATTCATGCCACCATCCTCACGGTCGGTTCGTGATCAATACTGTCCTCATCCGGATAGAAATTGACACCACCCGCCCTGGGTGACGGCGCCGTTTTCTATCCCGTGAGCCACCCGTGACGGGTGATACGCAGGACGGGCGGGAGGCCTGAGGCTTGAGTTAGTTGCGGCAGCGGGCTTGCCGGTCGTGCTCCTGCCGGGTTCAGGGAGGATGCGTGAAGGCTGTGGCGGCGGCAGTCCTGGCCCGGCGACCCCGAAGCTCGACGCTCTGGCGCGTGGCACCGCACGTCGGGCCCTACTTCGGCCGGGGAAGTCACTGGACTACATCAGAAGACAGCGCTCGCGGGTTCCAGCGCTGGCTGGAAGAGACTTCCCCCGTTCGCCGCGCGATCTACCGGGCCGAGGTTCAGCTGTCCGATGTCTTTGAGGCGCCACCTGGGATCCTCCTGCGGCTGTCCGAAGTGGCGAGGTGCGTGGCCATGGCGTGGCCTCAGGGATACCGGTGGCTGACCTTCCACGAAGCAGGGGAGTGGGACTCCCGGCTGGTCAGGCAGTATGTGTATCTGGGATGTGATCCGATCCCGGTAGTGCCCGGCCACATATGCTCCGCCGCTCGCGACCAGTCGCCTCCACCTTGACCGGCGTCCGGGAAGGCAGCCTCATCCCAGGTGGATGAGGCCGTCAGCGTGCCCCGGCGCTGATCATCTGGGATGATTCGGCCAGCATCCCGGCGTGATGCTGCTGGAGGGAGCGCGATGGACGTCAGTCGCTTGCCTGTGGCGGCCGTAGGTCGGTGGCTGCGCTCGGTCCGGCCCGAGCGGGCTAACCTGCGCGCTGACCTCGTGGCCGGCCTGCCCGGCGCGATCAGCAGCGTGCCCGATGGGATGGCGGCCGCGGTCCTGGCCGGCGTCAACCCGGTGCAGGGCCTGTACGCGGGCTTCGCCGGACCCATCGTCGGCGGGCTCAGCTCCAACACCCGGATGATGGTGATCACGACGACATCTGCTGCCGCCCTGGCCGCGGGCTCGGCGCTGCAGAACGTGCCCGCCGACCAGCGGCCCCAGGCCGTGTCGCTGCTGGTCATCCTGGCCGGCATCGTCCTGGTCGCCGCCGGGATCCTCCGCCTCGGCCGCTACACCAGGTTCGTCTCGTACTCGGTGATGATCGGATTTCTCACCGGGGTCTCGGTCAACATCTTTTGCGGTCAGATCGCAGGTCTGACCGGAGCTCCAACGCACGGCGACTTCCCCTTGGCCAAGGCCCTCAACGTACTGATCCACCCGGGCAACATCCAGCTGGCGTCGCTGCTGACCGGGCTGAGCGCGCTGGCGATCTTGCTGGTACTGGCCCGCACTCGCCTTTCGGTGGTCAGCGCGCTCATCGCTCTGGTGATCCCGACCGTAGTGGTGGTGCTGGCCGGCGCGGAGACCGTGGCCAGGGTCGGGGATCAGGGCGACATCCCGCGCGGCATCCCGCTGCCGCATCTCCCCGACATCAGGCTCTTTTCGTTCAGCCTGGTCACCGGCGCGCTGGCGATGGCCGTCATCATCCTCGTCCAGGGCGCCGGGGTGGCCGAGGCCGTACCCAACCCGGGCAATGCCCAGCCGAACCCGAACCAGGACATCATCGCGCAAGGGGCTGGCAACCTGGCCGCGGGTTTCTTCCGTGGCATCGGGGTGGGCGGCTCGGTCGGGAGTACCGCGCTGAACGTGTCCGTCGGCGGCAAAACCCGGTGGGCGACGATCTGGGCCGGCGTGTGGATGCTGATCATCCTGGCCCTGTTCTCGGGGCTGGTCGAAAAGATCGCGGTTCCGACTCTCGGCGCCATCCTCATCTTCGCGGCCATCGGCTCGCTGCGGCCGGGCGAGGTCGCCACGATTATGCGCACCGGGCGCACTTCCCAGGTCCTGGTCATTACCACCTTTGCCGCGACCTTGTTCCTGCCGGTCGCCGCGGCCGTCGGCATCGGGGTGGCCCTGTCGCTACTGCTGCAGCTCAACCAGGACGCCATGGACCTCGCCGTCGTCGAACTGACCCCGCGTGCTGACGGGCGTTTCGAGGAGCACCCGGCCCCGGCCACCTTGACCAGCGAGCACGTCACGATCCTTGACGTCTACGGCAGCCTGCTTTACGCGGGTGCCCGGACCCTGCAGGCTCGCCTGCCCGACCCGGGCGAGGCCCGCTCGCCCGTCGTCGTGCTGCGGCTCCGACGCCGCACCTCCCTGGGATCGACCTTCATCAAGGTGGTCGGCGACTACGCCGACAAACTCGCCGAGCGCGATGGCCGGCTCTACCTCACCGGCCTCGAGCCAAGCCTGACCGAACGCCTCGTCCGCACCGGGCATGTGGAGCACGGTCCGGTGCGGACGTTCGAAGCCACCCCGATCGTCGGCGAGTCGACTCAACGCGCCTACCTGGACGCCGAGGCATGGCTAGTCAAGCGGCGCGGCGAATGAGCCTGCGCCTGCGTGCGGGGTTACCTGCGGCGGGAAACGCGGCGGGCAGTGCGCCGCCCGGTGCGCCGGGCTACTCTGCGTCCTCCGAACATATCGGGCCTCCGTATTCTCGTGATCGCTTGGGTTTCTTGGCGTCTTGCGGGTTCTTAGGTCATGCGGTCCTGGCTGCGGCCTGCGTTTCGAGCTCGTGCAGTTGCTGTGCCTCGTCGGACGAGACAAGTCCCAGCTCCACGAGGTCGAGCGGGCTGATGAAGGCATCGCTGATGCGGAAACCACCGGCCCGCACGACCGCGTCGCGGAGCGGTACCGCCCAGTGATGCTCGATCAGGATGAGTGCTGCCGCCGAGTCGTTAGGAATGTCCGCCAGCACATCCCAGGCTTCCTCCTCGGTAAACACGTTAACACCGCCCTCGGCCGCTACCTCCTCGGCGCCTGCGATGGCGCCCGCCTCTGCGCCCTCCTCACCCTCGATCCCCAGGCCGATCAGGGCGCCGATCTTGCTGCCGAGCTCGATCGCCTCGGCTTCGGTGAGGTTGCTGAGGTGCTCTACTTCCAGCTCGCCGTCGGCGTCCTTGTAGACGGCGAGCGAGTCGATGACGCGCACCGTGTCGCTCGCGCGGAGCCGCTCGAGCTCGGCGATGACCTCGCCGTGGAAGTCGGGGTGGTTGAATCCCAGTACGATCAGCTGCACCGGTCCGATTGCCATGTTCTCGCCCTCCGATTTGGATCTCTTCTCGGCACCAGCATCTGGGTGATCGAGGCGCAGGCACATCACCCGGCGCGGGCGATGTCCCGTCGAGTCGGCGGACCGCTCAGGCGCAAGCAGGTGGATCACCCCGCGTCGGCCCATCCGTCGAGGGCGGGCCGCACGGCCAACTCACCCGCCGTGAATGGGGTGCGGCGAGCCGGAGAGAGGGACGTTGGAAGTGGCCACACCGAATTCCGATCGACTGGGGGCCTGCGGTGCCATCGTCCTACTACGAAATCCGCGTGACTAGTGTCCTGCCGCCTGAAGTCCTGCTTGACTTCGACCGGCTCATCGCGTCAGTGGAGCCGGTCGAGACCGTCGTGCACGGCCCTCTCCGGGATCAGGCGGACCTGAACGGGCTTCTCGCCAGGCTCGAGACCTTCGGCGTCCAGGTCCTGGAGGTACGACGCCTCCAGGACAGGAATCTGCCCGCAGCCGAGCGTGAACCTCGTGGTTGATGTCGCGGGCTGGTCAGGCCGGCGGCCAGGGTGCGCCGATGAGCCGCTCGATGTCCTCGCCGAACGGCCGGTCCTCCTCGATCGGATCGACGATGCCGGCCAGCCAGTCCAGCAGGACCCGGCTCCCGGCGGGCGGCGGCGGCCCGGACAGCGCCGCCGCCTGGAAACCGGCCAGCAGCTCGCACGCGGTGACGGCGTGGGCGTGACGCAGCGCGGCGCGGAGCTTCCCGGCCGCCTCCCAGGCGAACGACTGCACGTCCTCCTGGCCGCCGGACGTCTCGATCAGGCCGACCGGGGTCGCGGCCGCCAGCCGCCGCATCGCGTGTACCTCGCCGGCCGCGCGCTTGTGGACCGGCGTCAGGCCGGCCTGCGGGCCGGGGTCGCGGGCTAGCTGCGCGGGCAGCCCGGTCACGGCGGGATTCATCAGCCGGTGCAGGCGTGCCGCCGCCACCTCCGCCGCGTGACAGAAGGCCGCCGTGAGGTGGTCGCAGTGCGCGGCCAGGTCGATCCCGTGGAAACCGGCCGTGCTGGTGAACCGCCCGTCGAGGTAGGCGGGGGAGTCGGTGACCCCGGTCAGGGCCCGGCGGACGGCCGCCTCGAGCAGCGCGGCGGCCCGGTGGAGCTGGGTGAGGACCGGCCCGGCCACCCGGAACGACACCGGCGCCTGCAGGGACCGCGGCGACGGCTCGTCGCCCGCTGCCGCGCGGAGCCGCGCCAGCACCGCGGCCAGCACCTCGTCGCCGCGCCCGCAGGCGGCCCGGTAGGGATCGCGCGGCGCCCGGATCACCGCGATGGACAGCGCCGCGGCCGCCTCCATCAGCGAGGTGAGCGCGGCGGCCTCGCCGAGGCGGAGGACGGCCAGCGCGGTGGCTCCGGGCACCCCCTGGATCAGGGCGATGCCCTCCTTCGGGCCCAGGCCGAATTCGGCCAGCCCATGCTCGCGCAGCGCCTCGGCCGCGGGCCGCGTGGCCCCGCCCGGCCCGAGCACCCGGCCGATGCCGGCCAGCGGCCCGAACGCGTGCGCCAGCTGGGTGATCTCGCCCGCGGTCCCGGCGCCCGCCTCGGGCACCGCGGGCACGATGCCGTCGTTGAGGAGATCGGCGAGCCGCTGGCAGAGCCCGTCAGAAACAGCGGCGTCACCGGTGAGGAAGGTCAGCAGCCGGACCACGACGATCGCCCTGGCATCGGTCTCGCTCAGCCAGGGCGGGCCGCCGGCGGCCCGGGCCAGCAGCAGGTTGCGCTGGTGGTATCGCTGCTGCTGCTCGGTCAGCCGGACGGAGGACAGCGCCCCCATGCCGGTGTTGACGCCGTACACCGGCTGACCGTGCAGCGCCCGCCGGGCCTGTTCGCAGTGCTGCCGCACCGCCGCGAGCAGGCCGGGCGCCACGGCGACAGGCCGGCCCTCGGCCACGGCCCTGATCAGGCCGAGGTCCGGGTCGTCGACCTGGGTGATCACCAGCGCGGGCATCGTCAGCGGTACCGGAGCATCGTTCCGGCGTCCTGCTCTTCGGCCCGGCGCAGGATGGCCAGGCCGACGGCGATATCGAGGATGGCGAGCCCGCGGTGCCAGAGCAGGATCCGCTCGTCGTCGCGCTCCCGGCCGGGTCGCTGGCCGGTGACGATCTGGCCCAGCTCGGCGTGCAGGGACGCGGGCGAGAGCCGGCCGGTATCCACGTGGCGGCGCAGCGCGCCGAACCGGCCCGACTGCGCCTCCCGCCAGTCGTCGACCACCACCTTGTCCATCACGTCGAGCAGGTCGAGTTCCACCGCGCTGACGGTGCCGTAGGGGACGACGAAGGCGCCCGGCCGGACCGCGGCGGTTCGCAGCAGCGGCGCGGGTTCGGTCAGCCGCGACGCCTCGACCAGGATGTCCGCGCCGTCGAAGACGTCCTCCGCGGTGTCGGCCACGCGGACGGGAGCCCGGGTGACCGCGGCGAGCTGCCGGGCGAACGCCTCCCGGGACTCCGGCCGGCGGCTGGTGACCCGGATCTCGTCCAGGTCGAACAGCTCGTCCAGCAGCACGATGTTCCAGAACGCGGTGCCGCGCGCTCCCACGTGGCCGAGCACCCGCGAGTCCGGCCGGGCCAGGTAGCGCGCGCCCACGGCGGTCATCGCGCCGGTCCGGCAGGCGGTGATCAAGGTGGCGTCCATGATCGCCAGCGGAACTCCCGTGCCGGGGTCGTAGAGGGTCAGCAGCCCGAGCTCGCTGGGCAGCCCGGCGGCGTAGTTGGCCACGAAGTCGCCGACCACCTTGACCCCGGCGACCCCGGCGACCTCGCCGCGAAGCACGTTGAAGTGACCGGCGCCGTTGTTGTCCGGGACCAGGTGCACCCTCGGCTCGACCACCACGTGCCCGTCGCCGTGCGCGCGCACGGCGCCCTCCACGGCGTCGATGATCTCGGCGTTCGAGAGCCCGAGCGAGTCGATGTCAGGCCCGGAGAGGAACCGGATCCACAGTCCTCCCGACATGGCCACGTCAGCGATCACCTGGCTTAGGCTAGCGGGGATGCAGCGACGCGCAGTGAGCCAGGCCCGCCGGTGACCGCCGAGGCGAGGATCCGGCCGCTGCGCCCGTCCGACCACGATCCGGTCATCGCGGTGATCGACGAGTGGTGGGGCGGCCGCCCCATGGCCCAGATGCTGCCCAGGCTGTTCTTCGACCACTTCACCGATACCAGCTTCGCCGCGGACCGCGACGGCGCGCTGGCCGGTTTCCTGGTGGGGTTCGTGTCCCCGGCGCAGCCGGGTGAGGCCTATATCCATTTCGTCGGCGTTGACCCGGGGGAGCGGAGCCAGGGACTCGGCCGGCGGCTGTACGGCACGTTCTTCGACG
>Ga0207683_10003137_pt1 | contig 14444 bp, 15 predicted proteins | sample KBSM73metaG_FD_184333 | JGI IMG/M metagenome (GOLD analysis project Ga0207683, IMG submission 184333) | Miscanthus rhizosphere microbial communities from Kellogg Biological Station, Michigan, USA - KBS M7-3 metaG (SPAdes) (version 2) | ecosystem: Host-associated > Plants > Roots > Rhizosphere >...
GTGGACTCGGTCGACGACGCCACCGCCAGGGTCGAGGCCGCGGGCGGCAAGGTCGCGATGGCGCCGTTCGACGTCATGGACGCCGGGCGGATGTCCTTCGTCATGGACCCGTCCGGCGCGCCGGTCGCGCTGTGGCAGGCCAACCAGCACATCGGCGCCACGCTGGTGAACGAGCCCGGCACGCTTAACTGGAACGAGCTCGTCACCAGCGACCCCGGCGCGACCAGGTTCTACGCCGACGTGACCGGCCTGACCGCCGAGAACATGGACATGGGCGAGGGCCAGCCGTACACCGTGTTCAAGTCCGGCGACGCGATGGTGGGCGGCTCGACGCCTCCGCAGATGCCCGGCGTGCCCAGCCACTGGCACGTGTACTTCGGCACCGCCGACGCGGACGCCACCGCGGCCAAGGCGGCCGAGCTCGGCGGGTCGGTCGTGGTCCCGCCGTTCGACACCCCGGTCGGGCGCATCGCCGTGCTCAGCGACCCGCAAGGCGCGATGTTCAGCGTGATCAAGAACGCGCCCCCGGCCTAGCCATGCAGATACCCAAGCCCAGCGAGGACGACAAGGCGTTCTTCAGGTCGATCCTCCCCGGGGACCCGGAGGTCGAGGTAAAGCCGATGTTCGGCAACCTCGGCGCGTTCGTGCACGGCAACATGTTCGCCGGGCTGTTCGGGTCCTCGGTGGGCGTCCGGCTGGCCGAGCCCGACGCCGCTGTGCTGTCCGCCGTCGACGGGGCCGGGCCGTTCGGCCCGGCCGAGCGCCCGATGGGGGGCTACCTCAGCCTCCCATCGGGGATGGACCCGGACCTGGCCGCCCAGTGGGTGGAGAAGGCCCGGGTCCACGTCGGCTCGCTGCCGCCCAAGGCGAAGAAGCCCCCCAGGAAGACCTGACCTGGACCGGACCCGCACTCTGGATCAGGCCCTCGCCAATCCTTGACGGCGCGGCTCCCGGGGATTGCCGGCGGCGCGGGTTAGCTTGGCCGCTGGACCCTCCGAACCCCCGGGAGCCCGCCATGCTCGGCCATGACCACGCGCTGTCCGGCGCCCTGGCCTTCGTTGCCGTCGCGCCCCTGCTGCCCGTCAGCGGCACCCAGCTGGCGGTGGCGGCGACGCTGACCGCGGGCGCGGGGATCCTGCCCGACCTGGACGAGCCCGGGTCCACCATCGCCCGCACCTTCGGCTTCCTGACCGGGGCCTTCGCCTGGATCGTGCACCAGCTCAGCGGCGGTCACCGGAAGGGCACGCACAGCCTGCTCGGCCTCGCGCTGCTGACGCTCGCCGCGCTCTGGGCCGGGTCGTGGCAGCAGAGCGCCGCGGCCAACGTCCATCACGGGGAGCTGTGGTGGCACCTGGTCCCGGCCGGGCTCATCATGGCCCTGCTGTTCTCGGCCGGGCTTCGCGCCCTGTACATCGGCGGCCATCACGGCGACCTGTTCGGCATCGCGCTGGCCGTCCTGGTCCTCTGGAAGGGCTGGGACCTGGTCGAGGTGACCCCGTGGCACGTGCCGGTCCTGGCCGTGTCCGTCGCCCTCGGCGCGCTCGCCCACCTGGCCGGGGACATGCTGACCCACGACGGCTGCCCGCTGCTGTACCCGGTCAGCCGCTACGAGTTCGGCCTGCTGCCCGAACCGGTCCGGATCACCACCAACAAGCTCGCCGAGCGCTGGGTCATCTCCCCGCTGCTGCTCGCCGGCCTGGCCTACTTCGTCTACCGCGACGCCGCCCCCGCCCTGACCACGGCCGCGTCTGGGGGCTGGCCCTGAGGCAGATCGGGGGAGTGCCCCGAAGCCCGCGGCCCGGCCGCGTCCCTACCGTTGATCCACGGACGTTGGGAGGACGCGATGCCGCTGAAGATCTTGCCGCACGGCCGGCTGCAGGAATGGGTCGCGGAGGAGCAGGGTTACTTCGCCGCCGAAGGCCTCGAGTACACCTTCCTGCCCGAAGGTGACTACGGGGTCCCGGCTGGCCAGGTCAGCACCGGCGCCTTCGAGACGTTCGGGGCCGGGCGCGGCGGCGCCGGCATCAGCTGCGCGTGCCACTGGGCCACGAACACGGCCGCGGGCCAGCGGGCCGGCCGCCTGGTCACCACCGCCTACTCGGTGGCTCCCTGCGCCGTCATGGTGCCACCCGAGTCCCCGGTGCGCGGGCCCGCCGACCTGGCCGGGGTGCCGGTGGGGGTGGGCTACCACTCCGGCAGCCACTTCGCCACCGTGCAGGCCCTGGAGGCGGTGCTCGCCCCGGAACAGGCCACCCTCACCTTCCAGGGGCCGCCCAACGAACGGCTCGACGCGCTGCTGGACCGGCAGGTGCCGGCGGCCACCCTGTTCGGGGTCCCGCTCTACACCGCGGAGGCCTTCGGCTTCCGCAAGGTCCTCGACGCCACGTTCATGATCGGCTTCCTGGTGACCGGGCCCGACGTCACGCGGGCCGACGTCGGCAAGTACCTCGCCGCGCTGCGCCGCGCCCAGATGGACATCGACCTGCACCCGGAGTCCTTCAAGCACCACCACCTGCGGGCCGTGCCGGGGAAGTTCCGCCACCAGGTCGACGTGCGCACCTTCGGCACCGGTGAGCGCATCGTCTTCCTGCCCTACACCAGGGAGGTCTTCGCCGCCACCCAGGCCTGGACCCGCCGCGTCTTTCCCGCCCTCCCCGAACCCGCCCCCTACGACGAGGCCATCCTGTTACCCGGCCGGTACTAGTGATCAAAAAGAGGCGCGTGGTGTTAGCACCATTTCCATGAACGTGACTCTCTAACGGATAGATCCGGTAGAACGCCACATTCATGGAATTCGTGCGCACCAGGCCGGAAAGCTCAAAGAAGCGGCAGGGGCGTGTGGTTTCCATGTGACTGGCTGGCGGCCGGGTTTGCCGGCGGCCGTAACTAGCCCGCAGGCACCTGGAGGCGCGCTCCCCAAAGCCGGGCGCCGGGCGCCCGTAACGTTGCCGGAACGCCCGGCCCTTAGGGTGGACCGCATTCGGTCCGGTTGGCTAGGTGGTGCTCTGGATGGGCGAGGTCTCCAGGCTACGGTGGGTTCCGCCAGCCCTGGCGGTCGCGCTGGGCCTGCTCGCGCTAGGGGCCGTCCTGGTCGACCTGGTGAGGCCGACGGTGCTGCACCAGGCCGAGCTCGGCGGTTCGGTAGCCACCTGGCTGATCACCCTGGCGGTCACGCTGCCGTGCACGGCGATGGGAGTCCTGCTGGCCGCCCGGCGGCCGGCCAACCCGATCGGCTGGCTGCTGCTGACCCTGCTGCTGCTCACCGCGGATCCCACCGACGTTTACGCCATCCTGGACTACCGGCTCCACCACGGCACGCTGCCGCTGGGCTGGGTAGCGGTGCTGTTCATCGGCGGCCCCCTGGTCACGGTGCTGATGGCCATCCTGCTCTGGCTGTTCCCCGACGGCCGGCTGCCCGCCGGGCCATGGCACGGGGTCTCAGTTGCCGCGGTCACCGCGGGGCTGCTAGCCGGGGTCGCGGCGACCATAGGGCCCGGACTGACTGCCGTAGCCGGCCACGACGTGCATATCGACGGCAACGGAAACCTGTATCCGGTGAGCGCGGCCTGGACCACCGCCGGGAACGTGACGTCCATCGTGGCTCTGGCGAGCATGCTCGGCTGGCTGGCGCTGCAGGTACCCCGCTACCGGCGGTCCGCGGCCGAACGGCGCCAGCAGCTCAAGTGGCTCTACAGCGGCGCCGCCGTCTTCGTGACCGCACTCCTGGCCGCCGCGCTCGTCCCGTACGCCACCGGCGGGGCCTTCGGGTCCGAAGGGCAGCTGGCCAACGACACGATCGAGCTGGGCAGTTCGGTCCTGCTGATCTGCATCGCCATCGCGGTGCTGAAGTACCGTCTCTACGCGATCGACCGCATTATCAGCCGGGTCGTCTCGTACCTGATCATCACCGCCGTGCTCGCCGGGATGTTCGCCGGGCTCGTGCTGTTCGCGACCAGCGTGCTGCCGGTGAAGGCGCCGGTAGCGGTGGCGGCCGCGACGCTGGCCGCGGCGGCGCTGTTCAACCCGCTGCGGCGGCGGGTGCAGCACGCGGTGGACCGCCGGTTCAACCGGACCCGGTACGACGCCGAGGCGGTCGTGGCCTCGTTCAGCGCGCGGCTGCGCCATACGGTGGATCTCGACGCCATCACCAGCGAGCTGTCGAGCACGGTGCATCACGCGTTCGAGCCGGCCCACGTCTCGGTCTGGTCTGCTCCTAGGCAACCCAGTGGGCAATGAGGCTCCTGGCGCAGTCGAGCACCGTCTCGATCGGCAGCCTCGACTGCCATGCCCCACTCATACCAGCCCATAAGCCACGGCCGCCAGCAGTCACGGCAAGCCGGAAGACCAAGGCCTGCGCATCTCCAGGGGTGCCTTAGGCCGGTGCCGCCGGCGAGGCCCGTACAGGCGCTGGTTCCAGCGCCACATCAGCGCCGTCCCAGAGCCCGCTGGCACCATCTGCGCGGGACCTGGAATGGAGAACCTGGGAATGAGAAAGCCGCTCTGGACGTACCTGGCCTGCTGTATCGCGGTGTTCATGATCTCGATGGACAACCTCATCGTGACGAACGCGCTGCCGGTGATCCGCCAGGCCCTGCATACCGGCCTGGAGGGCCTGGAGTGGACGGTCAACGCCTACACGATGACCTTCGCCGTGCTGCTGCTGACCGGCGCGGCGCTGGGTGACCGGTTCGGCCGCCGCCGCCTGCTGATCATCGGAGTCACGGTGTTCACCGCGGGCAGCGCCGCCTCCGCGCTGGCGCCCAGCATCGGCGTGCTGATCGCCGCGCGCGCCATCCAGGGGGTCGGCGCGGCGATCGTGACGCCGCTGACCGTCACGCTCATCGCCAGCGTCACCCCGCCGCAGCGCCGTGGCCTGGCGCTGGGCCTGTGGGGCGCCACCGTGGGCCTGGGCGCGGCGCTCGGCCCGGTCATCGGCGGGGCGGTCACCGACGCCGCGTCCTGGCAGTGGATCTTCTGGATCAACGTCCCCGTCGGCATCGTGGTGCTGCCACTGCTGCTGCTGACGCGGGAGAGCCGTTCCGGGGCCGGCCGCCTCGACCCGGCCGGGGTTATCCTGGCCACGGCCGGCTTGTTCGGCATCGTGTTCGGGCTGATTCGTGGCAACAGCCACGGCTGGACCAGCGCCCAGGTCCTGGGCAGCCTGGCCGGCGGCGGGCTCCTGCTGGTCGCGTTCGGGGCCTGGGAGTCACGCGCCGCCCACCCGATGCTGCCGCTGTCGCTGTTCCGCAACCGCGGGTTCTCCGCCGCCAGCGCCACCATGCTGCTCACCAACATGGGCATGTTCGGCGTCATCTTCCTGGTCTCCCAGTTCCTGCAGTCGGTCATGGGCTACACGCCGCTCGGCGCCGGCGTCCACGGCCTGCCCTGGACCGCCGCCCCCGCCGTCACCGCGCCCATCGCCGGGCTGCTCTCCGACCGCATCGGCGGCCGGCGGATCGTCGCCATCGGCGTCGCGCTGCAGGCGATCGGCATCGGCTGGCTCGCCGTCGTGATGACCGCCACCACCCCTTACACCGACCTCATCCTGCCCTTCCTCATCGCCGGCACCGGCCTGGGGTTCTTCTTCGCGCCCATCACCAGGCTCACCCTCAGCTATGCTCCCGGGCAGTTCGAGGGCATCGCCTCCGGTACCTCCAACGCGCTGCGCCAGGTCGGCACCGTGCTCGGCATCGCCGTGCTCGGCTCGGTCTTCTCCGCCGCCGGAGGCCTGGGCAGCGCCGGCCAGTTCACCACCGGCCTGACCGCCGCGCTCACCGTCTCCGCGGCCATACTCGGAGCAAGCGCGCTGGTGGTCCTGCTGGCCCCGGAGACCCGGCCGGCCCGTCAGGCCCCCACCGCCAGCGCACCGGCCACGGTCACCGCCGCGTCCTAGGCAACCCCGTGGGCGATGAGGCTCCTGGCGCAGTCGAGCACCGTCTCCCGGGCCGGCCGCGGTGCCCAGCCCAGGACGCGCCGGGCCTTCTCGCTGGTGTGCCGGTTACGGCGGCCGAGCGCCGGGGTGATCTCGCGCAGCGACCGGTCCAGGAACCGGGCCGCGAAGCGCACGACCACATCAGGCACCTGCCGGGTCGGCACCGAACGGCCGTCGGCGCCCAGGCCCTCCCGCAGGACGCGGGCCATCTCCGCCATCGGCATGAACTCGCCGGTGGCGAGGAACCGCTGCCCGGCGGCGTCCGGCGACGTCATCGCCCGGATATGGACGTCGGCGAGGTCGCGGACGTCGACGATCTCCAGGCCGATACGGGGGATGCCGCGCATCTTCCCGGACAGCATGCGCGCGACGATGCCGACCGAGCCGATGGTGCCCGTCGTCAGGATGGGGCCGAACACAGCGCCAGGGAGCACCGTCACCAGCTCGGCAGAACCAGACATGAAATCCCAGGCTGCCCGCTCGGCCAGGGTCTTCGACCGGCGGTAGGGGATCAGGGAAGGGTCGTCGGGGTCGGTCCACAGGGTCTCGTCGGTGACGCCCTCGGTGGCGTACGACGACGGGCTCGCCGCGTTCGCGGCCGACGTCATCACCACTCGCTTCGCCCCCGCCGCCGCAGCGGCGCGCAGGACCCGCAGCGTGCCGCCGCGCGCCGCCGCGATCATCGCGTCCGGGGTGCCGCCGCCGAGCGGGGAGGCGACGTGCAGGACGTAGTCGGCGCCCTTGACCGCGGCCTCCCAGCCGTCGTCGGCGGTCAGGTCGGCCACGGCGAAGCTCAGCCGGCCCGCCGGATCAGCCAAGGACGACACGGCGTCAACCACACCCTGCTCGCGGCCCGGATCCCGCACTGTGGTGCGCACCTCGTAACCGCGCGACAGGAGTTCGGCGATGCACCAGCCGGCGATATAGCCGCTGCCCCCGGTAACCAGAACCAACTCGGCCATGACCGTCCTCCACCTGTGCCACAATAAAACGGAGACCCCTCCGGTACGAGATCAACGTAGCGGAGACCCCTCCGTTTTGCAAGCTCCCGTCCTATGACTCCGAACGGACCGGCCATCACGCCACCCGCGCACCACACGCCGTCCAGGAAGGACGCGCGCACCAACCGCGAGCGCATCCTGACCGCCGCCCGTTCGGCCTTCGCCGCCTCGACCAGCGCGTCCCTCAGCGCGATCGCCCGGCAGGCCGGCGTCGGCATCGGCACGCTCTACCGGCACTTCCCCAGCCGGGAAGCGCTGATCGTCGAGCTGTACCGGCACGAGATCCAGCACCTCATCGACCTCGCGCCCGCACTCCTGGAGACAAACCAGCCGCTGGAGGCGCTCCGGCTCTGGTTCGGCGAGGTCGCCCGCTACGGGCAGCTCAAGTACGGCGCCGCCGAGGTCATCCACGCGGCGACCAGCGACGACGAGTACTACGAGCCCTTCGTCCGGGCGATCGCCGTCCTGCTCGACCGCGGCGCCGCCGACGGCTCGCTCAAGCAGGGCCTCGACCCCGAGGACGTCCTGCTGCAGCTCAGCGTGCTGTGGCGGATCGACCCGGGACGCGGCGGCGAGGCCAGGGCGGCCCGGATCCTCGACCTCATCATCGACGGGCTCCGGGCACCGGGAACTCAATGACCCGGGCCGGACAGAGCAGGGCGTGGAGCTGAGTCAGCGCGCCCGGGTGCGCGCCGGAGACCATGACGAGTTCGGCGTGCTGTTCTGCGAGCACGCCCGCGCCGTCTACAACCACGCGTTCCGGCTGACCGGCAACTGGTCGGCCGCGGAGGAGGTGGTGTCGCTCACGTTTCTCGAGGCCTGGCGGCTGCGCGGCACGGTGAGGCCGGACGGCGGCTCGCTGCGGCCCTGGCTGCTCGGCATCGCTCTCAACGTGGCCCGCAACGTCTCCCGGGCGGCCCGCCGCCAGCAGGCGGCGATGAACAGGCTGCCCAAGGCGCCCGACGTCCCGGACTTCGCCGACGACCTGGCCGGCCGTATCGATGATGCCGAACGGCTGGAAAAGATCCACGCCGCCCTCAGCACCCTGCGCCGCACCGAGCGAGACGTGCTCGCCCTGTGCGTGTGGTCCGGCCTGAACTACGCCGAGGCGGCGGAGGCGCTCGGCGTGCCGGTGGGCACGGTCCGTTCCCGGTTGTCCCGGGCCCGGCGGAAGCTGCGGCGGGAACCCGGTCCCGCGAGCGAACAGGTAACAGGTGATCGCGTAGGAGGAACCCGATGAACCTCGACGACATGGCCCGGCGACTGCCGGCCGAACGGGACCTGCCTGCGGCCAGGAAGCAGATCCTCAAGGAGCACCTGATGACCGAACTCCGCCAGGCGGACCCGACCAGGCCGAGGACCAGGCGTCCCCGCCGCCGCAGGCGGCAAGGCGAGCACCGCCGAACGGTCCTGGTCGCGGGGGCCGTCCTCACGGCGGCGGCGGTGGCCATCGCGACCGCCACCGCCGTGGGGACGCATGCCAGCCCGCCCGCCCCGAAAGCGGCCCAGCCCGCTGCCCCCGCCACCGCCGCCCAGCTGCTCGCCAAGATCGCCGCCGCGGCGGCCCGCCAGCCCGCCCCGGTCGTACGGGACAGCGACTTCACCTACATCCGCAGCGAGGTCGCCTACGAGGTCGACAGCATCAGCAACGGCCACGAGACGAGCTCCATGGAAAAGCTCCACGAGCGGCAGATCTGGCTGCCGGTGGCGAACGTGTGCGCCACCGGCCTGCTCATCGAGCAGGGCGAGCGTACGCCGATCTCGCCGTTCCCGGTCGCGAACGGCAAGGTCGACCGCGACCCGCCGAAGGGCACCCCGATGCCGAACTTCACCTGCCCGAGCGAGGGCCACCTCGGCGACACTACCTACCGGCTGCTGCAGTCCATCCCCACCCAGCCGGACGCGCTGCTCGCCTACCTCAAGGCCGGCAAGAAGTGGACCAACGACGACCCGCCCACCGAGATCGGCGACATGATCAGGGAGACGATCATGCCGCCGGCCCTGGCCGCGGCGCTGTACCGGCTGGCGGCCACGCTGCCCGGCGCGACCCTGGTCCCGCACGCGACCAACGTGGCCGGCCGGGCCGGGATCGGCATCATGTGGACCAGCAAGACGGCCAGGCAGGTCTACAAGAACGAGTGGATCTTCGACAAGACCACCCTGCGGTTCATCGGCGAGAAAACCTATGACCCCGGGACGGGCCGGCTGACCGGCGAGAGCGCCATCATCCAGCAGGCCTTCACCGCCAAGGCGGGCCAGGTGCCCTAAGGCCGGCCTCGTCGAGGCAGCTGATGGTCTCGCAGGTCACCAGCCCGCGCTCGCGGGTGAGCTCGTCGATGACGGAGTACCCCCGGGCGATGCGCCCGGGGGTGTCGACGACGATCGTCACGGCGGGCACGTGCCGGCCCAGCTGCAGCAGCCGGTCGCCGTGCGGGGCGTGGTCGCCGTGGAAGCCCCAGATGCCGAGCAGCGTGGTGGCGCCGCTGAGCCCGGCCGAGCGCAGCCGCTGGACGATGGCGCGGTGCACCGGCTGGCCCTGGTGCCTGACCGCCTCGGACGTGTAGACCATGAGCTTCTGCCAGCGGGCCGGCCGGTCCCCGCCGGGCCCGGTTCCGCCGGGCCCGGGCATGTTCTGGCCGTCCCGTTTGCAGACACGGACCCGCTCCAGGGTGAGCAGCGGGCGGCGCAGCAGCGCGCCGAGCTCGGGCAGCACCCGGCTGATCTGCTCGCCCGCGCCGACCGCGATGATCATCATCGGGACCTCGGCGTTCCGGCTGAAGAAGGCGGCCCGCTGGCGGCGGCCGTGCGCGGTGCCGTCCACGCCGAGCAGCGCGGTGGCGCCGTCGATCCCGCGGCGGTGCAGCAGGTCGCAGACGGCGACGAAGGCGGGCACCCGGTAGGCCCGCTCCTGGCGGCCCAGGTAGACGGTGAGCTTGGTCTCCTCGTCAGGTCCCGGGACAGCGGTGTCGTCCAGCAGCCGGGCACCCTCGACCGTGACCAGGCCGGTGCGGTTCAGCGCCAGGGCCGGGCCGAGCAGTTCCTCGATCCGCGGCCGGGTGTCGACCGCCACCGCCACCAGCGGCAGATCCTCGGACAGCGACAGCGAACGGTCGGTGCGCAGGTGGTGCTTGAGCCCGAAGCCCTCGGTGCCGCGCAGCAGGATGCTGGCGGCGATCTCGTGCCGGCCGTACAACTCGAGCAGCGCGTCCGCGACGAACGCGCCGCCGCTCCGCTTCCGTTCGCCGAAGTAGCTGGTCAGCTTCTGGTACTCGGTCACAGGTGAGCCCCGATCAGGCGGCCGGCCGCGGCGGCCGCCACCCCGGCCGCCAGGCTGAGGACCACGTTGACCACGGCCTTGCCGTGCTGGCGCTCCTCGGTCAGCCGCTGGGTTTCCAGCATCCAGGTCGAGAACGTGGTGTACGAGCCGACCGCGGCCGTGCCGGCCAGCAGGGCCTCGTCGCGGCCGAGGGCCAGCCCGGTGAGCAGGCCCAGGATCACCGCGCCGGACACGTTGACGGCCAGGGTGCCGAGCGGGAAGTCGCGGCCGGCCGCGCCAGTCACGGCGCCGTCGGCCAGGAAGCGGAGCACCGACCCCGCACCGCCGATCAGCACCACGGCCGCCCACAGCACGATGTTCATGCGCGCACCCGGACCCGGCGAACCACCGCGGTGGCCAGGTGGATCGCCGCGTACCCGGCCGCGATGCTGGCCGCCGTGTAGCCGGCCGCCAGGCCCCAGGCGCCGGCGTCCAGCATCTTGAGGATCTCTACCTGCATGGTGGAGAAGGTGGAAAGACCGCCGCACAGGCCGGTGCCGAGCAGCGGCCTGCGGTAGCTGGACAGCGGCAGCCGTTCGGTCAGCCGGGTGATGAAGTAGCCCAGCAGCAAGGCCGCCGCGATGTTGACGCCGAACGTGGGCCACGGCCACGCCGTGGCCGGGTGCGGGAACGCCTCGGCCAGCGCGGCGCGGGCCAGCGTGCCCAGCGCGCCGCCAGCGAAGATCGCCGCGATTTCCCGCCGGTCGACCCGCGGCAGCATGCGCCGGGCGAGGGGCTCCTGCACGCCAGTGACTCCTTCGGCTTTAAGGTTTGCGGCAGAAGCCAGCAGCCGCGTGCGACGGTCCGGGAGGCGCGGTGTTTCCCGAACACGGGACTCCACGTCAGGGCATCATCTGACGAGGTCATTCTACGGGAGGGGCCGATGATCGAGGCCGCCGCCGACGCGTCCGAGCGCTTCCTGCTGGTCCTCGTGCTCGTGGTCGCGGCCGCCGGCGTGGCCGCTCCCGCGCCGGGACGCGCCCTGGCCGCGGGAAACGGCATCGATGCCGCCCTGGCCGTCCTCGTCTTCGCGACGGGACTGTCCCTGCGCCTCGCCGACCTGGCCGCGGTCCGCCTGGCCTGGCGGCGCATCGCGGTCGTGCTGGCCGTCAGCACCGCGGCCCTGCCCGCCCTGGCCTGGGCCGCCAGCCTGCTGATCGGCGACCCGGTGCTGCGCTCCGGCATGCAGGCCGCCGGGGTCGCTCCGGCCGAGGTGGCCACGGTGGCGCTGTGCGTCATCGCGGGCGGCGACGCGGCGGTGTGCGCGACGCTGCTGGCGGCGTCCACGATCATCACGGTGGTCGCGGCGGGCCCGATCTTGTCGCTGCTCGGGGCGTCGGTCACCGTGTCCTCGGCGGGGCTGCTCGGCAACCTCGCGGTCGTCATCGCGTTGCCCCTGGCCGCCGGGGTGGCGCTGCGCACGGCGTGGTCGCCCGGCCCGGCGATCGACGCCGCCGTCCGTCTCGTCACCGTGCTGGCCCTGCTCCTGCTGCTGTGGCAGGTGGCCAGCCAGATCAGGCTGGACTCCGCCTACGTCCAGGTGATCGTGGCGCTCGTCGTCTACGTGGCCGGCTCGGCGGCGCTGGGCGGGGTTCTCGCCCTGCGGGCCCCGGCCGGCCAGGCGACTGCCATCCTGCTCCCGGTGGCCATGCGGGACTTCGCGGTCGCGGCCGGGATCGCGGCCGCCGCGTTCGGCCCCGCCGCCGCGGCCCCGCTGGGCGCCTACGGCGTCCTCGTCCTCCTAGCCGGCTCCCTAGCCGCCATCATCGCCCGCCGCCACCCCCCGCCCCGGCCTACCCCACCGCCCCGCCCGAGCACCAGTGGTCATGTGTAGTTAGGCCTCATAATTGGCGCCTAACTCCCCACGATCATGGAAACTGGCCGGGCCTGGCACGTAACGAGTGCTCCTGCCCCGCCTGTCCGGCGGCGTTGCTGGCGTCGGCGGCGGCACGCGCGGCCCGCCGTGACAGGTCAGGCTCCAGCCCGCCCAGCTTGACGTTGATGTCCACCAGGCAGGCGGCGCTGCGCGCCGAGGCCGCCGCGAGCACCGCCCCGGTCACGGCGTCGCCGCGCAGGTTCGGGTTGCCCGACTCAGCCAGCCTGGCCGCCACCAAAGCCAGCCGCGCGCCGATCCCGGCGATCTCCAGCGGAATCATCGCCGCACCGAGCAGCGCTTTTTTACGCTCGGGCCCGTGGCTGGCGAGCACGGCCGCGTAGGCCTGAGCGTCCTCCTCGGCCAGCTGAGCCAGACGGCGGCGCAGCCGGTCGGCCTCCTCCGCTAGCTCGCCGGCCTCGGGCAGCTGCCGCGCGGAGAACCGCGCGGCCATGGCGACGAGTCCGGCCGCCATCGCGCCGGTGACCGCCGCGGCCCCGCCGCCGCCCGGGGTCGGCGTCCGGGCCGCGAGCTGATCCAGGAAGCCCCGAACCGGCTCGTCCAGGAACGAGCTCACGCAGTCACGATAGCCCGACCACCTGGCCGTCGTCGTCGAGGTCGATGCGGGCCGCGGCCGGGTTCTTGCTGAGCCCCGGCATCGTCCGCATGTCGCCGCAGATCGGGTACACGAAGCCCGCGCCGACCGACGCCCGGACCTCGCGGACGGGCAGGGTCCAGCCGGTCGGCGCGCCCTTGAGCGCGGGATCGGACGAGATCGACAGGTGCGTCTTGGCGATGCACACCGGCAGGCGGCCGAAACCGGCCCGCTCGTACGTGTCGAGCTGCTTGGCGGCCTGGGTGGAGTAGCTGACCCCGTCCGCGCCGTAGACCTGCGTGGCCACGGCCGCGATCTTTTCCCTCAGGCTGGCCGTGTCGGGGTAGAGGAAGCGGAAGTCCGACGGCTCCTCGGCCGCCTCGCTCACCGCCTCGGCCAGCTCGATGGCGCCGCGGCCGCCGTCGGCGAAGTGGGTGCACACCGCCGCCCGCGCCCCCATGTCCGCGGCGATGTCCCTGATCACCTGGTGCTCGCTGGGATGGTCGGTGGGGAAGGCGTTGATCGCCACCACCGGGGAGACGCCGTGCAGGCGGATGTTCTCGATCTGCTTGCGCAGGTTCGCGGCCCCAGCCAGAACGTCATCCGGATTCTCCCGCAGCAGGTCCTCGGGCAGCGGCCGGCCAGCCACGATCTTGTACTTGCCGGAGTGCGCCTTGAGCGCGCGGACGGTCGCGACGATGACCGCGGCGTCGGGGCGCAGCCCGGAGGTGCGGCACTTGATGTTGAAGAAGCGTTCGGCGCCCATGTCCGCGCCGAAGCCGGCCTCGGTGACGAGGTAGTCGCCGGCGTGGATGCCGATCAGGTCGGCGATCACCGAGGAGTTCCCGGTGGCGATGTTCCCGAACGGCCCGGCGTGCACCAGCACCGGCGTGTTCTCCAGCGTCTGGAGCAGGTTCGGCTTGATCGCGTCGCGCAGCAGGACCGCCATCGACCCGGCCCCGGCGAGCTGCTCGGCGGTGACCGGGGTCCCGTCCCCGGTGTAGCCGATCACGATCCGGCCGAGGCGGGCGCGCAGGTCGGCCAGGGATCCGGCCAGCGCCAGGGTCGCCATGACCTCGGAGGCCGCGGTGATGTCGAAGCCGGTCTGCCGGGGCACCCCGTCCGCCCGGCCGCCCAGCCCGATGACGATGTTGCGCAGCGCGCGGTCGTTGACGTCGAGCACCCGCCGCCAGGTGATGTTGTGCGGGTCGATGCCGAGCTCGTTGCCCTGGTAGATGTGGTTGTCGAGCATCGCGGCCAGCAGGTTGTGGGCCGCCGTGACGGCGTGCATGTCCCCGGTCAGGTGCAGGTTGAGCGCCTCCATGGGGACAACCTGGCTGTACCCGCCGCCGGCCGCGCCGCCCTTGATGCCGAACGTAGGCCCCATCGACGGCTGCCGGATCGCGACCGTGGCCCGCTTCCCGATGTGCTTGAACCCCTGCCCGAGGCCGACCGTCGTGGTGGTCTTGCCCTCGCCGAGCGGCGTGGGGGTGATCGCGCTCACCACCACGTACCTGGCCGCGGGCTGGCCGGCCAGCTCCGCGATGGCCTCGAGCTTGATCTTCATCACCTCCTCGCCGTGCGGCTCGAGCAGGTGCGAGGCGATGCCCATCGCGTCCGCGATGTCCTCGAGCGGCTTCAGCGCCGCGCCGCGCGCGATCTCCAGGTCGCTCGGGAAGGCCATGGTGCTCCTCTTTTCAACCGTTAGATTCCGGGCAGGCGGAAGC
>Ga0207683_10003138_pt1 | contig 14437 bp, 12 predicted proteins | sample KBSM73metaG_FD_184333 | JGI IMG/M metagenome (GOLD analysis project Ga0207683, IMG submission 184333) | Miscanthus rhizosphere microbial communities from Kellogg Biological Station, Michigan, USA - KBS M7-3 metaG (SPAdes) (version 2) | ecosystem: Host-associated > Plants > Roots > Rhizosphere >...
GCGGCGGCAATATAACCTGTGGGGCGGTCAATCAGCATACCGAGTATGTGAACGGCGTGTTCGTGGGCGCCCAGTATGTGCCCGGTATTGCGCTGGACTCGATTTCGGGCATGTCGGTGCCAGCGGTTAATGCTGAAGCGTTCCGTGTCGGCAATGACTACCAGGGGTTTATAACGGCTGCGCTTTCGGGCAATGACACGATCACATCGAATTCATCGGCGAGCGGCAACGACTTTCTACTGGGCTTCAGTGGGAACGATGCGATTACCTCGTTTGCCGGCAACGACACGACCGACGGCGGTGACGGCAATGACTCGATCAACGGCGGCGATGGCAACGATTCGCTGTCGGGCAGCGGCGGCGCGGACGTAATTGCCGGAGGCAATGGCGACGACTGGCTCAACGGTGAGAACGGCAATAGCGCCCTCGCGGTGGGGCAGGTTGCCGGCAACGACACCATTGACGGTGCCGCGGGCGACGACACGGTGCTGGGCGGCGACGGGGATGACCAGATAACCGGTGGCGACGGCACGGACGTGCTGGTGGGCGAAGGCGGCAACGATGTCATTACCGGCCAGGGCGGCATTGATTACGTCGACGGGCGTCAGGGCGACGATCAGCTCTTCGGCGGTGACGGCAATGACATTTTGTTTGGCGACGGGCTCACGACCACCTATGGCTTTGGCAGCGACATTCTGCATGGTGAGAACGGTGACGACATCATCATGGGCGAGTCAGGCGACCACAATGCGCCGGGGGCTGCCGATCAGATCTACGGCGATGACGGCAACGATCTACTGTATGGCGGCACGGGCGACGACTTCATCCTGGGCGGCAATGGCAACGACACGATCGACGGCGGCACCGGAAACGACTATATCGTCGGAGGTGCGGGCACCGACCTCATGGTCGGCTCAGGCGATAGCACGAACGTCGGCGGACCGAGCTTTACGACCGGCAACGATCTCTTTGCCTATACGGCGATGGCCGATGCGGGCGACACCATCTACGGCTTTGACACCCGGGCGGGCAACACTGACGGTTTCGACCTGAGACCGCTGTTCGATGCCTTGGGATACACGGGCACTGCGGCGCGTGCCGATGGCTGGCTCACGGTAACGACTGGCAATACGCCTGCGGATTCGGTGGTGTGGGTCGATCCCAACGGCGGCGCCAATTCTTTCGTGCCCCTGGTGACCGTCGCCGGCGTCGCCCCCGCTGTCCTCACCGATGCCTTCTTCCTGATTCAATAAATAAGCTCGTCAGTTGTCTGGAGCGCGCGATATGCATGGCGCACAATCGCGCCGCTCCGCAAGCTGAGCGCCTTCAAACGTCACGTGAATTGATGCTGCGGCAGCGCAGCTTTTCCCTATCAACCAAGCGCGGGCGATAAGCAACGATAGCGTCCGGCATTGCTGCTGATAGAACCTGTGCTTAACGCATAGTACAATCGAGTGCCTGGCCTACAAGGCCGGACTCTGTCGTGAACTGTCAAAGCACCGTTCACAACCCAATGTAAGTTCTGACGGTTTACCACGCGTAATGCATAGAGGTCGCCGACCGACGGCATTTTGTCTTCGCCATCTGCGATCATAAATCATGGTCTCACCCCTGCAGTCGCAGCAGTCTTGCCTCTCATGCAAAGCCGAAACGGTGAACATGCTGATCGATTTTGGTCCGCAGCCGCCGAGCAATCGCTTCCTGAAGCCCGAAAGTGTTGACTCGCCCGTGCATCCGCTTCTGCTCGGCCAATGCGTAACTTGTGGTCTTATCCAACTTGTACGCCCGATGGGCGTTGAGGCGGTGCGGCCAAGATACCCGTGGTTGACATATAACGAGCCTGAGGGGCATCTCGACATATTGGTGCATCACCTTATCGCAACAACTGAAATACCGCACGACGCTCGTATCTTAGGACTCACCTACAAAGATGATACGACTCTGCGCCGGCTTGTTGAGCGCGGATACAGCAATGTGTACCGCGTCGATGTTAAGGACGACCTCGCAGTCGAAGACGGCCTCGCAAGTATTGAAACGATTCAAGAGGCTCTCACTGCTGAAAATGCCTCTGCTGTGACGGCAAAGCATGGCCCCGCCGATGTGCTCATTGCGCGTCATATTCTCGAACACGCGCATGATCCCGCCGGGTTCTTGTCTGCATGCATGGGCTTGGTCAAGCCCGGCGGCTTTATCGTATTCGAGATGCCCGACAGCCGAAAATTTCTGAAAGTCCGTGACTATTGTTTTGTCTGGGAAGAGCACATCACATATTTCACGCCCGCAAGTTTGGAGGCGTTCCTCGAACTAAACGGACTACCGGGCTCCCAAACGGTGGTGTATCCGTATGCGCTTGAAGACTCGCTGGTGGCACTCGCCACGGTACCTCAAAGAAACTCAACGTCAACTTGGGTGCCGTCCGCCGAGGTTCAGGACGAAGTTACGCTTGGCGCCGCTTATGGAACAGGATTGTGCAGCAAAACAAGGAGCATTCACAGGAGTCTGGATCTCCTCTGCGGTGACGGCGGCAAAGCAGTTTTATTCGGCGCAGGTCATTTGGCAGCAAAGTTCATCAACTTTCATGACCTCTCGAATCGAATCGAATACGTGATCGACGATCATCCGAATAAGCAAGGAATGGTTATGCCGGGGTCGCGTATTCGAATTGTGGGCTCCGACGTGCTCAGTCGGGAGGACATACAGCTATGTTTATTGGCATTAAGCCCGGAAAGTGAGGCTAAAGTAATTTCCGCCAAAGGCGGTCAGCTCGCGGATGGCGCGACGTTCCGATCGATTTTTTCGTTAAGTCCATTAGCAATGACAGGGGCAGAGTCGCAAGCAGACTTCGACAAGAATGCGCATTCGAAAAATCAATGACGAGGTTTATGTGGCCGACGAGCCGATCGTTCGTGTTGGCGCGCGGGAGATCGCTTTCCTCAAGGAGAAGGCGTTATTGAGCGCGCGCAAGAGGGCGCGCATCTGCGCGCATCGTAGCAACGACGACTCTCTGCACGAGATGATCATCGCCCTCGCGTCCCGCAGCTACATTCGCCCTCATCGTCATGTCTCAAAGTCGGAGTCTTTTCACATCGTCGAAGGACAAGTGGACGTCGCCGTTTTTGATGATGCGGGGACAATTGTCGACGTGATTCAAATGGGCGCTCCGGGCTCCGGCCGTTGTTTCTACTACCGATTGTCCGACAGCGCGTTTCATACACTCATCATACACACGGACTTCCTCGTGATTCATGAAGTCACTAATGGGCCGTTTGCGGTGGACGGCACCGTGCTCGCCGATTTTGCGCCCCCTGAAGGCAACGAAGAGCAAGGCAATTACATGCGAGACCTGTCCACCCGCGTTGCGGCGTACGTACACAACCAACAAGCGTGACGAACTCAAACGGATATCTTGTTGTCGGCGGCGACAGCCTGGTGGGCGGGGGACTATTTCGTGCCTTGGAGCGTCGCGGCGACAGCGCTCTCGCGACTACGCGTCGGCGCAATAGTCTCGACGCCCGGCGGGTCTATCTCGATTTCGAGCGCGGTACTGAGTTTCGCGTTCCGGCAGGTATCGACTACGCCTTTGTTGTTGCAGCGGCGACGAACTATGAACGATGTGAGACGGATCCCCTCGCTTATCAAATCAACGTTGAGCTTATTCCGCGATTCGTCATCTCACTGCTCGAACAAGGTGTGTTTGTGACGTTTATATCGACGAATTCGGTGTTTGGCGGCGAACGCCCCTGGCCGCGCGAGGACGATCCACATGCTCCAGGTATCGCGTATGCCAGGCAGAAACATTCGGCCGAAGAGGTCATCCGCGCCGCCTGCCGCGGTACAAAGCACGAAGAGCACTTCAATATCGTCCGGCTGACGAAAATTATGGGTCGCGATACTTCGCCATTACCGAATTGGTTTTCCGCATGGGAAAAGGGAGAGCCGGTGCAGCCGTTTTCGGATTTGATTTTTGCACCCATGTCGGTGCGTTTTGTCGGTGAGGCGCTCGCAACTATCGGCCCCAAACGCATCGCGGGGAATCTCCATCTATCGGGCGCTGAAAACGTCAGTTATGTCGATTTCGCGGCGTGTCTTGCGCGCAAGCTTGGTGTTGATACTCGTCTCATCGTACCAACGACCGCGGAGGAAAAAGGCGTTGTCATTCCCTTCAAACCTCGGTATAGCGGGCTCGGGATGCAACGAACGACGGAACTAACCCGCGTCGCGCCGCAAACTTTGGACCAGGTTGTCAGCGACCTTACGACGCAGTCAGTTCAATAAGCCAGGAGAAATCAGTGACAGCAAACGTTCTGCACAGGCGCACCTGCCGATTATGCGATTCGAAGGATGTCGAGCTTGTGGTGAAGCTTGACCCGATTCCCCTGTCGGAGAACTACTGCGCGGATGCTGAATCGGGCAAGAACGCGGCGCGCTATCCAGTTGATCTGTACATGTGCACCGCATGCGGACATGTGCAGCAACTGGACGTTGTTGATTCAAAAAGTCTGTGGGAGGGCTACACATACTATTCCGGCGAAGCCAAGGGAATGCCGGAACACTTCGAGCAGGTGGCGGCAAATATTCGGCAGACCTATCATCCGCCGGCAGGTTCGCTGGTGATAGATATCGGCAGCAATGACGGCTCGCTGCTGCGGCCGTTCAAGAACGCCGGCCATCGAGTGCTGGGAATCGATCCGGCAACTGAAATTGCCCGACTCGCGACCGAATCCGGCATTGAGACCATTCCTGAGCTGATGTCTCTTGAGCTTGCGAAAAAGATCCGGCAGCAGTATGGTCCCGCTGACGTTGTTTGCATGTTCAACGCGTTTGCGCACGCAGACAACATGGGTGAGATCGCCGACAGCATCCGTACGCTGCTCAGTCCTGACGGGCTCTTCTTTTTCGAGGCGCAATATCTTCTCGACATCATTGATCGAGTACTCATCGCAACCATATTTCATGAGCATATGAGCCACCATTCCGTGAAGGCGCTCACCATATTTCTTGACCGCCACGGCATGGAATTGACAGACGTTGAAAGAGTGCCGATACAGCACGGGTCTCTGATCGGTACGGTTCAGCTTAAAGGCGGAAAGCACAAGATAAAGAAGTCAGTTCGCGACCTGCTGGAGCTCGAATCGAAGCGCAGACTCGACAAACTGGATACGCTCACAAAATTTGGCGCGCGCGTACACGAGCAAAAGGAACGCACCCGAAAACTCGTGCAGGACTGGAGACGCGCAAAGCTGTCCATAGCCGGCTACGGCGCTGCACGCAGCGGCCCGACGCTGATATCGCAGTTAGGGCTCACCGGCGCGATCGACTACATAGTCGACGACCACCCGCAAAAAGTAGGTAAATATTCATCGGGGGATGGCATTAAGATATTACCGACGAGTGAACTGTGCAAACGCATGCCCGCGTATACGGTAATACTCGCTTGGGTGCATGCCCAGAAAATCATCGATACGAATCGCGAATACCTCGATAAGGGCGGACATTTCGTCGTGCTTTGCCCGGAGACTCGCGTCGTCGGACGCGATGGGGAAGTGACAGTCTAGCGGCTGAAGAAACGCGCGATGCGCTGTTTATAGCGGCGCAACAATTCGCGCTGCAGTTCCCGGCCGGAACACTTATTGAGCGTGCGACTGTCTGTCAGCACGCCACCGTAGCGAAAAGTATTATTGTCTGGACCTGCCTTGCCCGGATCTGCGTCCGATGCAGCGCCCGCCAGGAAAGTGTCGCTTACGCTCAAGCTGGTTGACGTTTCCAGCGGAACGCGAAACGGCGCGTCAGATGTCTTGCGCAAAATAAACTCAATGCCGAAGTCATGAAACTCGGGGTCCGGATAGCCGTTCTTGACCATGAACTCGGGCGATTTCGCCGGCAACCCTTTGGTATACCCTTCGAGAATCACATCGTACTGATTGGCCTCAGCGAGCTGATTGAAAAGCAGCGGCGTATAAGCAAAATAACCATGCATGTAGTACCCGCTGAGCGGCAACTGATGATAGATGACGCCGCCGGGTTTCGTAATCTCATGGATCGTTTTCATGGACAGATACTGGTTAATCACGTGCTCGGTGGTGCCGAAATTCGTGACTAAGTCATAACGGTTCAACATGTCGACGGCGGGTTCCTGACGGTTGAGATCGAAAATGATCGTGCCGTCCCCTTCGAAGATATCGATTGCCGAATACTTGAAGCCGCAGGCCTTGATGAGCGTCGAAGTGAAACCGCCGTCAGCAAGCTTCCGGAGCTCCGCTTCGTTGAATTGTTGGGCGTTTACAGACGGGTTTTTCGCCGCCATGCTGGAAATGAACTCGCGTAGAAAATCCTCTTTGCCGCGGCAATACAATTGCTGGGCGCCCAGTTCCATGATGGAAGCGCCGGGCAACAGCAATCCCTTTTGATGCAAGTATTGAATGCGCGATAGAGGCGTAACGCTAACGCCCATAAAAACTGCTCCGGATTAAAGTCCCAGGCCGACTGCGCGCGACTCGAATGGGAGTTGGCGTGGCGGGACGCAAGTCAAGCGGGGACTGACGGTGCTCACTTCCTGGAACACGCAAGCGCAAAGATATAGTGCGCTGTCTTGTGGTAGCCGGTATGCACGACTTCATCGTTCATGCCGAACATGAACACATTGTGAAAATGGCGCTCCATCGTGTGCTTCAAATCGGGCATGGTCTTACAGTTGACGTGACCTGCGCGGCTGGTTGGTGAGGCGTAAACCTGGCTCTCGAGCGAAGGCATGCCGATGATGGCAACGCCATGCTCACTTAGCGGTGCGAACCCGTTCGTTAGAAATACATGCTCATCCGCGGGCGCTATGTGTTCAAGCACGTCCAATGCGAATACGCCATCGAAGTCGCCCGAGATCGGACCCGCGAGCAAATCATGCGTAAAAACCGGAAACCGCCAGCGCTCGGTCATGCGGGCCTTGACGTCCTCGACGAACACCGCATCGAAGTCTGTCGCACTGAGTGCTTGCACTTCCTGCTGTACGATGCGTGTGCCAAATGCGTCTCCGCAGCCGATCTCGAGAACATGCTGCCGCCCGGAGAGCATCTTGGCTACGAACTTATAACGCGAAAGACGGAACAATAAATGCCGCGGGTCATCATGCCAGCTTTGGCTGCTGCGCAGTCCAAGGCGTTCGAACCCGCGCGCAGCAACTGCATCCAGGCACTCCTGGTATTGCGGCTCCCGGGTCTTGGCCGTATCAAGATTCGCTTGTAGTGGGGTATTTTTGACCATATCAGAGTCTCGCATATGAGAGCAGGAAGAAGCCGCTCTCTCTAGCGCACGGTAATGTAACATATCCAGTAGCGTCGAAAGAATCTGCCAGCAACGTGTCTACGACACCTTGGGCGGCGCGATTCTTTGCAATGCTATCCTCGCAATCCGAATGCTAACGTCGCCACGTCGTCGGCTCGTGAACGCTTTTAGCCAGTCTTGAGGGCGATTCGTCCAGCGTAATCGATTCGAGTCAGCAAAAGTGGTGCGACCAGTTTCGCGACGTATTCGTCGGTGGCCTTGCGCGCGCCAAGAAAATGTCCGTAGTCGTCGATGATGAGTATTCCCCTACGGGATAACCTGGGGTACAGATGCTCGAGTTCATGCCGCGTCGACTCATACCAGTCGGTGTCGAGCCGCAGCATGGCCAGATTCTGCGGCGCTTGCGCGGGAAGCGTTTGTTCAACCATCCCCTTGACAAGAAACACCCGGTCCATCGGATATCCGGTGCTTTCCATATTCGCACGCACTTCTTCCAGTGACGCATAGGCCCAGTCGCTGCTAACGTCGGTCTTGCGGTGCGGCTCCCAGCCGTCCATACCGCTGTTGCCCCAGATATCGACGTCGAGCGCTGCGTCCGGCTTGGGCAGTCCCTCAAACGTGTCGAATAAGAACAATCGTTTATCCGTGCGTCCCAAGGCAAGTAGTGTCAATGCCACCATCATCATGCTGCCGCCGCGCCATACACCGCACTCCACAAAATCGCCCGGAACGTCGGCTTTTATAAGGTAGCGTACGGCGGAATGAAGGCTGTAAAGTCGTTGCCACGACGTCATCGAGTAGTGCCGGCAGCGCTCGTAGTGGGGAAAGAAATCAGGCTCGGCGTCGCCCATCCCTGTTTTTAAATCATACGTTGCCATCTCGAGTTGGTAGCCGTCGAGTGGAGGCAACCCGACGGGTTGTAACCGCTGAATGATGTCCGGCAGCGCCGCAACGACGTCCGCAGGCACCTTGAATCGACTTTGAGCTTGCCAAGCGCCATCGCTGGGACTGCGGACGACGCGATAGCCGAACGCGGCAAACATGCGGTGAATGCAGGTCTTAAAAGCTTTCATGAAGCGGCGGTGTGTTGACAGATCCGGTCAACTCACTTTCGAACGCTGGCGCGGCCAGTGGTATCTGGGGCATGGCTGCCGTCGATGCTAACTCGGCGGAATCGAACTCGATAGCGGCGCTGCTGCAGTACTTGACGTAGTTCTCGCTAGGCATTCGGAGGCGTAGATACATATTCCCCGCTAATGTCAGGAGCAACGCCGGGGGGAGCATGGGCAATACCCAGATCAGGCTCCATCTTCCAAAGCGCGCATAGACGCGCGCCAAGCGAAGTAATAGCTTGGCGTTAAAGCGCTTGATCGTCCCGCCAACGAATGTGCATGAGTTTCCTTGAGGGGCTGCGCCGACAATATCTTCCACATAGTGGACAAGCTCGGCCGAGAAGTTACTTTTTTCCATCTCTCCTAAGCGATTATGGATGAACACCTGATAAGTGGCCCCCGGGCTCATGGCAGGCAGGCAACGTTTTATAAGTTTCTGCACGTTGCGGCAATCTTTACGATAAAGATAGAACAGGGCATGTGTGTAAGCGCCCTGCTTCAGTCGCGGCGGTCCGTCGCTTAGTGTCCGCCGCAGCGTCGTGAACCCAACGGACTTGTCCGCAACGAAGAAACGATCGACTGTTTCCGCCTTGTCGCGCACCACCAGCACACGCGCGTCATTTACAGCGCGGATATGCGCTACCTTTTCATGCAGATGCCGGTAATCCAGCCAATAGGGATGAAGTGGCGTTTTGTGTATCCACGCAGGAATCACGCGGTGGCTGAAATAGTAATAATGCAGATACAACTTTTGAATATTATTCTTGAATCCGCTGATTGATAACCACTCGGCGATTCCTTTCCGCCCCATCGCCAGCTCAGGAGGTAACGTGGTCACTCCCTGACTCCTGCGATGGTATCGCCATGCCGCGACGCCGTGGACCCAGTATCTGTGGCCGATGTGAGGAACCGGTCGGCCGAGCCGGCTGCCGATTCGCTCCACGAACTTGCGTGCTTCGCTTTTCGCTTTTTCAATTCCGTCAGGAATATCTCCCGCGTGAAAAACGACATCATGGCCGGCAGCCCGACGGTGCTCTCTGGTCGTCCAACTTTGAAGGCTGGCGGCAATCACGTCGTCGCGCGCACGCCCTAGTCGGAGCAGAAATTTTTCCTGGTCGCGCTGCTGCAGTTCGAGCATAAAAAAATCATCAGAATCACCCATCACCGCTTCGTCGCCGGACGGACACATCTCAGGAATAAATGAGTAGTCGCAATAGCAATTGACGGTCTCGATGATGCGCTCCGGTTTCAGGCACAACATGAAGATCAGATAGTACCGCCCCAGTACTGTGTTCTTGTCCACCTGCCAAAAGAACTGGTTCGGTTGCGTCGAGTGGTAGAAATTTTGATTGAGCGTCTTCGCAAGCGTCGTCGGATGGGGGCTTGCAAGGGACAGTTTGGCCAAGCGCCGTGCAGGTACCGCCAGCACACCTGTTTCAGTGTCAACCATCGCTTCCAGAACCGGCTCCACGGCCTCCGCTGTTGCGCGAAAGCTAGGGCCTAATACGATCGAACGGCCTGCAACAATGTGCCTTCCAAGGCTCCGCAGGGAACCGTCGGCGAGCACGAAATCGGCGTTCATGAACACAAAATGGGTCTTGAGCATCTCGGCGCCGCACGCGATTATCGGACGCGCGTACGCCAGAGTCAGCGTGACGCCGTATACCGACGTCGTAACTAAATCATCAATTTCGACGAATCGGACTGGACAAATGGCGGTGAGCTTGTGGAATGTCGGAGCGCTTTGGAAGAACTCGATGTCGTCGTGGCGAGTCATGATCACCACTTCGAGCTCCGTCGCTTCAGCAAGCGCGGGAAGATTACCTTCCGCAAGAAATGACGGTAACGCGAGTGACGCGAAACGCTCGATGTACGTTTCGCCCCAGACTACTGTGAGGAATTTAGCTTTTGGGCGCATCTGGCGGGCCGTGTTACGGCCATATCAGGCCGTGAAGAATCAAAATGCGGAACTCACATTGCAGTGAAGTGCATCGAGCGCATCCGAATGTCAACGACGAGCGGTTTGCTAGACCATTCAAGTCTACGGGCACCGTCCGCGGTGCTGATGGCGTCTCTGATGTGCTTCTTGAGTTTACTTTGACGGTTTATGAGCGGCGTGGTTGTTGAAGCAGCAGTCAAGTTCTGCTTCGGACATGTGCATGGCGGTACCAGCCGACCTTATTGCTTTCTGCTGCGATCGCCTGCTGTTGAGACTGCCCTGCCTGGTGTCGACCACCTTCGGATAAGCCGATTCTGGAAGACACCCGGCACAGGTTCGCCTACGAAACTTTGTTGTATGCTCTAGACGTTTACTGGATTATATCGGGTTATTAATGGGTGTTTCAAAAGCGATGATTTCGCTGTTTTGCGAGACCCGGAAGGAGATCAGTTTCAAAGGAAACGTTTTGCAGCTCGGTAAGCAGGACGTTGACTGTAATTCAGTTCAATTGACAGACATATTCAAAAAATTCGGATATCCGTCTCCATTTATCTCAGACGGGCCAATCGATGACATAGCACTCTTTAGAGCGCTTGGGTTCACCAGTGTTGAAAGTCTGGATGCGAGTGATTACGAAGGCGCAGACATCGTTTGGGATCTGAACAAAGCGGTTCCGGACAGTCTCAAGGCGAAGTACGATGTCGTATTCGATGGCGGGACAAGCGAGCATGTATTCAATTTTCCGCAGGTGCTGAAGAACATATATGACGTTTTAAAGCCCGATGGCGTGGTCATACATGCTTCTCCGTCGCATAACCACGTAGACCACGGCTTTTACATGTTCAGCCCCACCGTGTTTTACGATTTTTACACCGCAAACAAGTTCGAAATACTGAAAAGTTACATCTTTGAATTCAAACCGGAGCCGGACTCAGAAGCATGGCGAATATACGACTATAAGCCAGGCGTGATTGATCACCTCAGCTTTGGAGGCTGGGGAAACGATTTATTGGGCATCTTTTTCGTAGCCCGGAAGACATCCCTGTCGACGGGACACATTACTCCGCAACAGGGCACTTACACAAAGGCATGGAAGCAATCAAATGAAGATGCACCGCTGACAGGCGCGGTCACGCGGCCAAGTGCATTAAACGCGCGGTTAAAATCGCTGGTATCCAGATGGCCGAAACTTTACGCTGTGCTCGTTCGTTTGTACGCGGGCTCTAGAGCTAAACGAAGGCCAGTAGTCGTTGCTCGCTACTAGGAAGTGTCTCGAGTAATCGCCAGCCCGAGGTAACGTTGTGAAGCCCAGAACCGTCGAAGAAAGAGCTGCCAGGAAGACGACCTTCATCTGCGCTTCATCCACCGAAATGCCAATCAAGCCAGACGCCTGCTGAATGATCACAATGCCACCGGGAAAAAGCCTGGCTGTTGTCCAGTCCAACTACATACCGTGGAAGGGCTATTTTGATCTTATCAACATGGTGGACGAATTTGTCTTATTCGACGTAGTGCAATACACGCGCCGTGACTGGCGCAACCGAAATCTCATCAAGACGCCGCAGGGGCTGGGTTGGCTGACCATCCCGGTCGAAGTGAAAGGCCGCTATTTCCAGAAGATCTGTGAAACGAAGATCAGCGACCACGAATGGGGGAAGAAGCATTGGGCCACTATAGTTCATAACTATTGCAAGGCCCGATACTTTACAGAATACAAAGACCGCTTCGAAGCAATCTATCTTGGTTGTAGTGATGAATTCCTAAGTCAGATCAACTACCGGTTTATAAGAGAGGTGTGTCAACTGCTCAACATCACTACGAAGATTTCTCACGCGAGCGATTATCCTCTGGTCGACGGCAAGAACGAGCGGCTGATCGCGTTATGTCAGGCAACCGGTGCGAATCACTATCTATCGGGTCCGTCCGCGAAGGCGTACATGGACGAACCGCTGCTCAAATCCGCAGGGATCGAGTTGTCATACATAGATTATTCGAACTATCCAACGTATACACAGTTGCACGGAGCATTCGAGCACGGAGTATCCATACTCGACCTTATCTTCAATGAAGGAAGCGGTGCGCCGTCATTCATGAAGAGCTTCGGCCGTAAGGCGTCTTTCACCATGCAAGATGTACGGGATGCAAAAGGAACTACCGTATGAACAGGCTGCAGACCTTCATAGAATCCGTGTTCGACGAAAGCTTCGATACCGTCGCTAACGTCAAGAGCTTTCGGGAACTGGACGACTGGGACTCATTGAAGTATCTGAAACTGATAGTGGCGATTCAAGCGAAATTCGATGTCGAGCTGACCCCGGACGAGATTCAAAAAGTAATATCCGTGCAGGCGATCAATGATGTCTTGCAATCGCGAGGCGTGGCGCTGTGAGTGAGCCTTCTCAAAAGGTGCTTATAACCGGGTCATCGGGAGCGTTCGGTAACTACCTCGTCGACGCGTTTTTGCAAGATGGGTGGTCTGTTACAGGCATTGATCGTGCAACGACTGGCCATGCACATGACAGTCGCGGCGCATGGAATTTTATCGAGTGCGACATCACAGATCAGCAGACGATCGCCGGGCCTCTCAGCGGCGCTCAAGATACCGGCCCGTTCGATGTCGTAATCAACAACGCAGGGCTGATATACAGTGCGCCGTTGCTTGCCTTCGAGGGCGGCGCATTGCGACTACATGACTTTGACGCCTGGAACAAGGTTCTTGCAGCAACGTTGAGCTCCGCGTTCTACGTGAGTGCGCACTGTGCTCATCGGATGGTCACGAGCGGTAAGTCTGGCGTGATCATTAATATAAGTTCGATCTGCGCTGAAGGAAACGTTGGACAGGCGGCTTACTCGGCCGCGAAGGCAGGCGTGAATGCAATGACCGTGAGTCTTTCGAAAGAACTGGGCTCGCTGGGTATTCGCGTCGCAGCAATTGCTCCCGGTTTCTTTGACACTGCTTCCACGCGTCGCGCCATGTCCGAAGAAGCGCTGCGCAAAATTCGTAAGTCGATCCCTCTTGGCAGATTAGGCGAGCCTAGACATCTTTATCATGCTGTCAAATTCATAATCGATAACGGTTATTTCCACGGCAAGGTGCTTGAGCTTGATGGCGGGCTCACTATATGAAAAGCCCGGCTTGATGCGGCATGCTCGCTTCAATGTTGCTCAAGCGTTCGACGAGATGGTTCGTTCGTTCAGCGACCGGCCGGCTGTCGTATTTGATGAAGCGCACGCTGTCACTTACCGGCAACTCGATCATCTGTCTAATCAGATCGCAGGCTTCCTCCTCGCAAAAGGTATTCGCAAGGGCGATCGAATCGCGATCTCGATGGAAAAAAGTCTGAGCGCGTACGCGCTTATTGTTGCAGCGCTGAAGACTGGTGCCATCTACGTCGCCTTGGATCCCCGTAATCCGGCCGCTCGCAGAGAAGCTATTCTTGATCTGTGCAGCCCGTGCCTGCTTTTTTCAGATGCCGCGACCGACGGGCAGAGAATCCCTGTTGTGCTATGCCCGGGCAACTGGGAGGCGCCCGCATTTTGCGAGTCGTTTGCAACTACAAGCCCCGATTCAAGCCGGATTGCAGGTTCAGATGCTGCGTACATCATGTTCACATCAGGATCAACGGGTACGCCGAAAGGCGCCGTGATCAGTAATGATAACTTGCTTCATTTCCTCGACTGGGCGCGCACCGAGTACGCGTTTACGCCGGAAGACGTCCATACACACCTTAATCCGCTTTACTTCGATAACTCCGTCTTTGACATTTACTCGACACTTTTTACGGGCGGTAGTCTCGTGCCATTCGATGCCGCCAAGCTACAGGATCCAGCCGCGCTGGTCAGCCGCGTTCGCACTATGAAATGCACAGCTTGGTTTTCGGTGCCGTCGCTTTTGATATTTCTGCAGGTCATGAAGGTCGCAACACACGACAACCTGGGGACGCTTCGTAAAATCATTTTTGGAGGCGAAGGTTTCCCAAAACCCAAGCTCAAGCACCTGTTCGATGAACTGGGGTCACAAACGGAGCTGCATAATGTGTACGGCCCCACTGAGTGCACATGCATTTGCTCGAGCTACCAGGTCTCCAGCGAGGACTTACGCGATGCGGAC
>Ga0207683_10003140_pt1 | contig 14433 bp, 11 predicted proteins | sample KBSM73metaG_FD_184333 | JGI IMG/M metagenome (GOLD analysis project Ga0207683, IMG submission 184333) | Miscanthus rhizosphere microbial communities from Kellogg Biological Station, Michigan, USA - KBS M7-3 metaG (SPAdes) (version 2) | ecosystem: Host-associated > Plants > Roots > Rhizosphere >...
GTTGCGTTGATATACCTATGACTCGTATTGGAGCGTATCGGGTGCATCGCGCGGACAGCGGAGAGAGAGCCACAGACTGCGGAGCTGAGTAAGGCCAAGAGCGGGTCGGGAGCTAAATTTGGAACAAACAGATTTGGAAAACGCAACAATACTAGAAGCACGCGCCTTCGAATGTGACGGGTGCGGCGAATCATTTACCTCCTGGGAGCGTCTCCGTCAACATCAACTTGATTGCAACTCCGACGATTCCGATAATTGGTTGTAAAAAGCACGCTTTTTATAACCTTCCGTTGGACCGACGTCCATCTGGGTGAGGCCGTGAGGACGCGCCCACACTAGCAGCAATCCTTGCTTGGCGACATCTCTAATTGCAGCATGGCTAGCGGAATACGTGTTTGCGCCGCATGTCGTAAGGGCAAAATATATCAAACAATCGGAAGCGCACTATTTTCTTCTACCAACGATTCATCATCATCTGCGCGGCGATATGGATTTTCTCCGCGCATGCCAAGCCCGCCGGCGCATTCAGTTTTGAAAATGTCAGTGAACTGGCAAAAAAAACGGCGGACGAGGCGTTTCGGGCGCCTCCGTCGATCCCCGATTTTCTGAAGACGATTTCATATGACGATTACCGTGATATTCGCTTCGATGTGAGGCAATCGCTGTGGCGAGAGCGTGGAAACTTTCAATTGCAATTAATTCATCCAGGATTCATATACGGCAATGCCGTGCGGCTGAACACCATCGAGGAGGGTGCGGTAAAGCGCATCAACTTCAATCCAAATCTATTCACGTACGGCCGCAACAAATTTGCCGAGAAAATTCCTGCCGATCTCGGCTTCGCCGGATTTCGTATCGCTTACCCGCTCATTCAAAAAGACGAATTCAACCATGTCGCCGTGTTCGCTGGAGCCAGCTATTTCAGAGCGGTGGCAAAGGGCGAGGTCTTCGGAATTTCTGGCCGGGGGCTGGCGATCGACACAGCACTGCCGAGCGGAGAGGAATTTCCACTATTCACGGAATTCTGGTTGGAACGGCCCGCGGCTGCCGCCCGTCAGATGAGATTCTATGCGTTGCTCGATAGCCCCAGCGTGACCGGTGCTTACGTCTTTACACTGGAGCCGGGAGATCCGACGTTACTCAGCGTGCGAGCGCGACTGTTTATGCGCAAGTCCGTGAAGGAGCTCGGCATCGCGCCGCTCACGAGCATGTTCTTTTATGGCGAAGAAAAGTCCCGTCCGGCGGGTGAGTGGCGTCCCGAAGTGCACGATTCGGACGGCCTACTCATGCAGTCGGCAGCCAATGAGTGGCTCTGGCGGCCGCTGGGAAATCCGGAGAAACTGCGCGTCAGTTATTTCTATTTTGACAATCCGCGCGGGTTTGGACTGTTGCAGCGCGACCGCAACTTTCAAAATTACGAAGATCTGGAGACCCGTCACGAATTACGGCCGAACGCGTGGATTATCCCAACCGGTCAATGGGGCAGGGGCTTTGTTAAGCTAGTGGAAATTCCGAGCGCCAAAGAAACCAACGATAACATTGCCGCCTACTGGATGCCGCGTAGTGCGCCGGCGCCCGGACAGCCGATGGAGCTCAATTATCAACTGCGTTTTGAGAGCAGAGAACCTAGCGCCGCATCGGGAGCACGGGTCATTGCGACTCGCCTGGGCAACGGCGACAAAGAGGACTGGCAGAGGATAGTGATCGATTTCGAAGGTGCAAAAATCAGAGCGCTTCCCGATGCAGCTCCCGTGAAAGCTGTTATCGGCGTCGGTCCGGAGGCTCAGCTGGTCCAACAAACCGTTGTCCGGAACGCAGTGACCGGCGGATGGCGTCTCGCGTTTCAGATCAAACGCGCGCGAGGAAAGCCGTTGGAGCTGCGCGCGTATCTGCAAAACGGCAAAGATATTTTGACGGAAACCTGGTGCTATCAACTCGAACCCTAGAAATTCCTATGAACAATAATCCAAATTTGTCGAGTCCTTACTCTGAGAGCAAGACGATTAGTGGGATGGATCCGAACCTCGCGCGGCACGATGGACGGCCGCACGAGCGCAAGGCCAATCATGACTCGCCTGCAGTTACCGGCGCGCAAAAAACCCGTGCGGCGCGAATGCGATCCATGCCAGAAATGTATCGCAGGTCGATGAAGCCTGCAGTCGTAGACCGATGGCCGGCGCGCCGACTCTTTCTGAGAGCCGCTCAAGCGACCGACGAACAAACGCCGGCGAGTTTATCGCCAAGCAAGAGTTCGCGGTTTGCGGGATGGCGCGCGAGCGCAAAACGACGCAGAACTGTCTTGGCGCTGCTGGTCTTGGCGCAAACTGCAGTCGCGAGCTGGTCGCTCGCGTGCACATTCCCGTCGCCTGAACTCACTAATCTGGAGATTGCGATAGTCGTAAATTTTGCCGTACTGTTCTCCTGGATTTCATTTTCATTCTGGAGCAATGTGGCCGGGTTTTGGTCGCTCTGGAAAAATTCGAAAAAATTTGCCGTCACAGAAATGCTCAATTCGACCGCTGAGCGACTGCACTCTCGAACGGCTGTGCTGATGCCCATCTGCAATGAGGACGTCGTCCGCTGTTTCGCCGGTATGACCGCCATCTACGAGTCGGTCGCCGCCGCCGGCGAGATCGAAAAGTTCGATTTCTACATTCTGAGCGACACCGGCGTTGCGGCACGGCAAAAACAGGAAGAGCAGGAATGGGAAAAAATTTGCCGAACGCTCAGCGGCTTCGGGCGGATTTTTTATCGCCACCGGCGGATCAACATCAAGCGCAAGAGCGGCAATATCGCAGACTTCCTGCGTCGCTGGTCGAGAAATTACGATTACATGATCGTGCTGGATGCAGATAGCCTGATGTCGGGAGAGATGATCGTCCGCTTGGCGCGATGTATGGAGCAGTCGCCCAATGTCGGTATGATTCAGACGGCGCCGACGATCGTCAATCGCGAATCATTGTTTGCCCGTGTGCAGCAGTTCGCCAGCCGCGTTTACGGACCGCTATTCACGGCGAGCTTGCATTTCTGGCAGCTCGGCGAGAGTTATTACTGGGGGCACAATGCCATTATTCGCATCGACCCCTTCGTCGAGCATTGCGGACTCGCGCGGCTCCCGGGTGATCCGCCATTGGGCGGCGAAATTCTCAGCCATGACTTCGTCGAAGCTGCTTTGATGGGACGCGCCGGCTTTGAAATCTGGTTGGCACACGACTGGAGCGGCAGCTATGAGGAGTCACCGCCGAATATTCTCGATGAATTAAAACGCGATCGCCGCTGGTGCCAGGGAAATTTGCAACATTTGCGGCTGCTCTTCGGCGACCGCATTCGTTGTGGACATCGGGCGATCATGGCGATGGGCAATATGGCGTACGCCTCTGCACTGTTCTGGGCCATGTTCCTGGTCTTTAGCAGTATAGAAGTGATTATTCAGTCGATCACAACTCCGGTTTATTTCTCGCCGCGACCGAGCCTGTTTCCACTTTGGCCGATCTGGCATCCCGAGTTGACGATCGCATTGTTGACGACCACGGGTGTGCTATTGGTTTTGCCGAAACTCTTAAGCTATGCTCTCATTTTAAAGCGCGGCGAAGGCGCCGCGTTCGGCGGTGCGTGGCGGCTACTCTTGGGAATCGCAATAGAGATCGTGTTTTCGACATTGATGGCCCCTTTGCGGCTGTGGTTTCACTGCAAGTTTGTTGTGCTGACCTTGCTCGGACGTCGGATCAAATGGAATGCTCAGGCGCGCAATAGCGAAACTGGATGGGCCGAGGCTGTGGATCAGCACGGCTTGGCCACATTGCTTGCAGCCATGTGGATGACGGCCGCTATTTACTGGAATACCGCGCTGGCATGGTGGCTAGTTCCGGTTTCCTTGCCTCTCATGCTCGCGGTGCCGCTCTCGGTCTACTCGAGTCGGCTCGCTGTCGGCCGTGCGATTCAAAAATGCCAGCTCTTCCGGATTCCAGAAGAGATTGCAGCGCCGCCCGTGGTCGAGCGTTTGCAGCAGCTTTGCGCGGCACAGGAGCGCGATACACATGCCGTCGACCGTGTTCAGGCTTCGTCCTGGCAATTATTGGCGCGTGAAAGTTCGACCGAACCGGGTTAGCAACAAAAAACTTGATGAGAAAATTCGTCGCATGGTTCTTTCTGTTTTTCTTTCAGACATCGATGGCCTCAGCGTTGGTATTAGAAGGAACCGTGCAGAAAATCGATCGGGAGCAAAATATAATTCTGCTGAACACTGAGAGCGGCACAGAGACGGTTTTGTTGACGAACAGCACGAAGGGGACGGAGAACCTCAAGCCCGGTGATAAGATCAGAGTCACATATAGGCAAGAAGGCGGAAAACTATTGGCGGAAACGATAACTCCAAATGAACATGGCTCGCCTCCTTCTCCCTCCGAAATACCTGGCGCGTAATGGTCATGCTAAGCCGCTGTAAGGAAAATCCTTCCAGATTTGCACGCGGCACAAAACTTAACCATGCGAAATTGCAACCGCGGGCAGTCGGCCTTCCGTGGCATATGGGTTGCTGCTGACTGCGCCTACACTAAATCGTGGTACACGATAATGTGAGGTTTAATAATATGATCAATAGAGTTCGAGATATTTGCAGACATCGCTTCTTCGGCGCATTCGGCTTGGTCGTTGTGTTGCTGGCATCCGCACCGTCCGCGTTCGCCGGTCCAGCGCGCGAGCAAGTTCAAAGCGCGATTGAAAAAGCTACAGCGATCCTAAATGATCCTAACCTGAAGTCCGATGCGAAAAAAAACGAACGTATCGAGCGCTTGCGCCAGGTGATATTTCCGAAGTTTGATTTTGCCGAAATGGCAAAACGGTCGTTAGGCGCCAACTGGCAACGCCGAACGCCCGAGGAGCAACAGGAGTTCGTCAAGCTGTTTCGGGAGCTGGTCGAGAACTCATACATGGACAATCTCGCAGCCTACAATGGCGAGAAGGTCAATATCGTCGGAGAAAAGCAAGAAAAGGACTTTGCTCAGGTGAACACAAAAATCGTCACCAATAAAGGCGAAGAATATGCCGTCAATTATCGACTCATGCCGTCGGGTAGCGACTGGAAGATCTATGATGTTGTGATCGAGAACATCAGCATCGTGAACAACTACCGATCGCAGTTTAACCGCGTCATCGCAAAATCATCGTTCGAGGATTTGTTGCAGAAACTCAGAGAGAAGCAATTTGCCGCTCCCGCCGGCAAGCAGAAAACATGACCGTTAAAGAGAGGACGGGCGCGAAGCGAGAGTCACACGAACCAGAGGCGCGATCATCGCTATCGTCCTCGGACGCCATCATTAGTCTGTCGTACTGAGTAGAAGCTTCACTTCGTATCGATGCCCCGACCAAAAACTCCGCTGTGTTGAGTCGGAGCGCCTGCAGTTTTTGATCAAGGTTCCGCCAACCGTGCCGTTTTTTCAACCTAGGATTCTCGTAGCCATCGCTTTGGGCTGTAGTTGCTGTTCGTCGTTTGGAAACTGCGTCATGCGGCGCGGCAATGCACAGCCAGTAAAGGCTAGATGAGAAATTCCCGATAATGACCGTTGGAAAACTGCGCAGGAAATTCCCTGCACTACTTGAGGCGGAGGGCCAACAGGCTAAAAAAAACCTTTAACATTGGAGGCTTAACTGGACGAATTTTGGGCATGCCATTTGCCAACAGATTACGCAGACGTCGCCCGAGCAGCACGTGAGGAGGCAATGATGCATTTTCACTCAATCGGAACGTTTCTCGCGGATAGGTTTTGCAAAAGAGTAAACGCTTCTCATCTGACGAGTTCCCAACGCCGCTTGACTGTAGGATTTTTGGCGCTGGGGTTTTATCTCATGTTTACTCCTAAGCCGCTGATCGGCGAAAGCTATCAGACCGAGGCGGTAAAGGAACATCAACTATCGAATATTCGAACCGCGATCGAATTGCAGCAGACTGGCATGAGCACGGCGTCGCGTGACAGATTGGCGGAGAGCATCGCAAATACGAGCGGCAAGCATTCCCTCGATCCGCTGCTGGTGCTAGCTGTCATTCAGGTCGAAAGCCGGTTCGATCACAAGGCCGTGTCGTCCGCCGGCGCGCAAGGTTTGATGCAAGTTCAACCCAGCGTTGTGACAGCCCTGGTGCAACGAGGAAAAATGCTGCCGACTGGTAAGAACATCAAGGATCCGCGCATAAACGTCGAAGTCGGTGTTTCGTACTTGGCCTACCTGAAAGACATGTTCGGGGACTTGAAAGTAGCATTGACGGCGTACAATGCCGGACCATCCTCGGTGGCGAAGAAAATTGCAGCGAAAGAAAAACTCTCTTTCGATTATGCGCAACGAGTTCTTTCCGCCCGGCGTGAGTTGAGGCAGCAGCTTGCTTCAGTGATGAACCGACCATTCGGAAATGCCGAAGGAGAAGTGACCGGTTAAGCTGCGCGACTCTTCAATCAGTTGCCGCTTTCGTGAAATCGAGCCGCATCTATAATTCGTGACCTAAGAGAGATCTCTCACTCGTCAGCGTGCGCGAAAACTGCCGTTCGTCCTTCGACACGATCAGAATGAACGGCTAAGCAATTGACTTTATACACGCGCCCAAACCGCGCGCTTAGCTCGTTGAACCATCAGCGAGTTTTCACACGCTCTCTCGTTCTAGATGAGACAGAGTAGTCATATCGAACGTACACACGCGGTTATTGCCCTGCCATTTTTCTTCTCCGACAGCCAAGCTGCCCGTGGCACATGCATTGCGTGGCTTGTTTGCTGCCCTCGAATGTAGGGCGGAACAGAGGTGCGCTATGTTTCAAGAACAAGACGAGCCCTTGGAAGCCACTTTGGCAGATCTAATTGTCGCGTTGACGGAGGAAGCAGATCGCTTGATACAGAACAGAAGGCAAGCACATAACTTCGTTGCTTATATTTTGCTGAATATTTTAAGTCACTCGGCGCCCGTTTCTCAGACCTGGCACTGAGAACATAAGCGATTGTGAGTTCCCATCGTGCTATGGTTCGAGCGAGTGAGTTGAGAGACCCTCGCGCTACGCATGCAAGCCGCGTAAGGAAAATGAGATTACGAGCCCAATATTAAATTGACAGGAGATTCTGACGATGAGATTCGATCGAGTCGCGCTGCACTTGGCACTAGGCCTTTTGATCGCGCTTCTTTACGGCGCGGGGGTGGCGAAAGCGGTCGAAGCACCCGCGAAGCCAAGCGATGCGAGCGGCTTGAGCGACAAGGAATTGAAAGCTTTCGCCAAAGCTTATGTGGACTATCAGAAGATTCGTCAGACCTACGCTCCCGCACTCGAGCAGGCCAAAGATCCGGCGCGCAAGAAACAGATCGAGCAGGAGGCCAACGCCAAGATCAAGCGCTCGCTCGACGCACAAGGATTATCGGTAACGCGCTACAACCAAATTTTCGCTCAGGTCAACAGCAATCCACCGCTGCGCAAGAGAGTGCTGCAGCAAGTGGAAGAAGAGCGTAGGAGATCGTGACATGCTCGAGCTTTGGTGCGAAATTTTTCCCGCAAAAGATTCTCGGCCGCAGCACTGAAAACGCAATCCATGCGCATCGCTGCCATCGGAGACATCCACTGCAATACCACATCACACGATCTGGTCCGATCGCTATTCGCCCAGATTGCTCAGCGCGCGGATATTCTTCTCTTATGCGGTGATCTGGTGGATTACGGCCTCCCAGAAGAAGCAGTGGTGTTGGCCAAGGAAATTTCGAGCCTAAAGATTCCGACGCTCGCCGTGCTTGGCAATCACGAATACGAATCCGGCAAGGAAGATGAAGTGAAACGAATCATCACTGCTGCCGGCGCGACGGTACTCGATGGCGATGCCCGCGAAATAATGGGCGTCGGATTTGCCGGCGTGAAGGGGTTCGGCGGCGGCTTCGGTGCTTGCGCGCTCGGACCTTGGGGCGAGGAGATGACGAAGCAATTTGTCCATGAAGCCATTGCAGAAGCGCTCAAGCTCGAGTGCGCGCTTGCGCGTTTACGCGCCGACAAACGAATCGTGCTGCTGCACTATTCGCCCATTCAGGCGACGGTCATCGGTGAGCCAGCGGAAATTTTTCCGTTCCTGGGCTCGAGCAGACTTGAAGAGCCGCTCGATCGCTACTCGGTCACAGCGGTGTTTCACGGGCACGCTCATCGCGGCTCTCCCGAGGGGCGCACCAAGGCCGACGTGCCGGTGTACAACGTCGCGATGAAACTTTTGCAAAATACCTTTCCGGATCAGCCGGGCTTCAAGATACTCGATCTTCCCGACGGCTAAGTCCTATTATGCCAAAAGAAGATTCCGCGCCAAGCTCAGCCGCAAACGGCCAACATACCTTTTACAGAGATGTGCTGAATCTGATCAACGACTCTCAAATTCCGTATCTCGTCGGCGGCGGGTACGCTCTTGACCACTACATCGGGATTGTGCGCAGCTCGAAGGATTTGGATCTGGTGCTGCAACCTGCTCATGCGATGGCGGTGCTGAAGCTCTTCAGCGCTCATGGATATCGCACCGAATTGTGTTTCCCTCATTGGCTCGGAAAAATTTTCGGCGACCATGACGTCGTCGATATCATCTTCAGCTCGGGAAATGGGATCTGCAAAGTCGATAACGATTGGTTTGCGTATTCGGTGCCAGGAGAAATTCTCAGCATAACGGTGAAGCTGTGCCCGGCCGAAGAGTTGATCTGGACCAAGGGGTTCATCATGGAACGGGAGCGTTATGATGGTGCGGACATCGCGCATCTTGTGCGGGCGCGGGGCGCGCAATTAGACTGGTCAAGGTTGCTCCGGCGCTTTGCGCCACATTGGCAAGTCCTTCTCAGCCACTTGATCCTTTTCGATTTCATTTACCCGTCCGAACGAGCTCTGGTGCCATGTTGGGTTGTGAACGATCTCCTGCAGCGGATCCAAGGCGAAAGTGTAGACGATGCACCGCGCAGTCGCCTGTGTCGAGGCACGCTGCTGTCGAGATCTCAGTACCGCGTCGACGTCGAAGCCTGCGGTTATGAAGATGCCAGGCAGCAGCCTATTGGCTCTATGACTCCCGATGAGGCGATGAAGTGGACAAAAGCGGGAGAGGAGCAAATCGAGCGGAAAAGAAATTCCCGCGCCGTAGAAGCGCCAAGTCGCGCTTGCTCCGATGATTTGGAAGGCTCGTAAATCTCTTCCGCCTTGTCCCTTGAAGTAAGTGAAAATCGTCTCTCTTGTCGGCGAAATCCCTTCAAGTATGCGTTTTAGCTTTCAACGCGACTGACAATCAATTAGCATTAGAGCGGTTTGGGGACGGGGCAGACTTGGTACAGATTCTGCTCGGTGACTCACCTGGGCGCGTCGCACGGATTCCTTCGCACGCAGAACTTCCTTCGCGGACGGGTTTGAGGCGATTTGTCCAGATTATTTCAATGCTAAACACATGCGGCAAGAGCTGTCTGTCGATCGAGTGTTGACGTATGGAGAATGAAAAATCCGCACGCTCGAACCAAGACGGATCCAGCGAAACTTTATCCAAGGCTGTCGATACGATCCGTCAATCGGTGCTTGTGGTCGACGATGAAGAGAATTTTCTCACCCTTCTCAAGTGGTTTTTGACTCAGCGTGGATACGATGTCTCGACCGCGCTGAGCGCCGATGAGGCGCTCGACATCGTTCAGACGCAAAATTTCGATGTCGCTTTGCTGGACATCAAACTCGGCAGTGGTGATGGTTTGACGTTATTAGAACAAGTGACCGCGCGCGCGCCGCGACTTAAAGTGATCATGATGACGGCGTACCCCACGGTCGCTTCGCTCAAACAAGCATTCTCAAAAGGAGCAATGCGCTACTTGACGAAACCGGTCGATCTGCAAGAATTGACCGAGGCGTTGCGGTTGCTCGTCTAGTTGCTTCCGAAAACAGCCGAGTTAAACGAGTGCTCTTCAATCCGCAGAAGCCGCGAACGACGCAGTTGCCGGCCTCGATCCACAGTCGAGCGACCGGCGGCAATTGATCCGAATGTTTCGGTTGCCCGCTCAACTTTCCCGCTGGTTTAGTGAACCGACGGCGCTCAACGCGTATTTGGTGCGCTTGATCTTTGTCGGCCTCGTACCGATCCTGGTCTTTTCCGTTTTCATGATGGTGTTATTCGCGCGCCAGGAGCAGGCGAATCGTCAGCGAGGCTTGGAAGACACCGCCCGAGCTTTGGCGCTCGCCATCGATCGCGAAATGGAATCGTCGATTACCAATCTGCAGGCTCTGGCGACCTCTGAATCCCTCGATGTCGGCGCCGTCAATGTATTTCGTAGTGTCGCCGCGCGTATTTTGCGTACGCAAAAAAGCTGGAAAAGCATCTCACTATTCGATCCTCAAGGTCGGCAGCTGGCTCAAATGACAAAGCCGCTGGTCGACGCACCGAAAGGCATCAGCCGGCAAAGCCTCGATGCCGTTTTGCTAACGCGCCGTCCTTTCATCAGCGATTTTCCGCAGGTCGATTCGCCCGAGAGCGGGGTCAACATCCATGTGCCGGTGGTGCGCGAACAAACGATCATTTACATTCTGACGGCGGCAATCGAGCCGCAGGTATTTACGGATATTTTACTGCAGCAAAAATTGCCGCCGTCTTGGGTCGGGACGGTTTACGACAGCCATCATATCACCATTGCGCGAACCCGGGACGCGGCCAAATACGTCGCCAAACCGGTGGGCCAGTTGCTGCAGCAAACCGGGATTGAGAGAAGCGAACAATTTCTCAGCGGGATCAGCGCGGAGCAGATCCGGGCTTATGCGGCGATCAGCCGCTCCCACGTGTCGAATTGGTTCGTGGCGCTTACGGTGCCGAGCGCTGAAGTGAACGCGATTCTATACCGCTCACTGGCAACCCTCGGCGCCGGTGGTTTGTTGCTGATGCTGATTGGCCTCGGCGCGGCATTGATTTTTGCGCGGCGCGTGGCTTATTCGATCGGCGAGCTCGCCGCCGCGGCTCATCGCTTGGGACGAGGCGAGGCGGTGGCGCTCACCGGCGACCTACCGGTTGCGGAATTGGACTCACTCGCTGTGGAGATGGCGCGCGCGGGCGAACTTCTCGCGGATCGTGAAAAGGAGCGTGACCGCGTGGAGATTGCGCTCCGGCAACACGAGCAGTTTTTACGACGTCAGGCAGATCTCCTGAACTTTGCCAATGAAGCGATTCTAGCCTGGGAGCTGCGCGGGCCCATTATCTACTGGAACCACGGCGCAGAACAACTCTACGGCTATGCGCAACACGAAGCTCTCGGCCGTTCGAGTCACGAATTATTGCAAACGGAATTTCCCGACGGACGTGGGCAATTCGAAGCTGAGTTGGTTCGCCGCGGAGAGTGGAGCGGGGAATCGAAGCAAGTGACAAAGCATGGGCGGCGCATCGAGGTCGAGAGCCGATTCAAATTGATTGAGGACCGCGCCGGCAGCCGGCTGGTACTGGAATGTAACCGCGATATCAGTCATCGCAAACAATCTGCACGGCGGCTCACGACCGAGCATGCCGTTACGCTCGTCCTCGCCGAGTCGGAAACCCCCGAGATAGCCTGGCGCAAGGTGCTCGAGATCATTGCCGAGGGTCTCGATTGGGAACTGGCAATGGTTTGGCTTGTCAATAAGCAAATACCGACGTTGGAGCGGGCTGAGATTTGGCAGCATCCGGCGTTGAAGCTTTCCAAGGACGCGACCCAGTTACACCTTGCGCATGGCGTCGGACTTCCCGGGCGCGTATGGGCCAGTGAAGAACCGATCTGGGTCTCGGACCTAACCAAGGAAGCAGAGGTGATGCGGCGCGGCATTCCGGGCGACGCTGCGCTGCACGGCGCGTTCGCCTTCCCGATCAAAATCCGTGGGGAAGTTCTCGGCATAGTGGTATTTGTCAGCACTACGGTGCGTGCCCCGGACGATGATCTATTGAACATGGCGCAGGCCCTTGGCGGAGAAATTGGACAATTTGCCGAGCGCATGCGTGCCGAGGCTGCCTTGCGCCAGAGCGAAGAACATTTGCGCAATCAAGCGCAGGAACTCGAGCAGCAACTCCTGGCATCGGGCCGTTTGGTGGCAGTGGGCGAGCTCACCGCCTCGATGGCGCACGAATTCAACAATCCATTGGGAATCGTGCTCGGATTCGCCCAGGGTCTACTTGCGAATATGGACTCTTCAGATCCCAATTATCATCACGTGCAAATTATCTCCGAAGAGGCCAAGCGTTGCGAAAAGCTGGTTCAGGAGTTGCTCGAATTCGGCCGTCCCAAAAACGCCGATTTCGCATGGACGGACGTCCAGGAGATGATCCAAAAAACGCTAGACCTTGTCCAACCGCGAGCGGGCAAAAGTAAAATAGAGGCGTATGCCAAATTCGAAGGAGAGCTGCCGCAAATTCACGCCGATCCGCAGCAGTTGCAACAGGTCTTGTTGAATCTCTCCTTAAATGCAGTGGATGCGATGCCCAAAGGCGGAACCCTGACCATCGCCGCTACACAGGAGTCGCCGAATCGCTTGACGATCACCGTTGCGGACACCGGCATCGGCATTGAACCGGATGTGCTGCCGCGAATTTTTCAGCCGTTCTTCACGTCGAAAAAGAGACGCGGCTTGGGTTTAGGTCTGCCGATCTGTGATCGCATCGTCAAGGGCCATGGCGGCCGGATCGAGGTCGAGAGTATGCCAGGCGAAGGCACGAGATTTACGATTCGCCTCCCTATCAATGGATCCAGTGAAACGAGCGCGCGCCAAGAAACCATGCAGTGATAGCTTCAGAAAAATTTTTCGGCGAACCCGTCCTTCGGGGTTAAACTTCAAAGATCGCAGCCTCGAGAAATCCGGTTTTCTACATGGGCCGTAAATTATGTCCGTGATGTGAACGGTGTGGTCTCTTTTTTGCGCTTTGCGGTTGATAATCTGAGTGCTAGATCAGTTGAATCAATGGCGGGTACAGGGTCCGTGCCGCGGTTTGCTTAATTACGTAAATCACATCGCCTCGTATTCCAGAAGGGCGTCCATCACGTTATGGTAAGTACATGAGCCAGCAAACCACCGAGCAAAATCATGGGGGACGATCGACTTCGTCAACGAACAGAGCCGAAATGGCGGCTACAGTGAGCTTACTAGGGGATCAGGATTTTTATCTCTTCAATGCCGGTCGCCATACCCGGTTGTACGAGAAATTGGGCGCACACCCAATCACATCAGATGGACGGGAGGGAACTTATTTTGCGGTTTGGGCGCCCAATGCCGACGCGGTTTTCGTCCTCGGGACATTTAACGATTGGAATAGAGCGAGTCATCCGCTTCGTCCCAAAGGGAGCTCCGGGATTTGGGAAGGTTTTGTTCCCGGGATAGGACAGGGAACGCTCTACAAATATTTCGTTCATTCCCGGTTCATGGGGTACCGGGTCGAGAAAGCCGATCCATTTGCAACCTTTAACGAGATTCCGCCCAAGAAAGCATCGATCGTGTGGAATCTCAATTACAGCTGGAACGACGGCGCGTGGATGCAGGAACGGAAATCACGGAACGGGTTGGACAAACCAATCTCGACGTACGAGGTGCATCTCGGTTCGTGGCGGCGCATTCCCGAAGAAGGCAACCGCTCGCTCTCTTACCGTGAGTTGGCGCCGGCGTTAAGCGAATATGTGCGCGAGATGGGCTTTACCCATGTCGAATTTCTGCCGCTAATGGACCATCCATTTTTCGGCTCCTGGGGTTATCAAATTACCGGCTATTTTGCGCCCTCGGGAAATTACGGCACGCCCCAGGATCTGATGTTCTTGATCGATACACTTCATCAAAACGGCATCGGCGTGATTCTCGACTGGGTGCCATCCCATTTTCCCGCGGATGAGCACGGGTTGGCTTATTTCGACGGCACGCATTTGTTCGAGCATGCCGATCCGCGCCAGGGCTATCACCCGGAATGGAACAGCTACATTTTCAATTACGGCCGCCACGAAGTGCGCAGTTTCCTGGCCAGCAATGCGATTTTTTGGCTGGACAAATATCACGCGGATGGTCTGCGCGTGGACGCTGTCGCATCCATGCTGTATCTCGACTATGCACGCCAGCCCGGCGAGTGGGTTCCCAATCGGTACGGGGGCAGGGAAAACATCGAAGCTATCGAGTTTCTCAAGGAACTGAACGGCTCGATCTATGGAAGCTATCCTGACGTGCAAACCATCGCTGAAGAGTCCACGGCATGGCCGATGGTGTCTCGACCGGTGTACGCGGGCGGGTTGGGATTCGGCCTGAAATGGGACATGGGCTGGATGCACGATACGCTGGCCTATTTTTCCCAGGAGCCGGTTTACCGAAAATATCACCACGACAAGCTGACATTCAGAATGATCTACGCGTTTCATGAAAATTTTGTTCTACCGCTTTCCCACGACGAGGTGGTGTACGGCAAGTCATCGCTGCTCGGGAAAATGCCCGGCGACGA
>Ga0207683_10003143_pt1 | contig 14427 bp, 14 predicted proteins | sample KBSM73metaG_FD_184333 | JGI IMG/M metagenome (GOLD analysis project Ga0207683, IMG submission 184333) | Miscanthus rhizosphere microbial communities from Kellogg Biological Station, Michigan, USA - KBS M7-3 metaG (SPAdes) (version 2) | ecosystem: Host-associated > Plants > Roots > Rhizosphere >...
GTCGCCCAGCTCGTCGACCACGAGCTGGGCGACGGTCCGGCCGTCCGCAACCGTGGCGTGCTGTATGCGCGGGCCCTCGGGATTGGACGTGAGCCCGAGAACGAACGCCCCGACGTCGTGCCGCGCCGTGAGCTCGAAGGCCGGCTCCAGCGCCCCTACCCCCAGGTACGGGTTCAACGTGATCGCGTCCACCGCCAGAGGCGCTTCGGGCGAGAGGTACGCGTCCGCGTAGGCCGCCATCGTCGATCCGATGTCGCCACGTTTGACGTCGAGCACGACGAGTGCTCCGGCGTCCCGGGCCAACCGGACCGTGCGCTCGAGGACGGCAATGCCCGCCGCGCCGAAGCGCTCGAAGAACGCCGACTGCGGCTTCACGACCGCGGCCTCGTCGCCGATCGCCGACACGCAGGTCAGCGCGAAACGCTCGAGCCCGGACGCGTCGTCCGGCAATCCCCAGTCCCGCAGCAGGGCAGCGTGCGGGTCGATGCCGACGCACAGCGAGCCACGCGAGGAAAGCGCCTCGTCCAGGCGGCCGCCGAATGTCACCGGCTCGACCGGCCGCGTCGTTGGGCCACGACGGTATTCATACCGCCACCGGCGTCCGGGCCGCGCGCTCCTCCGGGGTCAGCTGGCCGTACCCAATCGCGTCTCGCAGGGCGGCGAACTCGCGGTCGGCGAGGGCGCGCTCCAGTTCGGCCAGCACCCGCATCGGGGCGGCTGGATCGCCGAACACCGCCGTCCCGACGGACACGGCGGATGCCCCCGCCAGGATGAACTGCAGCGCATCCAGCCCACTGCGGATGCCGCCCATGCCCACAATCGGCAGGTGCGGGAGGGCCCGGTGGACCTGCCAGACACACCGCAGAGCGACCGGGCGGATGGCCGGCCCGGACAGACCGCCCGTGATGCCACCGAGGGCGGGCGCCATGGTGTCGGTGTCAATGACCATGCCGAGCAACGTGTTGATGAGCGACAGCCCGTCGGCGCCGGCGTCCGCGCACGCCCGGGCGATGGCCGTGATGTCGGTGACGTCGGGCGAGAGCTTCGCCAGGATGGGAATCCCGCCCGCGGCGGTGCGCCGAACCGCGCTGATCACCCGCGCGGATGCGGCCGGGTCGCAGGCGAACACCTGGCCCCGGCTCTCCACGTTCGGGCAGGAGATGTTCACCTCGATCATCGCGACCGCTGGGTGGGCGGCGAGCCGCTCGGTCAGTGCGACGTATTCGTCGGTATGACCGCCGGCGATCGATACGACGACCCGGGCTCCGCGCTCGGCCAGCCAAGCCAGGTCCTGGGCAACGAACGCGTCGATTCCTGGGCCTTGCAGCCCGATCGAGTTCAGCATCCCGCTCGGGGTCTCCGCCATTCGCGGCGTGGGCCGGCCGGACCGGGGCCCGACCATGATCGATTTGGTCACCACCGCGCCGAGGGCGGACACGTCGAAGAACTGGTCGAGTTCCCGTCCGGCGGCGGCGCATCCCGACGCGGTGAGCACCGGATTCGGCAGCGTTACCGACGCCACCGCGGTGCGCATATCGACCATGAGCTCAGTGTCCCTTCATGGCATCCGCCCCGACCAGATCCTCCGGCAGCCGCCCGACGTCGGCCCACCGGATCCGGTCAGCCGCGAAGACCGGCCCCTCGACGCACGACCGCACGAACCGACTGCGTCCATCAGCGCCCCGCACCGGCAGGACGCACGTCATGCATACTCCGATCCCGCACGCCATAGCCTCCTCGACCGCCACCTGCGCGGGTAGGCCGTGCAGCCGAGCCACGTCGCCGACGGCGTGCAGCATTCCCATAGGTCCACAGGCATAGATCGCCCTCGCCCCGATCCGCGCGATGGTCGCCGGGAGCACGTCCGTCACCCATCCCGGAAGGCCGGCGGAGCCGTCGTCGGTGGTCACGATCACCTCGCTGACGAGCCGGCGCGCGGCCAGTTCTCCGAACAACCGGTCCGCAGTGGCGGCGCCGATGACCATCACCACTCGGCAGCCGAGGTCGGTCAGCCGTTCGGCGAGCGGGATCAGCGGCGCCGTCCCGTAGCCGCCACCCACGAGTACGACCGGCCGTGGGGTCAGGGGCAGGAGGAACGGGTTGCCCAGCGGGCCCACGAGATCCAAGGGCGTGCCGGCCGGCTGGCGGCACAGCCAGCGAGTACCCGCGCCGTTCTCCGCCACCACGAACCGGACGGTGCCGTTGCTCGGCGTCACTCCGTAGAGCGCGAACGCTCGGCGCAGCACCAGGGCCGACTCGTCACCTCCCACGGCGACCGCGACGAAATGACCGGGCGCGAAGCCCGCGGCCACGCCGGGCGCGAAGACCCGGAACTCGACATACGCACCCACCGGCCCGACGGAGAGGATCTCGCCGACCTCCTGCACCGGCCCAAGCTGATTCATGGCCTACCCCGCTCGCTTCGCGCACCCAGGTCGCCTGATCCACGCCAGGACGCCAGATCGGCGTGCAAGTCCTGCAGCGAGCGAACGCCCACCTCGCCGCGCACGAGCTCCTCGATGCCCTGTACCGCTGCGGCGACCGCCTGGATGGTAGTCAGGCAGGGAATGCCAGCGGCGACCGCCGCGGTGCGGATCTCGTAGCCATCGACACGCGGCCCGGAGTTGCCCGCGGAACCCCACGGAGTGTTGAGGACAAGGTCCACGCCGCCCGCCAAGATCTCCTCGACAACGTTGCCCGGGCCGTCGGAGAACTTGCCCACGATCTGGGCATGCACCCCGTTGCGTCGCAAGACGCGCGCCGTGCCCGCCGTGGCCAGGATCCGGAAGCCGAGGTCGGACAAGCGCTTCACCGGGAAGATAGCGGCGCGTTTGTCCCGATTGGCGACCGACACGAACACCGTGCCTTTCACGGGCAGCGATCCGTAGGCCGCTGCCTGGCTCTTGGCGAACGCCGTGCCGAATACCGCGTCGAAGCCCATCACCTCGCCGGTCGACTTCATCTCCGGCCCGAGCAAGGAATCGACATGGGTCCCGTCGGCGCCGCGGAATCGGTGGAACGGGAGCACCGCCTCCTTGACCGCGATCGGGGCGTCGAGCGGCAAGTCGCCGCCGTCCTGCTGATGCGGGAGCAAACCCTCGGCGCGCAATTCCCTGATCGTTTCACCGAGAGCGATCCGGGCTGCCGCCTTAGCCAGCGGTACCGCCGTCGCCTTCGACACGAACGGCACCGTCCGGCTGGCGCGTGGATTTGCCTCGAGGACGTAGAGCACGTCCCCGGTGAGCGCGTATTGCACGTTGAGGAGCCCGCGGACGCCGACTCCTCGCGCGATGGCAAGCGTCGAGGTCCGGACCGCGGCAATGTCCCGGGCGCCCAGCGTGATCGGGGGCAGCGCGCACGCCGAATCGCCGGAATGGATGCCGGCCTCCTCGATGTGCTCCATGACCCCACCCAGATACAGGTCGGTGCCGTCGAACAGCGCATCGACATCGATCTCGATCGCGTCGTCCAGGAACCGGTCGACAAGGACGGGATGATCCGGGCTCACCTCGGTGGCTCGCGAGATGTACGCGGAGAGCATCTCCTCGTCGTAGACGATCTCCATGCCGCGCCCGCCGAGGACATACGACGGGCGGACCAGTACCGGGTAGCCGACCGAATCGGCCACCGCCTTCGCGTCCTCGAATGACATCGCGGTCCCGTGGCGCGGCGACGGCAAGCCGGCTGCTTCGAGGACCCGCCCGAATGCTCCGCGATGCTCGGCCAGGTCGATCGCCTCGGGCTGCGTGCCCAGAACGGGCACACCCGAGTCCTTCAGCTGCTGAGCCAGCCCGAGCGGGGTCTGGCCGCCAAGAGTGCAGATGACTCCGGCAACCCGGCCGGACGCTTGCTCGGCGTGGACGACTTCGAGGACGTCTTCGAGGGTGAGCGGTTCGAAGTACAACCGATCCGCAGTGTCGTAGTCGGTCGAGACGGTCTCTGGGTTGCAGTTGACCATGACGGTCTCGTAGCCCGCTTCGCGCAGGGCGAGGACCGCATGAACGCAGGAATAGTCGAACTCGATGCCCTGGCCGATCCGGTTGGGACCGCTGCCCAGGATGATCACCTTCGGCCGGTGCGGCTGCGGAGCGACCTCGGTCTCCTCGTCGTAGGACGAGTAGTGGTACGGCGTGAGCGCGTCGAACTCGGCGGCGCAGGTGTCGACCGTCTTGTAGACCGGGCGGATTCCGGCCCGCCAGCGCAACAGCCGCACCCCCGCCTCGCCGGCCAGCTCGGGGCGCAGCGCGGCGAGCTGCCGGTCCGACAGGCCGTGCCGTTTCGCTTTGCGCAGCAGGGCCGGGGTGAGGGCGGGCGCGTCGACCAGCTCGGCTCGCAGCTCTACCAGCTGCGCGATCTGGTCGACGAACCACGGATCGATGCACGAGAGCTCCGCCACCCGCTCGACACTCCACGTCGCGCGCAGGGCCTGCTCGACCCGGTAGATCCGGCCATCGGTGGGCACCCGCACCGCATCGGCCAGGCCCCGTTCGTCGAGCTCCGGGTCGGCCACGGTCCAGAATCCCGCGTCCGATGTCTCGGTCGACCGCAGCGCCTTGCCGAGCGCTTCGGTGAAATTACGCCCGATGGCCATGACCTCGCCGACGCTCTTCATGTGCGTCGTGAGCACCGGATCAGCGGCCGGGAACTTCTCGAACGCGAATCGCGGCACCTTGACCACGACGTAGTCGAGGCTGGGCTCGAACGCAGCCGGCGTCTCGCGGGTGATGTCGTTCGGGATCTCGTCGAGGGTGTAACCGACCGCCAGCTTCGCCGCGATCTTGGCGATCGGGAAGCCCGTCGCCTTGGACGCGAGCGCGCTCGATCGGGACACGCGCGGGTTCATCTCGATCACGACCATTCGACCGTCGGCCGGATCGACCGCGAACTGGATGTTGCAGCCGCCGGTATCCACGCCGACGGCTCGCAGCACGGCGATGCCGACATCCCGCATGTGCTGGAATTCCCGATCGGTGAGGGTCATTGCCGGCGCGACCGTGATCGAATCGCCGGTGTGCACACCCATCGGATCGACGTTCTCGATCGAGCAGACCACGACCACGTTGTCGTTGCGGTCGCGCATCAGCTCCAGCTCGAACTCCTTCCACCCGAAGACCGACTCTTCGACGAGGACCTCGTGGATCGGGCTTGCCGCCAGGCCGCGCAGCACGATGGTGCGCACCTCGCCGGTATCGGATGCGAGACCGGAGCCCAGCCCGCCCATCGTGTAGCTCGGCCGCACGACGACCCGGTTACCGACCGTCGCGGCGAACTGCATCGCCTCCTCGAGCGTGTGGCAAACGAGGGACGCCGGGACGTCCGCACCGACGCTGCGCACGATCTCCTTGAACCGCTGGCGATCCTCCCCGCGCTGGATCGCCTCGATGTCCGCCCCGATCAGCTCGACCCCATATCGGGCCAGCACCCCGCCGTGGTGCAGCTCGACGGCCAGATTCAGGGCGGTCTGACCGCCCAACGTGGCCAGTAGGGCGTCTGGGCGTTCGGCGGCGATGACCCGTTCGACGAAGTCGGCCGTCAATGGCTCGATGTAGGTAGCGTCGGCGAACTCGGGATCAGTCATGATCGTCGCCGGATTGGAGTTGATCAGGCTCACCCGGAATCCCTCGGCCCGCAGCACTCGGCAGGCCTGGGTGCCGGAGTAGTCGAACTCGCAGGCCTGACCGATCACGATCGGCCCCGATCCGATCACCAGAATGTGGCTGATGTCCGCCCGTCTCGGCATCAGGCACTCCCCCGCTTACGCAAATGGAGCAACTCGGCGAAGCGGTCGAACAGGTAGCCCGCGTCGTGGGGACCGGCCGCGGCCTCGGGGTGGTACTGGACGCTGAATGCGGGCAGCTCCCGGGCGCGTAATCCCTCCACCACGCCGTCGTTCAACGCGACATGACTGACCTCGACCTCGCCGAAGTCCGTCGACGCGTATCGGTCGACCGGTGCGTCCACTGCGAAGCCGTGATTGTGCGCGGTGATCTCGACCTTGCCGGTCGCCCGGTCGAGCACCGGCTGGTTGATGCCGCGGTGCCCGTAGCCGAGCTTGTAGGTGCCGAAACCGAACGCCCGGCCGAGGACTTGATGGCCGAAGCAGATACCGAAGACCGGAAGGCCATCGGCGAGCAGTTGCCGAACGCTGGCCACGGCGACGTCGGCGGTGGCCGGGTCGCCCGGGCCGTTCGCGAGGAACACCGCATCGGCGCCGGTGGCCCGTACCTCCGACGCGCTCGAGGTCGACGGCAGCACGTGCGTGGTAATGCCCCGCTCGGCCAGGCGATGCGGTGTCATCGCCTTGATTCCGTAGTCGAGCGCCGCGACCGTGAACCGGTGCACGCCGATGGCCGGCACCGAGTACGGCTGCGGCGTCGTCACCTCAGCGGAGAGATCGGCACCACGCATGGGCGGGCAGGCGAGCACCCGGTCCAGGACTTCGTCGGGGTTCGCGGTCACGGACGACACCCCGCACCGCATCGCCCCCCGGGTGCGGATGTGGCGGGTGATCGCGCGAGTGTCGACGCCGCTGATGCCGACGATCCCCTGCGCGTCGAGTTCCTCGGCCAAGGTGCGGCGGGCGCGCCACGACGAGGGCCGGCGAGCGGGATCGCGCACCACGTAGCCGGCGACCCAGATGCGACGTGATTCGGGGTCTTCGTCGTTGATGCCGGTATTGCCGATGTGCGGCGCGGTCTGCACGACGACCTGCCGGTGGTAGGACGGATCGGTCAGCGTCTCCTGGTATCCGGTCATCCCGGTGGCGAACACCGCTTCGCCGAACGCCTCGCCGCGCGCGCCGTACGCGTCCCCATGGAAGGTCCGGCCGTCTTCCAGGACGAGGATCGCATCCCTCATGAGTGGGCACCGATCACGCGGGCACCAGACCGGCGATCGCCCGCAGCCAGTCCGGGTAGCGGCGCTCGTCGTCGGCCCGGAATCCGGTGTCCAGCACCCAGTCGCCGAGCCGCCAGCGCACGACGAGCAGGCCTCTTGCCCCGACGACCTTCCCGGCCAGGCCTGGGGCCAGCCGCCCTTCGATGATCGACGCCGCGGGTATATAGATCACCGAGTCGCCGACCCGGTCGATCACCAATCCGGCCCGAAACAGTGTGGCGGTCGCAGCGGATCGCCGGCCGAGACCGTGCACGACGATCCGGTCCTGCCAGCTCCGCGCCGATGTCGTCCCGATGTAGAGCCCGGACTCCCCCTCGATGATGGGGCGGCCCAGCTCGACGGGCGGGTCCGGCAATGATCCGAGCCCGTGCTGCCGAGCCGCCCGATGACGCCAGCCGACCCACATTCCGCACAGTGCCGCGACGAGAACAGCGAGGCAGACGAGCACGAGCAACAGCCGGATCACGCCGGTACCGCATCCAGCACGGCGCCGTCTCGAGACGTCAGCCGGCCGCGCAATACGGTGGCGATCACCCGGCCGGGGAGGGTGCGTCCGGCGTAGGGCGTGTTGCGGGACTTCGACACCAGCGCGGCCGGCGAGACGGTCCACCTGATCGTCGGGTCGACGACGACCAGGTTCGCCGGCTCGCCAATCGCGATGGGTCGCCCGTGCTCGGCCAGCGCGCCGATCCGGGCCGGGGCGACGCTCATCCGGTCGGCCACCCCACGCCAGTCGAGCAAACCCGGCTCCACCATCGTTTCGATGACTATGGCGAGCGCCGTCTGGAGTCCGAGCATGCCCGGCAGGGCCGCGCCCCACTCGGTCTCCTTGTCCTCGATCGCGTGCGGCGCGTGGTCGGTGGCGACGCAGTCGATCGTGCCGTCGGCCAGTCCGGCCCGGAGCGCGGCGACGTCGGCGTCGGTGCGCAGCGGGGGGTTGACCTTGAAGATCGGGTCGTAGCTCTCGGCCAGGTCGTCGGTCAACGACAGATGGTGCGGTGTGACCTCGGCGCTGACCGCCCAGCCCTTGCCCTTGGCCCAGCGCAGCAACTCCACCGACCCGGCTGTGGACACGTGGCAGACATGCAGCCGCGATCCGACATGCCCGGCGAGCAGCACGTCGCGGGCGACGATCGCTTCCTCGGCCGCCGCAGGCCACCCAGTGAGACCCAAGCGGCCGGACACGACGCCCTCGTTCATCTGTGCGCCAAGCGTCAGCCGGGGATCCTCAGCATGCTGGGCGATGATCCCGTCGAACGCGCGCACGTACTCCAGCGCACGGCGCATGAGCGCGGAGTCGGACACACAGAACCCGTCGTCGCTGAAGACGCGCACCCGGGCCGGTGAATCGGCCATCGCACCGAGCTCAGCCAGCTGCGTCCCCGCCCGACCCGCCGTCACTGCCCCTATCGGCTGTACGTCGACCAAGCCGGTCTGGCGGCCGAGTCGCCACACTTGTTCCACGACACCGGCCGTGTCCGCGCATGGCTCGGTGCTCGCCATCGCGAACACCGCCGTGTATCCGCCGAGCGCAGCCGCCGCCGAACCGGTCTGCACGGTCTCGGCGTCTTCTCGGCCGGGTTCGCGCAGGTGCGTGTGCAGGTCGACCAGACCGGGCAGCAACACCGCACCCTGGCCGTCGACAACGTCATCCGCCGCGGTCGGCCGCACCGATCCGAGCTCGGTGATGACGCCGTTCTCGACCCGCACATCGAGCTGTGCTTCCCCGTACGGCCGCACGTTGCGGACTACGAGCCCGGTCATGAGCGGCCACCTATCGCGCGGCCGGGGCCCCCGCGAAATCGCGCAGCGATCCGGGGTCCCTGCGAAATCGCGCAGCGATTTCGGGGGGTGGTTTTGTGGGGTGGAAGAACACAGCAGGACCCCAGGGGTCGGTGCCCGCGGGCTGCCACAGTCATGCCCGTCCGTTCGTCAGGTAGCAGGTAGGGGTTAGTCACCGAGCTGCTCCGATCCCCCGAGCAGGAGATAGAGCACGGCCATCCGGACACTGACCCCGTTCGTGACCTGTTCGACGATGGTCGACCGTTTGGGGTCGTCTGCCACTTCGGCGGCGATCTCCATCCCGCGGTTCATGGGCCCGGGATGCATGACGATCGCGGTGTCGCCCAGCATGGCCATGCGGCGCGCGTCCAGGCCGTACCGGCGCGAGTACTCCCGCGCCGATGGGAAGAATCCACCGGCCATGCGCTCCCGCTGGACCCGCAGCATCATCACGACGTCGGTATCGGCGAGAACGGAATCGAGGTCGAAGACGCAGCCCACCGGCCAGTCCGCTACGCCTCGCGGCACGAGGGTGGGCGGGGCGACCAGCGTGACGCGGGCGCCAAGTGTCGTCAGCAGCAGCACGTTTGACCGCGCGACCCGAGAGTGCAGCACGTCGCCGACGATGGCCACCCGCAGGCCGTCCAGATCACCGGTCGCCCCCCGGAGCCGGCGCCGGATGGTGAACGCGTCCAGCAGGGCCTGGGTCGGGTGCTCGTGAGTGCCGTCGCCCGCGTTGACCACGCTGCCCTGGACCCAGGTGGCGAGCCGATGAGCGGCACCGGAATAGGAGTGGCGGATGACTACGGCGTCTGCGCCCATCGCTTCGAGCGTCAGGGCGGTGTCCTTGAGCGATTCGCCCTTGGACACGCTCGAACCCTTGGCCGCGAAGTTGACGACGTCGGCGGACAGCCGCTTGGCCGCCAGTTCGAACGACGTCCGGGTGCGCGTCGAGTCCTCGTAAAACAGGTTTACGACCGTGCGACCGCGCAGCGGCGGAAGCTTCTTGACCTCACGCCCGGACAGTGCGCGATCCAGATGCTCCGCGGTATCCAGGATCCGCAGAGCCTCTTCGCGACCCAGGTCCGCCGCGGAGAGCAAGTGGCGGTTCATGCGGTACCTCCCCTGGCCGACGTCTCGTCGGCGGGAACTCGGGGTTCGTCGATGAACACGGCATCCCGTCCATCGGTCTCGGTGAGCAGCACGCGCACCGTCTGCCGGAGTGATGTCGGTAAGTTCTTGCCGACGTAGTCGGCCCGAATTGGTAACTCGCGGTGACCGCGATCCACAAGCACGGCGAGTTGGACCGCACGCGGGCGGCCGAGATCGCGCAGGGCGTCCAGCGCCGCGCGGACGGTCCGACCAGAGAATAGAACGTCGTCGACGAGAATGATCAGCCGGTCGGTGACGCCACCGTCCGGCTCCACGGTCTCGGCGAGCGGGCGAATGCCCCGCAGCCGGAGATCGTCGCGATACAGCGTGATGTCCAGTCGGCCGACCGGAAGCCCGACGTTTTCGAAAACGCCAATCCTGTCAGCCAATCGTGCCGCGAGCGGCACTCCCCGAGTCGGTATCCCAATCAGCGCAACGTCGGCGCCGCCGTGGGTCTTTTCGAGGATCTGGTGTGCCATCCGATCGATGACACGAGTAACATCCGCCGCCATGAGAATGGGTGCCGCAGCACCCCGCGCAGCTTCGGCCAAGCCCTGGACCTCCTTGTCCGCCTCACTGGACGGGCCCTTAAAGGATGTCGACGAGGTTCACCCTAGCAGTGCGCGGTCGCAGATGGTTGTTGACGCACCGATCACGGCGGGTTACCGTCCCCGATAAGACGGACGCGAGGCATTTGACATGAACGGGGATGCTTTCAGTGAGCGGTAACAACGGTCACGAATCGGGCGACAGTCGCGACTACGCGCGCGCCCTCGGCAGCAAGTTGCGCGCCATCCGAGCGCAACAGCACCTGTCGCTGCATGGCGTCGAACGCAAGTCCGGTGGCCGATGGAAAGCCGTGGTCGTCGGCTCGTACGAGCGCGGCGACCGGGCAGTGTCAGTTCAGCGACTGGCTGAGCTGGCGGAGTTCTACGGCGTGCCGGTGGGGGAACTCCTCCCGGACGAGCAGCCGCCCATGTCGACGGCCCCGGGGCTGTCCAAGATCGTGCTGAACCTCGAGCGGCTGCAGACGATGCAGCAGGAGGAAATCGCACCGCTGGCCCGGTTCGCCGCCGCGATCCAGCGCCGGCGGGGCGACTATGGCAACCGCGTCCTGTCGATCCGTGCGGAGGATCTGCGGTCGCTGTCCATCATCTATGACACCTCTGAGCAGGGCCTGACCGAGCAGCTCGTCCGGTGGCAGGTCCTCACGCCGGAGTCGCTGATCCTCGACGGCGAGCCGTAAACCCACCCCCCGAAACGCTGCGCGTTTTCGGAGCGACTTGGTTAGCGCGGTTCGGAGCGTCAGCTCGCGGTGGGCATGAGCTCGGGTCGGTCCCGTAGCACTCGGGCGAGAACGCCGTTGACGAACCGGGGCGACTCGTCCGTGGACAGCAGCTTGGCCAGCTCGACGGCTTCGTCGATGACGACGGCGTCCGGGACGTCGGCCCGCCACAACAATTCGAACAGGCCAACCCGCAGAATGGCCCGATCGACGCCGGGCATCCGGGCAATCGTCCAGCCTTCGGCATAACTGGCCAGGATCTCATCGATGCGTTCCCGGTGCTCGGCCACACCTTCGACCACCGCGACCGTGTAGTCATTGATCGGCGGCTCGGCGAGCGCTACCCGCTCGGCCACCGTCGCGACCGGGTCGGTCCCTCGCAGATCGGCTTCGTAGAGCAAGTCGACCGCTCGCTTGCGGGCTTTGCTGCGTGCGCTCACTGACGTTGAGGTCAGCCGCTGACCCGGCCGAGGTACCGGCCGTCCCGCGTGTCGACCTTGACCTTCTCGCCGGTGCTGACGAAGAGCGGGACCTGAATCTCCGCGCCGGTCTCCAGCGTGGCGGGCTTGGTACCGCCCGTGGACCGATCGCCCTGGACTCCCGGATCGGTGTGGGAGATGACGAGCTCGACGCTCGTGGGGAGCTCCACGTACAACGGGGTGCCGTCGTGAACAGCCACGACCGCGTCGGCGTTGTCGAGCAGGTAGTTCGCGCCGTCGCCCACGGTGGCGGCCGGCACGTGCACCTGGTCGTAGGTGGCGCTGTCCATGAAGACGAAGTCGGTGCCCTCGCGGTAGAGATAGGTCATGCCGCGCTTGTCGACGGTGGCCGTCTCCACCTTGGTGCCGGCGTTGAACGTCCGATCCACCACCTTGCCGGACAGCACGTTCTTCAGCGTGGTGCGGACGAAGGCGCCGCCCTTGCCCGGCTTGACGTGCTGAAATTCCACGACCGTCCACAACTGGCCGTCGATATTGAGCACCAGGCCGTTCTTCAGGTCGTTCGTGGTCGCCACAGAGCGGTCACATCTCCTTGCTCGAGGGGTCGTCTACGGCCCGACTCGGGGCCTACTTCGATCCTACCGACGACACGATCCGGGCCAGCGCACTCACGCGACCGTGGCTGTGCACCGGATCAACGGTCCCGCGTCGTCGATGCGAGCCACGAGAGGGCGAGGACATAGCCTTCCACGCCCAGGCCGACGATCACGCCGCTGGCTACCGCCGAGATGTACGAGTGGTGCCGGAAGTCCTCGCGGGCATGCACGTTGCTGATGTGCACCTCGACCAGCGGTGCGGTCCGGGCCGCACACGCGTCGCGCAGGGCTATCGAGGTATGGGTAAGCGCGCCGGCGTTCAGCACTACCGCCAATCCGGCGTCGGCGGCCTCGTGCAACCAGCCGATCAGCTCGGCTTCGCTGTCGGTCTGCCGCACCTGCACCGCAAGCCCGAGCTCAGCTCCGCCCCGAACGCACAACGCCGCCAGTTCCGGGTACGTCGTCTTGCCGTAGATCTCAGGCTCCCGAGCCCCGAGCCGGCCCAGGTTGGGGCCGTTCAGGACGAGGACGCCGCGGTCACCCTCAGCCATCTGCTACCTCCGAGTACGCAGCCACCAGGACCGCTGGGTCTGGATCATCGACGACCGCCGGCCGAGCCAGCCCGTCCAGGACGACGAACCGCAGCCGCGTGCCGCGAGCCTTCTTGTCTATCCGCATCGTCTCGAGCAAGGCCGGAAAGGCGTCCGCGCGGTAGCTAGTGGGCAGCCCCAGCGCGCCGAGGACGGCCCGATGGCGGTCGGCGGTCGCATCGTCGAGTCGGCAGAGCACCCGGCCGAGGGCGGCCGCGTACACCAACCCGACCGAGACCGCTGCGCCGTGCCGCCACCGGTAGCGCTCCGCGCGCTCGATGGCGTGCCCCAGGGTGTGGCCGTAGTTGAGAATCTGGCGCAGACCCTGCTCGGTGAAGTCCGACGCGACCACGTCCGCCTTGACCCGGACCGAACGTTCGATCAGCTCCCGCTCTGCTGGGTGGCCCGGGATCGCCGCCGCCGCGGGGTCGGCCTCGATGAGGTCGAGGATCACCGGGTCGGCAATGAATCCGTACTTGACCACCTCGGCGAGCCCGGTCACGTAGTCGCTTCGCGGCAAGCTGGACAGGGCAGCAAGGTCGCAGAGGACGCCCGCGGGCGAGTAGAAGGCACCGACCAGGTTCTTGCCGTGCTCAGTATTGACCCCGGTCTTGCCGCCGATCGCAGCGTCGACCATCCCGGCGAGCGTCGTCGGCACCTGCACAACGCGCACCCCCCGCAGCCACGACGCCGCCACCCAGCCGGTCAGATCCGTGGTTGCGCCGCCGCCCAGGCCGACGATCGCGTCGGAGCGGGTGAAGCCGATCGTTCCCAAGACATCCCAGCAATATCCGGCGACCCGTAACGTCTTGGCGTCCTCGCCATCCGGCACCTCGACGGTATGCGCCTCGAAGCCGTGGCTCGCAAGATCCTCGCGCACCGAGTCCGCGGTCGCCCGCAGCCCTCCAGGGTGAACGATGGCCACCCGCAACGCGCCGTCGAGGAGCGACGTCAACTCTGCGAGCAGCCCGGTCCCGACGACCACGTCATACGGCATCGTCCCCGGTACGCGGATCCGGGTCACGGCGTCATTCATTGGCCGGGGCTTCTCTCACCTCGGCGAGATCGTCGAGCAAGCGGGCGATGACCTCGGCGACCCGGCCCGTGCTTCGTCGCTCCGTGTCGACGACCAGGGCCGCCAGGGCGCGATAGACAGGCTCACGCACCGCCGCGAGCTCCGCCAGCCGGTGGCCCGGATCGTCCGCCAGGAGCGGGCGCCCTGCTCCGGTGCCGACCCGGTTGGCCAACGTCGCGAGTTGGGTGTGCAGCAGGACCACGGGTATACCGCTGGCAGCTATGGCCTGCTTCGTCGATTCGGTGAGCACGGCCCCGCCGCCCAACGCCAGGACACCGGTGAACTTGGTGAGCGCGTCGGCGACGACGCTGGCTTCCAACTGCCGAAAGGCTGGTTCGCCGTCCTCGGCGAAGATGCGCGGGATCGAGCGCCCGGCTCGGACTTCGATCATCGAATCGGAGTCCGCGAACTCGACCCCCAGACGCTCCGCGACCCTCCGGCCGACGCTGCTCTTCCCGGTACCGGGCAAGCCGATCAGCAGGACTATCGGCGACACCGTCAGCTCGCCGGATCCGCCGTCGGCGACAGCCCCCGATCGGCCAGCCGCTTCAGGTAGCTGGCCAGGTTTCGGCGCGTTTCCTCGACGGAATCGCCGCCGAACTTCTCGAGG
>Ga0207683_10003145_pt1 | contig 14423 bp, 10 predicted proteins | sample KBSM73metaG_FD_184333 | JGI IMG/M metagenome (GOLD analysis project Ga0207683, IMG submission 184333) | Miscanthus rhizosphere microbial communities from Kellogg Biological Station, Michigan, USA - KBS M7-3 metaG (SPAdes) (version 2) | ecosystem: Host-associated > Plants > Roots > Rhizosphere >...
CAGCTCGGCGATCGAATAATCCTCGAACACGCGCGTGCCGAGGAACGACGGCTTCGGCGGGACGTAATTCGTCCAGTCGAGCGCCAGCGCGTTCTTGCGCGCATCCTTCAGCGAGAGCCGGCGCTTGTTCTCCTCGCCGCGCGCGTGCGCGGCGGCGATCTTGGCGTACTCCTCGCGCACTTCGCTCACATAGGCGCCGCGCACCTGCTGCGACATCAGCTGCGACACGACGCCGACCGCACGGCTCGCGTCGGTCACGTACACGGTCTGCCCGCGCCGATAATTCGGATGGATCTTCACCGCCGTATGCACGCGGCTGGTCGTCGCGCCGCCGATCAGCAGCGGCAGCGCGAAGCCTTCGCGCTCCATCTCGGCCGCAACGTGGCACATCTCGTCGAGCGACGGCGTGATCAGGCCGGACAGCCCGATGATATCGGCCTTCTCTCGTATCGCGGTCTCCAGGATCTTCGTCGCCGGCACCATCACGCCGAGGTCAATCACCTCGTAGTTGTTGCACTGGAGCACGACGCCGACGATGTTCTTGCCGATGTCGTGAACGTCCCCCTTCACGGTCGCCATCACGACCTTGCCGGCCGACTTCTGCGCGGTCTCGCCGTTCGCCTTCTTCTCTTCTTCCATGAAGGGCAGCAGATAGGCGACCGCCTGCTTCATCACCCGCGCGGACTTCACCACCTGCGGCAGGAACATCTTGCCCGAGCCGAACAGGTCGCCGACCACGTTCATGCCGGCCATCAGCGGCCCTTCGATCACGTCGAGCGCGCGCGTCGAGCCTTTGCGCGCCTCCTCGGTGTCATCGGCGATGAAATCCGTGATGCCGTGCACCAGCGCGTGCGACAGCCGCTTGCCGACCGGCCACTCGCGCCAGGCGAGATCGACTTCCTTCGCTTCCTTGCCCTTGCCGGCGAAGCGCTGCGCGATCGCGAGCAGCCGCTCGGCCGCGTCGTCGCGCCGGTTGAGCACGACGTCCTCGCACGCCTCGCGCAACTCCGGATCGAGGTCGTCATACACCGCCATCTGGCCGGCATTGACGATGCCCATGTCCATGCCGGCCTTGATCGCGTGATAGAGGAACACCGAGTGCATCGCCTCGCGCACCGGCTCATTGCCGCGGAACGCGAACGACAGGTTCGACACGCCGCCGGAGATGTGCACGCGCGGCAGGTTCTGGCGGATCCAGCGAGTCGCTTCGATGAACGCGACGCCGTAGCCGTTGTGCTCCTCGATGCCGGTCGCAACCGCGAAGATGTTCGGGTCGAAGATGATGTCTTCCGGCGGGAAGCCGACCTGATCCACCAGGATGTCGTAGGCGCGCTTGCAGATCGAGGTCTTGCGCTCGAACGTATCGGCCTGCCCCTGCTCGTCGAACGCCATGACGACGACCGCAGCACCGTGGCGGCGCACGACCTTCGCGTGCTTGATGAACTCCGCTTCGCCTTCCTTCATCGAGATCGAGTTGACGACCGACTTGCCCTGCACGCATTTCAGGCCGGCCTCGATGATGGCGAATTTCGAGGAGTCGATCATCACCGGCACGCGCGCGATGTCGGGCTCGCTGGCGATCAGATTGAGGAACGTGACCATCGCCTGCTCGGACTCGAGCAGGCCCTCGTCCATGTTGACGTCGATCACCTGCGCGCCGTTCTCGACCTGGTCGCGTGCGATCGCGAGCGCGGCATTGTAGTCGCCGGCCGTGACCAGCTTGCGGAACCTGGCCGAGCCGGTGACGTTGGTGCGCTCGCCGACGTTGACGAACGGGATTTCCGGCGTGAGCGCGAACGGCTCGAGTCCCGACAAGCGCAGCAGCGGCTCGATGTCGGGAATTTTTCGCGGCGGCTTGTCCTTCACGGCGTCGGCAATGGCGCGGATATGTGCCGGCGTGGTGCCGCAGCAGCCGCCCACGATATTGACGAGACCGGCGCTGGCGAATTCCTCGAGCAGCGAGGCCATGAACTCCGGGCTCTCGTCGTAAAGCCCGAACTCGTTCGGCAGACCGGCATTCGGATAGGCGCATACCAGCGTATCGGCAATGCGCGACAGCTCGGCGACGTGCGCGCGCATTTCCTTCGCGCCGAGCGCACAGTTGAGGCCCACCGAAAACGGCGCCGCGTGGCGGATCGAATTCCAGAAGCCCGCCGGTGTCTGGCCTGACAACAGCCGGCCGGACCGGTCCGTGATCGTCCCCGAAATCATGATCGGCACGCGGATGCCGCGCGCCTCGGTCTCGTCGAGGATCGCGTGGATCGCCGCCTTGGCGTTGAGCGTGTCGAAGATCGTCTCGATCAGCAGCAGGTCGGCGCCGCCGTCGAGCAGGCCGCGCACCTGTTCGGTATACGCCTCGCGCAGCTGGTCGAAGGTGGTCGCGCGAAAGCCCGGATTGGACACGTCCGGCGAGATCGAGGCGGTGCGGTTGGTCGGCCCGAGCGCACCCGCGACGAAGCGCTTGTGGCCGTCCTCGTTCTCCGCGGTGATCGCGGCGGCGCGCACCAGCCGCGCGCCCTCGAAGTTCAATTCGTAGGCGATCTCCTGCATGCCGTAGTCGGCTTGCGCGATCGAGGTCGACGAGAACGTATTGGTCGAGACGATGTCGGCGCCGGCGCGGAAGTAGGCAAGATGGATATCGCGCACCGCCTTCGGCTGGCTGAGATTGAGCAGATCGTTGTTGCCGCGCACCTCGCGGTTCCAGGCGTCGAAGCGCGCGCCGCGATAGCCCGCCTCGTCCAGCTTGAACTCCTGGATCATCGTGCCCATCGCGCCGTCGAGCACGAGGATGCGTTTCGCGGCGGCCTCGCGCAGGGTTTGCTCGGCGTCCATCACGCGGCCTCCTTCTTCGCGGCAGGCCGCAATCCGAGCAGATGGCAGATCGCGTAGACGAGATCGGCGCGGTTCATGGTGTAGAAATGGAAGTCGCTGACGCCGCGGTCGACCAGATCGAACACCTGCTCGGCGGCGATGGCGGCGGCAATCAGCTTGCGCGTCGCCGGATCGTGATCGAGCCCGTCGAAGCGCGCCGCGAGCCAGTCCGGCACCGAGGCGCCGGTGCGCTCGGCGAAACTCTTGGCCTGCTTGAAGTTCTGCACGGGGAGAATGCCGGGCGTCACCGGCAATTCGATGCCGCGCGCGCGCACCCGGTCGAGATAGCGGAAGTAGAGGTCGTTCTCGAAAAAGAACTGCGTGATCGCCCGCGCCGCGCCCGCGTCGACCTTCGCTTTCAGCGTGTCGATGTCGGCATCGACCGACGCACTGTCCGGATGCTTCTCCGGATAGGCCGACACCGATACTTCGGCATTGGTGATCCGCTTGATGCCCGCCACGAGATCGGCGCCGTTCTCGTATCCGCCCGGATGCGGCGCATAGCGCTCGCCGACGCCGCCGACCGGATCGCCGCGCAGCGCCACGATGTGGCGCACACCCGCGTCGTGATAGGCGCGAATGACCTCATCGACTTCGCCGCGTGTCGCGCTCACGCAGGTGAGATGCGCGGCCGGCGTCAGCGCGGTCTCGGCCAGAATGCGCTTCACCGTCGCGTGCGTGCGCTCCCGCGTGGAACCGCCCGCGCCGTAGGTTACCGAGACGAAGTTCGGCCTCAACGGAGCGAGCCGCTCGATCGAGTCCCACAGCGTGCGCTCCATCTCGTCGGTCTTCGGCGGGAAGAACTCGAACGAAACGCGGATACGCGGAGCGCCGACATGGCGGCTTGCACGCTCGATATCACTCATTCACGCAACTCCCTGCGCCGACGCCACGACCGCGAGACGCGGATCGCGCGCGAGCCACAACGACACGGCGATCTTCCCTTCCGATCCCGGCTCCGGCGGCAGCACGCGGTGCAGCGCCACGTCGAGCCCGGCGGCATTCATCCATTGCGTCACGCTTTCGGGCGCAAAGCCGAGGCGCAAATGCGCGTGCTCCTCTCGCAGAAATTCCAGATCGTGCGGCGCGAAGTCGACGACGAGCAGCCGTCCTTGCGGGCGCAGCGTGCGCGCGGCTTCCGCGATCGCGCGGCCGCCGTCGTCGAGGAAGTGCAGCACCTGATGGATCAGCACGACGTCGAAAGAGTCTTTCGGCACGGGAAGCTCGTAAATGTCGCCTTGCCGCACGCTGCAATGCTTCAAGCCGGCGCGCTCCAGCCGCGCCCGTGCGAGCGAAAGCATGTCGAGCGACATGTCGATGCCGAGCCCGCGCTCGATGTGCGGGCCGAACAGTTCGAGCATGCGGCCGGTGCCGGTGCCGAGATCGAGCAGCGAACGGATCGGACGATCGGCCAGCGCGGTCTCGATCGCGCTCTCGACCGCCGCATCCGCGACATGCAGGCGGCGGATGCGATCCCACTCGACGGCGTGCTGGCTGAAATAGGTCTGTGCGGCGGCCGCGCGCGCGGCGCGCACCGCGGCGAGCCGCCCGCGGTCGCGCATCACCACGGCGTCGTTCGGATCGAGGCGGCCGACCAGCGTCTGCGCGATGTCGGCGACGCCGCCGCGCTCGCCCAGCCGATAGAACGCCCAGCTCCCCTCGCGGAAACGATCGACCAGTCCGGCTTCGGCGAGCAGCTTCAGATGACGCGAGATGCGCGGCTGCGACTGGCGCAGGATCTTCGTGAGGTCCGACACCGTGAGGTCGGCCTCGGCGAGCAGCGCCAGGATGCGCAGGCGCGTGCCCTCGCCGGCCGCGCGCAGCGCCCCGTGCAGGCTGTCGAAATCAAGCGGCGCCGGACGCATGATGGGCTCAGTCCCAACGAGTTGACATAAACATATAAGGATATCTTTATGTCACCGGAAGGGCAGCTGCAAGAAGCGGAGCCCCAGAACTCCCAGGTTTCTCGGGCCGACGTGGGCGTGGGCCTACAGGCTGGCGCTCCGGCGCGCCGCATCGAGAATTTCCACGCGGCACCGGCCGCCGCAGAATTTCCCAATCAGATCAACGAGATCATCGGCGCCTGCGGCGACATCGCCGGCGCCGTTGCCCTGTACGGTCACGACCGCCCGATCGGTCGCGGGAGTGATCAGCGTGCGGGCATCCTGCCGCCAGTTCCAGCGGCGGCAGAGCACGTGGGCCGCGTCGGCATAGACCACCTCCCCGGGCTTCGGCGCCTCCGGCTCTTCCCCGGTCTCGGCCATATCGACGAAGCTGTCGCCCTCGCGCGCGTAGCGGAAGGCGAACGGCGGTGTCACCTTGTCGAGATCGTCGGCGCCGAGCGGCAGCACGTGCGCGAGCGACACCGCATTGTAGAGATCGACGAATGCGTTCACGCGCGCGAGCGGCCGGCCCGCCAGCACATTCTTCACCAGGCGCTCGACCGAGGAGCGATAGCGCGTCTGCTTGATGCCGAACCCCTTGTAGGCCGCGCGCCAGGCCGCAACGCCCGGAATCTGCGACAGCTCTGTGCCGCTCCATGTCGCGCGGGCCGCCTCTTCGCGTCCGGCGATCAGCGCATCGAGCGCGGCGGGGCGTTCGGGCGCGATGGTCAGCCCTTCGGCGACCACGACCGCGACGCGATAATCGGGGAACGCATCCGCGATGTCGGAAATGGAGATGTGCAAGGTTCGTCCTTGTGTATGCGGTCGACTGCGGATTACCGTTCACTGCACAACAAAATCAATATCAGGGAGACTTTCATGAATCGCGTCCTCTTCCTCGGGTCCATCGCGCTCGCTTTCGCCGCCGGCTGCGGCGCGACGCGTCTGCTGCCCCAGGCCGCCATCGCCGCCGACACCATGATGACGGCGCAAGTCCTCCACGTGCCCAACCTGTCCGGTGACGCGCTTGGTCCCGCTTCCGGGACCGGATTTCGCTCCAAGACATTCGTCATGGCCGACGGCATGACGCTTTCGGTTCAGGCCGGCAACGTGCCGAAGCACATGCATCCGGACGCTAACGAGATACAGTACATTCTCGAGGGCACCGGCACGATCTGGCTCGGCGAGAAAGAAGTGAGCGTGAAGCCGGGCGATCTGGTCGTGATCCCGAAGGGCACGGCGCATGGCGGCACCAAGCCGGACAGCGGCAGCGCCCCGATCAAGGCGATCGCACTGAAGACGCCGCCGCAAGCTGCGGAAGGCGGCACCAAGATGCTTCCCTGAGGAGCGTATAGCGGCTAGCGATCTCGCATGAATGAAGACATCCGAAGTGACGACATCCGCTCCGGGGAAATCGCAGCCGCGCTGCCTGAGACATTCGACGCCGGGGTTTATTTCATCGGCCGCATCCGCACGCCCTGGACGCGGCGCGACGACTGCCCGAAGAACGCGCGCGGCTCCGACGCCGAATGCACCGTCGAGCTCGATCCGCGCTATGCGGCCGCGCTCGACGGCGTCGCGGCCTGCACGCATCTCGTGTTGCTCTACTTCATGGACAAAGCCAGACGCGATCTTCTGGTTCAGGCACCACGCAAGGGCGACCGGCGCGGCACCTTTGCGTTGCGCTCGCCGGTGCGTCCGAACCCGATCGCGATGAGCGTCGTGCGGCTCCTGCGCATCGAGGGCACGACGCTCATCGTCGTCGGGCTCGACTGTCTCGACGGCACGCCGCTGATCGACATCAAACCTTATTTCGCCTCCGTGGACTCGGTGCCCGACGCCGTCGTCGGGTGGAGCGAGAGATAGTCGCGCCCGGCTTCCCGTTACGACGATCCGGCAAGCTCCGGCACGACCCAGAGCGCCGGCTCGCCCCGCGCGACGCGCTGCACATTGTCGAACGCATTGCGGAAGCGCGCGACGTGGTTGTCCCAGGTGGGGCCGGCGAAATGCGCGGTCAGCACCACGTTATCCAGCTTGAACAGCGGATTGTTCGACGGCGGCGGCTCCTGATCGAACACGTCGAGGCCCGCACCGAAGATCCTGCCCGCCGCAAGATGCGCGTGCAGCGCTCCTTCGTCGATCACCGGCCCGCGCGAGGTATTCACGATGATCGCGTTCGGCTTCATCAATTCAAGCTCTTCCTTGCCGATCATGTGGCGCGTCGAATCGTTCAGCGGCACATGCAGCGACACCACGTCGGAGGTGCGCAGCAATTCGCGCAGCAGGCGGAATTTCACGTTGTGCCGGTCCGCCTCGCCCTCGGACAATCGCGCGATATCGAAATACTGCACATGCATCCCGAACGGCTGCGCCAGCCGCGCGACCTTCTTGCCGATGGTGCCGAAGCCGATGATGCCGAGCGTCTTGTCATGCAGCTCGTACATGCGCGGCGCCGGCCCGTTGCCGCGCCAGCGCCCGCCCGACACGCTGCCGTGCTGCCAGACCACTTTGCGCGCGACGGTGAGCATCAGCATCATCGCATGCTCGGACACCGAGATCGCGTTGGCGCCGCCATTGTTCGACAGCGGCACCTTGGCGCGCCGCGCGGCGTCGAGATCGACGTTGTCGTAGCCGGCGCTGAGCAGTTGCACGAGGCGAAGTTTCGGCACCGCCTTGTAGAATTCGTCCCGCATCGGAATGTGCGGATAGGTGATCATGTACTCGACGCCGGGCAGGTTGGAGACGACCTCCGCATCGTTGTGAACGACGACTGTCTCGAACCCCTTCGGCGCCATATCGCGCGCAATGTTGGCGACCTCGGCGGACGGGCAGGAGACGAGAATTTTGGGAGCCATTTAACCCTCTGACATTGTATCGGTCGTCATTCCGGGGCGGCGCGGAGCGCCGAGCCCGGAATCCATAACCACCGCTGGAGCTGACATTGCAAGCATCGTGATTATGGATTCCGGCCCTCGCTGCGCTCGGCCGGAATGACAGCGCGCGTGCTTGATAATGATCCGGGGCAGCTACGTCAAAACGGCCGATCCCCGTTGATCGTGCAGCGGCGCATCACGCGCACATGGTTCGCCTCGTCGAACCCTGTGGCGCGATGGAGCGTGCAGCGATTGTCCCACACGATGCATTGGCGCGGGCTCCACACATGCGTGTAGACGCGATCCTGCGGCGTGATGAGAACGTTCAGCTCCTCGATCAGGGCGCGCCCTTCGTCGTAATCCATGCCTTCGATTTCCTGCGCGTGATCGCCGAGGAAGATCGCCTTGCGCCCGGTCTCGGGGTGCGTGCGCACGATCGGATGCGCGATCGGCGGCACCTTGGCCTTCTGCTCCGCCGTCATCGGATCTTCGCCGTGGCGGCGCGTGCGCGAGAAATCGAGGTTGTGGATCGCGCGCTTGCCCTCGATCTTCTTCTTCATCTCGCCCGACAGGTTGTCGTACGCCTCATACATGTCGGCGAATTCGGTCTCGCCGCCGGCCGGCGGAACGATCTCGGAATACATCATGGTCGCCTGGCCGGTACGCTCGCGCCACGAGCCGTCGGTGTGCCAGTGCAGCGTGCCCTTGTCGGGATGCTTGCCGGTCGGCTTGCCGTCCTTGTCGGCGTTGGTGAGCATGTAGATCTCGGGATGCTCCGGGTATTTCTGATACTGGTTCATCACGTGGATCTGAATCTCGCCGAACGAGCGGGCGAAGGCGACCTGCGTGGCGGGCGGCAGGTCGACGTCGCGAAACAGGATCAGTTCGTGGTCGAGGAAGGCCTCGTAGACCTTGTCGAACATCTTCGGCTCGACCGCCTGCGCCAGGGTGATGCCGGAAATCTCGACACCGAGCGCGTCATGCAGCGGCGTCACCTGAAACGGCCAGTCGCGCTGTGCCGTTTTGCGTTGGACCTGGGCCATGACTTCCTCCGATGTTGCTTTGCGGTGAGCCTATCGTCCGTGCGGGCGGGAAGAAAGCCGCCAGCTGGAACTTTCGCGCATGGCAGCACTGATTGAGTTTACCCCGCCTTCCCCGTAGTTTCGCACTCGCAATCGGGGCGCCTTCAAACGCAATGAAACAGTTCCTGCTGGACGTCGTTGCGCCCCTGCGCCGAAAAGGTGCCGAGCGGGCCGACCGGCCGATGCATTGGCTGCTCGCAGGCGTCATCGTGCTGCCGATAGCGGTGTTCGCGATCGGCGCGGTGATCTCCTATCGCCAGCACTTCACCGAGGCGCAGGACCGCCTGCAGCGCAATCTCGGCACCGTTTACGAGCACGCGCAAAAAGTCCTGGAGACGATCGAGCTTTCCTCCCTTTATCTCGACGAAGTGCTGGAGAACGTCACCGACGACCAGATCCGCAACAACGAAGCCGACTTCAACCGCCGCATCAAGACGCTCACCGACACCCTGCCGCAATTCGCCGATATCTGGATCGTCGGGGCCGACGGCCATCCGCTCGTCTCCGGAACGGTCTTTCCGATCCCGCGTCAGCTCGACCTGTCGGACCGCGACTATTTCGGCGCCCACCGGGACAACAAGGTCCCCGGACTCTATGTCGGCGACGTCGTCACCTCGCGCGCCACCAATCAGCGCGGGCAGCCGCGCTTCTTCGCGCTCAGCCGCAAGCGCACCGCGCCGGACGGCAGTTTCGCCGGCGTGATCGTGATGTCGATCTCGCCGGATTATTTCCGCGACTACTACGCCACACTGACTCAGCCGATCGTCGCGGCCTTGATCCGCGCCGATGGCGTGGTGCTTGCCCGCTATCCGGAAGTCCCTTTCCCTGCCCGCCTTACGCGCGGCAACACGTTTCAATCCGCCCTCGAAGAGGGTCACGACTCCGGCTTGCTCAGGGTGGTTTCGGCGCTCGACGGAAAGGAGCGGATTTTCTCCTTCCGCAAGCTGCCGCGCATTCCCGTGTACATGACGGCCGGGGTGGATACGGCTGACATCAAGGATGCCTGGCTGGCCGGCATGTCGCGCCATCTGATCTTCGGCCTTCCGGCGACCGCCGCCATGATCGCGCTGGGCCTTCTGGCATTGCGCCGCACGCGGCGCGAGGCGGCCGCGAACCTGAAGCTGCGCGAGGAGATTGCGCGGCGTGAGGCGACCGAGGAAGCACTGCGCCAGTCGCAGAAGATGGATGCGGTCGGCCGGCTCACCGGCGGCATCGCGCACGACTTCAACAACCTGCTTACCGCCATCATCGGCAATCTCGATCTCGCGCTGCGCCGCGTCTCGGGCGAGGATCGCGTCCACACCTGGCTCTCCAATTGCCGGCAGGCCGCCGAGCGCGCTGCCACGCTGGTGCGGCGCCTGCTCGCCTTCTCGCGCCAGCACCCGCTCGAAGTGAAGTCGGTCGACATCAACCGGCTGGTGCAAGGCATGTCCGAACTGATGCATCGCGCGCTCGGCGAGACCGTCGCAACGGAGACCGTGCTGGCTGGAGGCCTGTGGAAAGTCGCGATCGATCCGAACCAGCTCGAGAACGCGATCCTCAATCTCGCCGTGAACGCGCGCGACGCAATGCCGGATGGCGGCAGACTCACGATCGAAACGGCGAACTGCCATCTCGACGAGCACTACATCGAGCTGACCGGCGCCGAAATTGCCGCCGGACAGTTCGTCATGGTGGCGGTGAGCGACTCCGGCAGCGGCATGAGCGCAGACGTGATGAACCGCGCGTTCGAGCCGTTCTTCACCACCAAGCCGGCCGGCGTCGGCACCGGGCTCGGCCTCTCTCAGGTTTACGGATTTGCCAGACAATCCGGCGGCCACATCCGCATCTACAGCGAAGTCGGCGAAGGCACGACCATCAAGCTGTATTTTCCGCGGCTGACCGGCCAGCACGACATTCCGGCCTGGAGCGTGCGCGAAAGCGGGACGCCTTCGCCGGACAGCGTCGGCGGCAACGAGAGCGTGCTGGTGGTGGAGGACGACCCGCAGGTGAACAAGCTCGCGGTCGAAACGCTGGAAGAGCGCGGCTACCGCGTGCTCTCGGCGCCGGACGGCCCGACAGCGCTGCGCATGCTCGATGACGCCCCGCCGATCGACTTGCTGCTGACCGACGTGGTGCTGCCGAACGGACTGAACGGACGGCAACTGTCCGACGAGATGCTGCGCCGACGGCCGGACATCAAGGTGCTGTTCGTCACCGGCTATACCCGCAACGCGATCATTCATCACGGCCGGCTCGATCCCGACATCGACCTGTTGACCAAACCCTTCACCGCCGACGCGCTGACGCGAAAAGTCCGCCAGATCTTGGATGGCAAGGTGCGCGCCGAACCGGCGGCCGGCGGCGCATGATCCCGAAAGGTGGGAAGCTCTAAACCTCATGGTGAGGTGCGAGCGAAGCGAGCCTCGAACCATGGCCCGAAGCGACAGCGGTGTGCTTGGCCATCCTTCGAGGCCCGCCTTCGCTAAGGCTTCGGCGGGCACCTCAGGATGAGGTCTGAGGAGACCGTTTTCGGATAAGATCATGCGCCCATGACCAAGAGCCTGCGCTCACGCATCACCACCGACGGCCTCGACCGCACGCCGCACCGCGCGTTCATGCGGGCGATGGGGCTCGATGACGCCGCCATCGCCAGGCCGATGATCGGCGTGGTGAGCCAGAAAGGCGAAACCACGCCCTGCAACATGACCCACGGCCCGCAGGTCGATGCCGCGAAGGAGGGCGTCGCGGCAGCCGGCGGCACGCCGCGCGAATTCACCACGATCTCGGTATCCGACGGAATCGGCATGAACCACGAGGGCATGAAGTTCTCGCTGGTGAGCCGCGAGCTGATCGCCGACTCGATCGAAGCCGTCGTGCAGGGCCACGCCTATGACGGACTGGTGGCGTTCGGCGGCTGCGACAAGACCCTCCCCGGCGCCATGATGGGCCTCGTGCGCTGCAACGTGCCGGGTGTGTTCCTGTTCGGCGGGGCCGCCCTGCCCGGCCGTTTTCAGGGCCGCGATGTGACCGTGCTCGACGCCTATGAAGGCGTAGGCTCGGTGCAGACCGGCGCGATGAGCGAGGCCGATCTCGCCGCGCTCGAGCGTGCCTGCAAGCCGAGCGTCGGCGCCTGCGCCGGCCAATTCACCGCCAACACGATGGCGATGGTGTCGGAAGCGCTCGGACTGACCGTGCCGAATTCCGCGATGGTGCCGGGCGTTTATTCCGAACGCCTGGCGATTGCCAGGCGCGCGGGCGAGATCGTGATGGAAATCCTGAAACGCGGCGGGCCGTTGCCGCGCGATCTGGTCACGCGCAAGTCGCTGGAAAACGCGAGCGCGATCGTGGCGGCGACCGGCGGCTCGACCAACGCGGCGCTGCATGTCCCGGCGATCGCCAACGAGGCCGGCATCCGCTTTACCGTGGACGACGTCGCCGCCGTGTTCGCGCGCACGCCGCTGATCGGCGACCTGCGGCCGGGCGGAAGATATCTCGCGAAGGACGTCTACGAGATCGGCGGCGTGGCGGTGATCATCCGCGCGCTGCTGGAGAGCGGGCATTTGCACGATGTTCCGACCGTCACCGGCCGCATGCTGAGCGAGGAGCACGGCGCCGGGCCTTCGCCGGACGGCGCCGTGGTGCGTGCGACAGGCAATGCACTGCGCCCGGACGGCGGGCTTGCGGTGCTGAAGGGCAATCTCGCCCCCGACGGCGCGTTGCTGAAGGTCGCCGGGCTGAAGTCGCACGCGTTCGAGGGCACCGCGCGCGTGTTCGATTCGGAGGACGATTGCGCCGCCGCGGTGCGCAAGCGCGCCTATGCGGCCGGCGACGTGCTGGTGATCCGCTATGAAGGCCCGCGCGGCGGGCCCGGCATGCGAGAGATGCTCGGCGTCACCGCGCTGATTTATGGCCAGCAGATGGGCGAGAAGGTCGCGCTCATCACCGATGGCCGTTTCTCAGGAGCGACGCGCGGCATTTGCATTGGACACGTTGCGCCCGAAGCCGCGATCGGCGGCCCGCTGGCACTTCTGAAAGATGGCGACCGCGTCCGCATCGATGCCGACACGAAGCGCATCGACGTGCTGATCGACGAGGCCGAGTTCGCGAAACGCCGCGCGATGTGGGTCGCGCCCGAGCCGCGCCATCGCGCAGGGCTGCTGGCGAAATACGCGCAGTCGGTCGGACAGGCCGATCTGGGTGCGGTGACTCATGCCGGTGGAGTCGAATGGCCTCCTCAGTCCTCATCCTGAGGTGCCCTGCAAAGCAGGGCCTCGAAGGATGGCGCGCGCACCGCCGTCGCTCCGGGCCATGGTTCGAGACGCCGCGCTACGCGCGGCTCCTCACCATGAGGTCGGAGTTTATTGGATCGGCGCCACGATGCTCGGATGCTTGAGCGTGCCGGCGTCGAGCTTTTTGCTCAGCATCTTCTCATTGGTGTAGACGTCGAACATCGCCTGGATCGCCGCGAAGTTCGGCGCCGCGCCCGGCTCGCGCGCGAAGTCGTTGCCCTTCAGCAGATACGTGTCGAGCACCGGGATTGGCGCCTTGGTGATTTCGCTGACGACCTTCATGGTCTCGTCGCGGTCGGCGAGCGCCATCTTCAGGCCGGACGTGATGTCCTTCACGTATTGCTTCACCAGCTCCGGATTCTTGTCGACGAAATCCTTCCGGCAGGCTTCCACGATGTGCACGATGTTGGGTACCGCCTCGGACAGCGCGAACAGCTTGCGCACGCCGCCCTTCGCCTCGGCACGCGCCGCGAACGGCTGGTTCATGTTCACCGTATCGACGCGGCCCTGCCGCAGCGCGTCCTCGGAGAGCGAGAACGACACCTCGACCAGCTTGATGTCCTTGTCCGGGTCGACGCCGGCGCGCTTGAGCATCAGCGCGAAGGGTCCGTGCGTGCCGCCGCCGATGATGCTGATGCCGACGGTCTTGCCCTTGAGGTCCGCAACCGTCTTGATCGGCGAGTCTTCCTTCACCGCCCAGTAGACCGAGAAGCTGCCCGGCCGCTCGCCGACGTGCTGCGCGACCACGTAGGTCGAGAGCGTGTTCTTGTCCATGCCTTGCGCGATCGGCAGCACGCCCTGCGTCGCGCAATCGAGCGCGCCGGCGATCAGCGCCTGCGACATCGGCGAGGTGCCCTGGAATTGCGACCACTCGATCTTGTAACCCTTGCCGAGGTTGGGGAATTTTTCCGGCCGGCGCATCATCCAGTATTTCGACTCCTCGGCCGGAATGGTCCAGCCGACGCGGATGGTCTGCACGTCCTGCGCCCTGGTCACGGTTATATTGGCGACGGTGAGGCACGCGCTCGCCAGCAGCGCCGCGATAACAAGCCGTTTCATCGTGATCCCCTGTTGTTGCCGCGGCCGCACTAGTGTGGCGGTTCAGAAGTCCGCATCATTCTTGCCGCGAGTTCGTCATGCGGACGTCTGAACCAAAGCCACACTAGATCAATGAGTTGCTAGTGTCCTTCGATTCCGAAGTTCGCAAACGAGCGTGCCGCAGGACAACGCGAACTTCGGAATCGGGACACTAGCCGCTGTTGGCGGATATGGAACGACAGGCTGACGCCAAGTGCAAGGTGCGGGAGGTTGTGCCGCGCTGGCTGACGCGACATGCTGCCGCCAAACCGGAGAAACGCATGCCCACGCTGGAAATCATCGGAGTGCCGCAGTCGAACTATGTCTGGGCCGTCCGCATGGTTTGCGCCGAGAAGGGCGTCGCCT
>Ga0207683_10003146_pt1 | contig 14421 bp, 14 predicted proteins | sample KBSM73metaG_FD_184333 | JGI IMG/M metagenome (GOLD analysis project Ga0207683, IMG submission 184333) | Miscanthus rhizosphere microbial communities from Kellogg Biological Station, Michigan, USA - KBS M7-3 metaG (SPAdes) (version 2) | ecosystem: Host-associated > Plants > Roots > Rhizosphere >...
CTCTGGCGGGTGCTCGTGCCGCTTGCCAAGCCCGCCATCACGACGATGATGGTGTTGCTGTTCCTGTTCACCTGGAACGACTTCCTGCTCGCCCTCGTCATGGTCGATTCGTCCGACTCGCACCGCACGGCGCCGCTCGGGCTCTCGAACTTCCAGGGCCGCTACAGCACCGACATCCCGAGCCTCGCGGCCGGCGCGGTGATCGTCGCTCTGCCCGTCGTCATCGTCTATCTGTTCCTGCAGCGCCAGTTCATCCGCGGCATGCTGAGTGGCGCGCTCAAGGGCTGAGGAGGGGACATGAAACCGCTCGATCGCGCTCAGTTCGACCACGTCGGGTTCGTGACCGACGCTCCTCAGCCCGGCGAGATCTACCTCGCGTCCGAGCGCTGCTGGGTCACCGATCCGCGCGACCATCCAGGCAGCATCGAGTGGATCCGCTGGGAGGACGGCAGCCCTTATCGCGACGACCGCCCCCACGTAGCGTTCCGCGTGCCCGACATCGAAGCGGCGGTTGCGGGTCAGAAGGTACTTTCGCCACCGGCATCCACGGGCGCCGGCGCGCTGTGGGCGTTCATCGAGGGGCCCGACGGAGGAGTGATCGAGTTGCTCGAGTACGCCGATCCGGAGGCGCCTGGGTGGGCCGGCCGCCAGCCCTGAGGTCGAGTCACTCCTTGATGGCGCCGGCGAGCACGCCGCGGATGAAGTGCCGCTGCAGGAACAGGTAGACGATCAGGATCGGCAGAGCCACGAGCACCGAGGCCGCGGCGACCTTGGTCGGATCGCCTGCGCGGCTGACGCCGGCGAAGAACGAAAGCCCGAGTGGAGCCGTCGTGTTGTCCGAGCCGGCGAGCAGCACAAGCGCCAGCAGGAACTCGTTCCAGGTGTAGATGAACACGAGCAGGCAGAGCGTGAGCATCGCCGGCCTGGCCTGCGGGAGCAGGATGCTGCGGAGGATGCGGAAGGAGCCTGCGCCATCGATCCTGCCGGCCTCGACCAGTGCCTTGGGCGTGGTCAGGAAGAAGGCGCGCATCCAGAACGTCCCAAGCGTGACCGACTGACCGATCTGCGGCAGGATCAGCGCCCAGTAGGAGCCCGCGAGGTTGATGCCCGCGGGGTGGTAATTGAGGAAGTCGTAGTAGAGCGGGATGACGGTGGCCTCGTAGGGGAAGATCAGCCCCACCACGATCAGGTTGAAGAGCAACCCGGAGCCGCGGAAGCGCATCGTGCCGAACGCGTACCCCGTGAACAGCGACATCACGGCCGAGACGGCAGTCACCGTCGTCGCGACGAGGAAGCTCCCCCACATCCCCTGAGCGAACCCTCCTTCGTTCCAGGCGTCGACGAACGTCTGGAGACTCAAGGTGGTGGGCAGTGAGAAGCCTGTGACCAGGTCGGACTTCTTGTGGAAGGCCAGGAAGAGGATGGACAGCATCGGGTAGATCGCGAGCAGCGAAAACCCGGCCAGTACGACGTAGGTCGTGTAGCGGTCGAGCCGCGCGGTCACGCCGTGCGCCTCGAGAGGCTGCCGATGGCCAATGCGACGGCCGTGATGATGATCGTCAAGACGACCGCAATGGAAGCGGCGAAGCCGACGCGGCTGAGGTCGAAGGCGTTGTGGAACATCAGCCACGACGGCACCTCGGTCTCACCGCCCGGGCCGCCGGCGGTCGTGTTGTAGATGATGTCGAAGTTGCGCAGGGCCGTGATCGTCGTGAGCGTGGAGGCCACGACGAGCTCGTTGCGCAGGCCGGGCAGCGTGACCGCGAAGAACTCCCTCAGGAAGCCCGCGCCGTCGACACGGGCCGCCTCGTACAGCTCCGTCGGGATGCGTTGAGCGCCCGCGAGGAACAGCACGACGCACAGACCGAACGTGATCCAGGTGCCGATCAGGCCGACAGCCGGCAGCGCCCATGTGAAATCACCGAGCCATGTCTTGGCCACGGAGTCGAGGCCGATGTGGCGCAGGAATTCGTTGAGCGGTCCGACGGGTGCGTAGATCCACACGAATGCCTGCGCGACGACGACCGTGGCGATGGTCTGCGGCATGAACAGCACCGTGCGGAAGAACAGGAAGCCGCGGACTCGGAAGCGCGTCAGGAGCGCGGTCAGGGCGAGGCCGAGCACGATCGAGAAGACCGCGTAGAACAGGATCAGCTCGACCGAGTGCTGGAAGGCGGCCTGGATCTCAGGCGTGTTCCAGAGCTCGCGATAGTTGTCGAAGCCGATCCACTTCTTCGGCGTGAGCCCGTCCCAGTCGTAGAACGACAGGCGGACCGTCTGCAGCAGCGGGAAGAACGTGAAGATCAGGTACGCAGCCAGGCCCGGCAGGATGTACAGGTACGCGACGTTGCGCGGCTCGCCCGGCGCCCGCCCCGTCTTGCGGCGCGCAACCGCAGCGCGCCCGGGGATGTCCCGGGCGCGCTCGGCGGTCACTGTGGCCTCTCTCTCGGGAGAGGCCCGACTCACTTGAGCGTCTTGTCGAACGTCGCCCACTCGTTCTGGATCGTCTTTGCGGTCTGCTCCGGCGTCTGGCGCTGGGCAATCATCTTCTGGAACTCCGTGCCCATGACAGTCAGCATGTTGGTCGACGCCCAGTCAGGGAAGAGCGTCAGGCCGTTGCTCTTGACGAGCTGCTGCCAGCCCGTCGCCACCGAGGTCAGATAGGCATTGCCCTTGGCGGCGGGCGCGCTCGTGACCGCCGGGATCTGGTTCTGCGCGTACATCATCTGCGCGGAACCCGGTGCTGCGATCAGCCAGTTGATGAAGGCCGCGCCGACATCCGCATACTTCGTCTTCGACGAGATATGCCACGGGAGGCTGGTGGCGCCGATCGCAACGTACTTCCCGCTCGGGCCGGGAGGCATGTTCATGAACCCGGCGTTGCTCTTCAGGCCGCTCTGGATGACCGCGGCCTGCCAGTTGCCGCCGAGGTAGAAGACGCCCGTGCCCTTGGCGAACGCGGCCGAGGCGGTATTCTCGTCGAGCGCGTTGTAGTTGCTGCCGAAGTAGCCGTCCTTGAACCACTTCTGGAACGTTGTCAGCGCCTTGACGTTGGCAGCCGCCGTGAAGTCGCTGTTGGGGGCGTGGAAGATCCAGTTGCGCATGAACTGGCCGCTGACGTACGCGCCCTGCACCATGCCGAAGGCGTGGAGCGCCTCGTAGCCATCCTTGTTGCCGATGTTGATGATCGGCACGCTCGACGGCGCGTTCGAGTGCAGCTTCGCAAGCAGCGTCTCGAAATCGGCGAACGTCTTCGGGAGGTTGTTGGGGTCGCCGCCGTACTTCTTGAGCAGCGCCTTGTTGTAGAAGACGCCGGTCGACTGCCCGAACTGCGCGACACCCCAGAGGTTGCCCTTCCCGAAGGTATTCCCATCGGGCGTCCAGCGGAACTGCTGCGCCGTGCCGGCCGAGAACTGCTTGTCCCAGCCGTACTTCTTGGCGTAGCTGTCGAGCGGCTTGATCAGCTTCGCCTTGACCAGCGCGGAGTCGATCTGGAAGCCCTGATTGCCCTCTGCCACATCGGGGGCGTTACTGCTGTTGAGCGAGAGCTTGATGATCTTGATGTAGCTCGTGAAGCTGTAGAACTTCAGCTTGATCGTGACGTTCGGGTACTTCTTCGAGAACGAGGCTGCGAGCGCCTTGATGACTGGCTCGGGCCCGGGGTCCTGGTTGTCGGCCGACCAGACGTTGAGCGTGATGTTCCCGTAGTGCGCGAACGGGTTGCCATCAGCCTTCGAGCTGGCCGCCGAGCTGCCCGTCCACACGGCTGCGGTCACGGCGACGGCCGCGAACGCCGCAAGGACGGCGACGCCGCGCAGGCGCCCTCTTCCACGGTTCTCCATGCTGCTCCCTGTTCTTTGGGGCCAGAGGCTAAGGCGGCGAGTATACGCCGAATGCCCGGGCTGGCCTGCCCGGCCAGGATTTAGGACGAAGGAGACCCGCAGCCGGTTAGAGACGACGCCCCCAGCGGGCGGGATTCGTGTGCTGTGCTAGCGTCGCGGCCGTGAGCGACGGCGCCATCCGGATCGGCGTGCTGGGCCTGGGGAGCGTGTTCTATGGCCCGTACATGGGGATGATCGAGCGGCTCGCGGCTGCCGGCCGTGCCCGCGTCACGGCCGTCTACGACATCGACGAGGGCAAGCGCCGGGCGGCCGGCCTGCGCGTGGGCGTGGACCCCGGGCTGACCGCTCCCGAGGCCGTGATCGAGAGCGACGACGTCGATCTCGTGCTCGTGCTGACAAGCATGAACGAGCACGGACGGCTCGCCCATGCGGCGCTGGCCGCGGGCAAGCACGTGCTCGTGGAGAAGCCGATGGCAACCTCTCTGAAGGAGGCCGCCGCGCTCATGGAGCTCGCGGCCGGATCGCCCGGGCACCTCGTGTGTGCGCCCCACATCCTGCTCTCTCCGACGTATCGCGCGGTGCTCGCCCACGTCCGGAACGGCGACATCGGCCCGTTGCTGCTGGCACGGGCCCGCTACGGCTGGTCGGGCCCGGACTGGGGGCGCTGGTTCTACGAGCGCGGCGGAGGTGCGCTGTTCGACCTCGGCGTCTACAACGTCACGGCGCTGTGCGGCTTCTTCGGCCCGGCGCAGCGCGTCACCGCGATGGCCGGCGTCGCGATCCGAGAGCGCGTCGTCGAGGGCGAGGTCATCCATGTCGAGGCCGAGGACAACGCTCAGGTGGTGATCGACTTCGGCGACGCCCGCTTCGCCTCGGTCACGACCGGATTCACGATGCAGCGCTACCGCTCGCCGGCGATCGAGCTGTATGGCGCCGACGGCGTGCTGCAGTTGCTCGGCGACGACTGGGCACCGGAGGGCTACGAGCTCTGGCGCAATGCGAAGGGCGCGTGGGAGCTGTTCCCCGAGAGCGAACCGGGCTGGCAGTGGACCGAGGGCCTGCGGCACCTCGTCGGGTGCATCGAAGGAGACCGCGAGCCCGTGACGCGACCCGAGCATGCCTATCACGCGCTCGAGATCATGCTGGCGGCGCAGGCGGCGGCCGCCGACGGTCGAACGAGGGAGATCGCAAGCGACTTCCCGCGTCCCCAGCTCGCGGAACTCGAGGGCCAGGCGGACGGTCGCCGCGTCCACGACCCGCGCTCGGCGCTGATCCAGGGAGAGTGAGATGGCACGCATCAAGATGGCGTATATCGGCGGCGGCTCCACCCGCGGCGCGGGCACGATGGCGAGCTTCATCCACCAGGGCGAGAACTTCGAAGGCTCGGAAGTCGTGCTCATCGACCTCGATCCGGAGCGGCTCGACCTGATCCGCCGGCTCTCGGAGCGCATGGCGAAGGCGCGCGGCCTCGATCTCACGATCACGGCGACGACCGATAGACGTTCAGGCCTCAGCGACTGCGATGCGATTCTTTCGAGCTATCGGCCAGGCGGCTTTGCGGCGCGCGTGCTGGACGAGCGGATCCCGCTCGAGCACGGCATCATCGGCCAGGAGACGCAGGGGCCCGGCGGCTTCTTCATGGCACTGCGGGCCATCTATGCCATGCAGGGCATCCTCTCGGACGTGGAGGACGTCTGCCCGAAGGCGCGGATCTTCAACTACACCAATCCGGTCAACGTCCTGGCGCAGGCCGTCACGTCGAACTCCCACGTGCCGTTCGTCTCGCTCTGCGAGGGCCCGATCTACTTCGCCGACCAGATCGCCCGGGCGTGCGGGCTCGACCGCGACTATCTCGACACGGTCATGGTGGGACTCAATCACGCCTGCTGGAGCGTCGTGCACGAGTACAAGGGCATGGATGCGATGCCGTTGGTGTCCGAAGCCTGGGAGCGGCGGAAGGACGACCCCGAGCTCACGGGCGCGCTCCGCCGACAGCTGCGCATTGCGGCCGAGATGGACGCGATCCCCGCCGACTACTTCCAGTACTACTACTGCCAGGACGAGGTCCTCGCCGAGCTGCAGGCCAAGCCCACCACGCGCGCCGAGGACATCCTCGGCTGGTCGGGCGGATACTGGGAGCACTATGCCGAGCAGGCCGAGAGCGACGATCCGAAGCTCGATCCCAAGTTCTCGCGCGGCGGTATCCACGAGCTCGAGCTCGCGATCGACGCCATGGACGCCGTCTTCAACGCCAAGGACGAGGTGCTGACCGTCAACGTCCCGAACACCGGCGGGGCGCTCCCCGGCTTCGACGAGACGCTCGTGGTCGAGCTGCTCGGCCGTTGCGGCGGCCCCGGGGGCTGGATCGAGCCGCTGCCCGCGCCGGCGCCCTTGCCCGCGCACGTGCGGGGGCTCGTGCACGAGCTGGGCGAGTACCAGGCGCTCGCGGCGGACGCCGCGTGGTCGGGGACGCGTCTCGACGCCATCCGCGCCCTGGCCGCGCACCCGCTGATGCTCGACCTCGATCGCACGGAGCGCGTGTACGACGAGCTCGCGATGGCGCACCGCGAACACCTCCCCGCGCGTCTGCTGCCGGTGTAGCGTGCTCTACGTCGGAGTCGACGGAGGCATGACGAAGACGATCGCTCTCGCGTGCGGGCGTGACGGGCGCATCACGGGCTATGCGCGCGCGGGCTGCAGCGACGTCTACTCGATGATGCCGAATCCCGAGCTTGCGGTCGAGGAGGTCGCGCGGGCGGCGTCGGGCGCGATCGCCGCGGCGGGCGGCGGAGAGCCGGCCTGCGTCTACTACTCCCTGTCGGGCGCCGACTGGGCCGTCGACATCGCGTACTACGTGAGCGAGCTGGCGCGCCGCGTGCCGGCCGCGCGCACGCTGGTCGTGAACGACGCGATCGGCGCGATCCGCTGCGGGCCTGAAGACGGCGTCGGCTGCTCGCTCGTGTGCGGCACGGGCACTGCCCTGGGCGCACGCGCTCCGGACGGCCGTATCTGGCACATGAGCTTCCAGGCCGCGCCGACCTTCACGACCGATCTCACACGCGCGACGCTCGACGCGGCCGTGCGCAGCGAGCTCGGCCTGCTGCCGCCGAGCGCCCTCTCGGCGCGCGTGGCGGCGGAGTTCGGCGCGGCAGACGCGATCGGTGCGATCGAGCGGGTCACCGGTCGCGGACTGCGTCCGCCACGCGTCTCGCTCGGCGGTCTCCTGCTCGACTGCGCCGCCGAGGGCGACGCGCTTGCGCTGGATCGCCTGTCCTGGGTGGCGGGCGAGGCCGCCGCCTACCTGCGCGTGGCGGCGCGCGAGACTGGACTGGGTGAGCCGACGCCGATCGCATTGGCCGGCGGCGTCATGCGCCACCCGTCGTCGCTGCTGGTCGACGCGCTGGCCGCGGCGCTTCCGGGCAGCGAGCTCGTGCGCGCCCGTCGCGAGCCCGCGCACGCTGCGCTCCTGGCCGCGCTCGAGGAGGGCGGAGCGAGCCAGGTCGCCCTCGACGACTCGCTGCTTCCGGCCGATCTCTTCGCCACGGCAGCCGTCGTGTAGGCCTCTGGCGGTAAGGATTATCGGCATTCGTGTGCCCGCGCTCTGGCACCACGAGCTCAGGCTGCTCAGGAAGCTCCTCGGCCGGGTACGAGCCTGACGCTCCACCGGGCCTGATCGGGCCCGGGCGAAAATCACCCTCGCTGCGCGAGCCTTCCGGCCGATATGCAATAGGTGATGTTCACATTCGCGCGAACAAGACGAGCACTTGCCGCGGCGGCGGTCGCCGTGTGCGCCGCGACCGCGACCGCGGACGCCGGCGTCGATCAGTACACGATTCAGCGCACGGCGACGGGAGACGCAGCGGCGCTCGCGGCCACGCTGAAGCGAGCCGACGTCGGCTCCGCAACGGGCTGGACAGGCGGCCCGGAGAAGCCGGACCTCTCGGCCGATCCCGGCTGTCCGAACTTCCACCCCAAGCAGTCCGACCTCGTGGTCACCGGCGCGGCTGCGGCGACCTACAAGAACGTCGGGCTCCAGTTGCACAGTGAGACGCAAGTGATGCGGACGCCCAAGATGGTGCAGCTCGACTGGCAGCGCTCGGCCCAGTCGCCGAACTTCCTCTCCTGCGCGCGCAGCCTGCTCGCCAAGACCAGCACCAAGACGGCGCGCTTCGTGTCGATCACGAAGCTGAAGGCCCCGAGGGTGGCGTCGTACACCGCCGCCTACCGTGCGCTGGTCGACGTCACGACCGCGAAGGGCAAGACGCGCGTCGCCTACGACGTCGTGCTCGTCGGCCGTGGGAGGACCGAGATCACCCTGACGACGGCGATGCCACTGTCGGCCGCCGCGACGGTCTGGGCCATGGAGCTCGCCATCGCGGGCAAGCTCGCTGGGCGCGCGCCCGCCTGACGCTTCGGCCGCCGTTGTCGATTCCGGTTCGCTCCATTCGTCCTCGCTACTGTCACCACTCCGCGAGCAAGGAGCACAGCCGTGCAGTACATGCTTCTGATCCACGATGATCCGAGCGCCTGGGCAGGGATGAGCGAGGAGCAGGTCAACGCCGTCATGGGCGAGTACTTCGCCTACTCGGCCGCGATCCGGGACGAGGGGATTTTCGTCGACGGCCAGCCCTTGCAGGGCGCCGACGCCGCGCGCACCGTGCGCGTGCGCAACGGCGAGCGCATCGTCGCCGACGGCCCGTTCGCCGAGACCAAGGAGATCGTCGCCGGCTACTACGTGGTCGACTGCTCCTCGCTCGATCAGGCGCTGGACGCGGCCGCACGCATTCCCAGCGCGCGCTTCGGCACCGTCGAGGTGCGTCCCATCGCGCAGATGTGAGCACGCCGCCGCCGCTGCAGCGTGAGGCCATCGGCTGGCTCTACCGGGAGTGGTTCGGCCGGGCCGTCGGTGTCCTCGCGCGCAGCGTCGGCGATCTCGACCTCGCCGAGGAGGTCGTCCAGGACGCCTTCGCAACGGCGGTGGAGCGCTGGCCGCGTGACGGCCTGCCGGATGACCCGGGAGCCTGGATCATCCGCACGGCGCGCAACCGCGCCATCGACCGGCTGCGCAGGCGGCGAATGGCAACCGAGCGCGAGCGCCAGGCCGTGGAGCTCGAGGCACTGCGGCGAGCGATCGAGCCGGAGCGCGACTCCTCGATCCGGGACGAGCGCCTGGGCCTGATGTTCGCCTGCTGCCACCCGTCGCTCGCGCCCGAGGCGAGCGTCGCGCTCACCCTACGGCTCGTCGCGGGCCTGACCGTCGAAGAGATCGCTCGCGCGCTGCTGTCGACGCCACCGGCGATCTCACAGCGCCTCGTGCGGGCCAAGCGCACCCTGCGCGAGGGGCGGGTGAGCGTGGACGTCCCTCCCGACTACGAACTGCCCGAGCGTCTCGGCGCCGTGCTCGCGGTCGTCTACCTCGTCTTCAACGAGGGCTACTCGGCCACGGCGGGCGAGCAGCCGGTGCGCGGCGAGCTGTGCGCCGAGGCGATCCGCCTCGCGCGCGTGCTGGCCAGGTTGATGCCCGACGAGACCGAGGCGCGGGCGCTGCTGGCGCTCTGCCTTGCGACCGACGCACGCCGCGCCGCGCGCTACGACGGCGCCGGGCGCTACGTGACGCTGGAGGAACAGGATCGCTCGCTGTACGACGCCGCCTCGATCGCGGAGGCCGACTCCCTCGTGCGCAGCGCCCTGGCAGAAGGCCCCGGCCCCTACGCACTCCAGGCGGCCGTGGCGTCGCTGCATTCGCTGGCGCCGACGTATGCCGACACCGACTGGGAGCAGATCGCCGCCGTCTATGCGCTGCTGGCGCGCTCGGACCCTTCGCCCGTGATCGCGCTCAATCGCGCGATGGCGATCTCGTTCGCAGAAGATCCCGAGCGTGCGCTTTCGCTGCTCGAGGCGCTCGCCGGGCAACTCGACGGATACGCGCCCTTCCACGCCGCCCTGGCCGACGTGCAGCGCCGGCTCGGCGACATGCCCGCCGCTCGCTCCGCCTACGAGCGGGCGCTCGAGCTCACGGACAATCCTGGCGAGAGTGCCTTTCTCCGGAGACGTCTCGGTGAGGTCGGCTAGCGCCTGTCAGTCATTCGAGAGAACAAACGAAAGCGGGCGGCGCTTGGTGGCGCCGCCCGCTCGGGTCTCCGGTGGGGACGGAGGACTCAGGCAGCGGTCGAGTGGCGCGCAACCTCATGGGCGCGACGGACCGTCTCGTCCGCGGGCAGCAGGCTGCGCAGTGCGTCGGCGCCGCGGCGGGCCGCCAGCGGATCGCGGCCGTAGAGCGGGGAGTCGATGCCGTCGGTGATGAACTTGCGGACGGCGTCGAGCGCCTCGCGCGAGACTGCGACCTTGTCGTCGCGCAGCACGGCGGCGACAGCCGAGAGCGCGGGCGCCGCGGCGAACACGACGGCGGGGCGGGTCAGGCGGCTGCGCACCATGGTCGACGGGTTGGCGGCATCCTTGAGAGCTCCGTCGACGGAGCGGGCCCACACCTCGCGCTCGTCCATCGTGACGTCGCTCGTGACCTTCTTGAGCAGCTTGTGAAGCAGCCCCCGGTCGGTGATCTCGTTGTTGACGAACATTGCTTCCTCACCTCGAAGAAACCGTTGATTGTCGTTCTCTGTGCGTCAACGTACCCACGCGTGTCAAACAGCGCGATCCTGCCGGAGCGACACTCCTTGACGAGGCTGAATTCGGCTCTCCATGGAGTGCTACTCCATGCTGGAAGCCGCTTCAAGCCGCAAGGAAGCGGTATCCCAGGCCCGGCTCCGTCACGATCAGGGCGGGGTGCCGGGGATCCTCCTCGATGCGGCGGCGTAGCTGCGAGATCTGCACCCGGAGGTTGTCCGCGGCCGCAGCGTCCGGGTCGCCCCAGACCTCCGTCACGATCGCGCGGTGCGTCAGCAGGCGCCCGGGATGGCGCAGGAAGCACGCGAGCAGCGCGAACTGCGTGCGCGTCAGCGACACGACCTCACCGCGCACGGTCGCCGAGTGCTCGGCCAGGTCGAGGCGGATCGAGCCGCGCTCCAGCCAGTTCGACTCGGCGCGCGCGCCGGCCGACTCGCCGTGCCGCAGGGCCACGCGCACTCGCGCGAGCAGCTCGCGCACCGAGAACGGCTTGGCGACATAGTCGTCGGCGCCCAGGTCGAGGGCCTCGACCTTCGCCGCGTCTTCGCCCTGGGCGGAGAGCACGATGATCGGCAGCGTGGGAAACAGCACGCGCACGCGGCGTATGACGTCGAAGCCGTTGATGCCCGGCAGCCCGAGGTCGAGCAGGACGAGGTCGAATGCGCCGTTCGTCAGGCGTGCCAGTGCGTCCTCGCCGCTGAGCACGGCCGAGACGGCGTAGTCCTGGGCTTCGAGCGCGACGCGGAGGGCGCGCAGCACCGTGGGCTCGTCGTCGACGACGAGGATCAGCGGTCGCTTCACGGCGCGACCGGCAGTTCGACCGTGAACGTCGCGCCGCCGCCGGGCGTCGGATCGACGCGGATGTGACCGCCGTGGGCCTCGACGAAGCCGCGGCTGATGGCAAGCCCGAGGCCGGTGCCCGCACGACGGTCGTGGCCCGGCCGCAGCCGGTAATAGGGCTCGAAGATGCGCCGGCGCTCTGCCTCCGGCACGCCGTGGCCGTGATCGACGACCGCGATCCGCAGCGTCGAGCCGTCGCTCGATGCATACAGCCCGAGGGCGTCGTCGGGATCGGCGCGGCTGGCATTCTCGAGGAGGTTGACGAGCACCTGGCGGATCATCGTCTCGTCGACGCTCACGGGCGGCAGCTCGGCGGCGCCGTCGATGTCGACGACATGCCCGTTGAGCGCTGCGGCGGCATCGTCGACGGCCGCATAGAGCAGCTCGTCGACAGGCATCAGCGTGCGCCGGGGAGCGAGCACGCCCGCCTCGATGCGCGACAGGTCGAGCATGTTGGCGACCAGGCGGACGAGGCGCTCGGCTTCGTGCTCGATCCCGCTCAGCAGCGCTTCGCGCTCGTGCTCGGGCACGTCCTCGCGCAGGGCGGAGGCCGCCGCCGTGATCGCGGTCAGCGGCGTGCGCAGGTCGTGCGACACGGACTGCAGAAGTGCGGTCCGTAGCCGGTCGGTCTCCTGCAGCGCGTGCAGGAGCATGCCCTCGTGCTCCAGCCGGGCGCGCCCCAGCGCAAGGCCGAGGATGCCGCAGAACGACTCCAATACGCCGACTGTCTCCTGCTCGACGCGGCGACGGCCCGTGTCGACGGCCAGGAATCCGAACGTAATGCCGCTGTCGCTGATCGGCAGGGTGAGCGTGCCGTCCTCGCCCCGAAGTGTGCGTACTTCCGGCTGCGTCTGCGGCGAGAGCGCCTGCTCGAGATGCGCCGACACCTCGCGGTCCGCTCCGACCCGCTCGTCGAGCTCTTCGTCCCGCACGGTCACACGCAGCGCGGCAGCCCGCAGGCCGAGTCCCTCGCGCAGGTCGACGAGGGTGCGGCGGAGCGCGGGTCGCAGGTCGTCGCTGCGAATCAGATCGACCGCGAGCGTCTGCAGCAGCTCCATGCTCTTCGCGCGCTGGCGTGCCGCTTCGCTCGCCGTGCGGAAGCCGCCCACGAAGTTGGCGAGCACCAGCGCGATCAGCACGTAGATGACGAACGCGGCGACACTCGCGGACGACTCGATGCGGAACGAGTTGTACGGATGCGTGAAGAGGAAGTTGAACGTCAGTGCGCTGATCAGGGCGAGCGCGATCGACAGTGTGCGGCCGCCGTTCGAGGCCACCAGCGGTGGCAGCAGCAGTACGAGCGCGATGGAGCCGGTGTCGAGGTGCTCGCGCAGCGGCACGAGGACCGCGATGGTGACCAGCAGCAGGAAGAGCGAGGCTGCGCCCGCCAGCGCGCCGCGCCAGGCCGCCTCCTCGTCGAGCTCGGGCAGGCGGCGGCGGATCACGGCGACGAGGCGGGCGCGCGTGCTCACGGCGATCGCAGCCCCGCGAGTGCGATGTTCAGACGCAGGACGTTCACGCGGCGAGTGCCGAGGAACCCCAGCGTACGCTCCTGGACGCGGCTGCGAACGAGTCGCTCGACGCTCGCGGGCGCGAGCCCTCGCGCCCGCGCGACGCGCGGCACCTGGATCAACGCCCCGGCCACGGAGATGTCGGGATCCAGGCCCGAGGCCGAGGTCGTGACAAGGTCGACCGGGACCTGCGCGGCGGACACGCCGTCCTCTTTCGCGGCGGCGCCGAGGCGCTCCTTCACCTGGGTCGCCAGCGTGCGGCTGTTCGGCCCGAGATTGGAGCCGCCGGATCCGCTCGCGTCGTAACCGACGGCGGACGCGCGGCCGTGGAACCACCGGTCGCCCTTCCAGTCCTGGCCGAGCAGCGAGGAGCCGACGACACGTCCGCCGGCCTCGATCAGCGAGCCGTTCGCGCGGTCCGAGAAGCCGGCCTGCCCGATGGCCCACACGGAGACCGGATAGGCGATGCCGCAGATCAGCGTCAGCGCTGCGAGTGCAATCAGCGAGCGGGTGATGTCGCGGAAGGCGGTTGGCATGGCGTTCAGGCTCCCAAGGCGGTGATGAGGAGGTCGATGAGCTTGATGCCGACGAACGGTGCGATCACGCCACCGACCCCGTAGAGCAAGACATTCCGACGCAGCAGGCTCACGGCCGAGGCGGGCCGGTAGGCCACGCCGCGCAGGGCGAGCGGCACGAGGGCGACGATGATCAGGGCGTTGAAGATGATCGCCGAGAGGATCGCCGAATGCGGCGAGTGCAGCCCGAGGATATTGAGCGAGTCGAGCTGCGGGTAGGCCGCGACGAAGATCGCCGGGATGATCGCGAAGTACTTGGCCAGGTCGTTGGCGATCGAGAACGTGGTCAGCGCGCCGCGCGTGATCAGCATCTGCTTGCCGATCTCGACGACCTCGATGAGCTTGGTCGGATTCGAGTCGAGGTCGACCATGTTGCCGGCCTCTTTCGCGGCCTGCGTGCCGCTGTTCATCGCGACGGCGACGTCGGCCTGCGCGAGCGCGGGTGCGTCGTTGGTGCCGTCGCCGCACATCGCGACGAGCCGGCCTTCGGCCTGGATGTCGCGGATGAGCTTGAGCTTCGCTTCGGGCGTCGCTTCGGCGAGAAAATCGTCGACGCCGGCTTCGGCCGCGATCGATGCCGCGGTCAGCGGGTTGTCGCCCGTGATCATGATCGTGCGGATGCCCATCTCGCGAAGCTCGGCGAAGCGTTCGCGGATGCCGCCCTTGACGATGTCCTTGAGCTCGATGACGCCGAGCGCGCGTGCACCTTCGGAAACGACGAGCGGCGTGCCGCCCTTGCGCGCGATGTCGTCGGCGATGCGTGCGACATCGGCGGGCATCTCGCCGCCGAGCTCGGCGAGATACTTGCGCACCGCGTCGGCCGCGCCCTTGCGGATGTGACGGCCGTGCAGCTCGACGCCGCTCATGCGCGTCTGCGCGGTGAACGGCACGAATACGATGTCGTCGCCCGAGACGTCGCGTTCGCGAAGCCCGAACTTCTCTTTCGCGAGCACGACGATGCTGCGGCCTTCGGGTGTTTCGTCGGCTAGCGATGCGAGCTGCGCCGCGTCGGCGAGCATGCCGCCGGAT
>Ga0207683_10003147_pt1 | contig 14421 bp, 12 predicted proteins | sample KBSM73metaG_FD_184333 | JGI IMG/M metagenome (GOLD analysis project Ga0207683, IMG submission 184333) | Miscanthus rhizosphere microbial communities from Kellogg Biological Station, Michigan, USA - KBS M7-3 metaG (SPAdes) (version 2) | ecosystem: Host-associated > Plants > Roots > Rhizosphere >...
GGATGTGCGGGGCTTTCCGCAGCATTTTCGCGCGCGCGGAAGCGGGCGTGTCTCCGGTTCGAACGCCGACTCGAATCTCCGGAAACTCTTTGCCCTCGGCGCTGAAACGCTCGCGCAGCTCCCGCAGCGGACGATCCAGATTGCGCTGGATGTCGTTGTTCAGCGCCTTGAGCGGCGAGATGTAAAGCAGATGCACCGCGTTGGGGAGCGCTTCCTTTGCCCCGCGCGTGATCAGCTCATTGAGCTCCCACAGAAAAGCCGCAAGAGTCTTTCCCGTTCCGGTCGGCGCCAGGATGAGTGTGTGCTCGCCGCTGGCAATGGCCGGCCATCCTTTCTGCTGTGGATCGCTCGGGTTACCGAATGTCTCCTTGAACCACTTGCGTACGAGCGGATGGAATCGCGTGAGAGGTGAAGGACTTCGCGTCACGACACAGGTCGGCAGACGCCTGGCGACCGGGTGCTAGAGCACACGGCGGAGCTTCTGCGCCCCCCACTCGAGGATTCTTCCCGAAAGCGGACGCTTCCTGAACTCGTCCAGTTTTATCTCCTTCGACCACTTCAGGTCGTCCATGAATATTGAATCCATTTTCGCTCCGACGTTTCTGTCGAGCGCTACCAGTATCGATTCGTTGTTGAACGACATTGATCTGTTGTCGAAGTTCATCGATCCAATGTCCGACCACATTCCATCCACAACTAACGTCTTGGCGTGCATCATGGTCGGCTCGTATTCATAAACCTTTACTCCGCCCTCCAGCAGTTTTTCATAGTAGGTGCGGCCGGCGTACCAGGTTGTCTTCACGTCAGTCTTGCTGCTCACCGTCAGAACCCTCACATCCACGCCGCGCTTCGCGGCTGCCAGCAGCAGCTGCAGGAAGTTCTCACCGGGGACGAAATAGGAATTGGTGATGTAGAGCGTCCGGCGAGCTCCGGCAATCGACAGCGCCAGAAATCTTTCGGCTGGTGTGCTGCCAGTGCTCGGGATGCTGTGCATCAGCCCCGCCTGGACATCTCCAACATCGGCGAAGGAGATCTTCGGGAAGAACATATCGCCGGTGAGAAGCTCACCCGTCGATTCCGCCCAGGCCGATGCGAACGCCGCCTGAAGAGCGGCGACCGTGGGTCCCTCGAAACGAACGTTGGTTTCGCGCCACTGGTCCTCGTGATGACCATCCCCGAGCCAATAGTCGGCGAGTCCGAAGCCCCCCGTGTACCCGACTTTCCCGTCGACCACCACCACCCTGACGTGAGATCGCTGGGCTGCCTTCTGAAGCGTGTACCATCGCAGCGGCCTCAGCCACACCACCTCGACGCCCGCGTTCTTGAGGCTTCGGATCCAGTCCTTTTTGAGCGGCTGGGACCCGAAAGCATCGAGCAGCAGCAACACACGCACTTTGTGCTGGGCCCGATCGATCAGGTATTTCGCCAGCGTGTCCGCCACCGCGCCCGGCTGGGAGTAGTACATCTGCACGGTGATTGTCCGCTGCGCCGAGGCCAGGTCCCTCCATAACTGCGGGTAGGTGCCGATCCCGTTCAGCAGGATTTGAACGTTGTTTCCCGGATCGATGTGCGTCCCGGTGAATAGCTCGATGCTCCGGGTGAAAAGCGGGTCCTCGATGCTGGGCGGTCCGTCCTTGTCCCCCTCCGCGATTACGCTCTTTACCGGCGTGTCGTGGGTTATCGAAAGTATGCCGATCAGGGCCAGAATCAGCCCGAAGAGCACCAGTGCGGCGATTGCGATGTACTTGATCAGTGACATATTCTCTCTGCATGACCTTCGTGGCCCGTCGGCGAATCCCGACGCGTGCTATCGTCCTCGACCGGTCTCTTGAGTCGCTTCCGATATTCCGCTTGAGCGATTCCGCCGAGGACACGGCGATTTCCTTCTCTCCCGAGAGCGGTGGGAGATGGCGCGTATTGCCCAGCCCCGGCGATCGGCTGCCGGGTACATTCGACCAGGACGTCTACATCGAGTTGCTCCACCGCTACCACGAGGCGGGCTCCCCCGAGGATGGGGTCGTCAGCTTCACGCTACACGCATTCCTCAGGTCGATCGGCCGACGCGTTGACGGCAGAACGTACGAACAACTGCGCTCGGCGCTGACGAGACTCGAGCGAACGACACTCGAATCGAGTGGGGTGTACGTTGCAGCCGGGGAAGCACAGCCGCTAGAAGGCCGCTTCACCATACTCTCTTCGGTGTCCATCGCGCGCAGGCGCATGGCCGAGAGGGAGCAATTCACCCTGTTCCCGGTGCTCGCTGCTTCGGAACCGGGTGATGCCCGGGTCACCATCGGACCCGTTATCCGCGCAAACATTGCCGCCGGGCACACCGTCACGCTGTCCGCCGCAAACTATCTCTCACTGACTAATCCTGTCGCTAGAAGACTGTACCGTCTGCTTGAAGTGGCGAGAGAAGAAGGCATGGTGACCTGGAGGGTCCCCCTGTCATCACTCGCCGAACAACTGCCGCTGACCCAGCGGTATCCATCCCATTTGCAACGAGTGCTCCAACCCGCTCACGAGATGCTGCTGGCAGCCGGACTTTTGCGGGATGCAGCCTTCAGACAGTTGAATCGCGACTGGCTCGTGGATTACGTACTTGCCTCCCGGGTCGCCTGAGGTGTTCCGCCCGGCAGCGCTTGGGCGTCTTTGGGGAACACTCTTCGCGTCAGGACCGTATTAATTACCTTAAGTCAGGTCCCAGGCACTAAAGGGGCCGACCGCGGTCATTCCGGTGCGCCGAGGTAATGATGGCGCGCCTTCTTTTATCTCCAAGAGCGTATGTCCCGATCCAGAAAAAGCCTGCTCCTCGGCCTCGCGCTGATTCCGCTGATGGCCGGAGGCTTCGTGTTTCAGCAGCGCGAGAGCCAGCAAGGCGCTCGTCTTCTCGACCAGGTGCTGAACATCGTCTCCACGCGCTTCGTCGACACCGTCGATGCAGCCACTCTTTACGAGAAGGCAGCCCGCGGTCTGGTCCACGAGCTCAATGATCCCTACAGCGTTTTGCTGTCGCCGAAGGAGCTCTCGACTTTCAACGCGCAGACGAACGGTCGGTATGCTGGAATCGGAATGGAGATCGCGGAAACCCAGGGCTTCATCACCGTCCAGCGGGTATTCCCCCACACTCCGGCCGAACAGGCGGGCGTACAGGAAGGTGACCGCATCAACTTCATCGATACCACCAACATTCGCGGCTGGACCGTCTCCCAGACGTCAGACGCGCTGAAAGGAAATCCCGGCAGCAAGGTCAAGGTCAAGTTCTCCCGACCCGGCGTGCCCGAGCTGATTCCGATCACATTCACTCGCGCCGTCGTCAACATCCCGGCGGTTCCCTACGCGATCATGCTCGATGGCAAGATCGGGTACGTCCCGCTGCTTCAGTTCAACGAGAGCGCCCGCGACGAGCTCGAAAATTCCGTTACGCGTCTCTCACGTGAAGGCGCCAAGGGAGTTGTCATCGATTTGCGCGGAAACCCCGGCGGCATTCTCGATCAGTCGCTGAGTGTCAGCAATCTCTTTTTGAGAAAGGGTCAGCAGATCTCCAGCATCCGCGCCCGCAGTGGCGAGAATCAGACTTTCGTGGCGCAGGATGATCCCGTTGCTCCGACGATTCCGCTCATTCTGCTCACGGACGGTAGAAGCGCGTCAGCGTCCGAGATCGTAGCAGGCGCTCTGCAGGATCACGATCGCGCTCTGATCGTCGGTACGACTTCATTCGGCAAGGGCCTAGTTCAGTCGGTGTTCCCGCTCGATGGCGGGTATGCCCTCAAGATGACCACCGCCAAGTGGTACACGCCCAACGGCCGCTCCATCCAGAAGGAGAGGAAGCTCCTGCCCAGCGGTGATTTCGTGGAAGTGATGCCGGATTCGCTCGAGACGGACTCCGTGCGCCGCTCGCGTCCAGCTTTCAAGTCCGACGCCGGACGGGTTGTATACGGCGGCGGTGCGATCACTCCCGATATCATCGTGCGGCCGGATACCCTGACGACCGCAGAGCAGAAAGTGTTCAACGCTTTCGCCCCCAAGACAGCAGAGGTGCGGGCAACGCTGATGGACTATTCACTCGAGTTGAAGAAGACCGTGCGTCCTGATTTCACCGTACCGTCGACCTGGCGCGAAGAGTTCTATCGCCGGCTCCAGACAAAGGGCGTCACCATCGATCACGCCCAGTACGAGCAGGCCGGTTCGGAGATCGACAGGCTGCTCGGCAACACAGTTGCCCGATTGGCATTCGGAGATTCAACGGCCAAGCGCCGCAGCGTTCCCGAAGACAACCAGCTTCAGCACGCGATCGACGTTCTCAAGCAGAGTACTTCGCAGAAGGACCTGTTCGTGATCGCCCAGCGGGAGCAGTCCATGGCCCAGAATACCGCGCGGCCGTAACAGCGGCCCGGCGACACAGAGTTGAGAAAATCCGGCGGTGATTCCGCCGGATTTTTTCTTTTATGGCCATTGATGCTTGTCGGAGAATTTGTTACCGAAGACCTCTTGCAGAACTTCTTTGGGATCCGCGGTGCGAACTATCACATCGAGTTTCTCCGCCAGCAGGATCGGCTTGGTGAACTGGCGGTACCGGCCATAGCCGTGACAGAAACACAGCGGGCCTTTTCGGTTGATGTCGCCCAGCAGAATGTCGGGCTCGCCGAAGATCGTCAGGGCGTAAAAGAAGTTCAGGCTCTTGGGTCTGGGCAGGTCGCTTTGCCGGACGTTCCGCGGCATGCTGCCGTGCTTACCCCACTGTACGTCGACCGCAACCTGCGACCGCGGCCAGCTGGTATGCAGTATCGAGCCATGCCAGTAAGTCCAGAGATCTGTGGGGGCGTAAGTCGTGTCGTAGCCTACCCATAGGACCTCTTCATCGGTCGGGACCGTGAAGGGGATCCAGGCTCCGTGGACGTCGTCCCGCCAGAGGAGATGATAGGCAATGATCCGCAGGGCCGGGTGGAGAACCGCGACGGCCCGGGACAGCGGGAACGTTTCATCTCTTTGGAGGTATAAGACCGGTGCCAGGCGCCGTGCCAGGAGCGCCCCTTCATCTGAAGGAGCAAGTGCGCCAGGCAGATTGGTCGGTCGGAGCGGGATGTGGGCATGAGGACCGCAGGCTGTGACAAGCATAAGCGTCAGGCCCACGAAAGTCCGCTCACGAATCTGGATGGCGATTCTCCTCTAAGGGATGGCCGTCAACAAGTCACCTTACGCGACGCGAACCGCGCAGCGCCGTGTTCGTTGCAACTGGAGAGCTCATGCGCAAGCCACGTCCGAACGCGTACAATCCCGCTCAGGCCCTTTTCCTCATCAGCAACGACCGCAGTGGATCCCCGCTCAGTTGCCCTTCCTGCTCGGGATCCATAGAGCGCGACCCGCGGGAGGTGCCTCCCCCGCAGTTCGCTCACGTTACCCTGAGGTGCCAAAGCTGCGGCAGAACAGCGCATTACGTCGCCGGCGCGGCGTAATCTGACTGCCTGTTGCACAAAACTTGCCCTCCTGCTCGCTTGCCGGAGGGATAGTGCGTCACGCGGACGCGCATCCGGCGAAGCGGCAGCCGCAGCTCGATGTCGCTAGCTATGGTAGACGCTTTACAGATTGCCCTGCGGGGGAAGAGGATTAGTTCAATGGCACGCATCACGGGTACGGTCAAATGGTTCAACGACGCCAAAGGATTCGGCTTCATCTCGCGGGAGGGCGGACCTGACGTCTTCGTTCACTTCAGCGCGATCGGCGGCAGTGGTTTCAAGTCTCTCGCCGAAGGCGACAAAGTAGAGTTCGAAGTCGTGCAAGGTCAGAAAGGACCCCAGGCGGCAGACGTAACAAAAGTCAGCTGACTTCGAGCTTTCGCGGAAAGCCTCGCTCCGGCGAGGCTTTTTTGCATCATCCTCGTCACAAATTTGTTTTCCACAGGCGGCATTTGATTTGCCCTGATGCACACCAGTGGAATCTCAACTCGCGTCGAGAGGAGTGCGCTGATGGCCGCAATCTGGAAAGGCTCGCTGACCTTTGGCCTCGTCAACATTCCGGTGGAGTTGAAGACGGCGGTGCGCGCGGATCATATCAGTTTCCGGCTGCTGCACGAAGAAGATTTGTCGCCGGTGAAGTATGAGCGCATTTGCACCGCGGACGGTGAGCCCGTTCCATGGAACGAGATAGTTAAGGGCTACGAATACGAGAAAGGCAAGTTCGTCGTGCTCACCGACGAAGATTTCAAGACGGCTGCCCTCGAGCAATCGAAGACCATCGACATTCTCGATTTCGTGAAGCAGGACGAGATCGATCCGCGCTACTTCGAGACACCGTACTACCTGGTTCCGTCGAAGGGCGGTGAAAAGCCATACGCGTTGCTGCGCGAGGCGATTCGAAAAACCGGCTCTGTCGGAATCGGCAAAATCATCATTCGGCAGACCCAGCACCTCGCCGGAGTAAAGGTTGTCGGCGAAGCCCTCGTGCTCGAGATCATGCGCTTTGCCAACGAGCTGGTCGCGGCCGATGAATTCAATTTCCCCAGTCGCGAAGCGGTGCGACCGCAGGAACTGCAGATGGCCGAACAGCTCGTGGAAAATCTCGCCGAGCCTTTTGACCCGACGCGCTACACCGACGAGTATCGCGCCAACCTGATGCGCGTCATCAAAGCCAAGATGAAGGGCAAGAAGCCCAAGCTCGAGGAGCCGGAGGGCGAAGAGCCCGATAGTGGCGTGCTGGATCTGATGTCGCGCTTGCGGGCGAGTCTCGAGGAAGGCAGCGGGAAGAAGGGCGCCGTGCGCGCGAAACGGAAAGCAGTCGCCGCCAGTCGCAAATCTGCCAAGCCGAAGAAGACGAAGACCGCTTAGAATCGCGCATGGCTGTTAAGTCGGCTGCTAGCCCGAAATCAGGCGCTCGCGCCCAGCTCGCCGAGTATCGAAAAAAGCGGGACTTCACGCGCACGCGCGAACCATCAGGCGAAAAGAGTCCCTCACCTGCTCGCGCCGGCCGGCTGCGTTTCGTGATCCAGAAACACGCCGCCAGTCATCTCCATTTCGATTTGCGTCTCGAGCTCGATGGAGTGATGAAAAGTTGGGCCGTCCCAAAGGGTCCCAGCCTCGATCCGTCGGTCAAGCGGCTGGCGATGCAGGTCGAGGATCATCCAATCGATTACAACTCCTTCGAGGGAACGATCCCCAAAGGTGAGTACGGGGGCGGAACCGTGATGCTATGGGATCGCGGAACCTATTCGTCGGATGTCGCCGCTTCAGCGGATGAAGAGGAGGACGTCATACGCGAAGGGCTGAAACGCGGCGATCTCAAGATCAGCTTTCACGGCGAGCGGCTTCACGGCTCGTTCGCGCTCGTTCGCATGAAGTTCGCCCGCGATCGATCGAGCTCGTCGAAGCCCCAATGGCTTCTCATCAAGCACCGCGACGAATTCGCGACGGACGAAGACGTCGTCGCAGACAACATGACGTCAGTCGATACCGGCAGGACAATGGAAGAAATCGCCTCCGGTAAGAGTCGCGTCTGGAACAGCAACCGCGAGCCCAAGGTCCGTAAGACCGCGAGTCGTTTCCTCTCGGCGGTATCGGGCAAGAAAAAGACAGTTGCCGCCAAAGCACCCGAGAAACTCGCGGCGACTTCGCTCGAGCCGATGTACGCCAGCGTCGGGAGCGAGATACCGGGCGATGGGTGGACATTCGAGCCGAAGTACGACGGCATCCGCGTGGTAGCCTACGCCACAGCGGATGACGTGAAACTCGTAACCCGGAACAACAAGGACAAAGCGAAACAGTTCCCGGAGATCGTCGAGGCACTGAAAAAGCTTGCGTCCCGCGCCAAATGCTCTCTCGTTGTCGATGGAGAGATCGTCGCGCTGATCGATGGCTCGCCGGCGAGGTTTCAGGAGCTCCAGAGCCGCATGCACGTCAAGGAGGAACACGTCATCGAGCGACACTCCTCGAAGAGTCCCGGCGCGTTGATCCTGTTTGACATTCTCATGGACGGCGACGAAATCCTGATGCGCGAGCCCTGGTCCACGCGCCGCGCACGACTCGTCAAGCGCGTCGGTAAATACGTGACCGACCAGCTGCGGCTGACAGATTCGGTCGAAGGCAACGGCAAAGCGATGCTGGAGAAGGCCCGCCGCGAAGGTTGGGAAGGAGTGATCGCCAAACGCATCGACTCGAGATACGAGCCCGGCAACCGATCGCGGAACTGGCTGAAGCTCAAGATAGAGTTCCGTCAGGAGTTCGTCGTCGGTGGCTACACCGACCCCCGCAACAACCGCGAGCACATCGGTGCCATTTTACTGGGTTATTTCGACCACGACCGGTTCATTTACGTCGGCCACACCGGCGGTGGCTTCGGCCGCCAGAGCCTTCAGGACATGCATCGGCGTCTGAAGCCGCTCGAGGTCAAGACCTCACCGTTCGCCGAGACGCCGAAGACGAACGAGAAAGCGCATTGGGTAAAGCCGGAAGTCGTCGTCGAAGTGAAGTTCAACGAGTGGACCGCGGATAGAAGACTGCGGCAGCCGATCTTCCTCGGCGTTCGTGACGACAAGGACGCCAGGGAAGTTCATGTGGAGGCGGCGAGCGTGCAAAAGCAATCCGGCGGCGGCGGCAAAATTACGAGCCGGACCAAGGTATCGGCTGTTGCGTCACGTGCACGCGGCTCGGCTGCCAAATCCGCGACATCCAAAGCGACCCGTCGCTCCGCTTCCAAGGTGTCCAAAACCAGGGTCGACAAGGACAGCATCCTGGCGCAGTTGACGGAAATCGAGCAGAAAGGCGCCGGCGGAACTCTCGACCTCGGTGGCGGAAAGACGCTGAAGGTATCGAATCTGGACAAAGTGTTTTTCCCGAAGGAGAAGTACACCAAGGGCGATGTGATGCGCTTCTACGTGCGCGTTTCGGACTTGATCCTTCCGACGATGGAAGATCGGCCACTCGTCCTCAAGCGTTTTCCGAACGGAATCGACAGCGAGAGCTTCTATCAGCAGAAAGCGTCGGAGACGACACCGGCCGGAGTCCGTGTCGAGACTATTGAAACCGACGGCGGCGAAAAACAGCCGCGCTACATCGGCGGCGATCTGCTGACGTTGCTTTACACCATCCAGCTGGGTGCCATCTCGGTCGACCCGTGGCATTCACGCGTCGGCTCGCTCGAGTACGCCGACTACACCATCGTGGACCTGGATCCTGGTCCGCGCGCGAATTTCGGGCGGGTGATCCAGGTTGCCCGCTGGGCCAAAGAGGTGCTCGACGGCTTCGGCCTCAACGCGGCGATCAAGACGTCGGGATCGTCGGGATTACACATCTATCTACCGCTTCCGCCGCGAACGCCCAACGATGCAGCGACCCTCGTCGCGCAAGTGGTCGCCACCAAAGTCGCCCAGGCACACCCGAAGGAGGCGACGATCGAGCGTTTCGTTAAAGCTCGGGGCGCCGCCACGGTTTACGTCGACTATCTCCAGAACATCCAGGGAAAGACCGTTGCCGGCCCATATTGCGTGCGCGCCAAACCCGGAGCGACCGTGTCAACGCCGATCAAGTGGACCGAGCTGACGGACGACCTGGATCCACGAGACTTTCATCTCGGCAATGCGGCCGATCGATTTGAGAAGGTTGGAGATATCTGGAACGAAGCGATGAGGAAAAAGAATTCGCTTCGTGCGCTGGTCTAACGGGCCCTAGCGGCCGCCGTTTCCAACTTTGCGCAGCGGCAGCTCCATCTGTCCGCCTTGGTGCTCACCCTGCTTCGCTTCGTCGCCGAAAATTGGATCGCTCGACTCGTCAACCATGTGAGTGAGCTTGTAATAAAAATGAAGCGCGTGGATCGGTGCCATAAAGCTTCGATTGCCGGCGCGAGAGATCGCTACAGCTTCCTCACGCACTCTGCGCGGAAGATCACGCGCTGCAGGTAGTGCAAGAAGTCGCTGTATTTCCGTACTGTCTCGTGCGAGCAGGGCTGCGCACAAACTATCCAGATACGCCAGCATAGCTAACAGGCCCCCGTGTCGGGTGTTTGCCCTTAGGTACACATTGCAACTAATACACCGGACCCGCAAGAGGTTCCTTTGGGCTATACCCGCCTGGTACCCGTCTGTTACTGGTGCTACGGGTAGAGGAAATCGAACCTCACGCCACGGTGTGACCTACGCCTTTTCTTCGGTAGGTACCGGAAAAGTTGCGCGGGCCTGCCTCGGCCCTCGCTGCGCCATTCATCCGTAGGTTCGACGAGCCAGGCGGCCTGAAGGGCACGCCGGAAGCTGGCTTTATGCAAGCGTTTACCCAACAGCAGCTCGTACATCTGCTGCAGCTCGCTCAGCGTAAAGGTCGAAGGCAGAAGCCTGAACGCGATGGGCGCCTGATCGAGCCGGCTTTGGATCGTTTTGACGGCTGCGTCGACCATCGCCCGCTGACGGGGGGACAACGGCGGGAGGTCGGCTACATGGAACCAGGTGTACCCTGCCCTGGGCGAAGCCGTCTCGTGGGGAACGAGTGCCAGATAGGCGACGGAGACATCGGCATCACTCGGGTGCCGCTTCCCGTCGCCAAAGGCTCCGATCTGCTCCATCCAACCTGGCGCTTCTCCGAGCGCGTCCTGCGCGGACTTCGTCGCTGCGAGCTCGAATGTTTCGCCGGCTTGTTGCGGTCGCCACGGCAGCGACCAGCGTTCGCGCTCGTTCGAGTTTCGTGCGAGCAGAATGGCCAGCTCGTTTCCCGTTGCGGTCACCAGAACAGCGTCAACGCTGAACGAAGAAGTCCGGGAGGAGCGGTCACGCATGATGGATGCGAATTAGTCACACTCTGCGACTAAAGTCAAGACCGCTTGAAACGTTTTTCTGTGGAGTGACTATCCGCGCGCGCTGGAAAGTCTCGGGAAGGCAACTATGGATATATCCAACGACTGTTCAATCGTCAACGGCAATTATTGGAAAAGAAATTTTTGTTGGCTCGTCAACGATTGCGCGCGCGTTTCAGCGACGTTGAGCCGCTCTTTCCTCTCCGGCACCGCGATTCGCGGAGGGCGGAATCGTGATAGGGAGATGCCCTGAGATCGCGTTCGCTCCAAGAATCGCTCGCGCTGCCGCGACCTGAGACATCGGAAATCCTCCCCACGCAACGAGATAAGTCCCGATCCATGGCAGCTGTTGCAGCAGATAGGGATTGCCGAACGCCACGACGATTGGTTTTCTCCCGCGCTCCGAGAGCGTGCGCACAAAATTGGTGAACGCTTCCGGCGCGCTCGCGCTGGTCGCATCCCAGCTCTGGCCAACGTAGGAGCTGACAATCGTTACATCTGCCGAATCGGCGGCAGCGAGCAGCCTCGGATAGTTGAGTGCCGCATCCTCGGTCGAAACAAACTCACTCCGCAGTTTGGACAGCCGTTGTCTCAACTCAGAATTGAAAGCATTTCCCGCCGGCAGATCAGCGCGGCGCGCCAGGGTGATTGACAGAACTCTGGCGCTGTCCCGCAGCAGCGGAATCTGGCGCAGCGAATCCCGAACGAGTGTAATCGACTTTTCGGCGGCGATTCGGGAAATCTGTGAATTCGAGCTGTCGCCGACAACGAATCGTAAAGCATTGAGATCAACCAGCTTCGACTGGGCGAGTCCGAGGCGCCGCTTCATCTCGAGAACTCTTCTCGCCGATGAATCGACACGCGCCTGGGTGTACCGTCCCTCTGCCACGCCGGCGAGAACAGCGTCGATCGTCTTGGAAACATCGAGAGGCTGAATGAGGACATCGATTCCAGCGGCGATCGCCCGCTTTACCGCCTCATCTGCCCCGTAAGTATCCAGAACGCCGCGCATGTCCATCGCATCGGAGATGATGATTCCCTTGAAACCCATTTCTCCGCGAAGAAGTCCCGTAAGCACTTTGGACGAAAGCGTTCCGGGAACGTTCGACGAGTCGAGCGCCGGCATTGCGCCGTGGAACGACATGATAGCCCCGACTCCCGCGTTCACCGCCGCCCTGAATGGCACGAGCTCCACGGTATCGAGCCGGCTTCTGCTTACGGTTACGACGGGCAACGCCAGATGCGAGTTCGTTCCAGTATCGCCGTGTCCAGGAAAATGCTTTCCTGTCGCGATCATGCCGTGATCCTGCAGCCCATGGATGAACGCCACGCCCATCCGCGCCGCCAGCTCCGGATCTTCCCCGTACGACCGTGTGTTGATGACCGGGTTAGCGGGATTGTTGTTGACGTCCAGCACCGGCGCATAAGCGATGTGAATGCCGAGTGCCCGGCCTTCGACTGCGGTTAAGCGTCCCGCTTCGTATGCGAGTGTCGTATCATGAGTTGCGCCGATCGCCATCTCCGGAGGAAACACGCTTGCTCCGCCCAGATCGATCGCGTTCGGAACGAAGTATCCGCCGCGCGCGCGGAATCCGGCGCCCGCTTCCAGATCGGCTCCGAAGAGAAGCGGGGTCTTGCTCATCGCCTGAAGCCCATTGAGCTTGGCGGCCACCTCTGTTGGCGAGCCCACTGAAATTGTGAAACCGCCGACCTTGTCCTGCTGGATGTATTGGGTCAGCCGGCGCCACTGTGGCGAATCGCCCGATACGTAATCGCCGAAGACGCTGGGCCAGACTATCTGAGCGGCTCTTTCTCGAGCCGTCATCGACGCCATCACGGAGTCGGTCCAGCTGGCAGGCGTTGAGTTAGCCGTTGCCGAGCCCGGTGTTCCGCTGCTCAAAGTCGTACAGCTCGCGGAGACGAGCGCGGTCGCAATAATCCGGATTTTTTTCAACTTCAGCACCTCAGTGGGTGATCGTGCCTTTCTTGCTCGTGTCGATGTCAGACGATGCGCCTGTTTTGAACAGGAACGCCGTCATGTTTTTGGTAAGAAAGGACCGCGCCTGGGGATCCATCACGTTCAGGCCGTAATGGTTGATTAGCATCGTCTGCTGCTTGAGCCAGTCGGCCCAGCATTGCGTGCAGATCTCTTCCACTACACGCGCCCCGATTGGGCCTGGGAAGGGGGGTTTCACAAAGCCTGCACGCGTTTGCCCACAGCGCGCGCAGGTTACGGTCTCAGGCACGCGGCTTACCTGCGGGCGTAGGCGATTTCAGCGAGACCAAAAATGGAGAGGAGCCGCAGATACATCCATCCGATGTCGAACTCATACCACTTGGCCTTGAACTTCGCGGAGTGGGGATCGGCGTGATGATTGTTGTGCAGCTCTTCACCGCCCAGCCAGATCGCGATTGGCGAGATGTTTCTGCTCTCGTCCTTGACTTCGAAGTTGCGATACCCGACCGCGTGACCGACGCCGTTCACGATGCCGGCCGCCCAGAACGGAATCCAGATCATCTGGACGCCCCAAACCAGAGGACCGACGAAGAAGCCGAATAGATAGATATCTACCGCCAGCATGACGACGATCCCCAGCCAGTTGAGTGGGGAAAGCAGATGCCTTTCGAGCCAGTCGTTGGGAGTGCCCTTTCCGTACTTGTCGAGAACCCCGGGCTGGCGAACCGTCTTTCTATAGTAGAAGGCTCCCTTGAGAACGACGTTGCGGAGGCCCTCGAGCAGCGGACTGTGGGGATCTCCCTCGCGATCAGCGAAGGCGTGGTGTTTCCGATGGCAGGCGACCCATTCCTTGGTCACAATTGCCGTCGATAGCCACAGCCAGAGACGCATTGGAAGCGCGGCCAGGTAGTGCAGCTTCACGCCGCGGTGGGTCTGGGCGCGGTGGAGGAACAGGGTTACTGAAACGTTGGTAAGGTGTCCCGCAATAACTACGAAGAGGATCGGCTTCCACCACGCCGATGCCCAGCTTCCAAAATCCGGCATTACTTGCTCCGTTGATCTGAGTCTGGTTTCACAGGGAATCTACCCGCATGAGCCCTCTAATCCAAACGACCACATCACCTTCGGGTAACCGGTCCGGGCGCGTTCGCCGGTGGTGGATTCCCCCACGTGTCGTTCGCCGCATTCCAGTCGGGCACCGAAGGATCCGGCCAGAGACGCACCCCGGTCACTGTCCCACGCACTGGAACCACCGCGTCGAACCGATTGCTCCGGTTCCAGATGCTCACCGGCAGAGAAAAATCCTCTCTGCTGCCGTCGGCGTAAGCCACTCTGAAGCGCACAGGAAATGGTATCGACGTCATCCGATGCAGGGAGACGCGAGCGAGCTGTTGTCCATCCACTGTCTGCATTGCCACGCTGTCGATGCCGATGTCCAATACGTCGGTGGTGTAGAAGAAGCCGCGCCAGAACCACGAGAGATCTTCACCGGTCCCGTTTTCGATGCTGCGAAAGAAGTCGCCCGGTGTGGGATGCTTGAACGCCCAGGCTCTTATGTAGTCACGAAACGCTCGGTCAAAAGCGTCGGCGCCGACGACGTGATTCCTGAGAGTCAGCAGTACCAGCGCGGGCTTGCGATATCCAATCGCCCCGAGCGCAGTCGGATCGATGTTGTCAGGCGCGGTCATCAGTGG
>Ga0207683_10003148_pt1 | contig 14420 bp, 12 predicted proteins | sample KBSM73metaG_FD_184333 | JGI IMG/M metagenome (GOLD analysis project Ga0207683, IMG submission 184333) | Miscanthus rhizosphere microbial communities from Kellogg Biological Station, Michigan, USA - KBS M7-3 metaG (SPAdes) (version 2) | ecosystem: Host-associated > Plants > Roots > Rhizosphere >...
GAGTAGGTGTATCCAAGCGCGACCCATGTCCATAGCGCGAAAATCACAATCGGAAGGATTAGGATCGTCACCAGAAGGATGACGAGCTTGTTGCGCTTTTTCTTTTTGACGGGAGCCGGAGCAGCTGCTGGCACCGTTTCTATGTTGTCTGAATTATCAGCCATCTAAGCTCCGAGAAGATCGAGAAAGGGAACCACGCGCGCCATCTCAGTGCACCGCCCGCGCCACGGAATTAGCTTTCGATCTCGCCACATGCAAGCATACTTTTGCCCACTATAGCCCGTAGAAGCACCGTTACCGCTCTCGTTGGCGGCGTACCGGTTGGCTCGGCACATCCCATCGTCGTTCAGTCGATGACGAACACGGATACAGCCGACGCCCCAGCCACCGCTTTGCAGGTCGAGCAGCTGGCAAGAGCCGGTAGCCAGCTGGTTCGTGTCACCGTCAACAACGATGAAGCTGCCCGCGCCGTTCCCGAGATCGCCAGCCGGCTCGCGGACATGGGTGTCACCGTTCCGATAATCGGGGACTTCCACTACAACGGCCATCTACTGCTCACGAAGTATCCCGATACGGCAAGAACGCTCGCCAAGTATCGCATCAATCCGGGTAACGTCGGCGGAAAACGCCGAGATGAGAATTTCAGAACCATCATCCAGGTCGCTCTCGACAACAAAAAGCCGGTGCGAATCGGTGTGAACTGGGGATCACTGGATCAGGATCTCCTCACCACCATGATGGACGACAACGCCCGCGCGTCAGATCCACTGGACGCAAAGGAGGTCTACATCGAGGCAATGATCCAAAGCGCGCTCCGTTCAGCATCGATTGCCGAAGAGATGGGGCTGGGGCACGACCACATCATCATCTCCGCCAAAGTGTCGGGGGTGCAGGACCTGGTCGAAGTTTACCGCCGACTGGGAGCGCGCTGTGAGTACCCGCTGCACCTCGGACTGACTGAGGCGGGACTTGGCTCCAAGGGCATCATTGCCAGCACCGCCGCGCTCTCGATTCTGCTGTCTGAGGGAATCGGGGACACCATTCGTGTCTCGCTGACGCCGCGTCCGGGAGGCGATCGAACCGAAGAGGTTCGTGTGGCGCAGCAGATTCTCCAATCGCTGGAGCTACAGAGCTTCAATCCACAGGTGACTGCCTGCCCGGGTTGCGGCCGGACTACTTCGACTTTCTTCCAGCACATGGCCGAGGACATCCAGACGTATCTACGCGAACAGATGCCGGCGTGGCGCGAGCGTTACCCACGCGTCGTGGACATGAAAGTCGCGGTGATGGGATGCGTCGTTAACGGGCCCGGCGAGTCCAAGCATGCCAATATCGGGATCTCGCTTCCGGGGACTTTCGAGGATCCGAAGGCGCCCGTCTACGTCGACGGCAAATTGTCGGTCACCCTCAAGGGCGAGACGATCGTTCCGGAATTTCTCAAGATTCTCGAGGATTACGTCGAACGGACGTACGGGGCAGGGGCGGCACCCGCCCTGAAATAACCTCAGGCCGCGAGTTTCTCGAGCTCCGCGGAAACCTTGTCGAGCTCGCGCATGATTGGGGCATCGAATCCGACTTCCGCGAGTCTCTCGTAGACCTGGCGATACCACCGCGCGGTAGCAGCCCGGCCCCCGCCGAACCGCGCCCAGACCGTCTCAGCGTCGACGGTCCTTCTCAAATCGGAAATGATCGTCGAGGCATTGTGGAGCTTGTCCGCGGCGCAAATCCAGCGCGCGTCTTCACTCGCCGTGGCCAGGCGCTCGAGGTAGTCAGCCTTTCGGTCATCTCCCGAGAGCTCTACGCCGTCGTCGTCGTGACGCCGATAGGTGACGGCGAGGACCGTATCGAGAACGGTTGCGCCGAACTTGTCGCCGATTCTCTGCTCGAGCATCTCGCGGCTGAAACCATCCCGCACACAGTCTTCGATCACATCGTGCAGGATGCCGGCGACAACCTCATCGTCATCCCGGCCGTATCGCGTGAGAATTATCGCGACGTTCGCGGGATGGGTGAGGTAGGGAAGCTTCGTTCCCTTTCGAACCTGACGATCGTGGTGCTTCGCCGCGAAGGCGAGAGCATGATTGATGACGTCGGAATAGCCTGTGGCAGTCATTTCCTGATCGTGGCAAACCAGCTCAGAAGCATCTCGAGTCCTTGCTGATCCACTGGTTTGAAGGCATCCAATCGATCGGAATCTACGTCGAAGACTGCGATTAAATCACCCCGGGCATTCGTTACCGGAACGACGATCTCGGAGCGCGACCGCGCGTCACAGGAGATGTGTCCGGGAAATTTGTCGACATCCGGCACGATCACGGCTTTCATTCCCGCAGCGGCGCTCCCGCAGACTCCTTGCCCGAAAGCAATGTCCAGACAGCCGAGGCTGCCCTGATAGGGCCCGACTCGCAAGAGCTGTCCCGGGACGACGACACGATAAAATCCCGTCCACAGATAACCGAATGCGTGGTGAACGAGCGCGGCGATGGTCGCCATGCCCGTGATTTCGTCATCTACACCTTCGAGGATGGCATCGGCGTGCCCCTTGAGCTCGGTGTACGCGCGAGCTCTCGGAACATCCCGCAGATCAGGGATGGTCTCAGCCATTCGGGCTACTGCGCGGTCGCAAGCTCCGGCTGGAATGATCCGGATTGACGGGTCGCGCCGAGCATTTCTTCACGTGTTTCAAGCTGAGGCATCTCGGCATCCCAGAGTACGAGCCCGTGAATGCGCATGTCGGCTCCGCGCAGGCTGTCGACTGCTGACTTGAGGCCGCCGACGGTGGTGTGAGCAATCCGCGCACAAAGAATTACGTCTGGCGCTGGAATGATGCTGCTCGCGCTTCGCTGAACGTAGCTCGTCGGAGCGGCGATAATGATGAAATCATACCGGCGCTGCATCCTGGCGAGCTCTTTCCTTACTTCCTCGACGACGTTGGGCTCGGGAAGACCCGATCGGCGGGTTCCGCTCGGCAGCACATCGAGTGGACGATCGCGACCAATGGTGGTCGGCACAATTGCTTCCGGCCAGGTTGCATTGCCCGTGATGATTCCCGACAGACCAGGGTCGGGCCGCGTCCGCAAAACGCTGGCGACGCTGCAGGTCGTCGGATCGACATCGACCAGTAGTGTGCTGCGCGCCTCGTAGGCCGCAGACGCTGCCAGATTCGCGGCAACGGTGGCGACGATTCCTGGATCGTCGCCGGTGATGGTAACGATGGGAACGCTCGCTTCGACCGACGCGATGTGCAGGTACAGGGTCCGGTAGCTCTCCGACACCACATCGATCAGCGGGGGTGCCTCGACGTCAGCCTGGCGGCGACTTCGCTCCACCACGATCTCCGGCGGCTTGATCACCGTCAGAACCCGGGCCCCGCTTATCTGCTCTGCCTCGCGGGGATCGGCTATGTGCGGCCGCTTGAGCTCGGTGCCGAACGAGGCAGCGAATCCGACCGCCAGAGCGAGCACCACGGCAGCTGCCAGCATGGCCCATGGCGGTGCGCCTACGTTGGCGAGCTCACGAGCGTGCGCTGACTCCTGATCGATGCGAGCGTTCTTTTGGTTGATCTGCTCCAGCTGTCGCACCGAAGCTGTGTAACTCTGTTGGGCCGTCGCGCGCTGCGAGAGCAGCTTCATGGTATCGACCGTGATGACCGGTTTTACCACGGGCGCCGGAGTGGGACGAATCAGCGCCAGCTTTCCTCTGACCTCGCCTCGCTTGGCATCAGCTATTCCCTTGATCTCGCGGCCAATTGCAGTTGCCCTGGATGTCAGCGCGAGATAGACAGGATCTACTCCGCCTACCGCGCCGAAGGCGTTTCTCTCACGCTCGATATCCGCCAGAGAGTCGAGCAGCACGCGAACGCGCGGATCCGCGGCGACAGTTGGCGACGCAGCAAGAGCCCGATACGAGGTGGGAAGGGGAGCGTTCTCGGCGCGATCGATCAGCCGATTGAGAGTGGCCAGCTCGGCGCCAAGAGTGTCACGCAGTGCGCGCACTGCTGGAGGGAACGTGTCGATAACCGCGGCCGGAGGTGGTACCAGTGCCTGGCGAGTCGCATTCAGAACCGAATCCGCCGTATTGATCTGACCGGCGAAACGGTCTCTTGCGGCCACCATCGGCGCGGAGTCAGTCCGGGTTTCAATGTTGGCCGCGACCGCCTGTGCTTTTCGCGAAGCGCTTCGCGGCACGATCACAAAGGCAATCAACGCAGCAATGAACACCACGCCGCCGACTACGCCAAACACCACGACGCGTCGGAGCGCGTTGCGAGCCCTTGCCGCCATCCAGAGGTAGGCAGAGCCCCCGCTCATCCGTGCAATGCTATGAACGTTCATTAATCAAAGATTCACCGTGTGAGACTCGCGCGCAACAAAAACGGCGGGAGCTCGCGCGCCCGCCGTCGTTGTCATGGTCAAGGTCCTACTGAACGGTTATGACGCCCTTCATGCCAAGTGCAAGATGCGGAACACAGTGGTACGGGTACTGGCCGGGCTTGATGTTGGCAAACGAGACCGTAACCGACTCTCCGGCATTCGTCTTCATCGCGCTGGAGAGCTCGCCCATCTTGTCAGTGCCCATGTTGGCGTCGAGCTGGGCCTTAACATCGGCCGGAACCGTGGCGGGATCGAATCCAACGTTGTGGGGACCGCCGCTAACCACGACGAACTTGATGCCGTCGCCCTGCTTGACGGTGACGTTGGCGGGCTCGAAGCGATAACCCTTGGCATCGCCGACCATATTGACCGTTACGGTCTTGCCGGTGATCGCAGCTATCGTGGCCGTGCCGCCCGTCGACGGGGCCGGGGTCGTAGTAGTAGTTGTTGTCGACGTGGTCGTGTCGACTGCGACGTGCGTGGTGTCAGCCGCCGGCTTTTCTCCACCAGCACAGGCGACGAGCGAAATTGCTGAAACTGCAACCGCGAATCCGTAGAACCGCATCTTTTAAAGGCCTCCCAGAGCCGTACAGTAGTGCACTTTCAAATGAGTAGTTTTCAAACTTCAGAGATTGTGAATTTATTCACAAGCTCGCCAAGACGCAATCAAAGCCGCAGTTTCGCTCCCATGACCCATCCCCCGAGCTTTTCGCCCGGATGATTGCAATTCCCGCACTAGACCTGCGCGGAGGGGCATGCGTCCAGCTGGCCGCCGGCTCTTACGACCGCGAGTTGTTTCGCATCCCCGACCCCATTGGAGTCGCGGCCGCCTGGAGGCAGTACGGCTTTCGACATCTCCACATCGTCGACCTCGACGGAGTAGCAGGTCACGGCAACAACACCGCCGAAATCCAGGCGATACTGGGCGGAACCGACGTCGAGGTCCAGGTCGGGGGCGGGATCCGCAGCCGTGAGCTCATCCAGAACACTCTCGACGACGGCGCGCAACACGTCGTCATCGGCACGCGGGCGCTGGAAGACCCGGACTGGCTCGTCGAAATGACCAGCCTTTTCCCCGGATCTATCGTCGTCGCCGCTGACGTTCGCGATCGCAAGATTCTGTCTCACGGCTGGACGCGAACTCATCCCAAGCTCGTGCTCGACCTGGTGGAGGAGCTGAACGGACTTCCACTCGCCGGAGTTCTGGTAACGGCAGTCCACCGTGAGGAAGCGATGCGAGGGACTGACTTGCCGCTGATGGAAGACGTCGTTGAGATCGCGGAATTTCCCGTCCTCGCTTCGGGAGGACTTGGCAGCCTCAGCGATCTTCGCGCGCTCGCCGACCGAGGAGTAGCCGCGGCTATCATTGGCGTGGCCCTTTACACTGGCGCGATGGACCCGTGGGTTGTCGCCGAGGAATTCTCGGAATGAGAGGACTGGCGAGCCTCGCCAGCCCTCGCCGGCTACCGCCTAGAAAAGACTGATGGTGCGCGGGTCCAGCTTCGACGGATCGCCGACATAGGCGAAACGGAATCCGCGCATGTAGCGTCTGGCAACGCGCTGCACGGCTTCCGGACTCACGCTTTTCAAGTCATCGACGAATCGATCCGCTGCGCGATAATCGCCCCCGTACATCTGCGCGCGCGCCAGAAAGTCCGCCTGTGCGGCATTCGTCTCGTTGTCGAGAAAGTATTCGGTGATGAACTGCTGCTCGAGCTGCTTGAGGCCAACCGGGTCCAGCATTCCTTGCTGCAGATCCGCCACTGCTGCCCGCATCAATTTTAGGGTGGTGTCCGGAGAAACTGTCGAGACGTAGAGGCCGCCCAGCGTCGCCGCACGATCGACGAATGGAGCATGGACGTCATACGTGAGATTCTGCCTGCTGCGGATTTCCGCGAACATCCGCCCCGTCAAGACCGACGTAGCGACGCGGAGCGCTGGATAGTCAGCGCCGCTGGCGAGCGGTCCACTGTAGTAGCCGAGTATGTAGTTCGTCGGCAGCTGGCGACGCTCGACCACAAGAGCGGTCGGCGCTTCAGGAACCCGGGGCGGTGCCGTCCATTTATAGTTGCCCTTCGGCAACTTACCGATCGTCTGGCTCACCAGTCTCTCGATGTGCGCGCGATCGACATTTCCAACGATGACCAGCAGCATTCGCGCAGTGACGATCTGCGTCCGATGATATTCGCGCAGCGCCGCTGAATCGATGGCCTGGATCGATTTCTCGTTTCCAACGACCGACACCGAGTACGGATGGCCTACGAAGGCTATGCTGTCGGCCAGGTAGTCGGCCATTGCGTCCGGATCATCGCGACGCTGCCGGATCGCCGAGAGGTACTGAGCTTTCACCAACGCGAGCTCGGACTTGGCGAGTATCGGATTCATCAGCCGATCGGCAAAGATCGCCCACGTCGAGTCGAAGACTTCGGTGCTGGAGCGGATCCCGAACATCGTCCAGTCCGAGCGTGGCGCGACCACTATCTCGCTTCCGAGCCTGGCCATCGCGCTGCGCAGCGCGTTCTTGGGATAGTGAAGGGTGCCACGTTCGGAGAGATCGAGCAGGATTGGCTCGACGCCGGCATTGGCATCGGTTACCTGGCGCGCGCCACCGAGCAGGTAGAGGTTCGCGGCGACGACGTTATTAGCGTCGTTCTGTCTGAGGATGACGTGGACGCCCGATACGTCGAACGATGTGGTCGCGGACGTCAGAGCCAGCGCAATTGCAAGCAGCATCAGCGTGACCCCGCCATTACAAGATCACCGGCGCTCAATTTCAGCGCCTGGCGTGCCTCCGGTGCAATCAGAATCCCCGTGATGTACGGCTTCCCCACGATGTAGCGACGGGCATATGCGCGCAGATCGCTGATTGACTGTTGTGCCATATAATCGACGTATCCCATGTAGTACTCGAGGCTCGCGACGCTCCACCAGAAACCGAGCGTGTGCGCAAATCCTGAGGCGCGCTCGCGATCGAACGCAGAGGTAACTGCCCGATGTGCCTTCACTGCTTCGAGCTCATCTTTGCTGAAATAATTCGGCGTGTCGAATTTCGCGATCTCACCGTAGAGCGCCTTGAGGGCTTCCTGCAGCTGCTCGGGCGATGTCTGCCCACTGATGCTGATCGGGCCGGTGTGGTTGAGCGTGTAGTAGTTCACGCCGATTCCCTGCCACAATCCGCTGTCAACGAGCCTTTGCTGAAAATTGGACTGCGGATCGTTCAGGACATCGGAGAAAACGTCGGCGGCATAGGTGGACTTCGGATCCTGTCCGACACTCGGACCCTGCCAGTTGATCTGAACCGTCACGGCGCTCACCGGCGCTTCGACGACTACGCCCTCACTTTTCTGCAGTGCTGGAATGACCGGAACTGGATCAGTCGTAAACGGATCCGGGCCTCTGGCCCAGCTCCCCAGCTCCTTTTCGGCGAGTGCGAACACCGCCGCCGGATTCACATCTCCCGCCACGATCAGCGCTGAATTGTTCGGGACGTAATACTTGGTCTGAATCGCCCGCATCTTTTCGGGCGTCGTCGTGGACACGATCTCCCGGTTGCCGATCGTATTTTTTCGGCTGTAGTTCCCCGGATACAGCTTGAGGTCGATCTGCCGCTGAAGGGCAAAGAAGGGGCTGGACTCCTGCCGGTCGTACTCCCCGATCACGACTTGCCTCTCACGATCCAGTTCGTCTTTCCGAAAGAGCGGCGTGCGTATCGCCGCCGAGACCAGTTGGATGGCGTCGGCGAGTTTCTCCGTCGGGACCGTCATGTAGTAGTTGACCACCTCTTCCCGGGTGGTCGCATTGAACACCGCTCCCAGGTCAGAGGCCTGGTCCCAGAATTGGTTCGGTTCCGGATACCTTTGATCGGCCTTGAAGAACATATGCTCATACATGTGCGCCAATCCCTCGTATTCCGAAGACTGGGTGAATGAGCCGTTCTTCACGTCGATTTCCACCGTTGCCAGCGGCACGCCGTGGTTCTCGACCACGATTACTTCGAGGCCGTTTGGCAGAACCCTGCGCTGGATGATTTTCTCGAGCTCCGCACGCTGGCCCCACGCGTGCACTGGAGCAAGCATTGAAGCCACGATCGCAACAGTGGCGCAGTAGCGCAGTAAACCTTTTCTTTCGGACATGTCAGAATCAGTGAAAGCTGGCCCGGACTCTTACGGCCAATTGATTAGAAGGCTGGACGCGAAGAGGCTCAAGCGCAATGAGCCTCTTGGTCAATACACCACATTCAGGATCGGCGGTCCAGCCGATCTCTTTTACGATGCCACATCGGCTGATGATCTGGCAGGGGCCGTTGCCGCCGCCCGTGAGCTCGATATCGAGTATTTCGTCCTTGGACTCGGCGCCAACATCCTGATCGGAGACAAGGGATTTCGAGGTCTCGTCATCCGCAATACGTCCCACCACCTCGACTTTCGTGACAATGGACGCCTTTGGGTCGAGAGCGGAGCTGTAATGGCGAAACTCATACCGCTCGCTGTAGAGCGCGGCTTGTCAGGTCTCGAGCATTACGTTGGCATCCCGAGCACTGTCGGGGGCGCCGTCTGGCAGAATCTCCACTTTCTGTCTCCGGCTCCCGCCCGGGAGCGTACGATGTTCATCGCCGAGGTGTTCGAATCAGCCGAGCTACTCACTCATGATGGAAAGCGGAAGACGGTCGACCGCGACTACATGAACTTCGGTTACGATACGAGCACGCTTCACAAGCAGCGGGACGTCGCGCTGGCAGTGACTTTCAAGCTCGAAAAGGAAGACCCCGCAGTCATGCACCGCATCATGCAGGAGAATCTCAGCTGGCGCGGCGGCAAGCATCCCTGGCTTGAATACCATCCCAGCGCCGGCTCGATCTTCAAGAAGATCGAAGGTGTTGGTGCCGGCAGGCTCATCGACCAGGTCGGCCTGAAAGGCTTCCGCCACGGCGATGCCCAGATTTCACACATCCACGCCAACATCATGGTCAATCTCGGCAAGGCGACGGCTACCAACGTACGCGAGCTGATCACGATCGCCCAAAGCAAAGTCGAAGAGCGCTTTGGACAGCATCTGGAGCCCGAGATCGGGTTTATCGGCGAATTCTGATTTCAGCTTACCGATAGCTGTTCGGCGCGCTCGGTCGCGGCGGTCCACTTGGCAAAAGCTGCATCCAGGTTTCGTTTGGTTTCTTCCAGCTTCTTGCCGGTCACGATGGACTTCTGGGTGCCTTCTCGGGTCGTGTACAGCTCTGGATCCTCCAGCGCCGCGGTGAGCTGCGCGATCTGCTGTTCGAGCTCCGCGATTTCTTTCTCCGCTGCCTCGACCTGGCGCCGCGACTCGCGAAGCGCGGTGCGATTCTCGTCAGCCTGACCTTCTCGACGACGTGTCGCCTGGCGTTCCTTCACCCGGCGCATCGATTCCTGCTCGGCAGCGGCGACGGCAGCGGCGTGCTCGCGCTCACGACTCCGTTCCTCCCACTCCGAAAAGGTTCCTGGGAAGTCGGTTATGTGTCGGCCGTGTAGGACCCAGACGCGCGAAGTGAGTGCTTCCAGCATTGCTCGGTCGTGACTCACCAACAGGATCGTCCCCTCGTATTCAGACAGCGCGTCTTCCAGCGCCTCGACTGACTCGATATCGAGGTGATTGGTCGGCTCGTCGAGCAGCAGGAAGTTCGCGCGCGTCAGTACCATCATCGCGAGCGCGACTCGAGCCTGCTCGCCGCCTGACAGATTGTCGGCGCGGCGTTGGGCTTCTTCGCCGGAGAATCCGAACTTGGCGAGATGCCCGTGAACCTGGCGGCGCTCCCAGCGAGGTCTCAGCTCGCTTATCACCTCGTACAGCGACCTTCCTCGCGGTACCTGCGTCATGTCCTGGCGGTAGTAACCAGGCTGAATCGAGCCGCCGAGCTTCAGCTCGCCGGAGGTTAATGGATGCTCTCCCATCAGGGCCCGGAGCAGCGTCGATTTTCCGCTCCCGTTCGGCCCGATAAAACCGACGATGTCGCCCCGTTGTATCGTGGCAGTGAAATGTTCGATTAGCGTTCTGCCCTCGACACCGAGCGCCACGTCGCGCGCGACTGCGACCTGGTCTCCACCCCTCTCCGAGAGATCCAGTCTCAGACCAAGCGAGCTTCCCTCCTCCGTGGTCGGACCGCTGAGACGCGGAACTCTGCCCAATCTCTTTCGCCGGCCTTTTGCCTGCTTGGAATTCTGGCCGGCTATGTTCCGCCTGATGTAATCCTCTTCGCTGGCAATGACCTTCCGCTGCTTGTCGAAGGCTCGCTGTTGTGCAAGCCGGCGTTCCTCTCGCTGGATGACGAAGGACTCGTACCCTCCCGTGTACGTGACGGCGCTGTCGCCTTCCAGATGCAGAATGTGGTCAGCGACATTGGCAATGAACGTTCGATCGTGACTGATCAGCAGCACGGTCTTGTCGGTGTTGCGAAGGTAGTCCTCGAGCCAACGTGTGGTTTCCAGATCCAGGTGGTTGGTCGGCTCGTCCAGCAGCAGCACATCGGCGGCGCTTACCAGTTGTCTGGCGAGACCAAGACGTCCGCGCTCGCCGCCACTGAGTTGCTCTACGGGTTGAGTCCGGGCAGACTCGGGATCGAAGCCGAGACCCTGCAGGATGGCATCTACTCGCGGGGCAAGCGTGTAACCGCCTTCACGATCAAATCGCTCCAGGTCCTGGTCATACTTCGCGAGCATCTGAGGCGTCGTGTTCTCACCGGCCTGCGCCAGTAAATCAGCTTGTTTCGCTAGAGCCTGTTCCAGCGCGAGGAGCTCGGCGAGCTCTCCGGCGCCGGCTTCCCAAACGGTTTTCGCGCCTCCGAAGTCACGGTGTTGCTCGAGGAGGGCAAATCGAATCCCCGGCTGGCGGGAAACCGTGCCTTCTGTTGGTTGCTGATCGCCTGTGATCAACCGAAAGAGCGTAGTCTTTCCGCTTCCGTTCCGGCCGATGATTCCCCATCGGCTGCCGCGGGCAACCGTGAAGGTTACCCCCTGAAAGATCCTCGATGCGCCGAACTCGATTCCAGCGTTCGAGACAGATATCTGCGTCAAGAACGAAGCACGGTCGAGCAAGCTGCGAGGCAGCGCTCGATGGTCTCGACTGTGTGGTCGCCCATATGACCAATCCGGAATGTGGAGCTTTTCAATTTCCCATAACCGTTGCCTACCACAATCCCACGTTTGGCTACCGCTGACGTAAAAGCCTCGGCGGTCGTATCAGATGGGAGCCTGATCGCGGAGACGGTTGGCGACTGCGAACCAAGCGGCGCGATGTTGCAAAGCTTTTTCCCTGTTTCGTCGACGATCCTGGCGATCCAGTCTTGCGTCTTTGCCGCCATCGCCCGGTGTCGTGCCCAGCGGTTCTCGAGTCCCTCGGATCCGATTGCTTTGAGCTGCGCTTCGAGCGCGTAGAACAACGTCAGCGCCGGTGTACTTGGCGTCTGGTTCCGGCGGGCGTACGCATCCAGCTCCACCAGGTCGAAATAAACCCCGCGACCCGGAGAGCCATTCGCCTGGTCCACGAAGCTGGCGGATGCGACCGCGAAGGAGAGACCCGGCGGTAGAGCCAGAGCCTTCTGGGAGCCGGTCAGAACGTAGTCGAGCTGCCACTCATCGAACCGCACCTCTGCTCCACCGAGCCCGCTGACACTGTCGATCAGGCACAGCACTTTTTGGCGATGCGCACAATCCGAGATCGCTCGGATGTCGTTGAGCGCTCCCGTCGATGTCTCGGAATGCACAACGGTGATAGCCACGTACTTGCGCATCGAGAGGCGTTCTTCCAGCTGTGGGACCAGATGGACCTGCCCCCACGCAACTTCATATCGATCGACGTCTCTTCCGCACATCGACGCGATCAGCGCGAAGCGCTCGGAAAACGCTCCGTTGACGAGGCAAAGAATCCTGCCCGGTGGAGCCGCGCGAATCGCCGCTTCCATCATCCCCGTCGCCGACGAGGAATTGATGTAGACGGGACGCTCAGTCTTGAACAGCGGGCGTAAACCCTCCTGCAGCCGCTCGAACAGCTTCTCGAACTGGGAGCCGCGATGGGGGATCATCGGCTGGATCATCGACGTCATTATTTCGTCGCGAACTTCCGTTGGCCCTGGCAGAAAGAATGTGCCGAAGGTTTTTGTAGGACTCATTGCAGTACGAGTTCTCTCAGTTGGTCGAAATTCTCAATCACGAAGTCGGCGCGCTCGACGACAGGCCCTCGTCGTGTGAAGCCGGTGTATGCTGCAAAACTATCTACTACAGCTTTCATCTCGCAGTCTGTCATCCCGTCGCCGACTGCGAGGATCGGGCCCTTGAGGCCCATGGCGCTGACGAGCGTCTTCTTGCCGGTCTGGCGTGTGAGCGGAGATACTTCATCGAATCCCGCGTATGCACCACGGTCATCAAAAGACACCGAGACGGCGTGAACATCCTCTTTCGGTACTCCGAGGGCTGCTGCCAGCGGTAGAATCGCTTCGCGCAGGCCACCGCTCACCATGACGATGTGGACATTTGCGCTCTTGAGGTCGCTGAGCACCTCCCGGGCGTGTGGAGCAACCCGATCGACATACTCACGACCGAGCTGCTCGAGCTCGGCCTTGTCTGGCCGCACTTTCCGCATCCTTTCGCCATATACGGCTTCGATCGGGATTTCACCACGCATCGCCCTTTCGGTGAGGGCAGTGCTCCACGCTGCTACTTCCTGCCCGCGCAGATTTGCCAGCCAATCGATGCCTTCGATACCGCTGAGTGTCGAGTCGACATCCAGCACGATCGAGTTGAAGCGCGTCACAGGATATTGCCCGGCGCCAGCAGACCCTGAGGATCCAGCTCCCTTTTCACCGCGCCCATCATTGCGATCTGCAGTGAATTCATCTGCAGTGGAAGCCAGCGGCGCTTGAGCTTTCCGATTCCGTGCTCCGCGGCGACGGTGCCGCCAAGGGTGATCACATGACGCAAGGTGTCTTCAACCGCCCTTTCTATGGTAGCGAGCTCCTTTTCATCCCTGGCCACGAAATTCTCATGGGGGTGCCCGTTTCCCGCGTGGCCATAGACCACCGGCGGGGCAAGATCGAGTGCGCTCGCGATTTCGCGCGCGTGGCAAATCGCATCACCCAGTTTGGCATAAGGGACAGCCCAATCGGTCGATACTTTTCTGCCTCCCGCCCTAAAATATTTGGCACCCCGTTCGTTCATCGTCGCCGGAATGCTGTGGCGCATTTGACGAGCATCTCTCAATCTCGCTTCACCGTCGAAGACGAGCGGCTCAAAATCCGGAGCGAGTTTTTCCAGCAGATCGCTCCATCTTTCGAGCGATGAGTCCAGATCGTCCATGACCTCTTCTTCCACGTATACCATGGCCGTCGAGCCGTCGGGAATACTCGCGCCACTGGTTGCGCGACGAGCTATGGCAACCGCCTGATCATCGAAGTATTCGATGCATCTTGGCGCGACAGTCCGTGACTCCCGCGCACCGATGACGAATTTCAGTGCGTCTGCTTCCGTTCGAAAGAATACCGCCAACCCGACTACGTGCTTGGGTAGCGGTAGCAGCAGGAGCTCCGCCTCCACGATTATCCCCAGCGTTCCTTCACTGCCAATGAACCAATCGATGGGATCGTGAGCAAATGCGTAGCCCACCGTGTTTTTCTCGAGATTCGACCGCCGAAAGGTCTTCAGGTCTCCGTTCGCCAGCACCACCTTGATAGCCTGAACGTGTTGTCGCGTAGCACCGTACTTGAAGGTGCGAGCGCCGGATGCGTTGCACGCGATTGCCCCGCCTATGGTCGACTCCTCTTCGCTGGTCGGATCAGGCGCGAACAACAGTCCCGCTGCCGCTGCTGTTCGCTTGATGTCTCCGACCAGCGCTCCCGGGCCGGTGGTAATCGTCTTCGCGGTTGTGTCGAGGGTGACGCCCGCAATTGAACGGAGGGAGAGAAGTATTCCGCCATCGGTTATCGAGGCCGCGGTGGTGCTGGTCTGAGCTCCCGCGCAGGTAACGGCAATCCCGTCCGCGGCTGCCCGCCGCATGACCTCGACGACTTCATCGATCGAATCGGGT
>Ga0207683_10003149_pt1 | contig 14417 bp, 13 predicted proteins | sample KBSM73metaG_FD_184333 | JGI IMG/M metagenome (GOLD analysis project Ga0207683, IMG submission 184333) | Miscanthus rhizosphere microbial communities from Kellogg Biological Station, Michigan, USA - KBS M7-3 metaG (SPAdes) (version 2) | ecosystem: Host-associated > Plants > Roots > Rhizosphere >...
TCGAGCCTTACCTGAGCTATTATGTTGTAAATGATCTACAGGAGGGGTTACAGGCGGTTCGTTTGCTGGATGAAAATAAAAAAGGAAAGGCGAATTTCTTTCTGTTGGATAAAATCCAGAACCAGGATTTTAATGATTCAAAGGAATCCCGGGAAGATCATAGACTTGAAGGTGCCATTCCTGCACTAAGTGTGATAGATGTAGAAGAAAAATATAAAAAACTTGCAGAACATTTATTAGGAAATGTATTCATTGCGGATAATGAGGAAGCGTTGCAGAACAGCAATGGTTTTGTGGTGATCGAAAAAAGTGGAAAATATGTAAAAGGGAAATATTCTCTTACCGGTGGAAGCGTTGGATTGTTTGAAGGGAAAAAGATCGGTCGTGTAAAGAACTTAGAAAAGCTACTGGAGGAAATTTCTTCCCAAAACTATGTAGTTGAAAAGTTAAAGGAAGAAATACAGGCGCGGCACAACGAGGTGATCGCTTTTAATGAGGATTTGCGGGAAAGTGCGATCAGCGATACTGAGTTCGAAATTCAGCAACTTACCAACCAGGTATTTTCATTGCATAATAAATTGGAGAACCTGCATGCAATGCAAAGCCAGGGCCAGCATCGTATAGAAGAACTGAACCTTCAACTTCAGCAGACGCAGGGATCAGTACAAGGAGTAAGGATCGATCTGCAGCATTTAAGTGAGGAACTACAGTTGAATGCAAATCGTCTAAAGGATGCCGAGGAGACATTCAAGGCGGAGGAAAATAACTACAACGAGGCAAACAATCAATACAATGAATTTAACCTGCAGGTGACAAAGCAACAGAGTAAGATCAGTGCATTGAAACAGGAACTGGAGTTTAAAAATAATCAGTTAAAGGATTTGCAAGTCCAGATTGAAACGAATATTGCTTCACTTTCTGAAACTGCAGAAAATATTCTGAATTCACAGGAGTTGTTAAAAGAAACGGAGGAGTCGTTGATCGGGCTCATGAAAAATAAAGAGGAAGGCGAAAGAAAATTGAATGAAGCAGACCAGGCTTACTATAATCTCAGAAATGAGCTAAACGAAAAAGAAAGTGAGCTTAGGCATAAGGTAAAAGACAGGGAACAGGTAGAACATTTGCTCGGAGAGATAAAAGACAGGTTAAATGATCTGAAATTGCAACTGGCCGGGACAAGAGAAAGATTAAACGTCGAGTTCAAAATTCAATTGGAAGATATCCTGGATCAGCCGCGCACAGGAGACGTAAGCGCAGAAGATTTGCAGGAAAGGGCTGATAGGATGAAGAAGCGATTGGAAAACCTGGGTGAAGTAAATCCAACGGCGATCGAGGCCTTCCAGGAAATGAAAAAACGCTATGAATTCATTCTTGAACAGAAGAATGACCTGGTAACTGCAAAGGATAGCTTGCTGCAGACAATACAAGAAGTAGAAGCAACGGCAAATCAAAAGTTTTTGGAAACTTTTAATTTGGTTCGTGATAATTTCCAGAGAGTATTTAAAACTTTGTTCACCGATGATGATCAGTGTGATCTTGTTTTAGAAAATCCGGAAAACCTTGCTGAGAGCGGGATCGATGTGGTAGCGAAGCCAAAGGGGAAACGCCCAACCTCACTAACACAGCTAAGCGGAGGGGAAAGAACGCTCACAGCAACCGCTCTCTTATTTGCCATCTACCTGATCAAGCCGGCGCCGTTCTGTATTTTGGATGAAGTAGATGCTCCGCTCGATGACGCCAACGTCGGCAAGTTTACTAACATGATCAGGCAGTTCAGCGAAAACTCTCAGTTCATCATTGTTACCCATAATAAAATGACCATGAGTACGGTCGATGTTATTTATGGAGTGACGATGCAGGAACCTGGGGTAAGTAAATTGGTTAGCGTTGACTTTCGGAGTTTAGCGACGACTGAAAGTTAATCAGATTTCGTCCGGCAATTAACATCAATCCTCTTCTTCCTCTTCCTTTTCTTCAATGACCTTGTACATGGGTCTGCCCCGCCTTATAAGGTCAGATTTTACTTTATGTACGAAGGCGCTACCGAGAAATATAAGGCCGATAATAAAAGTGACGATCGAAGCAGCTCCCCACATCATCCACTCTTCCCGGGGGCGATTATGAACAGGATAAATGATCGCCGCAATTCCTACGGCGATGAATAAGAATCCCAGGGGCATTTTAAGCAACCATCTTTTGAAATGTTTGTTTGCCATAGCCAAGCTTTGATGAAGGTTGTAAATGTAAAGAAAAGAAGATTTTGTTAATATCCATACTGCCGGATTTGGAGGGAGCTCCTGAATTTTTATTTTTGACCTATAATTCAGCTCATGATAAAATTTGTGTCCGCTCTATTATTGGTAAGTGCCTTACAATCCCAGGCACAGGAAAAACCTGAAGGTTTATTCATTAATTCTAAGGCGCCTGACTTCAAGGGAAAAGATCAGAATGGCAATGAGATAGTGCTGAAAGACCTCCGAAAGAAAGGGCCGGTGGTGGTCATCTTTTATCGCGGTTACTGGTGTCCTTATTGCAATAAAGAATTACAAAAACTGGAAGATTCTCTGCAATTAATAAAACAAGCGGGTGCCCAATTAATTGCCATTACTCCTGAGAAGCAAGAAGGGATCGCAAAAACTATTGAAAAGACAAAGGCGAGTTACCCGATTATTACTGATGATGAATTGAAGATCATGAGAGCGTATGATGTCGCATACCAGGTAGATACTAAAACAATAGATCGTTATAAAATGGCAAGCATTGACCTGGCGGCCAACAATGGTCAAAAACCCGATGCCGTATATCTTCCCGTCCCTGCCGTGTATATAATTGGGAAGGATGGGGAAATTAAATATCGATTTTTTGAAGAGGATTATAAGAAACAGGCAGCGGTGAAAGACATTTTGAGTAACCTGAAGGGATTAAAATGATCATTATTCGCTGCTTTCATCGATCTGAGCTATCATTGATTCCATATTAGTTTTGCAATTTTTCCATTACTTCCCGCTAAAAAAATGCTTGGGCCATATTTAGCAATACGACATACATGAAAACCTTCTTTGCTTATCCAGATAAAAGTCCTGCCGCCGTCTAGTGAATAATCAACTCCGTTCAATCCGCAGGTCAGAATATCTTTTTTCGATAAGTATTCTACGCAGCTCCTGTAACCGTGAGGTGGCGTTTTTGGTGCGACCCATGTTTTACCACCGTCATCAGTAAAAAAACAATTTTTTTGATAGGAGGAATCTGCAGTGAAATCGCCCCCCACCACGATCATCCGTTTTCCGCCATTTCCCGTGTAGGCATTGTAGACAGCAATTGAATTGGCTCCTGTTGATTCTTTTCCCTGTATGATCGGCAAATCGATGACTGAGTTTGCTGTAAATACCCTTGATCGTCTTCCTCCACTGACAAAAACAGTTTTATGCTCATCTAATACCCGTATGTTAGTGCCGCTGGAAGCGAAGCAAGCTTCCCCGCTATCAGCCCTTGGACAATTCTCCGTAAGCTCATCTTGCCAGGTATTGCCGCCATCAGAACTCCTCGTTATGAAAAATCTTCCATTGACAGGATCACCCACTACAGTACCGCTCCGTTCATCCCAAAACTCCATTGCATCAAGGAACATTCCCTTTGTCTTATTTTCATATACCACTTTCCAATTTTCACCCCCATCGCTTGTTTTTAAAATGTAACCCGGTTCATCAACTGCGATGATCAGCGCCGTCATTGCATCAAACGCCTCTATATCCCGAAATTCTCTTTTTTCAAAACCTTTTACATTAAACCATTTCCAATTCTTTCCACCATTTGTTGTCTTGCCAACGGTTCCGTTACTTCCGCTTACCCAAACAACGTTGTCATTTACCACACTTAAACCACGCAGGCTTGTTTTAGTACCCGAAGTAAGCATTTCAACAACGGGGAAAGATCTTTGCGCGGAGACCAGTTCTGTACCAAAAAAGAACACAACCACAAGAAAAAAAATCTTTTGAGGGTTTCTCATATTATGCAGTTTTCAAAAAGCAAGATAATAAAGCATCATAATGAATGCTAATAGATTATTTAGTTTTCATGCGCCAGAATCAAAAGAAATAAAAAACCGGCTTAAACAGCGGTTACTGTAATAGCCGGAATTTGGTTTCAGCCAAAAGTTTTTAAAGATAATTAATCATCATCTTCTTCATAGTAGGCGTCTTCACTGCTGGGATAATGAGCTTCCCATTCTTTTACGGTCGTATCAGTAAGACATTCAACAATGTCGTAAAGTGTGTCTGTTTTTCTTTTCCATTCAGTCACCATAGGATCATCATACCTGTTAATAAACAAACAATGATCTGTTTCAACCGTAACTTTAATCAGCTTGATCTTTGAGCCTTCTTTTTCCTGTACCAGATAATAACATCCGGCTTCCAGCAATGCGTAGGAAAACATACTTCCTCCTTTTTTGGGGTTCATTCAATTAATCAATGGGTTGCAAGCAAGAAGGTAATGGGCTAGAATTTAAATGGGTTTGTGAGGTTTTTCTGAAACTCCGGGGAAGGGGTTAATAAATACTCAACCGAAGCATCGCCTCAAAATTAAGAGTTTTATCAGATAGTTCTAAGAAAGAGCAAATTTTTTTCTATGCATTGATAATCAATTAATAACAAATATTGAGCAGGTGATTATTGGCTTCTTTTGTAAAAATCAATCGTTCATTTTAAGATAAAAAGTCGATGGTTATTTTTTTGTTTTTTGAATCTCAGGGAGGTTGAAATGACCTGGTGTCGTGAATTACAATTTTTTCAAAGATTCGAAGTCGCGTTTGAAATATCAAGGAAAACCTTGCGTTAATTATATTACCGTTGATTTTTGATAAGATCAGGTTTAAGGTATTATTGTTGCAGCTTGAAGTGGTTATCGAAAATTGAGTGTTTGGAATGCTAATCAGAAGTGAGATCCTTTATACCAAACTCCTGAAAAACCCATGATCACAATTAAAAGACAAGTCCCTATGTTGCGCCTCTGTATTCTCCCGCTTTTGGTTCTTATTTCATCAGTTGCTTTTGCCCAGGCTGACAGTAGTAAATATTTTTTGCAAAAAGGACTTGACGAAAAACAAAAAGGGCGACGAATGGAGAGCCTGAAAAATTTTGAAAAGAGTTTTAAATATGATAGCTCCAATAAGGTCTTACTGGGTGAACTTGCCTCTGCGTATATGGATCTCAGAAAATACTACCAGGCAAAGGAGACCTATAAAAAACTTGTGAATCTCGGGGAAACTACTCCTGACAATTACAAACAATTACTTCAGCTCTGCTTCAACTTAAGATCGTATGATGAAGCAATATTGTATGCGAACGATCTGAAGAAGATAGCTCCTTCAGAAAAGGTCAATTATTATCTTGGAAAGATCAACTATGAACGTGAAAATTATGGGGATGCATTAAAATATTTGAATGCGGCGGCCAAAGATGATCCTCAGAATGCGGAAGTATCATATATGATCGGGCGCAGTTATGCAGATATGCAGAATTATAACCAGGCTATCCCATATTATCAGAAAGCGATCGAGCGGGATGGTTCAAAATACGGCTGGATCTATGAATTGGGACTGATCTGTTACTCGAATAATAATAATGCCGATGCTTTAAAATATATACAACTAGCCGGTGAAAAGGGTTATCCGAAGGACAATGGGTATCTCCAAAACCTCGGCATTGCCAGTTTAGACGCCGGGAAATTTGACGAAGGAATTTCAATTTTAAATGATCTGCTGAAGAAACGTCCTGCCGATCTTACTCTTCTCGATATGGTAGCGCAGGCTTACTACGATAATGGCAAATACGATAACGCGATGAATAATTGGGACGCCATCCTTGGCTTTGATAAGAACAATGCCACAGCCTTGTACATGATCGGTATGTGTTACATTAAAAAAGGCGATAAAGGGAAAGGAACACAGCTTTGTGATAAGGCTATCCAGATGGATCCGGGTCTGGCTTCCTATAAACAAAAAAAGGAGATGACCGGATTTTAGTCTGGCTCCCTAAGTTTTTACATCCTTTCCGGCACTTTAATTCCCAGTAAATGCATGCCGAAAGAAATAATATTTGCAGTCAATTCAGAAAGCTGAAGACGGAGTTGCTTTTTTTCACCCGATTCAGCATTTATAACAGAATGTTCTGCATAAAACGTGTTATAGGTTTTTGCAACATTAAAAATGTAAATCGCAATTACTGAAGGATTCTGCTCATCAGCCACCTGTTCCAAGATCGTAGGGAACTGCTCCAATAAGATGATAAGTTCTCTTTCTTTAGCCGTTAATTCGCCCGATTGTAATTTATAGGAGGGGTCGGCTTTCTCTTTTCTCAAAATAGATTTTATCCGGGCATGGGTGTATTGGATGTGTGTTGCAGTAAAACCGTGAAGATCGACCGATTCTTCCGGGTTAAATATCATCCTTTTTTTAGGATCGATTTTTAATAGAAAGAATTTCAATCCGCCCGTTCCAATGATCTCGTACAATTCTTTCAATTCTTCGCCTGTAAATCCCTCAGTCTTACCTTGTTCTTTTGTTTTTTTCTCTGCTTCCAGAAGCATCTCATCCAACAGATCATCAGCATCAACCACGGTTCCTTCGCGACTTTTCATTCTTCCCGTGGGCAGATCGACCATTCCATAATTTAAATGATGTATGCCGCTGACATAGGGCTTTTCCAATTTTTCAAGAATTAACTTCAATACTTTCATATGATAGTTTTGTTCGTCTGCTATCACATAAAAGCTTTCATCATATTTGAAGTCTTTATATTTCTCGTCAGCCAATCCAAGATCCTGCGTTATGTAAACTGAAGTGCCATCCTTTCTTAACACCAATTTTTCATCAAGACCATCACCGGAAAGGTCTATCCATACACCACCATCATCTTTTTTGAAAAAAACTTTTTTATTCAATCCGTCTTCCACAAACTCCTTACCCAGTAAATAAGTATTGCTTTCGTAGTATATTTTGTCAAAATCAGCACCTATGCGCTTATAAGTAATATCAAATCCCTTATATACCCAGTCGTTCATTTTTCTCCATAGTTCAATCACCTCTGGCTTACCAGCTTCCCAATCTAAAAGCATCTGTTGGGTTTTTTTCATTATCGGAGTATTGGCCCTTAATATCTCGTTATAGTCTTCCTTCATTTTTTTCAGATCTTCTTTGGCTTTTTCGTTGTCTGTAATAAGAGCAGCCATCATTTCCTGCAACGCCGATAGCTTTGCTTTATCCATTTCCGAGAAATCGCTATAATTCTTTGCTTCGGTTTTTGCTTTCAGCAGCGCCACCTCTTCTTTTATTATGGTTTCACACTGTACATAATAGCTCCCCACAAAATGATCTCCTTTCATATTCACCGATTCCGGCGTCTCTCCATTCGCAAAAAGCTGCCATGCGATCATGCTTTTGCAGATATGAATGCCCCTGTCATTTACTACACAAGTTTTAAATACCTCATAGCCATTTGCTTTAAGAACTTCAGCTACTGACCAGCCCAGGAAAATATTCCTTAAATGTCCAAGATGAAGAGGTTTATTTGTATTGGGTGAGGAATATTCAACGACTACCTTCGCTCCATTCGGTGACTTTATTCCAAATTGAGTAGCCAAAAAATTCGTTTGGAGAAAATTTATCCAGTAGTCATTGATGATGGTCAAGTTCAAAAATCCCTTTATTACATTGTAAGACTGAAAAAGAGCAGAATGCTGTCTTACCAGCTGATCTCCCAGGTCTTTTCCAATTTGTTCTGCTGGTTTTTTTAATGATTTAATAAAAGCAAACAGTACAACTGTGTAATCGCCTTCAAAATCAGGTTTGGTTGTGTTAACAGTAATATCGTTCTCAGTGAGATCGTGATCATAGAGCTCTTTCAGGGCCTTAATTACAAGTTGTTTTATCTGGCTGGCGATACTCATGTTCTTCAATGATTAAATTGCGAATTTACAGGAAAGAAAAGCACTTAATGGTTCTGAATTTTGGTTAATTTTTAGAATTTATTGAGAGTTGATCCTTGTTATTTGAGATTTGCTTTAGTTACTTTGTACCTCAATGAAGCAACGGATACATTTAGCAAGGGAATCTATCATTTCCACCATTGATTTTTTCTATCCCCCATTTCAAAGAATTTTCGACCTGCAGACCTTTCGTTATGCAGCTTGTGGCGGCACCAATAGCTTATTTGACATTTGTCTCTATTTTATTACGTACAACTATATTTTACGGAAGTCGATCGTTCACTTAGGTGACATTGCCATCAGTCCGCACATCGCTGCCATGATGATCACATTCCCGATCACGTTGTTTACGGGATTTATTTTAATGCGATACGTGGTGTTCCCTGACGCAAAGACTACAAGTAAAAGGATCCAGGGAAGTAAATATGCCACGGTGGTATTTTGCTGCATATTGCTCAACTATGTTTTTTTAAAATTGTTTGTCGATAAATTTGGGTGGTGGCCATTGCCATCAAAAATAATCACGACATTCCTTGTCGTTTTGTTTAGCTATTTTTCTCAAAAACATTTCACATTCCGGGTAGCCGTGTAGTCAAAAGCTGAAATTGGCGGAATCAACTTTAACAGAAAGAGTGCCGCTGCATTTACTGCGTACAATCAAATGCTCACGGAGGGGATAAAAATTGACGATCTTTATTTCATCTATCTTTCCATTACTTTGAATGCCTTTCATCCATTCTTTATTCAACTGCTGATCAATGGAAGTGATCGCAGTATTAATATATGAGGTGAGATCAAATCTCGAGTATTTTTTTAGCTCGTTGACGATGCGCTTATTGAACAACCACGCCGCCGTTTTTAATAATGTGTTTTTTGATCTGATATCAAAATCGAGATCTCTCAGTTCAATAATTTTTGTGGCAGCATCATAGGCTGGTTTTCCCGTGAGATAGAATATTCCTTTTTCGGAACCTTCAAAGCTTACTTTGATGACCAGGTTCTCATTGTCCATTCCATACAGCATGCAATCTTTAATGATAATGTACTTAGATGAAGTGAGATCAAATCTTTTCTCCCTTAATTGTGATGACACAATATTGCTTAGTGAATCATAATTCAATACAGCATCAAGGAAAATGTCAAACCCTGTGCGATCACTAAAATCGCTGATGTTGGGAACTACAGTGAAATGCTCTTGTGGTTTTTCAAAGCTTATCAGCGGCTTTGCAGCTAAACCTATATCAATAGCAAGGGAATCATTTCTTGCAAATAAGTTGTTGATACGGATTTTCGACGGATTGATCTGTAACCAGCCTAAACCATACAGGCTATATACTTTGTTCAGTTGGTCCCATACCTGTTGAAATTTTGGGCGGAGGTCGTATAGACCAAAATTTTTTTCCATATCCGTCTTTGCACCGTCCAACTCTTCTTTTAATCCATTCATTACATCTGTGGTGACATCCTGCCCCCAAAAGCATACGTTGCATTTATCAATAGCTTGCGGCTCCAATCTCTTGATTGAGAGTTTTGCTTTCAGGTCAGGTGAAATGAAAACAGAATTTTGAAAGGTCACATTTACTCTTCGTTCGCCTTCGTCGTATCCGCAACGGCAGGAGGGGGTCCAGGGAGAAAGCGCAGTACCATTGACACAAACCCGAGTTGAGCCGATAATCTTATAGTAACCGGTGAAACCCAAGAAGAGACTGGTGCCGGCTGTCTTCATTTGCAACGGGCCCCGGCGGAAGATATACTTGTACCTGGTATCACATTCATCCTGTACCCATCCGTTTGGCCAATTTGGGGAGGTAAAAACAGTATCAACCGTTTTTTCAGCCATGCTGTAAATAGGCCTCATGTTGACCTGTACGGGGATATTGATCTCCGATTCGGGCAGGGAATCCATTTTAAAATCGGTTTTCCCAAAAGAAGGCCTATCGGGAATTATTTTTTTTGAACAGGAAATAAAAGTGATAAGACAGGCGAGAATTAAGCGGGACTTAAGCAGGTTTATCATGACCTTTCAAAGTAAAAGATTCAGGTATTAAAAACGGAAAGGCGAAGATTAAATTTTAAAAATTTTGTTATTGATACTCAATGCCTCAAGCAGAATCCTTAGTAAAAACAGTATTTTCCCTATTGCAAACACAAAACTTTATTCCATATTTTGAGCTCTCATTTATCCTAAGTACAAACACTATAACATAATCCAAAAAGTACCCAATTATGAAACAACATTTACCAGGCCCTCATCCTCATCGACCATCTTCTAACATTCCAGGCAAGTATCTATCATCGAATTTACAGAAGCAGTAAGTTTTTTACAAGCCACTCATCTTCAAACAATAAAAATCCGTAATTATGATAACACTTGCCATTATAGGAATTATAAGCAGATCAAAATTTTTACAGTTTCATTTGTTCAAACTTTGCCGCGTGACGCCATTGATTATTCGCCATTGATCATTAAACCTGACAAGGATAGTGTCAGTAAAAAAACAACGGTAAGCGTTGACTGAAACTATCCTTCTTTTGGCTGCGTCATACTGAACCAGTTTCCACATCCATCAGTAATGATCGCCTCAATTCCGTAGAACTGCTCCTTTGGTTCAGATTTAAAGCCAACGCCCTTAGCTTTTAGTTCTTCGTATGTTGCCCTGCAATCGGGTGTATGAAAAGCACCTGCTCCCATTACGCCTTTCTCTAACAGGAGCTTTAAAGCCTTGTTAGCTTCTTCATCAAAACCATTTGTTCCATTAACAGGAAAAAGAATGATCTCCAGGTCTGTCTGATCTGGCGGATTTACAGTAAGCCACCTGAAACCATTGTCCATGGTTACATCTGTATTTACCTTAAAACCAAGTTTGTTTACGTAGAAATCATAAGCTTTGTCCTGGTCGCTAACATAAAAGGAAGCATGAGATAATTTTGTGATCATGATTTTTGATTTAGGAGACAAATCTAGAAGGCTATAATAAAAATTTCTTCTTTGATCTTGCTCTATTTGTCGAGGGCATATGATTCAATAAAACAATGCGGAATGAATTTTTTAGGCTGTTTTTTTTGTTCCTGTTTTTTTAACCAGGCGATATTGCGATAAAGAGTCGGCGCAAAACCAATCTCTTTTTTAAATAAAGTACTGAACGACCCAATGCTCTCAAAGCCCACTTCATTGCATACATCGTTGATCGCCTTGTTCTCCGCCAGCAATTGTTTTGCTCTTTCAATTCTTTTTTGTGTGAGATACCGATGAGGAGTACTTCGATAAATTTTTGTAAATAAGCGATGAAAATGAAAACGGGAAAGAAAGGCCTGCTGAGAGATCTCTTCGAGTCCAATGGATTCGTAATAGTTCTCATCAATGAAGATCTTGGCGGTGGCGATCCGTTGATAAATATCATTAGTAAGGTTCATCAAAGTTTTTGATTTAATATTTCACAAATTGCGGGGATTCTTCCATTGCCTGGCAAGTCTTTCCATCGTTCCCTTTACTCTTTCAGTTCTTGTTTCTTCTCTTTTCGCTGTGATGATCCATTCCACATACTCTTTTTTATTTGTAAAGGAAAGGGTGTTAAAGAAGTCTTCCTGTTTTTTATTTTTTTTAAGAGCAATGGCAAGATCATCCGGCAATCTCACAGACTTTGTTTTCGGATCCACGTAATCAAATATCGGGCGTTCCCTCGGCTTCTCTTCCCTTTTTTTGTCAGCTTCTGTTTTCAATCTCGCACCAAACGTAGACCAGGTGTCATCAAATGAAATTAAGCTGATCCAACCAAGCTCATCGTGCTTCAGTAAATTATCCCACCCCTTATCCCTGGTGAGATCTGCCTGCAATTTTGATGTTCCTTTAGGATAATAGATCCAAAGGGTGACTTCATCTTTAATGAGTTTTAATACCTTAGTCAACTCTTTATCCATTTGAGCTTTGTTCATTACAAACCAATGCACCTGGTTGTAATTTTTAGAGTCCGCTGAAATTTTTACTCCTTTTGGCAATTCACCAATATCCTTTTTGAAATCTGCGGGAGCATTGATCGTAAGCAGGATAAAATTTTCTTTTATTTTTAGTTTTTGGGCAGTTGACGACATAAAAAACTTTGTTTTCAAATATAAGCAACATGGCTGGCGTGGCTTTATTGAAAATTGCTTTCTGATTTGCTATGCCGGCTTTTTTGTATCCTGTCAAAAAATGAAAATATCCTGGTAGATACGGGTATCCCGGCTGCCAGCGTAAAAGATAATACTTCTTTTGCAGGTAAAGCATCGTTCCTGGCTGAAAAAAATTTCTAAAGGCAGACGATACCGGAGATAGATAGATCATTTACAGCTCATCCATTTTTCCTTTGCCTCTTTATAACTGGCCTGCCCTAAAAAATTATCCGTTCCCGCTTCACCGCGGATCAGTTGATTAGTAAGACAGGGAGCGCCATCAGTCACAATAAATTTGTTGCACATTTCATCTATCAGATCCACCTCCTCGTTTTTGACTGCATCCATACCTAACTCCATTAAGTCTTTAAATCGTTGGGTGCCGTTAGGCATGTTTTTATACACAGGCGGAGCATCATAAACACCCTCATTATTTTTTTCCGGCTTAGTACATGGATTTATTCTCACAATATTGGCCTTGCCATTTAACGAAGGATCAAGGATAGAATAGGCAATAAATGTTGCAGAGTCAGGAGGATCATCCAATATACTTCCTGAGATCTTTTTTATATCCATGACAAAGCCGGAGGAAGAATCCGTTATTGCAAAATCCTTATTGTTTTTATTTTTTTCATAAACTGCTTTTACTTCAGGATCTGTGGAAAACTGGCAATCGGTCAATACCACTTTCGATCCGGTTCCGGTGCCGATCGACAGGATGCAATATTCTTGTGGTGATAGATAATTATTGGTGATCGCTTCCACGAGTCCTGCCAGCACGGGGTTATTAAAACCTGAAACAGCCCCGTCCCAATACCAGCTTTTTCTTGAGTCGTTTGCATTTAAGCGACTAATGCTGATCTCAGCCGGCGCATCAAAATAATTGACGGGAGCATTACTCGAGGAATGGATAGCATGAGCAAGAGGAACCTGGTAAAATTTCCCGTTATTGAATTTATCTGTCCGGCTATTTGGGTTGGAGCGAAAAAAACTTACCCTCTCACGGAAATAATCAAAACCAACGATCAATAATTGCAAACTATCTTTTTTAATGATCGCAGGAAGTTCATTGAGGGGAGTTTCAATAATTGGTTTTGGGATCTTTTTTTCGTTGAATAAATGATCCTTCTCCTTCAAAATTTTTGTGAGGCCTTCTAATTTCCTCTCCATACTATACTTTGGTCCCAGTGCCTTGGTAAAAAGGCTGGCAATATCACGCCATTTGAGTTTTTCCCAAAAGGTCAACGTCGAAAAAACCTGTTTTCGCAGATCCTCATTTCTGAATACAGAAATAATTTCGCTGATCTTCATATCATTACATAAACAGGCGAGAACTAAACTCCCGCCAGAATTACCAATGGCCAGATCAAACTGCCGTAACAATTCGTGACCATTGATGTCACCATAAATATCAATGAGTACCCTGGCCTGTACCAATGCCCATGAACCACCACCATCGAGAGAGAGAATCTTGTAAGACATAAGGTAATTTTTGGGTTAGGAATTCACTTGAAAGTTATAATGGCCTTTTACCATTTTTTGCTTCTCTAACAGTAATGTCAGTAGGTTGTACATGTGACGGATCCCAACCAATTTTGACATTAGCATTCCAATTTTGCGTGGCGATTGCTTCATCAATTGCTATTATTAATTTAGCTGGCACTCCCCAGCGAATGCCGGTTATCAAACCATTATTCTCACTAACAAAGGCCAATTTTAATAAATAGCTTTTTGAAAGATCTAAAGGATGATCATCATCTAGCATATCTACCGCCAGGCTTTCTTTTTCATTATTTGGACCGGTTACATTGTGAAACCCAAATTTTAATTTGGAATTCCCCGAGTTAAAGGCAATCAATTGATCTGCGGGGCTTCGGTAAGCATCCTGGATGCGGGGTCGTACACCCATTGCTTCCAGATCGATGATAACCTGGCTTATTCTTTCCCGGAAACTGGGAAAAAGCTCAAGAAGTCTTTCGCTGTTTCTTAGTTGACGTTGTTGTTCGGTCATAATAGATAAATTAGGATAACTAATTAATGAATCAAATCAATGCAAATCCCAACGCTGTCAAAGCAACTATCCAGTGCTTTTTAAATAGCCTTACATTCATAGCTGGTCTTTTTGTTTTTCCATCTGTTGTCACATCTTTTGAAAATATCCCGCAGAGCCATTTCCAATACCCTGGCCCTGATCTTATTTGCTGATAAAATAATTTCGACAGCTGAACTGCAAATGATGCTTAGCAGGAAATAAATAAAGATCATTCCTGCTACAAGGTCTAAAA
>Ga0207683_10003150_pt1 | contig 14417 bp, 13 predicted proteins | sample KBSM73metaG_FD_184333 | JGI IMG/M metagenome (GOLD analysis project Ga0207683, IMG submission 184333) | Miscanthus rhizosphere microbial communities from Kellogg Biological Station, Michigan, USA - KBS M7-3 metaG (SPAdes) (version 2) | ecosystem: Host-associated > Plants > Roots > Rhizosphere >...
CCTTGAGCTGGTCCGGATCTCTAACGGTCCCGAACTCAGTCACGTTAAAGGCGCCGTTCGGAGCTAGTTCGACTCGCAGCATGTCGTAGATTCCGACGGCTGACACCACCGCGCGTACCAGATCGGGATGCTGCGTGAACATTGCTCCCATCAGCAACCCACCGTTGCTTCCGCCGAGGATAGCCAGCTTCTCCGGACGCGTCCACTTCTCGTTAATTAAATATTCAGCTGACGCGGCGAAATCATCGAAGACGTTTTGTTTCTTCGTCAGGTTCCCGCCCTTGTGCCATTCCTCGCCGAACTCGCCGCCACCGCGAATATTGGCTACCACATAAACGCCGCCACGATCGAACCAAAGCCGGCGCACGAAATCAAAGTTCGGTTGCATGCTGAGGCTGTATCCGCCGTAGCCGTAAAGCAGCGTGGGATTATTGCCGTCGAGCTTCGTCCCTTTCTTCCGAATGATGTTCAGCGGGACTTTTGTGCCGTCCTTTGAAGTTGCCATTTCGCGGCTCACTTCGATGTCGGCAAACGAAACCGGAGAGTTGTTGACCAGCGCGGTTTTCTTCGGTGGCTCATTCCCTACAAGATGGAACCACGCAGCTGGTTCGACATAACTGACATCACGAAAGAGGAGCGAATTATCTTCCAACGATTCCATTTCCGTCACGGCCGAGATTTGTGGAATCGGAACGATTGTTTCGTTTTTGCCATCGAGGCCGACACGACGGATTTGTGATGGTCCGCCGAGGAGATCGCCGAGATACAGCGCATCACCCGTTGGCTCGATGAACTGAATTACTGCCTCGCCGGCCGGAACGATTAGGGCTGCCTTGGCCAGTTCAGGCGCATCCAGCGATACCCGCAGGATTTTTCCGCGCGGCGCATCGGCCCGGGAAAGTAGATAAAGCGCGTTGTCGCGACCGATACGCGCCGACTTAATCTGGTCGCTGAACTGCGTCAGCTGTTTCCAGTTTCCCTCCGGCCCGAGCAAGTAATGCGCGAAATCGCCCCCGTCGCCGTTCGCGACCGTCGCCAGAATGTATTTTCCGTCGTGAGACGCCTGAAGGTTAATCTCCGCAATGCGGGGAAAATCTTTGCCGATTGAATAAATATCCTCTGAATCGTTAGCGCCGATTTTGTGAAAATAAACCTGCTGATAAAAATTCAGGTCGGCATCCGGCCGTTCGCCTTTGCGCGGAAAACGGGTGTAATAAATTCCGGTCTCGTCCGCGTTCCACGCTGCGCTGCCACCGGCTGTTGGATATTGCACGTGCGCGATCGAATCCTTCAGCGCCTTGCCGGTGGCGGTTTCGTAAATGCGCAGCGTTCCATCTTCGCTGCCGCCTTGCGAAATCGACATCGCGACATATTTGCCGTCGCGTGACGGAACGAACCAATCGATTGCTGTCTTGCCTGTGGGATCCAGCATGTTCGGATCAAGCACCACTTTCTCCGATTTCAAATCGTCGGCAGACGACAGGGTCACCAGCATTTGTTGCTGCTTCGGAGGCTGGAATTTGAAGGCAAACAAAACGCCCGGACGCGAAACAATTCCGGAATAACTCGGCGAGGTTTTGGCGTACCAATCGGTCAGTTGCTTCTCAATCGCCGCACGATCCGGCAATTCGTCGAGAAACTTCCGGGTTCGCTGATTTTGCGCCGCCGACCACGCCTTTACCGCCGGATCATCATCTTTCTCCAGCCACTGGTAATCGTCCTGAACCTTTACGCCGCTCTGGTACTCATCGGTCACCGGTTTCTTTGGCGTTTCCTTAACTGGCTCGGTGCTAAATAAATTCGGCAAAGTCATGACGCCAAGCGCGCCGGCAAAAACGAGTAACGAAATTCTCATAATAAATACAGGATACGTGCTCGCCAGCGCGTTCAACGGCATTCGTCGAATCCTGGCATTTCGAATTGTTTGGATAGCGACGCTTTGGCTGCCGTTGCCTATTTCTCAGCAGATTCGGGCACTGCTTTCTCCGCCGCTTGAAATCCAATCTTCGAATGCGTTCCGTCGCAGAACGGCTTTTCCGTGGACGCGCCGCAACGGCAAAGGGCCATCCGTTTTTCTAGGGGAAATTTGTTCCCGTCCGCATCCATTAACTCTACCGGCCCTGTCACAATGTAGGGACCGTTCTTGATTGTCTCGATGGTTACTTCAGCCATAATTTTAATTCCTTCGCGTTGAGTTTAATTCGGTAACAATTCAGCCGCCGGATACAACACCCCGTTTTTGACTACGCTGTCAATGTCCGATGCGTGGGCGATGTCTTCGGCGGGATTCGATTTCAGGATTACAAGATCGGCGAAATATCCCTTTTCGATCTTACCGATGTGGGGGCCGGTTTGGCCGCCGAACAATTGCGCAGCGTTCGCAGTGGTGCATTGCAGGATCTGCATCGGCGTCAATCCGGCTTCTTTCATCAACTGAAACTCGCGAAACAATGCCGGGCCGTGAATCGTGCCGATGTTTCCCGCATCGGTGCCGGCCGCGATTGTTACCCCGGCATCCTCCAGCGTTTTCAGGTTCTTGAGCGCGACATCGTAGGTTTTATTGATCCGATCGAGCGCGTCTTCCGGCTTGGCCAGCGCCGTCTTGATTCGATCCGGCAGTTTATCCGGCGAAATCTTCGTTACATCGAGCGACGCGATCACTTCGGGATTACCCCATGCCTTTTCTTCCGGGGTCAGATTTAATTTGTTGGCAAAGACGCGGCCATAACGCTCGAAAACCACCAGCGTAGGACACAAAATCGTGTGTCGATCTTTCAGCAGCTTCACGAACGCGTCATCGACCGGCTTGTCGATGACACTGTGGACAAGAACGTCGGCGCCTTCTTCCACCGCGGCGCGCGCTGTTTCCAATTCGGTCGCGTGCACGGCGACGCGAATCTTATGGGCGTGACTCTCGTCAATCGTCGCGCGAACGATCGGCCGAAACGAGTCGACCGGATGATCCTGATCGACGATGTACCAGATTTTAACGAGATCTGCATTTTGCGCGGCCAGTTTGCGCACGAACTCGCGCGCTTGATCGGGAGTATCGATTTTGACGATGGGCGGATCACCCAGGTCGAGCTTCTCGCGCGAGACACTGGATATCAGCGGCCCAGCTACGGCCACGCGCGGCGCTTTCGCGGTTGAATTGGCAATCTTTCGCACCTCGAAATTCCACATCGGCCCACCGACATCAACTACGCTGGTAATGCCGCAACGGAGATAGCGCGCGAATGTGTCGGCGAGATGCGATTTGATCCATGCCACCTCATCCTTGTACGGCCTCATGCTGTTGAAATCCGCCCCATCCGGCCGTGTGAACAAATCGCCCGACTGGAAAAAGTGCACATGCGTGTCGATGTAGCCGGGAAGAATAAATTTCTTGTCGCATTCGACCCATTTAGACCCAGCCGGGACACCGCTCTCCTTGCGGCTGGCAACGCTTTCAATCTTGTCGCCATTGATCACAACCACGGCGTTTTCGATCGTTTTGCCGTCCGCCGGGTTAATGACAGTCCCGCCAACGAGGGAAATTTTCTGAGCGAAGACGCTACTCGCCAGAGCCGAGCCGATTAGGAGAAGGGCAATTCTATTCATAAATGAGAAGTATCGTGAGCTGTTTCGCTCCGCACAATTCGGCTAGCTTCGCGTTCGAGCGGGGCATAATCGACGCGGAGAGGGCGTAAATAAAATTCTTCGATCGCAATTTTGGTCAGCGCCGCCGCTGGCAACGCCAAAATTGCGCCCGCCAATCCGAAGAGCCAGCCCATCGCAACCGTGAAAAACAGAATCATCACCGGGTTCAATCGCATTTCTCTGCCGAGAATGTAAGGCACGAGGAAGTTTACCTCGATCTGCTGGACAAACAGGATTGCAGCGAGAGCAAGCCAGAATTTCGTCAGGCTGATGCTCAAAGCGACGAAGAGGACGGGAAATGCGACCAGGACCGGTCCGATGTTCGGCAGGAACTCGCCAAAAAATGCGAGGACACCAAAGACGAAAGCCGGCTGCACACCCACCGCCCACAACAAGACGCCGGTCGAGGCCCCCGTGATCACGCCATTGATCGCGACGCCTCGCGCCCATGCCGTCATTTGGTCCATCATACGGACAAGGGTGCGCTGGGCTTTGTCGCGATGGCGCTCCGGGATTAGTGCGAGATAACCGGTGACGAGTGGTTTTGGGTTCGCCAAAACAAAAATCAGGACCAGGAGGGAGAAGACGAAAACAAAGACACCGCCAACCACTCCGAGGGTCGAACGCAGGAGCACATTAGCCATGGTGCCAGCTTGATTGCCGACAGTAGTGGCGATTTGATCGGCTTGCGGTAAGGCGTTTTGCAACGCCGGGTAGCGTTCGGCAAAGTCCCCGATGTGCCCACGGATCGATTGCCACGCGTCAGGCAAACGCTGGATCAGGGACTGCAGTTCATTGTAAACGTGGGAACTGCCACCGCGACGACCAAGACGACGATCGCTGCGAGCGCGATCAGGACGAACGCGGCACCAATTGGGCGCGGAATGCGGCGGCGTTCCAAGGCGACAACGAGCGGGTTCAATACCATCGCCAGCAAGATGACGATTCCAAAAAGCAACAATACCGGCACGAGTGCGCGCAACAGCAACCAGCCAGCGATAAGGATTACGATGAGGATGAGAAGACGACGCGCGTCGCGGTAGGTGAATGGGCCGTCGTGAACCCGTTGATCCGCCGTTGTCATGGATAAGACCCGCTATTCGTCAGAGTGACATCAATAATTCGCGAATGCCATCAAAGACGATCTTGCGGGTTGCGGCGGCAACTTGCGATTCGGCGAACTTAATCTACAATAGCGCCCTCGTTTATGGCTGAGAACACGGCGGATCTCAAGGAGTTCCAATTGCATGAGAAGGACACGGGCAGCGCTGACGTCCAAGTCGCGTTGCTGACGAAACGGATTGCGCAATTGACCGAACACCTTAAGACCAACGCGAAGGACCATTCTTCGCGGCGCGGCCTTTTGAAAATGGTCGCGCAGCGTCGCAGTCTTCTCGATTATCTAAGTCGCTCGAAAAGCGAGCGTTACAAGAAGGTAATCGACAAGCTGAATCTTCGGAAGTAGTTCGCAGCGAGACGAAAATAAACTGCAAGACCAGGCCGAAAAGACACCTTGGGTTTTAGGTTTCAGGGCCGAAACGCGTTTCGGAATTGACACCTACAATCAGGGTGACCGGCCTGGATTCTCGCACATCCAGGAGATTAAACATGCAACACAAGGTCACGGCGCAAGTAGGCGCCAATTTGATAACTATTGAAACAGGCAAGATTGCCAAACTAGCCGATGGCTCGGTCGTAGTTTCGTGCGGGGAGACCATGGTGATGGCGAGCGCAGTCTCGGCTACCGTCGTCAAGGAAGGCCAGGATTTCTTCCCGCTCACCGTCGATTACCGCGAGAAAGCGGCGGCGGCGGGCAAGTTTCCGGGCGGTTACTTCAAACGCGAGGGACGTCCCACGGAAAAGGAGACGCTCACCTCGCGTATGACCGACCGGCCGCTGCGCCCGCTCTTTCCCCAAGGCTACTTTTACGACACTCAGGTCATTTCCATTTTGCTCAGCGCCGATGGCGAAAATGATCCGGATATTCTTTCGATCAACGGCGCCTCCGCGGCGTTGTGCGTTTCCGATATTCCGTTTAAGGGACCAATCGGTGCAGTTCGGGTTGGCCGGGTCAACGGCCAGTTCGTTGCCAACCCCACTCACACCGAACGCGTGCATAGTGATCTCGATTTGATCTACGTCGGCACCGAAAACGACGTCATCATGATCGAAGGGGCCGCCAACCAGTTGCCGGAAGCGGAGTTCATGAATGCGCTGGAGTTCGCGCATGGGCACACGCGAGAGTTGATTCGTGCGCAAAAGGAATTGGCTGCGCAGGTCGGAAAACCCAAACGCGAGATGCCACTCTTGAGCGTAAAACCGGAGCTGCTCGAGATTGCGTATCAGGTGGCGGGCGATCGGATCGAGGGCGCGCTTTATACGCAGGGCAAAGTTGCGCGCTCGAAAGCGGTCGACGCGCTGCGCGAAGAAGTAAAAACAGCGGTCTTGGAAAAATACCCGGAGGCGGACGCTTTCGCGATCTCGCAGGCATTCGATTATGTCCAGAAAAAGGCCTTCCGTGTCAGCGTTCTGGAAAAACGGAAGCGAATGGACGGGCGCGGTTACCAGGATTTGCGTCCGATCAGCTGTGAAGTCGCGGTGCTTCCGCGGGCACATGGCTCAGCCATTTTCCAGCGCGGTGAAACACAGGCCCTGGCACTGGCTACGCTCGCTCCGATCGAGGAAGCGCAGATGATCGATGCCTACGGCGGCGGCGAACAATCGAAGCGTTTTCTGCTGCATTACAATTTCCCGCCGTTCTCTGTCGGTGAAACAGGAAGATTTGGCGGCGCCAGCCGGCGCGAGATCGGTCACGGCGCGCTGGCCGAACGTTCCATCGAGCCGGTCGTGCCGAGCGAAAATGAATTTCGTTACGCCATCCGCGTTTCCAGCGAAGTCATGGAATCGAATGGCTCAACTTCCATGGCGAGTGTGTGCGGCGGGATGCTCGCGCTGATGGACGCGGGCGTGCCGATGAAAGATGTCGTGGCGGGAATCTCGGTCGGACTTGTGACCGAATACGACGGCGATCAACTCAAACGTTACGAATTGCTCACGGACATCATCGGTTCCGAAGACCATTTCGGTGACATGGACTTTAAGCTTTGTGGTACAGACAAAGGCGTCACTGGATACCAGCTCGACCTGAAATTGCCGGGCATCAGCTTGAAAATCCTGGGCGAGGCGATTCAGCGGGCAAAGGAAGCGCGCAGCAAAATTCTCGAGATCATGCGTGGTGCGCTTGAGAAACCGCGGGCGGAGCTTTCGAAATACGCGCCACGGATCGAGACAATCAAGATTAATCCGGAAAAGATTGGCGCTCTCATTGGTCCGGGCGGCAAGACGATCAAAGGCATTGTGGCCGAGACCGGCGCCGAGATTAACATCGAGGACGACGGTTCAGTCCATATCTACGCGACCAGTGGAGAATCGATGGCGCGAGCGAAGGAGATCATCGGTGGGATGACACGCGAGATCGAAATCGGCCAGACCTATCAGGGTCGCGTCGTTTCAACCAAGGAATTCGGGGCGTTCGTCGAGGTTTTCCCAGGCAGAGACGGGCTGGTTCACATTTCCGAGCTGGCCGATTTCAGGGTCAAGCGAACCGAAGACGTGGCCAAAGTGGGCGATGTCATTTGGGTGAAATGCATTGGCATCGATGACAAGGGTCGGGTTAAGCTCTCGCGCAAGGCGGCCTTGAAAGACCGCGCCGAAGCGGAGACCGGCCAGGTGCCCGAGCCGGTGCATGACGGCGCGCAGCGGTAGCGTTGTAGCCTGTTGTCATTCCGAGCGAAGTCGAGGAATCTCTCGAATAATTGAGAGATCCTTCGCTACGCTCAGGATGACAATCTTTAGATGAAAGCCGGCTTTCTCGAAAAATTGATCGGGCGCCTCGGTAAGATCGGGCCGGAAGAGGTGCAGAACTACTTGCTGCGCCTGGCTCAGGAGAAAGGATTCCTCGAGACGGTTTTCAACGCCATTCAGGAAGGAATCATTGTCACCGATTCGTCCGGACGTATCACCTATTTGAACGATGCGGCCTGCGAGCTTTTTGGGCTCGAGGGCGAAGATTCGACCGGCAAACAACTCGACGAACGAGTGCGCGGTCTTGATTGGAACGCGTTGACCCACAGCGGCGGTCCTGTCACACGCGACTTGGAAATTTTTTATCCGCGAAATCGGTTCATCAACTTTTACATCGTGCCATTAGTGATCGAGCCTCGAGATAGGCCTGTAGACGATGACTCCGATACCCGTCCGTCCAGTTCGGACCGGGGATCGACAGTCGCCGCTACAACGGGGCAGGTCGGCTACGCGATTATCATGCGCGACATTACCGAGAGCCGCCGCACAACGGAAAAAACTATCGAGAGTGAGCGATTGAACGCGCTCACCCTGCTCGCCGCCGGTGTCGCCCATGAACTGGGCAATCCCCTTAATTCCCTGAACATCCATTTGCAGTTGATGGAGCGACAGGCACGCAAAGCAAAAGGCAAAGCCCGCGAAGAACTCCAGCACTCCATCGACATCTGCCGCGGCGAAATCAACCGGCTCGATTCCATCGTTAGCCAATTCCTCCGCGCTATCCGGCCGTCTCGTCCGCAGCTCCGGCCGGAGAATATCAATAGCATCGTGGAGGAAGCGGTGCGTTTCTTTTCCGCCGAAATCGAGGCGCGCGACATTGTCGTGGAAACGGAACTGCACTCCGACCTGCCATTACTCCAACTCGATCGCAACCAGATGAAGCAGGCGTTTTACAACGTCATCAAAAACAGCTTCGAAGCGATGAAACGGCGCGGTATCTTGCGGATTCGAACCGATCGGGACGAGTCGCATGTGCGGGTCAGTTTCATCGATAACGGCGGCGGAATGTCCGCGGACGCTTTGAGCCACGTCTTCGAGCCCTACTACACGACCAAGGCGACCGGGACCGGGCTCGGTCTATTAATCGTTAGACGCATTGTCCGCGAACACGGTGGCGAGCTCGCAATCGAAAGCACGGATGGCAAGGGATTGACCCTGAGCATTCGCCTGCCCTTCAAGGAACAACGAGTGCGAATGTTGGAAGCCGGCGATCGGAACTCAGAAAACTGAGTGATTCTACGGCCGGAGGGCGGAACTTTGCGACGCTAGGCTCGCAGGACTTCGCCCGTCTAAAGATGCTAGTGTGACGGATTGTCCTAGGGCTCAACCTCGGTCATCTTATTCCCAAGGAATGCAGCCAACGATCCTGATCGTCGATGATGAAAAACATACCCGCGACGGGTTGCGACGTTTGCTCGAGAACGAATACGATGTCTACGTCGCTGAGGACATCGGCGGCGCCATCAGCGTCCTCGAACGCGAAAGTGTCGACGTGCTCCTGACCGACCTCCGGCTGGGCAGCGAAGATGGTATGCAATTGATCGAGCGCGCATTGAAAATGCCGCACCCACCGGTTTGCATCATGATGACGGCTTACGGTTCGGTTGATACCGCGGTGGAAGCGATGAAACGGGGCGCTTACGATTTCGTCACCAAGCCGCTCAATCTCGATAAGGTTGAAATCCTGATTGCACGCGCGCTGCAATCGCGCCGGATAGAGCAGGAAAACCGGACTTTGCGTCAGCAAGTCGACGAGCGTTTCGGTCTGGAAAATATTCTCGGCGAATCGCTCGCCCTGCGCGAGGTGCTCGATACCATCCGGCAGGTCGCGCCTTCTTCGGCCAGCGTGCTGATCGAAGGCGAAAGCGGCACGGGCAAGGAACTGGCCGCCCACGCCATTCATAATTTGAGCCGGCGGAACGCCGCAAAATTTGTGGTGGTACATTGCGCAGCGCTGTCGCCGACTCTCCTGGAAAGCGAATTGTTCGGGCACGAACGAGGCGCGTTCACTGGCGCGCACGAACGGCGGATCGGAAGGTTCGAGCAGGCGAATGGCGGCACCATTTTTCTGGACGAAATCGGCGACATCGACCAGAGCACGCAGGTCAAGTTGCTACGGGTGATGAGCGAACAGCGATCGTTCGAACGCGTTGGCGGCACCCAAACCCTCCGCGCGGATGTGAGAGTGATCGCGGCGACAAACAAGAACCTCGAGCAACTGGTGCGGGAAGGAAAATTTCGGGACGACCTTTACTTTCGCCTCAACGTCGTCCGCATAACCATGCCGCCGTTGCGCTCCCGCAAGGAGGACATCCCACTTCTCGTTAGGTCCTTCCTGCGGCATTTCTCCAAGGCGAATGAGAAGCCGCTGCTCGACATCACCACCGATGCCATGAATACGCTTCTGGCCTATGATTGGCCGGGAAACGTCCGCGAACTGCGCACAGCAATCGAACACGGGGTGGTCATGACCAGGGGACCTAAGGTAACGGTCCGCGATCTGCCGCGCGCGATTCGCGATTCGGTCGGGGACGCCGCCGGTGCCGTCACCGTTGCACAAAAAGTTAATCCGCTTGATTTGGCGGAAACGGAAAAGCGATTGATAACCCAGGCGCTTGCTTCCACCGGCGGAAACATTACCGCTTCCGCGAACCAGTTGGGTATCAGCCGTCGCACCCTGCACCGCAAACTAAACGAAATGAACACGCAGGGTCGAAATGTTCGCGAAGAAGCGCGCGCCGCCAAAAAACGCACGAAATAATGGCGAGTGCCGCACTCGACTCACACCACCATCTTTCCGGTTTCGAGCCTATGGACAGCCTCTTGTACGAAATCAACGGCAGCAGCCATGGCCTCGGCGCCACAGCAGTCACAGTTTTTCGGGTTTACGAATGCCGGATGGAGAAGTTGAATGAAGCCGGATGAGTGAGAACCGGAAAATTTTTGGAACGGACGGCGTCCGCGGGATCGCGAATGTCGAGCCCGTCACCGCCGAGACTGTGCTTAAGCTCGGCCGCGCCGCGGCGCACGTTTTCATGAAACTGAATCCGCGAGCGCATCCCAGCGACGCGCGCCCGAAGATTGTCCTCGGCAAGGATACGCGGCTCTCCGGTTACATGCTCGAGAACGCACTCGTCGCCGGCATTACTTCGCTGGGAGTGGATGTGCTGGTGATTGGACCATTGCCCACCCCGGGCGTCGCTTACATCACCCGATCCCTGCGCGCGGACGCCGGCATCGTTCTCTCGGCTTCACACAATCCCTATGCCGACAACGGAATTAAATTTTTTCGGTACGATGGCTACAAACTGGATGATCAAATAGAAGAGCAAATCGAGCAGCTCGTTTTCAGCGGGGAAATCGATTCGATCCGGCCTACCGCCGGGAAAATCGGGCGCGCCACTCGAATTGACGATGCCCTCGGTCGCTATGTCGAGTTCGCCAAGCAAAGTTTTCCGCGCGGAATGACTTTGGAGAAAATGCGCATCGCCGTCGACGTAGCGAACGGTGCGGCTTATAAATCCACCCCCTGCATTTTGCGCGAGCTTGGCGCAGACGTCACCGTCGCCCACAACACTCCCAATGGCACCAACATCAACGCCGACTGCGGCAGCACACACCCGGAAGAAATTCAGCGTGTGGTTAAGGAATCCGGCGCGCACGTCGGCATTACCCACGATGGCGACGCCGACCGCGTCCTGCTCTGCGATGAAAGCGGCGAATTGGTCGATGGCGATGAAATTCTGGCGATCGCGAGCGTTGATTTTTTGCGAACGAAAAAATTGCGCGACAATACCCTGGTTGCGACGGTCATGAGCAATTTTGGTCTCGACGAAGCGCTGGCAGCGCAGGGCGGCAAAGTTATTCGCACTAAAGTAGGCGACCGTTATGTGCTCGAAGAAATGATGGCGCGTAACCTCAACGTCGGTGGCGAGCAGAGCGGCCACATGATTTTTCGCGACTTCACTACCACCGGCGACGGCATCATCAGCGCGCTCCAGGTTTTGCGAATCATGAAAGAAAGCGGGAAACCGCTGAGCGAGCTGAAGGGTTGCCTGAAAAAGTATCCGCAGACGCAGCGGAATTTGCGGGTGAAAAGCAAGCCGCCGCTGGAGGAATTGCCGGCCGTGATGAAGCTGGTGGGCGAAACCGAGCGCAATCTTTCCGGGAAGGGGCGCGTGCTTTTGCGTTACTCGGGAACGGAACCAAAAATCCGGTTGCTTATTGAAGGGCGCGAACGCGACGAGATTGATCGGCAGGCCAATCGCATTGCAGAAGCAATCGAGGAGGCGATTGGGGCAGGATGAATCGGTAATCAATACAATGACACTTACCCAGGTAATCGAAGCATTATTGTTCAGCGCACAAAAACCGCTGGCCACGACCGAACTGCGCGATGCACTGACCAACGCGGGCGACAGCGACGAACTGGTTCCAAATGAATTCGGTCGGGTGAAAGAAGCGGAAGTGGCGGCTGCCCTCGGTCAATTAAAAAGCGATTACACCCTGACTCCCCGTGGATTCCAGCTTGTCGAAAAAGCCGGTGGCTGGCAGTTGGTTAGCCACCCCGATTGTGCCGGCTGGGTCCGTCAACTTTTTCCCGGACCGAAACCGGCGCGGCTTTCGCCGCCTGCGCTGGAAACCCTCGCCATTATTGCTTATCGCCAGCCAATCACTCGCGCCGATGTCGAAGCGGTGCGCGGTGTCACCGTAGAAGGCGTCCTGCAAAACTTGATGGAACGCGGCCTGGTGAAAATCAGTGGACGTGCTGAATTGCCAGGCCGTCCGTTGCTCTACGAGACGACCGAGTTCTTCCTCGAACATTTCGGTCTCCGCAATCTCGACGAGCTTCCGAATGCAGAGGAATTACGCACCCGCTATTTGCCGGTCGCGCCGCGTCCGCCTGTCGCCGGCACGAGTGATGCCGCTAACCAAGAGTCCGCCTCGAGCGACCCGTCCGGCCCGGAGTCGGCGACTACGGCCACAGCCACTGCGCCGCAGGATTGACTTGGCCGCGCAATTTCGGAGACTTCGCAAAAGACGGGATGGTTAATTTCCCGCAAACACGTTTCAATCTCATATGAATAAAGGTCTTTTTGGTTGTCTCGGCGTCGGTGCCATTCTTCTTTTCATTGTGCTCGTCGGCGGATGTGCTGTCGCCGCCAGTTATAATCGACTGGTCCCGCTCCAGCAGAAGGTCGATCAAAGCTGGGCCCAGGTGCAAAATGTCTATCAGCGCCGCGCCGACCTGATTCCGAACCTGGTCAACACCGTTCAAGGGGCGGCAAATTTTGAGAAATCAACCTTGACCGAAGTAACGAATGCGCGCGCCAGTGTCGGGCGGGTGCAGATCGATCCCAATCACGCGCCAACCGATGCGGCGAAATTGCAGGAATTTCAGGCTGCCCAGGGACAATTGAGCAACGCACTTTCGCGCCTGCTGGTGGTGAGCGAGCGCTACCCGGAATTGCGCGCAACGCAGAATTTCCAAAACTTACAGGCGCAACTGGAAGGAACCGAAAACCGCATCTCGGTCGAGCGCGGAAACTTCAACACCGCAGTGCAGGACTACAATGTCGCCGTCCGCACTTTTCCGACGAACCTGTTTGCCGGAATATTTGGTTTTAAACCCCGGCCGTTTTTTGAAGCCCAAGCCGGTGCGGAAAAACCGCCAGCGGTGAATTTTAACTTTGGCAGTCCGGCGCCCGCGCCGGCCGCAACCGCGGCGGCAACACCATAAGATTTTGCGTGTTATCCTGAGCGAAGCGTAGCGGAGTCGAAGGATCCCGTGCAAGTCACCTTTGAGATTATGCAACGAAGCCCCCGGCGTTCGCCGCGGATAACGTTGCGGATGCAATTTTGTCTTGGAACTTTAGTACTGTTTGCAGGGGTCGTGTTTACTCAGGCTGCGGAAACCATTCCGCCAAGGCCCGATCGTTACTTCAATGATTACGCCGGCGTGGTTTCTCCCAACACGGCACAACGTTTCAATGAACAACTGGCGCAATTTGAACGCCAGACTTCCAATCAGATCGTGGTTGCGATCTGGCGGAAAATGCCATCGCAAAGTTCGATCGAAGATTTCACCCAGCGGACGTTTCAGGCGTGGCAGCTCGGCCAGAGAGGGCGAAATAACGGTGTCGTCTTCTTCGTTTTCATCGACGACCACCGTATGCGTATTCAACCGGGTTACGGTCTGGAAGGGGCCCTCCCCGATATTACGTGCAACGAAATTATTCGCGACGCCGTGGCCCCGCGATTCCGGGCTAACGATTTCGAAGGCGGAATCGCTGCCGGCATCGATCTCATTTTCAAGGCCATTCGAGGTGAGTACAAAGGAACTGGAAAAACGGTCCGCGAGACCGGGACGAGTCAGAACAGCAATTCGGCTGGGCTACTGGTATTCTTTTTCTTTGTCCTGATAATCTTGCTCGCGATGCGCGCCTCACGTCGTTTTGGTGGTTACCGTTATACCGGCGTTGGGGGGCCATTTGTTTCTGGGAATTGGGGAGGCGGGGGATGGTCGTCGGGCGGTGGTTGGTCTTCCGGCGGCGGTGGCTTCAGTGGGTTCAGTGGCGGCGGGGGCTCCAGCGGTGGCGGGGGAGCGAGCGGTAGCTGGTAACAAAGTGCGAACGCATAGTTTTCTGCGCCGGCTCGATCACAACCGCATCATCCAAGCAATCAAGAAAGCGGAGGGAAAAAGTTCTGGGCAAATACGCGTTTTTGTTCAGCGGTGGAAATTTGAAGGCGACGCCCTACCTCGGGCGGAAAGAAAGTTCTTTCAGCTCGGAATGCAGAAGACCACCAGTCGCAACGCCGTTCTGATTTTTGTAGCGCCACGAGAACAGAAGTATGCCGTGGTCGGTGATGTCGGCGTCCACGAAAAGTGTGGGAAAGAGTTTTGGACAAAATTG
>Ga0207683_10003152_pt1 | contig 14410 bp, 14 predicted proteins | sample KBSM73metaG_FD_184333 | JGI IMG/M metagenome (GOLD analysis project Ga0207683, IMG submission 184333) | Miscanthus rhizosphere microbial communities from Kellogg Biological Station, Michigan, USA - KBS M7-3 metaG (SPAdes) (version 2) | ecosystem: Host-associated > Plants > Roots > Rhizosphere >...
ACGCACGAGCAACATGATTCTCCGGTTCGCCGGATTTACGACTGAAAGAGAAAGGGTCTGGGGTTATGGCGACGACAGCCAGTGACGTTCTGAAGAAGATCAAGGACGAGGAGATCGAATGGGTCGACCTCCGCTTCACCGATCCCAAGGGCAAGTGGCAGCATTTGACCATGGTCTCGTCGGTCGTCGGCGAGGACGAGTTGACCGACGGCTTCATGTTCGACGGATCGTCGATCGAAGGCTGGAAGGCGATCAACGAGTCGGACATGATCCTGAAGCCCGATCTCGACGCCATCTATGTCGATCCGTTCTCGGCGACGCCGATGCTGATCCTGGTCTGCGACATCGTCGAGCCATCGACCGGCGAGCTCTATGCCCGCGACCCGCGTTCGACCGCCAAGCGCGCCGAGGCCTATCTCAAGACCACGGGCATCGGTGACACCGTCTATGTCGGCCCCGAGGCCGAATTCTTCATGTTCGACAACGTGCAGTTCGAAACGAGCTATTCGACGTCCTATTACAAGATCGACGATATCGAGCTGCCGACCAATACGGGCCGCGAATATGAAGGCGGCAATCTCGGTCACCGCCCGCGCGCCAAGGGCGGCTATTTCCCCGTCGCCCCGGTCGACTCCGCGGTCGATATCCGCGGCGAGATGGTCTCGACGATGATCGAGATGGGCCTGCCGTGCGACAAGCATCACCACGAAGTGGCCGCCGCGCAGCACGAGCTCGGCCTGACCTTCGGCACGCTGACCCAGACCGCCGACCGCATGCAGATCTACAAGTACGTCGTGCACCAGGTGGCTCATGCCTATGGCAAGTCGGCGACCTTCATGCCCAAGCCGATCAAGGAAGATAACGGCTCGGGCATGCACACCCATTTGTCGATCTGGCAGGGCAAAGAGCCGCTGTTCGCCGGCAATGGCTATGCCGGCCTTTCCGACATGTGCCTGTATTTCATCGGCGGCATCATCAAGCACGCCAAGGCGCTCAACGCCTTCACCAACCCGACCACCAACAGTTACAAGCGACTGGTGCCGGGCTATGAAGCGCCGGTGCTGCTGGCCTATTCGTCGCGCAACCGCTCGGCGTCGTGCCGCATTCCGTACGGCACCGGCGCCAAGGCCAAGCGCGTCGAAGTCCGTTTCCCCGACGCGATGGCCAATCCGTATCTCGCTTATGCGGCTTTGTTCATGGCCGGCCTCGACGGCATCCAGAACAAGCTCCACCCGGGCGATGCGATGGACAAGAACCTGTACGATCTGCCCCCGGCCGAGCTGGCTGAAGTGCCGACCGTATGCGGGTCGCTGCGTGAGGCGCTCGACAGCCTGGAAGCCGATATGGACTTCCTGCTCAAGGGCGACGTGTTCTCGAAGGACCAGATCGAGGCCTATATCGAAATCAAGCGCGCCGACGTCGCGCGGTTCGAGATGACCCCGAGCCCGGTCGAGTTCGATATGTATTACAGCGCGTAAAGCGCGGCCGCGACCGCGCTGGTGCGAGCGATCTCGCATCCGCGCTGTCGGCCGGCCTCGCTCGCGAGGACCGACGACGCGGCTTTGCCGCGGCGGGACCAAGAAAAGGGCGCCAGGAGCAATCCCGGCGCCCTTTTTCTCGGCACTTCAGCGGCATCACCGGGTTGCGGAGGAGATATGCCGATCTTCAGAACGTCCCACTGATCGTCAGCGTAAAGATCGGCCCGACCCGCTGATGCTGGCGCTCCAGGAAAGCCAACGGCGAAACGTTGCGGCGGCCGGAATAGACATCGCGCCAATAGCGGACATGGCCGTCATTGAGGTTGAACACCTCGAAATTGACCTTCATCCCGCGCACATTCTTGAACTCGACAAAGGCGCTGGCATAGGGGCCTTCCCATTGCTGGTTGACCTCGTCGAGATAATAAACCGGGCTGTAATGGTCGAACGACAGGCCGCTGCCCCAGGCGAACTGGGTGCCGGGCACGTCGTGCCGCAAGGTCAGCTGTGCCCAGCGATCGTGCGTGTTGCTGATCGCCCGCGGTAATCCGGTCAGCGGGTCGCGGACGCGAGCGCGTTCGATGCCGATATCGGCGTCGAGCTTCGCGCCCTTCCAGCCCAGGGGATCGAACTGGATCGTGCTGATGCTCTCGATGCCCGTGCGCGTCGCGCGCGGCAAATTGCCCACCGCATCGCCGTCGGTCCCGACGGGGATATGGTCGACGATGTCCTCGATCCGGTAATGATAGAATTTCAGCCGCGTCTTGCCCCAGCGGCCGAACGTGCGCGCGACTTCCGCGGTCGCTTCCCAGCTTTGCGGCGGGACGAGATTGGGGTTGGCGTCGTTGCCGCGATTATTGGTGACGTCCTGATTGGCGAGGAAATCCGAAAAGCTGATCTGGCCGACCCTGCGCTCGAGCTTGAGGCTGGCGTCCCAACCGCGCGCCGGCCGCCATGCCAGCAACAGGCTCCCCTTCGGTCGGAAGAATCGCCGCGGCTTATCGCCGCTGCCGCGTTCGCCAAGCTCGGAATATTCGGCGCCGCCGGCCACTTGCAGATCGAGATTGGGCGATAGCGACCGGCTCAGCGTTGCCAGCCCCTCATAGCGCGTCTCGGCGACGATGCCGCTGCCTTGCGGATAGGGAATGGAGAGATAACTGCCGTCCGGCTGGAGGTTGGCCAGCGTGCTGAACTGTTCGTAGCGATTATCGGCGCGCTCGACCGAGATCGTCCAGTCGTTCGGCCCGCCTTTCCAATGATATTCGATCCGCCCGATCGTCTCGCTGGTCCTGGCGTCCTGACCGTAGCGCAGGCCATCGCTCGGCGCCCCGCTGTCATAATCGGTGCGTTGATCGGTCAGCGCGGGGGCATGCTCGAAATGGCGCAGGCCGATGATCTTGAGCCGGCCGCCGCCCAGCGGCAGCGAAATGTCCCCGTTCACGTCGTAGCGGAAACCCCAGGTGTGATTGAGGCTGATCCACATGGCGTCATTGCCGTCGGTGCGGATGCGGCGCTGATCGTTGGCGCCGCGCTGCCAATAAGGATCATAGTCCATCGTCAGATTGGCAAGAATCCCGTCCTTGCCGGTATATTTGAGGATCGCGGACAGCTTTGCGTCGTCGCTGCTGTTCCAATTCACCTGGTCGCGGCGCTCGAGCAAGGTGCCGGTCGGCGACAGCACGCGATAGTCGTTGCCGCCGAGCGCGCCGCGTGACGGCTTGTTCTCGAGCGACACTGTATAATCCAGGCCGCCGGTCGAGCCGTTATAACTGATCGATCCGGCGAACCAGCGCGGCTCGGCATAATGCGCGCGCACTTGCGGGCTCCAGCTGAAATTGCCGCTGCCTTTGCGATTGGTCTTGAGGATCACGTTGGCGACCTGGCCGGTCAGGCCGGCGATCCCAAACGAGGCCGCTTCCCTGATTTCGATGCGCAGCACTTCGCTGGCCGATATCCGTTGCAATTGCGCCGCCGCGCCACCCGATTTGTCGGTCACGCGCTGGCCGTTGATCAGGACATTCTCCGACGCCTGGCCCAGTCCGCGCGTATCGTCGGCGGCGCGGATGGTGAAGCCCGGCACCTGCGACAACATGTCATAGGCAGTCTGCGGAGCGAAGCGCGCGAAAAAATCCGGCGTGAAGACGTTGGCATCCTTGGCGGCTGTATCGGCGCCGGTCGATGCGGAGGGTGTATCCTGGCCGGCCAAGGCGGCGGTCGGGGCGCAAAGGCCGGTCGCCAGCGCGAGAAGGCCAACGGCGCGCTGCAGGTGAACGGGCATGATCTACTCCTTCGGTCGGGCGATGCGGCCAGGGCGCGCGCCATCGGTCCGCGCCGCGGGGAGCGGGCGAATGCGAGGGCAGTCAGTCGCGAGGGGCCGGTCGCCCCGTGGGGGCGTTACGAACTATCGATTAGAGGACGGACTGGCGCTGGGGCTCAGGGATCGCCGGCGGAACCCGAAGCTCGGAGCGAGGTCAGTTCATCCGGGTCGGTGGTTTTGATGCCGCGCGATCTCAATCTGCGGACGAAATCGGCCGTGACGCCGACCGAGCGCATGCCCTGGTAATCGTCGAGACCGCCCTTGATCCCGAACCCGCGCATTGCGGCGATATAGGCCGCGCTGAGGCCCATGTTGCGCGCTTCGATCACGTCATCCAGGCTGAGGCGCATGCCGGTCGCCCGCATGTCGCGCGCATATTCCGGGGAGACGCCGCCGGCCCGCGCTTCCGCCAGATCGTCGCTCGATAGGTTGGGGAATCCGGCCTGCGCCATCGCGCGCTGATATTCCGCGCTGATGCCGAGCACGCGCATATCGTCGGCTTCGTCGCCATCATCCGACTTACCCGGCGCCTGATCCTGGCCCGTTACGGCTGCGACGGGCGCCGCGGTTGACGGCAAGCCTGCCGGGACGTTAGCGGAGCGCGAACCGGCGTTTACAACGGAAGCGGGGGAGTCCCGACGTATCGCGCCCGAAGAGAGCGCTGCGGCAGGGCGGGGCCCGGCCGGCGACGTTTGGATCGTGGCGAGCGCGCTATGGCCCGGCACGAACGTCACCGCCGCGAGCGGCACCGCCATGCTCAGCATGCCCGTCGCAAAGCCCGCGACCCAGGATCGTCCGGACGGCCCGCGGGCCGGACTCTGGTCGAGCACGCGCCGGACACGGCGGCCAAGCGAGCTCTTCGAGGGCGCGACGCCATGCGCGCCCAGCAAGGCGCCGCGGCATTGATGGCGCGCGACGCCGATCAGCAATTCGGCATAATCGACACCGGCGATATTTGCCGCGAGTACGGCGTCATCGGCCGACTCCTCGCGCAACTGGTGCGCCTCGCGCGCCAGCACCCAGGCCAAGGGGTTGAACCAGAAGGTCGCGGTGGCGACCCTCGCCAGGATCAGCTTCGCCCAATCGAAATGGACGACATGCGCGAGTTCATGCGCGATGATCGCCTCGGCCTGTTCGGGCGCGGCCACCGCGGCGTTGTTGAGCAGGATGACTGGGCGCAACATGCCCCAGCTTACCGGCGAACCGAGTTCGTCGCTCCAGAGCAAGGCGGTGCCGTTCTTGAACCCCATGCGCCGTTGTGCGCGAGCAAGCGCGCTCAGCCAGTCAGGGTCGACCAGCACCTCGGCGCGGGCCCTTAGTCCGACGAGACGCAGCAACGCGGCGAGCGTCAGTGCGAGCAGCACGATTGTGGGAAAGAGAAAGGCATAGCGTGCCGCGCCGGACAGGGCGCCGACCAACGTAGATTCGGAGGCCACCGACGGCGCGGAAGCGGCCGGTATCGGCGTCTCTTGACCGCGCGAGGGAAGCGCAGGCTCCACCTTCTCGACCGGATCGATCGCGGCGATGCGCGCCATCGGCGCGGGCAACGGCAAATCGAGCGTCGGCAGCGCAAGACTGGCGAGCGGCAAGGCGACGAGCGCGAACAGCCCGAGATGGGCGATGGTCGAGCGTTCGGCGGCCGACCGCGCGCGGGTCAGCCGCAGCAAGCCGAGCGTGACCGCCGCCACCAGCAACGACTTCAGTGCGAGGAGAAGCAGGGTCATGGTCATTTCCCGTCCTCCCGCGCCTGGCGAGCGCGCGCGATCGCCGCTTCGAGTTCGTCGAGCTCCTTCGTATCGAGTTCTTCGGCCATGCCGACCAGAGCACTCGCCGCGCTGACCGGCGACCCCTTGAAGAAGGTCCGCACGATCTGGCTCAGCGCAGTTCGCCGCGCCTGGTTGTCGGGGACGGTCGGCGAATAGACATAGCCGCGATCGCTGTCTTCGCGGCAGACGAACCCCTTGTCCTCAAGCCGCTTGAGCATGGCGCGGACGGCCGAGCCGGTCAGCGGATCGGGCAGCGCGGCGCAGATCTCGGACACCGTGCGCGACCCGCCTTGATAGAGCAGGTCGACGATCTGACGTTCGCGCGGGGGCAATTGCGGAAGCATGACTCACCTCTTGGCTACATTTGTAGCGTGCTACATTTGTAGCGCAGTTGCAAGCGGAAAAATCACGGTAAAACCGTTCGCTGGCGCCGCGCATCGGCATTTCGCCTGTCAGACTAGCGCTAGAGGCCGGCCGCCATTACTCCATCTGCACCCCAGAATGCGACGAACCGAGCGATCAGCCGTTGCCGCGAGAGACTTGCGCTCCTAGGCGGCTCGCCAATGCGGCTGTCCCTGCCCTTCGCTTTGCCCGACCGCCGCCGCACCGTCTCGTTCGTGCTGGCGCTCGTCGTCGAAGCATTATTGATCCTGGTACTGCTGTTGTTCGGCCCGCATCTGACGCCGGCACCCAAGCCCGAACCGCGGCGCGCGACGAGCTTCAGTTTGTCGCCCTCCGAGAAAGAAGCGGCCACCGCGCCCGAACATCGCACCAAGGCGCATGCCGCGGCCAAGCCCGCTTCGGGAGCGACGACGCCAATCCCGCCAATGCCGCCCGTCATCACCCCGCCCAAGGTTCCGACGCCGCCCGCGGCACTCCCCGGCGTGCTGCCGATCCAGCTCGGCGCCAGCGATATCAGCAAATTGAAATCGAGCGCCAGCAACGACGATGGCGCCGAGACGGGAACCGACAGCAAGCTCGCTTATGGGCCGGGCGAAGGCCCGGGCGGCCAGCCGCTCTACAATGCCGAATGGTATCGCGAACCCACCGACGCGCAGCTCAACGGCTATCTGCCCAAGGGCGCGCCACCCAATAGCTGGGCATTGATCGCGTGCCAGACGATGCCGCAATTCCATGTCGACAATTGCCGGTCGCTCGGCGAATCGCCGGTCGGATCGGGGCTCGGCCGCGCGATGCGCGAGGCGGCGTGGCAATTCCTCGTCCGGCCGCCGCGGCGCGGCGGCAAGGTGCTGGTCGGCGCCTGGGTCAAGATCCGCATCGACTTCACGCTGCGGCCGGCTAAGGCCGACAAGAGCGAAAACGGGCCGCAGCTTCCCGAGCAGTGACGATCAGGGCAGCAGCACCGACGCGCCCTCGGTCTTGCCGGCTTCGAGCTGGCGATGCGCCTCGGCCGCATCCTCGAGCGCGAAGGTCTGGCCGACCTCCGGGTGGATCGCGCCCTTGGCCAGCATCTCGAACACGCGCGCGAACCCGGCGTCACGCTCCGGCTTGGTCGCATAATAATGGAACATCGTCGGCCGCGTGACGAATAACGAGCCGTTGGTGTTGAGCTGGCTAAGCGCGACCCCCGTCACGGGCCCGCTGGCATTGCCATAGCTGACGATGAGCCCGCGCCGCTTGGTCGATTTGAGCGACGCTTCCCAGGTCGCCGCACCAACGCCGTCGAGCACCACCTCGACGCCCTCACCGCCGGTGATCTCGCGCACGCTTTCGGCAATATCGTGTTCGCGATATTGGATGACATGATCGGCGCCGGCGCGGCGCGCGCGCTCGGCCTTGTCGGACGATCCAACGGTGCCGATCGCGGTCGCGCCGATCGCCTTGAGCCAGCCGACCGCGAGATGCCCGACCCCGCCCGCCGCGGCATGGACCAAAACGGTCCAGCCGGGCTGTACCTTGGCGCAGCGTTCGATCAGGAATTCGGTGGTGCCGCCCTTGAGCAGGATCGCCGCCGCGGTGCGATCGTCGACGCTGTCGGGCAATTTGATCAGGTTTTCGGCGAGCAGATTGCGGTGCGTGGCATAGCTGCCGATGGTTGGGCCAAACGTCCCGACGCGGTCGCCCACCGCGACATCGGTGACGCCTTCGCCCAGCGCTTCCACCACGCCGACGCTCTCGGTGCCGAGGCCGCTCGGCAGCTTGAGCTGGTAGAGGCCGGTTCGCTGATAGATTTCGATGAAGTTGAGGCCAACCGCCGTAGACCGGATTCGAACCTCACCGGGACCGGGATCGGGCAGGTCGACATCGACCCATTGGATCACTTCCGGCCCACCATGCTGTTCGATCCGTGCGACGCGTGCCATATCCCGTTCTCCCGTTGCGACGAGCCATCAACTGGGGAGTCTCGTTTCGGGTTGCAACCTACCTCGCGGCGCGCCATCTAAGCGCACACCATACCCGATATTTGAAAAACGCGGAGGCGAGGATGAAGAGCTACCTGAAGCAGTATATCGACGGTCAGTGGGTCGATAGCGAGGGCGGCTCTCGCCATGAAGTGATCGACCCGTCGACCGAACAGCCAGTCAGCGAGATCATGCTCGGCACCGCGGCCGATGTCGACAAGGCAGTCGCAGCCGCCAAAAAGGCGTTCAAGAGCTATTCGCAGACCAGCGTCGACGAGCGCATCGCGCTGCTCGAGCGGATCATCGAGGAATATAAGGCGCGCATCCCCGATCTGGCAGCGGCGACCAGCGAGGAAATGGGCGCGCCGATCGGCTTTGCGCAAATGGCGCAGGCGCCCGCCGGCCTCGGCTATTTCATCGGCACGCTCGCGGCGCTGAAGGAATTCAAATTCGAAGAGCGCGTCGGCAAGAACCGCGTCGTCCACGAACCCGTCGGGGTCGTCGGCATGATCACCCCGTGGAACTGGCCGCTCAACCAGATCTGCGCCAAAGTCGCGCCGGCGCTGGCCGCCGGCGACACGATGGTGCTCAAGCCGTCCGAAGAGGCGCCGGGCAATGCTGTTATCCTGGCCGAGATCCTCGACAAAGCGGGCGTGCCGGCTGGCGTGTTCAATCTGGTCAACGGCGACGGCCCGGGTGTGGGATCGGCGATCTCCAGCCACAAGGATGTCGACATGGTGAGCTTCACCGGATCGACCCGCGCGGGCATCGCCGTGGCGCAGGCCGCCGCCCCGACGGTCAAGCGCGTCCACCAGGAACTGGGCGGCAAGGCACCGAACCTGGTGCTCAAGGGCGCCAATTTGCCCGAAGTGCTGCCGCCGACGATCGCCGGCGTGCTGGCGAATAGCGGCCAGAGCTGCATCGCCCCTACCCGCCTGCTGGTCCATGAAAGCCAGGTCGCCGACGCCACCAACGTGGTGAAGGGGATCATGGAAGCCACCCAGGTCGACGCGGCCTCTGTGATGGGCGCGCATATCGGCCCGGTGGTCAACAAGGCGCAATATGAAAAGATTCAGGGTCTGATCCAGTCGGCGATCGACGAGGGCGCGACGCTCGTCACCGGTGGCACCGGGCGCCCCGACGGCCGCAACGCCGGGTTCTTCGTCAAGCCGACGCTGCTCGCCGATGTCACGCCTGAGATGCGCATTTACCGTGAGGAAACGTTCGGACCGGTCGCGACGATCACCAAGTACACCGACGCCGACGACGCCATCGAGATGGCCAACGACACCGATTACGGCCTGTCGGCGACGATCTCGGGCGATCCCGCCGAAGCGGCGAAGGTCGCGCCGAAGCTGCGCGCTGGGCTAGTCACGATCAACGCCTGGGCAGGTGGCGGCGGCACGCCGTTCGGCGGCTACAAGCAATCGGGCAATGGCCGCGAAGGCGGCAAATACGGCATCGCCGACTTCATGGAATTGAAGACGATCGTCGGCGAACCCGCCTAGCACGGGCCCTAAGCATCAGGCCCTCCCCGAATCGGGGAGGGCCTTCCCCCAAATCAGGGTCGCGGCAGGGGCGTCGGCACGTCGAGCCCCGCCGTCCCGGGACTGCGAATCCGCAACCAGCTATGCGGGTCGGGAACCCAGGAATGGTAGCCCGACGAGATGAAGAAGAATCGTGACGACTGGCCCGGTGCGATCGGCTGGCCGAACTGGAACGCGAGCACCCAGACGTTCTGGTTGATGGCCCCGGCGATCGTCTGCGGCGCCACGCCCGAGGCGCCGTCGATCCGCCAATTGGCGTCGTAGCCGATCTGGGGAAACCCGCGGACCTGCGCCGTGGTGATCGGCGCGGTCGAACCGGCGTCGTTGGTGATGCGCCAATAGAAATCGAGCGTCCCGCTCGCCCGCTTGAGGATGCGGACCTGGACGGTCCCTCGCGGGCCGGCGGTACCGGCGGTCGGGGCGAAGGGTACGACACGGTCATAGACCACCGATCCTGCCAGATAAGGATCGAGCGACGCCCTGGTGCCGGGCAAGGGTTGCGGCGCAAAATCGCTGGCAGGGGTCGCGACCGCCAGCGCGGGCGCGGCGATCACCACGCCGAGCAACACCCATGATTGGCGCATGACGTCCTCCCAGAATCGACTCGGCGACACGCCGGGAAGGACTGAGGTAAGTCGTTACGCGATCGGCGTATTGGCGGGAAACGACGCGTCCGATCGCCTCAATGCAGCGGCCAAGTCATCAGGATCAGCGGCGTGCCGACCAGCACCACCAGCAGCGATAGCGGCGCGCCCAGCCTGGCATAATCGCCGAACTTGTACCCGCCGGGGCCGAACACCAAGGTGTTGCACTGGTGCCCGATCGGGGTGAGGAAATCGCACCCCGCCCCCATCGCGGTGGCGATCAGGAACGCTTCCGGCCGATAGCCGAGATCGTGCGCGAACACCGCGGCGATCGGCGCCATTACCAGCACCGTCGCGGCATTGTTGAGGAACGGCGTCACCGCCATCGCCGCGACCAGGATCAGCGCGACCGCGCCCCAGGGAGGCAGCCCGGCGGCGACATGCGCGAGCCAGGTCGCCAGGATTTGTGACGCGCCGGTCGTCCGCAGTGTGTCGCTGACCGGGATCAGCGCGCCGAGCATGATCAGGATCGGCCATTCGACGCTGGCATAGGCTTCGGCGAGCGGCAGCGCGCCTATCGCCAGGATCAACGCGGCCGCGGCGAAAAAGGCGACGGCGACCGGAACGTAGCCGGTCGCCGTCGCGATCATCGCCACCGCCAGGATCGCCACCGGCAACACCCCCCTGCCCGAATTGCCGAGCCGGAGCGCGCGTTCGGCCAGCGGCAACGCGCCGAGTTCCGCCAGGCGTTCGGGCAGCAGACTGAGCGGCCCCTGCAGCACGACGACATCGCCGGCGCGCAGCACGGTACCACCCAGCCGATGCGTCAGCCGCTCGCCTTCGCGCGACACCGCGATCAGGTTGATGCCGAGCCGACGTTGCATCTGCATCCGGCTGGCGGTGCGGCCGATCAATGGCGAGTTGGTGGCGATCACCGCCTCAATCACGCCGATCTCGTCATCCTTGCGATCTTCAGGCACGTCGCGCTCGGAGCCGGCGAGCGCGAACTTGTTGGTGGCGATGACGCGTTCGAGCACGTCGGGTTCGCCGCCCAGGATCAGCGTGTCGCCTTCGCGCAAGGTCATCCATGGCTGCGGCTGGCTGCGCATGCCGGCGCGCATCACGCTGGTGACGGTGACGTCGCCATCATGGCGATCGGTGAACTGGTCGACGGTTTCGTCGATCGCCGGCGAGCCCGCACCGATCGTCACCTCCGTGACATAGTCCTTGATGTCGAGCGCCTCGCCCATCGTCGGTACGCCACGACGATCGCGGGGCAGCAGCCGATAACCGAAGCGCAGGAAGATCAGGCCGATCACGAGCAGCCCGAAGCCGGTGGGGAAATAGTCGAACATGCGGAACGGCTGGCCGACCATATCCTGCCGCACCCGGCTGACGATGATGTTGGGCGAGGTGCCGACCAGGGTCATCAGCCCACCGAGCAAGGAGGCGAACGACATCGGCATCAGGAAAACCGAGGGCGACGCCTTGTTCTTTTTCGCCATCTGGAACGCCGCGGGCATCAGCATCGCCAGCGCGCCGACATTCTTGACCAGCGCCGACGTCACGCCGACCGACGCAGTCAGCACGAACAATTGCGTGCGGATCCGGGTGACGCGACCGGCAATCAGGCTCAGCGCACGCTCGACCATCCCCGATCGCTGCACCGCCGCCGAAATCACCAGCGCGGAGCCGACGATGATCACAATGTCGTCGGAAAAACCGGTGAAGGCTTCCTTGGGCTTGACGATGCCGAGCCCAAGCCCCGCGAGCAGCGCCAGCATCGCGGTGATATCGTAACGGAATCGGCCCCAGACGAACATCGCCATCATCGCAATGAGGAGGGCGATCGAGAGATATTGGGGCGTGGTCATCCGGCCTCGTTTGGTGGCTTCCTGACAGCTGAAACCAACGAACCCGAAACAATCTCCCGCAGAATGTCGCTGATATGAGTTAGTGGACGGTACCCACCGCGCGGCCCTGCGACATCAGCACGATCAGCCGCTCGATCTGGCGCCAGCGGCAGAAATTGACGTGGTTGCCAAGGTCGCGGCTCTTGTCGGCACGCGCGGCCGCCTCGAACCCGGCATCGTCGCCAAAGGTTGCCATCAGCTCCTGCGCGGCGTCCACCGATGAGCGATCAGAGAGGTAGAGGTGCATGCGATACTCCGACTGGCAGCACCCGATCGTTACAAGGGCCGTGCCACCCCGAGGCGATCGACGGAAACCGGCGGGAGGCAGTGGTAAATCGCCGTGCACCATGGCGCGATCGCCTGCCCCACGCGTCCCACGCCGGGACACTAGCGTCCGATCCTGGAACATGGCAGGCAGCGGGCATGAGACCGAATCCGCCGCAATCGACCGCTCCCGCCGCCGGCGGATGCCTGCTCGCGCTTGGCGTGTTCGGGGGTGCCGTTGTCGGAATCATCCTGCACCAGACCAGCCTGGGGATCATGCTCGGGGTGGCCGGCGGCGCGATCGCCGCGACGATCGTCTTCCTGATCGACCGCCGCAAGTAATTGATTTTCTGCCTACCGTAGAGACCGCGCCAGCCGCACGACGCGGCCGATAATCGCTACGCGATCGGCGCGGACCGGGGCGATGAGCGGAGTAGCGGGATTGTCGCTGGTCACCTGAACCTCCAGCCCGATCCGCGCGACGCGTTTCACCAGCAACGCATCGTCCAACCGGATCACGAAGATGCCGGGACGCGACGACAAGCGGCGGTCGGCCATGTCGACGAACAGAGCGTCGCCATCATGGATCAGCGGCTCCATCGAATCGCCATGCGCGGTGATCATCGTCAGCGCCGCGGGCGACACGCCCAGCCGCGCCACCACGCGCGGGTCGATCCGTTCCTCCCCGCCATTGCGGTCATCCTCGACCAGCCCGTCGGCGCCGGCATGCGCCTCCGCGTCGATCCGCCGCACCGCGACCATCGTCATATCGCCGCCGGCGGTCCCGCCCAGCGTGCGTTCGTCGACATTGAAATAGGCGGCGAGCCAGCGCCGATCCTCCTCATCGAGCCGCCGCGGCGTTCCGCGCTTCACGAACTGCTGCAGATAAGCGTCGTTGCGCCCGAGCGCGCGCGACAGCCAGGCAAGGCTGGTCCCCGCCTCGTCAGCCAATCCCGCCAGCGTCGATCGCACGTCAACCATGTTTGCCACCATAGTCGTAGGAAATTTCCTAGACAAGTTGGAATTTGGAACAGATCATGAACTTCTAACGACTCGGCAGCAGAAAACAGAGGCCAGACAAATGCATATCGGACGCGAGGTGGAGAAGTTTTTGCGGCGGTCGAACATGCCGCCGACGCGGTTCGGCCGGCTGGCCTGCAACGATCCCCGGCTGGTCGGCGACCTGCGCAATGGCCGCGAGCCGAGGCGGCGCGTCACCCAGCGCATCGTCGATTTCATCGCCGCGCAGGATGCCGCGCAATGAGCCGACTCGAACGCGATCTGGTCAAGACGGTGACCGAATCGGCTGCCGCAAACATGCCAAGCGCGGCAGCATCTTTGGTGCGTAGCCGCGACTGGTCGTCGTCGCTATTCAGCGGCGTGCGGCTAACGGTCGAGATCAATGCCGGCGAAGATGAGGCGTTCGAGACCTGGCTGGCGAATCTGCCCGAGGCGGAATTCGGTGTCCGTGGCTATTTTGTCGCGAGCGCTGATCTGGTCGAGCGCAGCAACGGGGCGGCGGTTGTCGAATTCCTGCTGGTCGAGGAAGGCTAAGGCAACCCTTCGCTTTCAGTGCTCCTGCGAAAGCAGGAGCCCAGAGTTACGAGATACGACGCCTATGGCCCTGGGCTCCTGCTTTCGCAGGAGCACAAGGATTTCACCGATCTACGTGAATGGCTCTCAGCCGACCCGCGAAGCGAGTTGGCGCAGCACGCCGAGCGTTTCCTCGAGCGATCCAGCAACCGGAACTTCCGCTTCAGGCACTTCGGGTTCCGGCGCCGGGACTTCCTTGCGCTTGGCAACACCGCGTTCCAGCCGGTCGAGCAGATCGTGGATCGTCGCCGACGGCAGCGGCGCGGACGTTTCGGACGAGCGCACCATCGGAGTCAGCTCGAACGTCTCGATCCGCTCATGCGACGCGAAACGCGGCGCGGGATCTTCGGCGGGCGGAACGACAGGCGACTCGGGAACAACACTGACCGGGCGCAGGTCCATAGCGATCACAGGCTCTGGCACCGGCCGCGGTGCGACGATCGGCGTCGGAGCGGCAACGGGTTCGTCGACCCGACCGAGCGGCAGCGGATCGGGAGCGGGCAGCGGCGGATCCAGAGGACTGCGATAGGTGGCGAGCGGGGTGTCGAGATCTGCCGGGATGTCACGTTCCTCGACTACCGGCGG
>Ga0207683_10003154_pt1 | contig 14397 bp, 13 predicted proteins | sample KBSM73metaG_FD_184333 | JGI IMG/M metagenome (GOLD analysis project Ga0207683, IMG submission 184333) | Miscanthus rhizosphere microbial communities from Kellogg Biological Station, Michigan, USA - KBS M7-3 metaG (SPAdes) (version 2) | ecosystem: Host-associated > Plants > Roots > Rhizosphere >...
GACCTGGATGATAACCCAGGCGAGAACGGTATAGCCCGCGGCGACGCGATAGACCTTTCGCCGTTTCAGCTCGGTAAAAAATCGCTTCGCATCCATTATTTCGTCCGACGCTTTTAGAATGTAGAGGCGGTTGTGCCAAGCGCCTGCTCTTTTGGTTAGGCGCCAGGCGGCGCGACCTTTACATTTTTTAAATGCCACCGGCGCCAGGAAATTCGCCCGTTACCCGTGAGGATCGCTCCGGGCTCATCGCGGGCATCGCGGCTTTCGGGTCGTGGGGACTGATTCCGATCTATTGGAAGCTCTTCACTGCAATTTCGGCCGTGGAGATTCTCGCGCATCGTTTCGTCTGGACGACCGGTTTTCTCATCGGATTGCTGAGCTGGCAGCAACGCTGGCCTGAAGTGCGCGAGGCCCTCCGCTCCCGCCGGGCGCTGCTTTACTGTCTCGCCAGTGGTCTCGCCATCTCGGTCAACTGGTTCATGTTTATCTGGGCGGTGGTGGTCGGACGCGTTATCGAAACGAGCCTCGGCTATTTCATGACGCCGCTCGTGAACGTGCTTTTCGGGGCGATCCTATTGCGCGAACGACTGGCCCGCGCACAGCTCGTCTCCGTACTGCTCGCAACGAGTGCAATTCTTTATCTAACGCTGGGTTTTGGAAAATTGCCGTGGGTGGCACTGACGCTTTGTTTTTCCTTTGGGTTCTATGGGCTCCTGCGCAAGGTCTCGGGCGCAGCGTCCATTCCGGGGCTTTTTCTTGAAACGACCGTTATTGTGCCGATCGCCCTGGGCTGGCTCCTGCACATCGCCGGTTCGAGTGGGGGACATTTCGGTAATGCAAACCTACCTCTCTCGCTGCTCCTCCTCAGCACTGGAATCGTCACCGGCGTGCCACTGCTTTGGTTTGCATACGCGGCGCGGCATTTGCGCCTAACGACACTTGGATTTCTGCAATACCTGGCGCCAAGTTGTAGTTTTTTTCTCGGCGTTTTTGTTTTTCATGAACCGTTTCGACGTGCCCAGATGATCACCTTCGCGCTTATCTGGGTGGCGCTCATCATTTTCACGGTCGATGCGGTCACACGCTGGCGTGGAACGCAGTCCTCCGCCCTCGAGCCGGTTGAGATGTAAGCTTACGCCCATGAGCCTGCTCGGTGCGATTACGAGCGGGAGGAAAGAGGGGCCGGCAGACGGGATGAATCGTTGAAATGTGCTATGCTCCGCCAGTCATGTGGAGCGAAGACGACTTTCAATACGCGATCGAGAACACCGAGGTAATCCTCGCGCCCGAAGGTAGAATCGCGACGTTCGGCCACACCAGTTTCCGTTTCTATCTCATCAGCGAGTTGATGGATCAGGTGAACGAAGTGCGCGTGCGCGATGGACGAATCCACGCCGAGCGCCCGCAAATCCTTACTCCGGACCATTATGCGCGACTTTTGCTGGAAGGGTTTGGCGAAAAGGCCGCTCGCTATGCCGAGCAACTACGGGAGCGAGCGCAGCAATTTGCCGTGCTTCGCTATGGATTTCAGTTTCGGAAAACCGACGTGGTGGAAAAGACAGTGCGCGCCTCGATTGCGTCAGTCATCGAGCAAACGAAAGCGCGGGTGGACCAGATGAATGAACCACTCAGCGCGGTTATCCAAGGCGTCGACGACGCCTGGGAAGTCTGTCTGCTTAAGTTTACAATTGATCTGATCGAGCGCTCATCGGGGGGCAACCTAGGCGACTTTCGTCGTCGGGGATTAGTTTAAGCCTGACCCGTTCGACTAAGTCAAACGGATACAGTTACCCGTAAGAAGGTTGCCGGAATGGAAGTAGCATCCGCGCAACCGCTCTTGTTTTCCCTGTTAAATAAGTCTTCCAATTCCTTTTGTAGCTCAACGGCACGCCCATTTTTGTCCGCTGCTTCGAAAGCATTCATGGTCGGGCCATAATATTTTCTGAATTCATCCAGCAGAACTGCGGGTGACTTCGGATAGTTGAAGGTAAACGTGTCACGCTCAAATGACACTTTCTCGGCGGGCACGCCCGCGCCGGCAAATCGTTCGATAACATTGCTTTCGATCCCCCAAGTCATCGGGCTGACAAAACCTTCTGGCGGGGGCGGCGTATAACTGGAGGAGATCTTCAAAATCTGCGCTACTAAAGTCGGATCATTCGGAATCCAGTTGCCCATAACGATCCGCCCTCCCGGTCGGGTAACGCGCACCATCTCCTTAGCTACGTCGAATGGTTTCGGCGCAAACATCGCTCCAAAGATACTCATAACGAGGTCAAATGACTTATCCGGCAAGGGCTGAAGGTTAGTCGCATCGCCCTCCTGAAACGTGATATTCTTGAGACCCTGCTCCCTCGCGCGCTTGTTTCCGGCCTCGACCAAATTCCTCGCGATATCAACACCCAGGACCTCCGCCCCAAGTTTCGCCGCTGGCAATGCCGTCGTGCCATCACCGCATCCCAGATCAAGAATCTTCAACCCTTTGCTGATTCCGATTCGCTGCACCAGCGATTCTCCGCTTTCGCGCATGCTGTCGGCGATACGAGTAAAGTCGCCTTTTTCCCAAAGTGCCTGGTTTGGATTCTTAGGATCATTCATAATGGGTTTTAGTTATAGGATTGAGGAAGTGAAAATTTGCCTAACGACTATGCCTGTTCCGAGAGATCACCATGAGTGTTGGTAACGGCCTCTCCGCCTGTTCGTCCGGCGAGGTTGGCCACCGCCGCAACTAGTTCTTGTGGCCGAACAGGTTTCGAGAGGTGGATCTGATACCCGGCAAGCATAGCGCGGGTCCTATCCTCTGAGCGAGCAAAGGCAGTCAGCGCAATAGCTGGAATTCTCGAGTTGTTTGCAGATTGCCCGCGAAGTTCGCGCATCATTTCGAGTCCATCCTTCTCAGGCATGCCAATATCGCTCACAATCACATCCGGGTGTTCGGCGCGGATCAGTCGCAGACCTTCCGCCGCAGAAGACGCCGTTAAGACACTGGCTTTGCATTCCTTCAAAAGTCGCCGAACAAATTCAAGAGAATCGCGCTCATCGTCCACCACAAGGACTCGCACGCCTTCAAGCTCTACGTCAACCGGGCAAACTTCATCCTGGTCAACTCCGGGATGGACCCGAGGATCCGCGCCTTGCCGCACCGAAACCAAGGGCAAAGACACCGTAAAGGTTGCACCTTTGCCAAGACCTTCGCTTTCCACCCTGACGCTGCCTCCGTGCAATTCGGTAAGATTTTTTACGATCGACAGCCCGAGCCCGAGTCCACCATGACGCCGCGTCTTTGAGGCGTCCTGCTGTCGAAAGCGGTCGAAAACGAAGGGCAGAAATTCCGGCGAAATCCCTTCCCCATTGTCGGTCACACTTATTTCGACATGGGAATTGATCCGCTGCAGCACAATATCCACCCGTCCCCCCTTGGGCGTAAACTTGATCGCGTTGGCGAGCAAATTCCACAGCACCTGCTGCAACCGCGCGGGATCGCCGGACATCGTCTGAATCGGATCCAACACTTTCACAATCCGCACGTCTTTGGCAGCGGCCGCAGGCGCAAGCGTGCCGACGGCTGATTCGACGATCCCAGCGAGATCGATCGGTTGCACATCGAGTCGAGTCTTACCCGACACGATTCGGCTCATCTCGAGTAAGTCCTCAATGATGCGCGTTTGGGCGCGCGCATTGCGCTCGATTGTCTGGAGTCCTTCATCGAGCGAAGCCTCATCCCTTTCGCCGGTGCGGAGCAATTGCGTCCAACCGAGAATGGCATTGAGCGGCGTGCGCAATTCGTGGGAAAGGGTGGCGAGGAATTCGTCTTTGAGAAGACTGGCGCGCTCGGCATTGGAACGAGCAGCGCGCTCGCTTTCCAAAATGCGGCGGCGTTCCTCAGCATGCTCGCGCTGTTCGGTAATGTCAGTGTTCGATCCGAACCAGTAAACGACGCGCCCCTCGGAATCGCAAAGCGGCATTGCCCGCGAAAGGAACCAACGAAAGACGCCGTCATGTCTTCTCAAGGGAAAGGTGTGCTCCCAAGGTTCGCGCTTTTCCAGCGCCAGTCGCCACGTTTTCAACACCTCCGGCAAGATGTCGGGATCGTGCACCTTTTCCCATTTCCAACCGTCCATTTCGCCGGCCGTTGCACCGGTGTATTCCGACCAGCGCCGGTTGTACCAAAAAATGTGACCGTCAGGACGCGCCATCCAGGCGAGCTGTGGAATGTTATCAGCCAGATGGCGAAAGCGAGCTTCGGTGTCGGCTAGTTTCGCGTCCAGCTCGGTCGATTTCCGCCGCGACCAATGGATCTGGCGGACGACCCACACAATCAGAGCGCAGGTCAGGCCAAAGAGGAGGAGGTTCAACCAGGCGACCCGATCAAGCTTTTCGAACCCCGGCGACATCCAAAGAGGCGCGAGAACGAGCGATAAAAGCGATGCCGTTACCCCAGCGCGCGTGCCGCCCCAGAGCGAAGCCAGGATTATCGCCGGGAAAAAGGTCAGGAACGGAATCGAGGTCCCGACAAAGCGGAAAAGGAGCGCGCGGACGAGGGCCGCGGCCAAGGCGGCGGCGAGCCCGATCAAAAAAACTCTAATCCGCTCCCTCGTTAACTTAGTCACCCGCGGGCAATTTCCTCGCAAATGAACCGCAGGCAACAGCTTCGGCTTCCGCGAACAAACGGCGTGATATCAGCAAGTGGAGTGAAACAAACCGCCGACCAATTCCGACTCGCTCAGTAGGTTGTAAAGCTCGACCGCAGCCTTGGTTTCCTCGATATGCGCCGGAATTCCTTTCTCCCGCAAATACTGCAAAGCATTCGGACACGTCTGCAAAGCCAACTCCATTCCTCGACTGAGAACAACCACCCGGCTGCCATGGTCGATGAGTTCTTCCAGATCGGCGATTTGAATTCCCGGCACGTGATGAGTCCCCGTCTCAGACCAATCCCAGGAGCGCCCACCACCGGGGAAGAGCTTAAAGTCCCGGCCGTTACCCAAACCTTCGATTTCCATGTGACCCCACGAGATATGCATGATCCGAGGAGATTTGCCACCCGTCCTTTGTTCGTTAGTCATAGATTTGACTAACCTTGCACCGACCCTTTTTCATAGCGCCGGATTAGTTTGAAAAATCGAACCGTATCGCGCACCGGGTGAATGCTGCTGACTTCGTCCGAATAGATCGTGCTAATCGGCACCGAAACAATGCGAAACCCAGCCCGACTGGCGACGATCAGCATCTCGGTTTCGTAATCAAAACGGCTCGTGCCCGCGAGGAGATGCGGGACAACGTCGCGATGGATCATCCTGTAACCACATTGTGTGTCGGGTACTTCCTGTCCACAAAGCCGGCTGATGCGACGACTCATGTAACGATTCACCGTCCGCCTGACGAATGGCATGTCACGAACATCGTTCATGCGTGTGCCGATGAAGAGATGACCTTCAGTCGCAGCCGCGGCTGCAAAAAATCGCACGATTTCCTCTGGAAGATGCTGGCCGTCGGAATCGAGCAGCACAATGAATTCAATCTCGGGTCGCTCCAGCCAATAGCGCAAACCGGCCTTGATCGCCTCGCCTTTGCCGAGATTTTGCGGATGAACAATGACCTCCGCGCCGCCTTCACGGGCACGCGCCGCTGTCCCATCGCCGGAACCGTCGTCAATCACAAGAACGTGATCGAGCTGCGCGCGAGCGCGCTCCGCAACCGCGCGGACGTGAGCTTCTTCGTGATAAGCGGGAATGGCCGCGGCAACGTTGGTGCGATTCAGCGGCCGACCTGCGTTCGCCGCCCCGCCTCCCATAGCTAGCGGACGTCGCCGCGGTCGCGATCGCCGTTCTCGGTTACGACTGATTTGCGGACGACCGGATGAAAATCCGCCGCGTGGTACGAGCTGCGCACGAGCGGACCGGAAGCGACATGGGCAAAACCTTTCCCGCGGGCAATGTCGCCGTAGAGATCAAATTGCTCGGGCGCAATGTACTCGACGACCGGCAGATGTTGCGGCGTAGGACGAAGGTATTGTCCGAGCGTCAGCACCTCACAACCAACCTCTCGCAGATCGTCCATCGCCTGGAAAAGTTCCGGCTCTTCTTCACCCAGGCCAAGCATGAGACCGCTCTTGGTAACGGTATCAGGCGAAAGCTCTTTCGCGCGCCGCAGGACCTGCAATGAGGTCCGATATTTCGCCCGTGACCTAACGACTGGCGTGAGTCGCTCCACCGTCTCGAGATTGTGATTAAAAATTTCTGGTCCGGCGTCGAGCACAAGTTGGATGCACCAATCCTGCGCATGAAAATCTGGAACAAGGACCTCGATGATAATCGTCGGGTCCATTGTCCGAATGGCGCGGATTGTCCGCGCGAAATGTTCGGCGCCGCCGTCCTTCAAATCGTCGCGCGCGACCGCGGTAACGACGACGTGCTTGAGATTTAGCCGTTTGACTGCCTCGGCCACGCGTTGCGGCTCGTCTTCCTCGAGCGCGAAAGGCTTTGCGGTCGTGACCGCGCAAAATCCACAGGCACGCGTACAGCGTTCACCGGCGATCATCATCGTTGCCGTTCCCTGGCTCCAGCATTCCCAGCGATTAGGGCATTGCGCGCTCTCGCAAACCGTATGCAGCCGCAGGTCGGAGATGAGCGCCTTGGTCGAAAAGAAGACGGGATTCGACGGCAGCCGCACTTTGATCCAGGGCGGTTTCTGCGCCTGGTGAAGAGCGGGATCAATTTTGGCGCACGACATTGCGGTGTGTCTTAGTCTTAAGTTTGGAAGGGAATGTTAGCAACTTTCATCCCTGCATCGGCCAATCGACGTGGCGGCTACGACAATTTTGTCCGACCGGCGAGCGCCCGAGAGAGAGTGAGCTCATCAGCCGATTCCAGTCCGCCCCCCGCTGGGAGTCCGTGGGCGATGCGGGTGAGCGTGACGGGAAATTTTTTCAAAAGATCGACCAAATAGTTGGTCGTCGCCTCCCCCTCGACATCCGCGGCGAGGGCAAAGATGATTTCGCTTGGCGCCTCTTTCTCGACCCTGTCTACCAACGCCGCGATGCGCAGATCTTCGGGTCCGACGCGGTCGAGGGGTGAGATGCGCCCGCCTAACGAATGGTAGCGGCCGCGAAAAGCGCTCGTTTTCTCCAAAGGCAAAATATCAGTGGGTTGTTCCACCACGCAGAGAAGACTTCGGACGCGCGATTCATCCGCACAGATTTCGCAAAGTTCCTCCGTGGCAAAAAAGCCGCATTGCGCGCAGGGATGGATGACAGTGCGCGTGTGAGCGATGGCGCGCGCGATCCCTTCCGGCTTTTCCTCCCGCGCCTGCACAATCCAGAGCGCGATGCGCTCCGCTGAGCGGGGACCGACGCCCGGCATTTGCCGCAACTGCTGGATCAAGTCGCGGATCGCGGCGGGATATTCCGTGCGTCTCACAGAGAGGCAAGGCGCGAGATCGGCGTCGGCTCGGCCATCATATTCAAACAAACGGGCTCAAGCCGGCGCAGATACATTTGCAGAGGCTGGTCCACTTCCCCATTATCCCCACGGGCTCGATTGAACTCCGCAAAAGATTCGTTCCAGCGGCGTTCGCGAAAAAATACGATCGCGGTCCAAAAGTGGTCGCGGCGCAGGATTTCGTCCGCGGCCGCGTTTTCGGTCAGGTTAAGCAATTCATAAACTTCCAGCCGCTCATGCGGGACCGCGCTGTGAAGAAAGTCAATCGGGCGAGCCACGATATCTTTGCCAGCCTCGCTGAAGGTGCGAGGCCCAAGGAGAATCTGCGAGCCGTAGATTTGGTTCGCGCGGGCCAGCCGGCGCGCCACCTCGAAAGGTTCTCCCGAAACCACGATGTCGTTGTGCGTGGAATCGTCCCGTTTCGTCGCCACCACAACTCCAGAGCTGAGGCCGATTCGAAGATCGATCTTGCCTAACGAATCCGGTTTCGCGGCCGCGACCTGACGGAAGGCTGCCCGAAAGGCAAGCGCGGCCCGAGCCGCCTCGAGCGCATGTCGCTCGCTGGCATTCGGAAACCCAAAGAGGACCCGCACTCCCTCACCATCCGCTCCGTGCAAGTATCCGCCCTCCTGCAAAAAACGTGCGCTCGCGAAATCGGTGAACTCACGGGTCAACTGCGCACAGACCGCGCCGGGAAATTCGTCGATCAAGTCTGCCTGATTGGCGATTTCGCAAAATATGAAACTCGCCTCTCGAGTCGTCGGTTCCGATAAATTGAGTCCGCTGCTTTCCGCGAGACGATCGAGACCGGACTGAGCCAAACGTCCGGTGAAAAGATTTGCGGTTTTCCGCCGCTGCCGGCTCGCTTGGGTCAGGTCAACCACAGCCGCAAGAATGGCAGCAATGATCGTGGCTATGATCGCGGGCCAAGGCGAAAACGTCTTTCCATACTTCGCCAGGACCCACGCCGTGCCGACCAAATCTGCGATTAGAAAAACGACCAGCCCCGCGCGACGGAGCGGTTGCGACACCTGCAAGAACGTCCAGGCCGCACCGAAACTCAGCGCGATTACGAAAAGGAAATAACCAAAGAAAACCGGTTCGTTAGGCCGAAGACCGATGAACGGATGGAGCCGCGAAGTCGCCGACGCCAGGAGTCCGCTCATTTGCAGTGCGATCGCAAAAGCGGCCGCGACCGAGCCAATCCAGAGTGTGTCGAGAAAGGCGCGCTTCATTCCGCCGGGCGCTCACCCGGGCCATACGATCGCAGGACCAAATCACTGAGGAATTTATCCGGCGCATCAATCGCAGCCGCATCGAGGACAAATTTGGTCTTTTGCGTGTTCTTCTTGATCAAGCTCAGACCAAATTGGAAATCTTTGAAAAGATGCGCACAGAGATCAGCCATCTTCATTCGCTCGGCCTCGGCGCGCTCGACCAGACGATCCAGGGCAGAAGCATCGAACTGCAATTCGACTCCGTGTTCGCCTGAGAAACGATCAGCGAACATCACCGCCTCATGCCGCAGCGCTTCTTTTTCATTTTGTTGCCCTTCCGCCATCAATCGCTCAAGGACGCGGGCCGGCTCACGCACGAGCTCTTCGGTGACGCGCAATTGAGATAAGCCAGAGCCAGCCAGATAGTATTTGTAATCGCGGAACAGTTTTTCCCAAACCGTCAGCAGACCGCGCGCACCGGTTTTTTCCAAGGCGGCCTGGGTCGCAATGAGAAGGAGCGCTTCATCTTCGAAACTGATCTCGATGCCATAGGCGCGGAAAGCGCGCTCATATTGGCGCAAGATGCTCCCCTCGGAATATTTCATGATCTTGTAGAGATCGTCCGCGGTCAGCTCCTCGCAGACGACCCGCACTGGCAATCGCCCGATGAACTCCGGCTCGAAACCGTATTCGACGAAATCCTGGGTGCCGACGTGCTGAAAGATTTCATTGTCGAGGACTTTGATCGGCTCGGCCTTGAACCCGATCTGGCCTTGCGCGAGACGACGCGAGACCTGCGCTTTTAGTTTTTCAAAAGCGCCGCTGACGACAAACAAGATGTGGCGGGTGCTGATTGTTTCGCGTTTGGCCTTGCCGCGCCTCTGGAATTCGAAAGCCGCCTGGAGCTGCCCCTGAATGTCATTCGCGCTCCGCAACGGCACCTCGGTGTCTTCCATTAACTTCAGGAGCGTTGTCTGCACGCCGCGTCCGCTCACGTCACGTCCGACCAGGTTTGAAGCGGATGCGAGTTTGTCGACTTCATCGATGTAGATGATGCCAAACTGCGCGAGCCCAACGTTGCCATCCGCCTTTTGCACGAGCTCGCGCACGAGATCCTCGACGTCGCCGCCGACGTAACCGGTTTCGCTGAACTTGGTCGCGTCGGCTTTCACGAACGGCACCTTGATCAAATCTGCGATGTGTTTGATCAGATAGGTTTTTCCGACCCCGGTCGGCCCGACCAGAATGACGTTCTGCTTCGCGTACTCGGTTTCCTCGGCGCGGACCGCGTCTTCGGATTCGAGTTTGCGGATGTAATTGACGTGGTTGTAATGATCGCAGACCGCGATGGAGAGGACCTTCTTCGCTTCGTCCTGCTTAATCACGAAACGATCGAGATGGGCTTTGATGTCGCGCGGGAGAAAATCGAAAACGAACTCTTCGCCGCTCGGCGCGACTGGTTTCTCGTCGTCGCCGGCTTCAGCGCGCTCGGGCTGAGGAAAGGTCGCGAAGCTGACCTTGTCCCCGAAGTTCGATTTCATGAACTCGGAGAGCTTGGCCTGCAGTTCTTCAGGTGTAGGAAATGGCGGGTTTTGGTTCAACGGGCGAACTTAACATCCCGGTTCGGCATGTAAAATTTGTCGAGGCGGCTGGGCTATGGTCCCTCTCGGGTAGGGTGGGCGTCTCAGCCCGCCGGCGAACGCGTCTCGCGTTCGCGCACTTCCCGTCCGGCCAAAAGATCGTTGCGGCGAGACGCCGCAACCGGCGGGTGAGACGCGCAACCTACCCGAGAGGACGACCGCGCCCGACGCTCCAGCCCTTGCATTTCGGGCGTTCCTGTGCTCAGTGGAATTCCGCTTTGGCAAGCCGCTGCGCTTAATGCGCGCCCACCGCTGCCCCAGCCTACTTAATCATGCTCCATTTCTTTATTGCTCAGGCTCCCAGCTCGCCCCCCGGCACGCCATTCAGTGGCGCCACCACCTTCATCTGGATGGGAGCCATGATTGTGATCATGTACTACGTCATGATCCGGCCGCAATCGAAGCGGCAAAAAGAACATCAGCGCCTCATCTCTGCCCTCAAAACCGGCGATCGCGTCGTGACCACCTCCGGAATTCACGGGATGATCACCAATGTGAAAGACACAACCGTAACCGTGAAGGTCGCGGATAACGTCAAAATCGAGATGGAGAAATCCGCGGTCGCAAATGTGGCAGCAAAATCAGTTGAGAGTTGAGAAATGAACGTTGAGAGAAAAATAACCCAACGTCGCCGCTATCAGGCCAACTCATGCTCGTCGCTCAACTCCGAACCCTCAATTCCCAACCTTTTTCAATGACTCCTGCGCTGACATTTTTTCTCGGGCTAATTCTGCTCGTTCTCTTCGGTTGGTATTTCGCAACTGATTTCGGACCGAGGAAACGGCTGCTCGCGACGTTGCTCATGCTTCTGCTGGTTGCGTTCAGCATCATGACGATTTACCCGCCGAGTAAGAAAATTCAGCTCGGCCTCGATATTCAAGGCGGTACTTCTTTCCTTATCCGGCTAATCCAGCAGAAGGACGATCGTCCCCTGACGAAAAACAATCTTGAACAAGCGGTCGAAGTCATTCGGAAACGAGTCGACTATTTCGGCGGCGGCGAACCGGTCATCAGTCCAGTCGGAAACGACCGAATTCTGGTGCAGATTCCCGGACTCGATCCTGCGAAGATCATCGAGGCGCGCCAACAACTCTCCCGGGTTGCGAAGCTCGAATTCCGACTTGTCTATCCCGACGATGGCGCACGCCTGCGCGCAATTGACGCGGGTACCGAAGTGATCCCGCCGGAATATCGGATCGAGACCTACAAGATGCAGCAAGCGGAAGGTCAAAAGCCGATCGAGGAGCGCTTGCTGGTCAAGAAGAAGGCCGACCTTGGCGGCGATCGGGTCACCAATTCAGCCGCCTATTACGGCAACGAGGGCTGGACCGTGCAGTTAAAGTTCGACGGCGTCGGCGCGAAGGTTTTCGGAAAGATCACCGAGGCGAACGTGGGACATCGTTTCGCCATTGTGCTTGACGGAGTGATTCAATCCGCTCCCAGCATCCGAACTGCAATCTACGGCGGGGACGCGATCATTACCGGGCGATTCACCGAACAAGAGGCGCGCGGCCTCGCCAGTGTGCTGGAGAACCCGCTTCAGACCCCGGTGAGCGTGGAAGAAGAACGCAGCGTTTCGCCGACGCTCGGCCTCGATTCAATTCGCAGCAGCATTCTGGCCGGTCTGCTCGGCCTCGCGATCACCCTCGTGCTCGTGATGATTTACTACAAATTCGCCGGCATCATCGCCAACCTCGCGCTGATCGTTAACATCATCCTGCTCATTGGCGCGCTCACGATGTTTAACTTCGTGCTCACCCTTCCGGGCATTGCGGGCATTATTCTGACGATTGGTCTGGCCGTCGATGCGAGCGTTCTGATCTACGAACGACTGCGCGAGGAAATGGCACTCGGCAAATCGTTGAAGGTTGCTCTCCAACACGCCTACGAAAAAGCGTTTTCATCCATTCTCGACGCCAACGTCACAACCCTCATCACTGCGGCGATCCTTTTCTGGAAGGCGGCCGGACCGATCAAAGGTTTCGCGATTTCGCTGACCCTGGGCATTCTCGCCTCGCTTTTCACCGCGCTAATCGTTGGGCGCAACCTTTTCAGCTGGTTCGTGGATACCGACAAGGTGAAGCGCGTCTCGATGCTCCACCTTATCTCGTCGAAACATATCGACTTCCTCGGCAAAGGGTTCATCGCCACCATGTGCTCGGTCGCATTGTTGATTGCGGGCGCGACGGCATTCGTCGTGCGCGGCGATCGGAATTACGGCGTCGATTTCAGGGGTGGCGACCTCCTTTCGCTCAGTGCGGCGAAGAGCGTGGACGTCGGCCAGGTCCGTGAGGCGCTCAAGCCAATCCATCTCGATAACGAGCCGATTCAACAATCGGTGCAGGGCGATCGAAGCTTCATCACCATCCGCAGCCCGATTAACACGAGCGAGTCGGTGGCGAAAGCGATCAAAGAACACATCCCAAATGGTGAATTCAAAGTCGAGCGCGAGGAGCGGGTCGGTGCACTGGTCGGAGGGGAACTGGCGAAGAGTTCCCTTTGGGCACTCGGCCTCGGCATTTTGGGAATCCTTATTTATGTCACGTTCCGCTTCGAGCTGGCCTTCGCGGTTGGCGCCATTGTCGCGTTGGTCCACGACGTGTTGATGACCGTCGGAATTTTTTCACTGCTCGGGAAGGAACTTACACTGACCATGGTGGGCGCGGTGCTAACGATCGCGGGTTATTCGATCAATGATACGATCGTCGTTTACGATCGAATTCGCGAGGGACTTGCGAGCGGCCGGCGCGGGTCCATCGAACAGATCATGAACGAAAGCATTAACCAAACGCTAAGTCGGACCCTTCTGACCAGCGGCGTCACGCTTATTCCGATCTTGTGTTTGTATTTTTTTGGCGGCGCCGTCCTGCGGGACTTTTCGCTGGCCATTATCGTCGGCGTGGTGGTTGGAACTTACTCGTCGATTTTCATCGCTTCGCCCATTGTGTTGTGGTGGACGCGCGCGCGTGGTGGCAGCGCCAGCAGTTTGCGTCGCGAAGTGATCCAAAAAACGAGTGTTACGAGCCCCTCTTCGGCCGCTTAAACCCAGAGTTGACGCCTGGGGAAGGGGGCGCTAGGGTCGCTCGCCAGTAAGCAGGAAAACTTTATAATTTCAATAGGATCGGGAGAATAATCGCATGCCAGAAGTGATCGTTCGTAAAGGTGAGCCGGTTGACCGGGCCTTGAAGCGCCTCAAGAACAAGCTGGACGCGGAAGGGATTTTGGAAGAGGTGCGCCGCCTGCGCGCCTTCGAAACGCCTTCACAAAAGGTCCGTCGCAAGGCGAAAGCCAACGCCAAACGGGGTCGCGCCAAGTTCCGCTTCAATCCGTCGTAAGCCGTTCGCCAGTGTGTAGATGCTCGCTGCACCAAAACGCGGTTGAGCAGCCCTTCTCGTTTTTCCTCGGCAAGGAACCAGTTGGTTCCCCAGCGTTTCGCAGAACTAAACCTCTACCCCTCACACTCGCAGACGATCCGGAACCCGAGATCGTTGCACGCATAGTTGGGAACGTTCGACCCGCGCGTCGTGACCCGAAGACTGTGGAAGCGCGACTTCCAACTGCCTCCGCGATAAACCCGTTTTAGCCCCCCGGCCGGACCGCGTGGGTTGGTCTTGGGAACTCCGCGATAGGCTTCCATGTAATCCTGGCACCATTCCCAGACGTTGCCCGCCATGTCTTCTACGCCGAAGGGACTTGCTCCCCGCGGGAAGGCTCCGACTGGCGAGCTCTCGGCGAAACCATCGTTAACCTTAAGATCGCTCCACGCGAACTCTGTATTGCAATCAGCAAAATTGGCCAGGTCTGGGCGTCCTTCGTTGTTACCCCACGGATATTTGCGACCGTCTTTCCCGCGTGCGGCATACTCCCATTCGGCTTCGGTGGGCAACCGGTAGCGGCGTTTCTCACGCGCACTGAGCCATTGGCAAAACTTTGCCGCCTCCGTGCTGCTCACATAGACCACGGGGTGATCGTCCCCTGCTCCGGGGGCGCGTTTGCGAGCATGGCTTGGGTCAAACATCTCATACTGCGCGTTCGTGATCGGGTGCCGCGATATGTAGTAGTGGCTGAGTGTGACCTCCGTGATCGGTCGTTCGTTCGGAG
>Ga0207683_10003155_pt1 | contig 14395 bp, 14 predicted proteins | sample KBSM73metaG_FD_184333 | JGI IMG/M metagenome (GOLD analysis project Ga0207683, IMG submission 184333) | Miscanthus rhizosphere microbial communities from Kellogg Biological Station, Michigan, USA - KBS M7-3 metaG (SPAdes) (version 2) | ecosystem: Host-associated > Plants > Roots > Rhizosphere >...
GCGTGTCGCGCACGCCCGGCACCAGCGAGCGCTGAATCACGCGGTTCGCGAGTCGCGACCACAGCACGCGATAGAACGGCTGCTTGACGTCGGTCTTGGCGCCTTCGGCGTAGCGCGAGCCGATCGAGATCGACGCTTTGCAGGCGACGATCGGAGCGAGCAGGCGCGGCAGCTGCTCCGGCGGCATCGAGCCGTCGGCATCACACATCACGCGGATCTGACCGCGCGCCTCGAGCATGCCGAGGCGGACCGCGGCGCCCTTGCCCTTGTTCGGCGTCTGGCGCACGAGGCGAACGTTCGGCAGGCCGCAGCGCTCCACGACGCCGCAGGTATCATCGCGCGAGCCGTCGTCGACGACGACGATCTCGTAGCGCAGCGGCTGGGTCTGGAGAAATTGATGGAGGCTCTCGAGCGTCGGCGGAAGGCGATGCTCTTCGTTGTACGCGGGCACCACGACAGAAAGATCGATCAATGCGGTCATCACGAGCTCCTTGCGAGGAAGACCAGGCGGCGCTGCGCGGGATAGGTCCAGGCGACGAACACGATGGCCGAGCAGATCACCTTCGCGACCAGGTACGGCACGCGAAGCTTCACGGCGAAGACCTCCATCGCGAACGCCATGAGCAGCGCGGTGGCCACGGCGACGAGGCCGAAGCGACCGAGCTGCTCGGCCGTGACCGGCGTGCGGTCACGAAAGGCGATGTGCTTGTTCAGCATGAAGCACACCACCGCGCCTGCAGCGGCGGCGAAGAAGGCGGCGAGAGCGACCGGCGTTCCGTGCTCGACCAGGAGGACGAGCGTTCCAACGTCGACCGCGGTGGCGGCTATACCGCCCACCCCGGCAGCACACACCATGCGCATTTGGCCGAGCTGCATGACCCGGCTATGAGCAGTGGTCGTGCCACCCGGCAACTCCGCGAAACGAGCCGACGACGGTGGTGAAAACCGGACTACGGTGACGCCGGAGCGTCGCTACCTTCGTCACCTACATCGTCGTCGCCTGTCTCATCAGGAAGCGGCGTTTCCTCGCCAGCTTGCGCGCAGCGCGGGCGGCGGCGCGGCGCCAGCAGGCCCTCGGCGCCCTCGAGCGCGACCGGCTTGCCGCCGAGCTCGACAAGCTCCACGCCGTGATCACCGGCGAGCGCGAGCTTGCGATCGCTCACCCACTCGATCGCGAGGCCGCCGCTCGCGCGCTCGAGCTCGTCGACGTGCCCGGTCGACGGATCGGCGACGAACGCAGCGGCGCTGACGACGTTGGGCTTGGTGCACGAGTCGTCGAGCTGCGCGACGAATGCGAGGTGACCGCGATCGGGCGACCACGCGACCGTGCTGCCGTCGATCTGGCCGGGCACCGTGATCGTACGGCTCGTCAGGCCGATCCGGATCGCGCTCGCGAGGCCCTGATCGTCGAAGTCTCCGAGGATGCCGTCGGGCGGCGCTCGATGCAGGTTCGCGGCGCGGCCCTTGACGTCGAGCCACTCGGTCGGCTTCGGCGGCGGCGACAGCGCCTTGAGATGGCCGTCGTCGTCGAGCACCTGCCACGCGGTGCCGATGCGAAGCGCGACCCCCTTGGGATGCGCCGCGAGCCGCAGCGCGCCGCCGGTGACCTTGATCGGATGCGACGTGCGGCCGGTCATGAGGTTGACGAGCCCGACGCCGAGCTTGCCGTCCTTGGTGTGCGTGACGTACGCGATGCGACGCTGCGCGCGCATCGGCAGCGCGCCGACAACACCGCCGTAGCTGTGCGTGAGCCGCACGAAGCGCGAGCTCTCGGCGTCGAACGCGTACAGATCGCCGTGCGCCTTCACGACGAGCGCGCGCCCGATCGCCGCGAGAAACCCGGCGCGATCCGCCTCGACGCGCCGCCGCCAGGCCGCACCGACAGGTGTCGCGAGCCACGCCTGCAGCCCCGGCTGGTCGAGCGACGCGAGCGCCCACTTGCCGTAGTCGCCGGTGCCCGCGGTGACGAGCGGCGCGAGCACCCCCTCGGGATGCCCGGTCTTCGCGAGCGCGACCGCATCGAGCCAGGCGGCCTCGAGGTGAGTCGGATCGGCGGCGAGTGCCTCCTTGCAGCTCGCGGCGACCGCGGCCCAGTCCTCGCGCCCCTCGGCCTTGCGAGCGGTGCGAAAAGCGGGCTGCCCGGCGCGCTTGCGCCACTGAAATCCTTGGAGATCAGCCAGGCCCAGCGGCTGCGCGGGCAGCTCGATCAGGGCGGCATCTGCGGCCTGGGCATCGCGCGCGGGAGGGGGTGGCGGAGCCGCAGGCGAGCCGTGGCCACACGCGGTGGCCGCGATCAGCAGGAACGCCGGGATCCGCAATGCCATCCGCCTGCGACTTTATACGTCATTCCAGGGGGCTAGCGCCCCTTGTCGCAGCGCTTCCGACGGGTTATGAACCGCCGCCCGTGATTGCCCGCTGTATCTATCTCCTGGCTCCCGCCGGGGTCCTGGCCGCCTTCGGGTGTCAGGCAAAGCCGGAGTCGTCTGCGCAGACGCCGCTCCCGGCGGGCGTGATCGTCCACGATCAAACCGGCGTGACGATCGCCGAGCTGCGGCCCGGCCATCCGTGCCGCGCGACGATCGGACCGGTCGAGCTGATCGTCGGCGGCCCACCGCTGGTCGCGCAGGTCGGCGACACGCGCTGGAGCGGCGACACCGGCTCCAACGGCACGACCATCGCGCGCGGCTCCGACGCGATCGCGCGCGTGTTCCCGGTCGGCGATCCGACCCGCGTCGCGGTCATCGATCCTCAAGGCGTCGCGCTCCTGCGCGTCACGCTCTCCGGCGGCGACGCGACGGTCGCCAATGCATCAGGCCAGACCATCCGGCGCCTGCACACCAAGGTCGGCGGTGAGATCGTAAGCGATCCGCCCGCCGCGTCTGCTACCGGCACGAAAGACCTCGTGCTCGTGGCGCTTCTGTCCGCGCCGGAGCTCGCGCCTGAGGTCCGCATGCTCGCGGCCTGCGAACGCGTCCTCGTGAAGGGTTCCTAGATGTCCACGCAAGCGCAACCTATCCGCAACGTCGCGATCATCGCGCACGTCGACCACGGCAAGACCACGCTCGTCGACGGTCTGCTCAAGCAGGCCGGCACGTTCCGCACCGGCGAGGTGGTCGCCGAGCGCGCGATGGATTCGAACGACCTCGAGCGCGAGCGCGGCATCACGATCCTCAGCAAGTGCACGGCGGTGACGTGGAAGGGCACGCGCATCAACATCGTCGATACGCCGGGCCACGCCGACTTCGGCGGTGAGGTCGAGCGCGTGCTCGGCATGGTCGACTCCGTGCTGCTGCTCGTCGACGCCTACGAGGGCGCGATGCCGCAGACGCGCTTCGTCACGCAGAAGGCGTTCAACATGGGCCTCAAGCCCATCGTCGTCGTCAACAAGATCGACCGCCCGGGCGTGGACCCGCACCAGGTGATGGACCAGGTGTTCGAGCTGTTCATGTCGCTCGGCGCGACCGACGAGCAGCTCGACTTCCCGGTGATCTACGCGTCGGGCCGCCAGGGCTACGCGATCCGCGAGCTGACCGACACGCCGACCGACCTCGGGCCGATCCTCGACCTGATCGTCGAGAAGGTCCCCGCCGCGTCCGGCGATCCCGAGGCGCCGCTGCTGATGCAGGTCGCGACGCTCGATTACGACGACTACCTCGGCTACATGGCGATCGGCCGCATGCGGGCCGGCCGCGCGAAGGTCGGCGATCGCGTGCTGCTCGCGCACCGCGACGGCAAGAAGGAAGAGTTCCGCGTCCAGAAGGTGCTCGGCTTCCAGGGCCTCAAGCGCTTCGAGCTCGCCGAGGCGATCGCGGGCAACATCGTCGCGTTCACGGGCATGGAGAACCTGAACGTCGGCGAGACGATCACCTCGATCGAGAAGCCGACGATCCTGCCGCTGCTCAAGATCGACGCGCCGACGATCACGATGAACTTCCGGGTCAACGACGGCCCGTTCGCCGGCCGCGAGGGCAAGTACGTCACGTCGCGCAACCTCGCCGAGCGCCTGCAGCGCGAGCTCAAGAGCAACGTCGCGCTGCGCGTCGAGGACACCAACGATGCCGGCGTGTTCCGCGTGTCGGGCCGCGGCGAGCTCCACCTGACCGTCCTCATCGAGACGATGCGGCGCGAGGGCTACGAGGTGTGCGTCAGCCAGCCGCAGGTGATCCTCCAGACCGACGCCGACGGCAGGACCACGGAACCGTACGAGGACGCGGTCATCGATCTCGACGAGAACTACGTCGGGCCCGTCGTTGCCGAGCTCAACCGCCGCCTCGGCATCATGCGCGAGATGCGTCCGAGCGCTCCGGGCCGCACGCGCCTCGAGTACCGGATCCCGGCGCGAGGCCTGATCGGCTACCGCTCGCAGTTCATGACCGACACCCGCGGCACCGGCGTGCTGTACACGCAGTTCGCCGAGTATGGACCGCAGGGCCCGGATATCCGCACGCGCCAGAACGGCGTGCTGATCTCGAGCGAGGACGGCGTGTCGAACGCGTACGGCCTGTTCTATCTCCAGGAACGCGGCCAGATGTTCATCGGCCCGAGCGTCAAGAATTACAGCGGCATGGTGATCGGCATCCACGCCCGGGACAACGACCTCGTCGTGAACCCGAACAAGGCCAAGAAGCTGACGAACATCCGCACCACGGCGGCCGACGAGAAGCTCGTGCTCGCGCCGCCGCGCCAGCTCACGCTCGAGTACGCGCTCGAGTTCATCAACGACGACGAGCTCGTCGAGGTGACGCCGGAATCGATCCGCCTGCGCAAGATGATCCTCGATCACAACCTGCGCAAGCGCCTCGAGAAGAAGCCGAGCGAAGTCGACGCGTAGTCGGCTACGAGCCGATCTCGACGACGAACAGGTAGTCGAACGCCGCGGTCGCGTACTGCGCACCCAGGATGACCACGCCGGCGTGCGGGCCGATGCCCGTGCCCGGCGAAACCGTCTTGGCGCCCTGCGAGAGCGTGCAGGTGTGGGCCGCCCCGGAGAGCTGGTCGGTCATGACGACATCGCTGGTCATGCCGAACGTGCCCAGCCATGCGACGCTCGTCGTCTCGCCCGGCTGCGTCGGCCAGAAGCCATACGCGGTCGCCGTGTTGCCGTTGCTCGTGGCGCCCAAGGTGCACCAGTACGCCTGGTCGATCGCGTTGTTGCCGTTCTGCATCTGGACGAACGGGCCGCTCGACGCCGCGCCCATGGCGGTCACGCGCACCGACGTCACGGCGTAGGCATTGGCGAACTGGATGCCCGGCGGAAACGTGTACAGGAACGAGGCGGTCGGGCTGCCGACGACGAGCCGGCCCTGGCTCACGGACAGGGTGGCGCCGGTGCTGGGCGGCCAGCTCGCGATGTCGTTCGCGTCGTAGAACCCGTTCCACAGCGCGATGTGATCGCCCGGCGTGTTCGGGCGCGGATCGCAGGCATCGCCGACGCCGTCGTGGTCGCTGTCGGTGTCGGTCGATTCGGGGATGTGGGGGCACAGATCGCAGGCGTCGCCGCGGCCGTCGACGTCGTGGTCGCGCTGGTCGGTGTTCGCGATCGTCGGGCAGTTGTCGACGCTGTCGGGGACGCCGTCGCCGTCGCCGTCGGTCGGACCGTCGGGCGCCATGTCGACCACCGCGCCGTCGTCACCGTGCGCGTCACCCGTGGTTGCGGCGCGGGGCTGAAAGCTGCACGCGGCCGAGGCAAGCAGCGCGAGCGCCGCACAGAACCGCATCATCACAGCGTATCACCGCGCGCGCTTGGGCACGACGTGCACGTCGAACACGTAGTACACGCGCATGCGGTCGAGACCGACGCGGCACTGCGTCTCTCCGAGCTTCACGCCCTTGGCGATCCAGACGTTATGGTCGTCGCGCGTGACCATCTCGGCGGTGAGCAGCGACGGGTCATCGCACATCCAGCCACGGGCGTACGAAACATTCTTCTCGACGGTCGCGCCGACCTCGATGTCGACGCGCGGCGTCTCGACCGCCGGCGCCTGCGCGCGAGCGGTGGCCGCGAGCCCAGCGAAGACGAGAACGAGCGCGAGCGAACGCATGGCTAAGTCTTGCGCGCCGCGACCACGCCGGCAATCGCCGCGACGGCGGCCGCCGTTCCGCGCTCGGGATCGAGCGATTCCGCCCAGCCCTGGACGCGGCGCTGCCAGTTCGGCCGTTCGCTGACGGTGCCCGGCACGTTGTGCGGGACCGGATCGAGGACCAGATCGTCGAGCGCGACCAGCACGATCTCGGCCGGGCTCGTTGCGAGATCCTCGGTCACCGCGACCATCGTGCGTTCGACCTCGGTGAGCATGTCGCCCTCGAGCTTCGCGCCCGAGAATGCGAGCAGCGCGGTCTTTTCCTTCTCGCGATGGAGCCGCTCGGCGTGCTCCTGAGCGCCGTCGACGAGGCCGAGGTCGCGCTTGTCGTCGATATCGGTGCCGCGCCACCAGCCGGCGAACGTCGGCGTGTCGTGTGTGTTGAGGCTCGCGACCGCCTCCACCGGCGACGTAGCGGGCTTGCCGCCCGGCTGGCTCGGGAAGAACCACTGCCCGACATGCAGGCGGTACAGGCCGTGGCGCGTCATCGCCGGTCGCACGACCGCGGGCACGGTGCCGAGATCCTCGCCGGCGACCGCGCACTTCGCACGCACCGACTCGAGCGTGATGATCGCGAGCAGCTCCTCGTAGGCGTAGCGGATGTACACGCCGTCGGTGGCCGGCCGGCCCGTGGGCACGCAGTACAGCCGGAACAGTCCCATCACGTGATCGACGCGCAGCATCCCGGCGACGCTCATGTGGTGGCGCACGCACTGGATGAAGTAACGATAGCGGTCGCGACGCAGCGCGATCGGCGACAGCGGGGGCAGGCCCCAGTTCTGGCCGCCGAGGAACAGCGCATCGGGCGGCGCGCCGGCGGCGAGATCGAGCATGAACAGCTGCCGCCACCGCCACACCTCGTAGGCGTCGCAGTTCACGCCGACCGGCAGGTCGAGGTACAGGTGCACCGGCCCCGCGGCGAGCGCGTCGAGCTGCTTCTGCATCGCCCACTGGCCGACGACGTGGCTGTCGAGCCGGGCGGCATCCGCGCCGAACGCGATCGCCTGGGCGCGGGTGCGGATCATCGGCACGTCGTCGCGCTGCGGCTGCGGCCACTTCGACCAGCCGGTGCGCTGCGCCTCGCCGAACGCGCGGAACGCGGCGTAGTCGTACACGCCGTGCTCGGTCGCCCACGTGGCGATCTCCGCGCCGTGATCCTCGAGGACCTTCGCGGCCACGCGATCGAGCGCCGCGCGGCGCCACGCGTATTGCTCGCGATAGTCGATCAACGGCTTCGTGATCGGAGGCGGCGACGCACCGCTGCCGAGCGCGCGCAGGTCGAGATACATCTCGTTCCAGTACAGCCGGCTCGCCGGCGAGTACGGGCTGAACGCGAACGGCTCGTCGAGAAACGCCGCGAGGATCGGCAGCGTCGCGATGTAGCGCCCGCCGCGGCGGTGCACGGCATCGAACAGCTGGCGGAGCGTCGCGAGGTCGCCCGCCTCGCCGCTGTCGGCGTTCGCGAGCCCGTAGACCGGCGCGAACACGCCCCACGCACGCAGCCCGCTGCCCGGCGGTGCATGCGCCTTCGACGGCGACGAGATCACGAGCGTGTCGCCCTCGGCGCCTGCCGTCTTCCAGTGCGCGGCGTGATAACCGAGCGCGCCCTCGAGCCAGACCTTCGCGCGCCGCGTGCAGTGCACCACGCCGCCGGGCCACGCGTGCCCATCGGCGCCGAGATCGAACAGCCGCCCGTGCGCGCGGATCGAGCCGCCGCCCTCGAGCGTGACCTCGATCTCCCAGTCGTCGTCGAGCTCGGCGGGCACGGTGAACGGCAGCTCGAGCATGCCGTCCCACGCGATCGCGACGGGCGGCCCGACCTCGGCCCACCGCCGGCGCTCGAGCTCCCTCTGCGCCGCCGGCGCATCCTCGGGCCGTGCGAGGTTCAGATCGAGATCCCCGGCGAGCGCGTGGAGCGCCGCGAGCACCGCCTCGTCGCTCGCCGATGTCGGCTCGCCGCGCCAGCTCGTGTAGTCGGCGTCGATGCCGGCCGCACGCGCGAGGTCTCGTAGGCTCACGCGCGAACCCTACCGGAGCCGCCTCACGTGGGCCAGCAAGCTACGCGTGAGCTTTCGGGCCGCTCCGGACTGCCCCAGCGACCGGCAGCCGCCTCCAGCAGCCAGTCCTCCTTGGCGATGTGGAGTTCTTCGGAGGTCATGCACGGGATCGATGCAACGGGCGTGCACCCGCGCCGTGACAAACGGCCACGCTGTCTCCATTCGAGCGGGAGGTATCCAAGTGACAACATGCTCGAGCCACTCGTCGGTATCGCGCTGGACCTGTCAGCAGATCTTGCATCCGAGGAGCGCTTGCGCCGGCTGCTCGCGGTCGCGCGACAGCTCGTGCCGTGCGATGCGATCACACTCCTGCGCGTCGACGGCGACGCTCTGGTGCCGGTCGCGGTCGACGGGTTGCGCGGCGAGGCACTCGCGCGGAGGTTCAGCCCCGTCGAGTTCCCGAGGCTCGCGAAGCTCTTGACCGCGCGCGGACCGATCCACTTCGACCGCGAGCCGACCCGCGATCCGTTCGACGGGCTGTTCGCCGAGTGCGGCGACGTGCGGTCGCGGCCGCACGCATGCATGGGATGCCCGGTGATCGTCGAGGGTGAGACGATCGGCGTGCTCACGTTCGATGCGCTCGATCCGTGCGCGTTCGAACACGTCAGCGACAACACGGTCGCGATGCTCGCGGCACTCGCAGGGGCGGCGATTCGCACGACGCTCCTCGCCGGTGCGCTCGAGCAGGTCGCGATCCGCGATCACGTCGTCGCCAGGCAGCTGGTGCGCGAGGCATTCGATCGCGGGACCGGCGAGCTGCTCGGCACGAGCGCCGCGATGGCGCGCGTTCGCCACGAGATCGAGCTGCTCTCCCGCTCCGATCTGACGACGCTTGTCACCGGCGAGACCGGCGTGGGCAAGGAGCTGGTCGTCCAGACGCTGCACCGCCAGTCGCGCCGCCACGACAAGCCGCTCGTGCACGTCAATTGCGCCGCGCTGCCGGAGCAGCTGGCCGAGAGCGAGCTGTTCGGGCACGTGCGCGGATCGTTCACGGGGGCCGTCGATCACCGTGCCGGCAAGTTCGAGATCGCCGATGGCGGGACGCTGTTCCTCGACGAGATCGGCGAGCTGCCGCTGTCGATCCAGCCCAAGCTGCTGCGCGTGCTGCAGTCCGGTGAGGTGCAGCGCGTGGGCTCCGACAAGCCGTGTCGCGTCGACGTGCGCGTGATGGCCGCGACCAACCGCGATCTCCGCGAGGAGGTCCGTGCAGGGCGCTTCCGCAGCGACCTCTACTACCGCCTCAGCGTCTATCCAATCGAGGTGCCGCCGCTGCGCGACCGCCACGACGACATCGAGCTGCTCTCCGGGCACTTCCTCAACGGTGCGCAACACCGGCTCGGCCTCGCGCAGCTGCGGCTCAGCCCCGAGGCTCGCGCGCGTCTGGCCGATCATGACTGGCCCGGCAACGTCCGCGAGCTCGAGCACACGATCCTGCGCGCCGCCGTTCGCGCCGCGGAAAGCGAGCACGACGACACGATCGTGATCGAGCGCCGTCACCTCGGGCTCGATGCGGCGCCCGCGGTCGCAGCCGCGGCGACCCACACGACGCTGCCGCTGCGTGACACCGTCGACGCGTTCACGCGGCAGCTGATCGAGACCACCGTGGCCGCGTGCGACGACAACTGGGCCGAAGCCGCCCGGCGCCTCGGCCTGCAGCGCGGCAACCTCCATCGGCTCGCGACCCGGCTCGGCCTGCACTGACCGTCGTGGTCACTCAGCGTCAGCGCTGCGCATGACCGATGCGACCCGGACGCGTTCCGCCGGGACCGAGATCGCACGCATGAAGTAGGTCTTGAAGCTGTCGGCCCACGGCTGCTCGGCGACCGCGCGCGCCATGCAGAGCAGCCAGGCATCGCGCTGGGCCTCGTCGATCGCGAAGCGCGCGTGAAATCCGGGGATCGAGACCGGCCCGAACCGCGCGCGATACTCGTTCGGCCCACCGAGCCACGCCCACAGGAAAACGACCAGCTTCTCGCGGACGAGGTCGAGGTCGGCAGCATGCATCGCCCGGAGCTCGCGCGCCTCGGGAAGCTCCTCCATGTGCTCGTAGAAGCGCTCGACGACTGCGCGGATGCCCGCGCGGCCGCCCGCGGCCTGGAACGACGCATCGCCCGTGCCGTAGGTGACGGTCTCGATCATGGTCCGGGGGGTAGCAGGATCCGCACCGCGCGGCGCCCACCCCGATCGGCCGGCGGCGATCGCGGATCGCGGTTCAGCGTGGCCCTTGTCGTCGTCGTTTCGAGCCGGGCGTTCTCGTTGTGATAACGCTGGCGCCGGCGGAGGCCCGCGCGCGCGACGACCGCGGCACTCCAGCGTGGTACGGCGGTCGCAATGGCTGCAGGCATGGCTGCAGTCCTGTGTCTGATGTTCCTTCCTCTGACGGCCGGCGCGCTGTTCATGCTCGGCTCGATGGGCTCGTTCTCGGTCGGAGTCTTCCTCGCCGCCGCGACGTTCCTGTTGCTCGGCGGCGGGCTCGTGTTCGGAACCCTGCGTCTCGCGAACGGCTGGGAAGCCGAGTAACGTCGCGCGGTGCAGCGCCCGATCGAAGGCTTCCATCAGGATGATGTGGGCGACTGGGTCGCCGACCTCAGCTGCGGGCACGGCCAGCACGTGCGCCACAAGCCGCCGTTCTGGACCCGCGAATGGACGCAGACGCCGGAGGGCCGCGCCTCGCGGATCGGCGCCGAGCTCGACTGCGTGCGCTGCGATCACTTCGAGCTGCCCGAGAGCTTCGCACCCTACAAGCGCACGGCCGACTTCGACGAGCACAGCGTCCCCGCGGGCCTGCTCGCCGATCACTCGACGAAGCGCGGGGTGTGGGCGCGGATCCATGTCCTCGGGGGCGCGCTGACGTACATCGTCGAGCCGCCGCTCGCGCGCGAGCAGCTCGTCGCCGCCGGCGAGTCGGCGATCGTCGTCCCCGAGGTCGTGCATCGCGTTCGCCCCGAAGGACCGGTGCGCTTCTTCGTCGAGTTTCATCGTCGGCCCGCGTGAGGCAGCTGCGCAAACGACGCGCGACATCCGTGGAACGTGGAATGCAGCGCTGCGAGTGCAGATGCCCCACGGAGGACCACCATGCGTCACGCAAGAATCGCCACGTTCGCCCCGCTCGCCTTACTCGCCGCCTCGACGGCACACGCCGATCCCGCCGCTATGCCGCTGCGGCCGCTCTGCACCGCCGACCTGCCCGCGCGCTGTCAGCCGCTCGCCGACGTGCCGGCGTCGTCGACGACACCGGGGCCGCAGTTCGCTGCGCGCATTTCCGTCGCCAACTGCGTCGCGATGGAGTCGATGTCCAAGCTCGACCTCAAGCCCGACGCACTCTCGATCCACACGCTCGACACCGCGGCGCAGCAGAGCCTCGCGTTGCTCGACGAGGTGATCTTGAAGGGGGATGCGCATTACCGCGAGGTTGCCCGCGCTGCGAGGGCCGATCTGCTCAACGGGATGGTCGTGCGCATTCGCACCGTGGCGAACGATCCGAAGGACAAGAACGGGATCGAGCACCGGCTCGCACTGTGGACGAACGCGGCGTCGAGCACGATCGCGATGGGCCCGAGCTGTCCTGCCCCGGAGCAGCGGATCGCGTCGTAGCGCTAGAACGTCAGCGTCTTGACGCCGGCCGGCGTGCCGAGCAAGCACACGCTGGCGCGGTTGCGCGCGAAGATCCCGACGGTCACCACGCCCGGCCACTGGTTGATCTCGGTCTCCATCGCGAGCGGATCGTCGATCGCCAGGTCGTGGACATCGAGGACGGGGTGGCCGTCATCGGTGAGCACGCCCGCGCGCAGCACGGCGCGACCGCCGATCGCCGCGAACTTGCGCATCAGCTGCGGCGCGGCCATCGCGATGACCTCGACGGGCACCGGGAACTTGCCGAGGCGCGCGACCAGCTTCGACTCGTCGGCGATGCAGACAAAGCGCGGAGCGAGGTCGGCGACGATCTTCTCGCGCGTCTGCGCGGCCCCGCCGCCCTTGATCATGAAGCCGGCGTGGTCGATCTCGTCGGCGCCATCGATGTAGACGGGGAGCTCGGTGACGTCGCCGGCGTCGAGCACGCGGATGCCGAGCGCCTGCATGCGCTTCGTGCTGCGCACCGAGCTCGAGACCGCACCCGCGATGCGCACGCCGGGCAGCGCGTCGATGAACTTGTCGACCGTCGAGCCGGTGCCGACGCCCACGAGCTCGCCGGGCACCACGTGGTCGAGCGCGGCGCGACCGACCAGAGCCTTGAGCTCGTCCTGTGTCATCGGCGTCACGGCGTCACGCCTAGCCGATGAGGTGGAGCCACCAGCCCGGCATCAGGCCGAGCTCGAGCACCAGCAGCGGCATCAGCGCGATCACGAACACCATGCCGGGCGAGCGCGTGACCACGAACGGCTGGTTCGCCTCACGGAAGTACATCGCCGTGACGATCCGCAGGTAGTAGTAGATGCTGATCGCCGAGTTGACGACGCCGACGATGACCAGCCACAGCAGCTGGCCGTTGTAGACGTCCATCGCGCTCTTGAAGATGTAGAACTTGCCGAAGAAGCCACCGGTCGGCGGAATGCCACCGAACGAGAGCAGGCAGATCGTCATCGCGAGCGCGGCAGCCGGGTGCTGCGTGGCGAGGCCGGCCCAGTCATCGACGAGCAGGCGCTCGCGTCCGCGCGACCCGACGTAGGCGACGACCGCGAACGCGCCGATCGTCGTGACCGAGTACGCGATCAGGTAGTAGATGATCGCCGAGTGGGCGGTCGGCGAGCCCAGGCCCATCGCGCAGATGCCGACCATCAGCACGCCGGCGTGCGAGATCGACGAGTACGCGAGCATCCGCTTGATGTTGTCCTGGCGGATCGCGGTGATGTTGCCGACCGTGATCGTGAGGGCCGCGATGACGACCATCGGCGACGCCCAGCCGAGCGTGCCGTACGGGATCACGTCGCCGCCGAGCGCCATGCCGAACACGCGCAGCATTCCGGCGATCGCCGCGGCCTTGACGCCAGCGGCCATGAACGCGGTCACCGGCGTGGGAGCGCCTTCGTAGGCATCGGGCGCCCACATGTGGAACGGCACCGCGGCGATCTTGAAGCCGAACGCGACGACGAGCAGGAACGAACCGGCGACGATCAGGCCCGGGTTCGCCGACGACGCGAGCGCGCCCTGCATGTGCAGGAGCGACAGCGTGCCGGACGCGCCATAGAGCAGCGCGCAGCCGTACATCAGGAAGCCGGTCGCGAACGCGCCGATCAGGAAGTACTTCATCGCGGCCTCGTTGCCGCGGCGCGACCGGCGACGCATCGCCGTCATCACGTACACGCCGATCGACATCGTCTCGATGCCGAGGAAGATCGTGATGAGGTTCGCGGCGTGCGCGAGCATCACCATGCCCGACGCCGACAGCAGCAGGACGCCGTAGTACTCGCCCATCTGCCAGTCGTGCTCGCGCTGGTGGCCCGGCGACATCAGGGCGGTCAGCGCGGTGATCACGGCGAACAGGGCCGACAGGATGTAGCCGGTCTTGTCGGCGATCAGCATCGCCGAGCGCAGCGTGCCGCTCTGGTCGAGGTCGGTGAACAGCGCGTGGGTCTCGCCCGCGCCGAGCTGGCGATAGAGGATGATCGAGGCGATCGCCGAGGCGATCGAGCCCGCGACGGCGAGCCCGCACAGCGCGGTGCGATCGCGGCCCTTGTAGAAGGCCTCGGCGAGCACGAGCAGCATGCCCGTGATCGCGAGGATCAAGAACGGCGACATCCAGCCGAGGTCGTTCGGGTTGAAGCTCACTTGGCACCTCCGGTCGGTGCCGCAGCAATCGGCGCGGTAGCCGCGGGCAGCTGACCGTAGATGTGCGGCGGCCCGTCGGGCTCGTCGATGCGCTTGGTGTAGTCGTGGAGGAACTTGTCGACGGACGGCTGCATGGTGGTGAGCAGCGGTCGCGGGAACAACCCGAGGCCGAAGATGCCGAGCACGAGGATGATGAACACGATCAGCTCGTGCGCACGAAGGTCAGGCAGCTTGCCGTTCTTCGCCTTGTCGAGCTTTCCGAAGAACACCTTCTGGAACATGAGCAAGAGATAGACGGCGCCGAGGATGACGCCCAGGCACGCGAGCGCGCCGAGCAGGCGCGGTTCGGGCAGGTAGTGGGCGTGGTTCGCGGGGAACGTGTCCTGCGCGTTGAATGTGCCGAAGATCGTGAAGAACTCGCCGACGAAGCCCGACAGCGCTGGCAGACCCGCCGAGCCCATCGTGATGATGAGGAACAGGCCCGCGAAGATC
>Ga0207683_10003156_pt1 | contig 14393 bp, 12 predicted proteins | sample KBSM73metaG_FD_184333 | JGI IMG/M metagenome (GOLD analysis project Ga0207683, IMG submission 184333) | Miscanthus rhizosphere microbial communities from Kellogg Biological Station, Michigan, USA - KBS M7-3 metaG (SPAdes) (version 2) | ecosystem: Host-associated > Plants > Roots > Rhizosphere >...
ATCAATTTTCGGAGTGATGCGAACATTTTCATCGCTGCCCGACGCGCGCATGTTGGTAAGCTGCTTGGCTTTTACAACATTCACGAGGCTATCGTCCATTTGAAACCATTGTCCATGTTAAAAAGAGAATTTCGGGTACCTTGTAATACCAATACAAATCAATGCTCAATAGCCGATTAACTTTAGTATTCTATGTGACGATCTTGTTAGGAGTGTCGTGTCATAGCCCCCAGCGAAAAGTTTCAATAATTCCTCTGAAAAAATTGAATATTACAGATTCTACAGTAATAGATGGTAAAAAACTTATAGCGAGGGCTGAATACTATTTCGTGAAAGAGTATTCGGAAACAAAAAACGTCGATAAATATATTGACAGTTTTGTTGCGAAGACCAAGGCTGCTGATCTGGATAAATACACCGACTACAGTATTTTTTTTTATAAGGAATCATCACAAACTAATGAGAAAACTATAGCTGAATTGAAAAAGAAAGTAATTGACAGGTATTCCAACGATGATGATGCAATTTATCAGTATAAATGGTCTGATGGTGCATTTGTCGCTAAATATAAATTCAAAAATGGGGTTATAATAAATTCTGATATAAAGGTTTTCGATATACCAGAGCATTAATTTTTTTGATAGAATTATTTTGTCGGGGACGGCGATTGGTCATTTTCACCATCAACAACGTGAAATAAATAACAGGTATGCTTAGTAACAAACGCTTAATTATATTTTTTCTTTCTGTTTTTGTTTTAGAATCGTGTGATCATTCTCAGCAAACGTTGTCGATATCGCCTCTACCCATGCTCGATATCAGAGACTCCCTGGAAGTAGATGGAATAAAAACTTTTTCCCGGGCAGATTATTACCTGGTAAAAGGCTTTAGAGACACTAAAAATTCTGAACTTTTTATTGACAGTTTTGTTGCAAGGAAAAAAGCTGGCGATCTCGACAAATATTCTAATTATGCTATTGTGTTTTTTAAAGAATCTTCGCAAACAAATGAAAGAAATATTATAGAATCTCAAAAAAAAGTGATTGATAGATACTCTAATGATCATGACGAGATATATGAGTATAGGTGGGCAAAAGGATCGTTTCTCGCAAAATATAAAATTAAAAATGGGATTATTGTAAAACCTAAAAATGATATAAAGGTTAGCGATATTCCGAATCGTTAAGTTGATACGTGTTGAAACAAATCCTCCTCTGCACTACGTGCCATATCCTGAAAGATATACACTTCATTGAATAAAAATCAAAGGATATTTTTTGTCCGCGGTGTTGTTACGCACGACAATAAAATATTGATAAATAACAGGAACTTTTACCCATTCCCAATCCTTTCCCCCAGCGTCAGGTTATGCCTCGCTGCCGTTTCCTTCGCTATCTCATAACCCGCATCCGCATGTCTTATCACACCCATTCCCGGGTCATTGCGCAGTACTCTTTTTAATCGATGCTCCGCATCATCCGTTCCATCTGCAACAATTACCATTCCGGCATGTATGCTGTAACCCATTCCCACACCGCCGCCATGATGAAGGCTCACCCAGCTGGCACCGCCTGCTGTATTTACCAATGCATTTAATATCGGCCAGTCAGCCACCGCATCACTGCCATCCATCATCGCTTCCGTCTCACGGTTCGGACTGGCAACGGATCCTGTATCGAGATGATCGCGACCGATAACGATCGGCGCTTTTACTTTTCCTGTTTTGACCAATTCATTGAAGGCAAGTCCTGCTTTTTCCCGTTCACCTTGTCCAAGCCAGCAAATGCGCGCCGGCAATCCCTGGAAAGCAATACGATCCTTTGCCAGCGTTAACCACCGTTGCAATGATTTGTTATCAGGAAACAATTCGCTTATCACTTTATCAGTAACAGCAATGTCGTTTGGATCACCGCTGAGTGCTGCCCATCGGAACGGGCCTTTACCGAGACAAAATAATGGACGGACATAAGCAGGTACAAATCCCGGAAAGTTGAAGCTGCGACCGGGTTTAAAGTTCAGCGCCGGGGATTTGGAATTTGTAGCGCGTTTTTCATACTCCTCAGCTCTTGCACGGATATTGTTTCCATAGTCAAACGTGATAGCGCCTTTGTCCATGAGTTGCAACATGAGCTGTACATGCAGGTACATGCTCTCGTAACTGCGTTCCGTGTATTCATCCGGGTTAGTGTCACGCAGTACATTGGCCTGCTCATTGGTGAGTGTGTGGGGAACATAACCGATCAGCGGGTCGTGCGCACTGGTTTGATCGGTAAGCGTATCCGGGATAATATTTCTTTCCAGTAATCTTTGTAACAAATGAACGGCATTGCAATGTACACCGATGCTTTTGCCCACTCCCTGTTGTTTATAGCTGACGGCCTTATCTATCGCTTCATCTATAGCTGTAAATTTTTCATCAAGATATCTTGTTTCAATCCGTTTATCAATCCGCCACTCTTCCACTTCTGCAATCAGGGCAACACCTTCATTCATTGTAATCGCCAATGGCTGAGCACCACCCATACCACCGAGACCGGCGGTCACATTCAACGTACCTTTCAACGTGCCGCCAAAATGTTTATTCGCTGCGGCTGCATACGTTTCATAAGTGCCTTGTACAATACCCTGGCTGCCGATGTAAATCCATGAACCAGCCGTCATTTGTCCAAACATCATGAGCCCTTTCTTATCCAGTTCATCAAAATGTTCCCATGTGGCCCACTTCGGTACCAGTTGACTGTTACTGATCAATACACGCGGTGCATCTTTATGAGTTTTAAGAATACCAACAGGCTTACCACTTTGTATCAGCAGGCTTTCATCATTTTCGAGAACTTTCAATGCTTTGATGATATTGTCAAGCGCTTCAAAATTGCGGGCCGCTTTACCACGTCCGCCGTATACAATAAGTTCATCGGGACGTTCAGCAACTTCGGGGTTGAGATTATTCAGCAACATTCTTAATGCAGCCTCCTGTATCCATCCTTTACAACTGAGTTTATTTCCTGTCGGCGTTTTGTATTTGACAGGATCGTATGTCTGAACCATGATTGACGATTTGATGAGTGATGATGAACAAAGTTAAGGAAGAAGGAAAAAGTCCAACTCTATCGGGGTCTTGTTATGCAGAGGAAGGAGGCAACCCGGAGATTCCGGATAATGGTTCAATTGTACTGTTTTATTTTCGTATCGGTAGACTTTGCATTTATAGTTTAAGTGCAAATCCTTTTTTCAATCAACACTCTCTCGTCGGTTGTAAGAGAAGGTTTCCGGAATCGCAAGCCTGGCCTCAAAACTCCAACCGCACCTTAAACAAAAAACTTTCTCCTGAATCATCATCAGCCACCATATGCATTTTTATGCTGCGGTTTCTTTCGCTCTGAATGCAAACAGACTCCACTTTATGTCCTTTGAATACCGGATCTGTTCCGGGCAGATCGATCAATTCGTTTACTTTCATCTTATGCCGCCATATCTTTCTGTATCCATTCTCCACAATACCAAGATAGCTTATACCAATCGGGCCATCGTTATAATTATCCGGTGTATCCTCGACGGAAGTAGTAAATATCAACTGGTCATGTACGTAAGAATAAGTAAGACCGGATATACCAATCGTACCTTCATAAGCAGAGAAATCAATATCGAGCAATTCAATTTGTACGTCTTCCTGTTTGCGGAAAAAATCCGGGCTTGTAATAATTAATGTATTGTGGGAATTGGTATTATTAGCACGATTGCACAACACAAGAAATTCATGTATCTGCACGGCGCCTTCGATATTCAGATCTGCTATACCTTTTTCTTTTATCCGTTCGTAAAATACACTGGTGTCGAACGATTTTACTTTTTCGTTTTTCAGGTTTACCAATATGCCTTTATTCCGTGGATCAGCGGAACCTGAGCCCATTACCAGCAGGAAATTTTCATTATCGAGCTGCAATGCTGTTGTTGCTTCAAGGTCGGCCTTATGTTTTTTGGGAATGCGCTTCTGGCTGCTGTCAAACAGTTTTATCGTTCCTCTTGGTTTCCACCGTTTATTTGTAACGAGTACATTAGCGGCATCATCGCCAACAATGTACACATTGCCATCGAGGTATTCAATACCTGATCCGGATGGAAAATCTTTCAGTTCTTTATGGTCAAGGAGCTGTAGCTTCATAATCTATCAAAATCTTCTTTCAACTTGTCGTAAAGGTTACTAAAAATGCGGATATGGTCTGAATAAATTTTTTCCCGGTCGCCGGCAGGTATAAATTCCTTTTGTACAACAGCAAATCTTTTCACATCATCCCAGTCCTGTATCACCCCTTTTGCATGCATGGCCATATAAATGGCGCCCATAGCCGAGGCATCTGCTGTATTTAACACGTATATTTTTTTATTTAGAATATCCGCGAGCAATTGCAGCCATAGTTCGGATTGTGTAAATCCGCCGGTTGCATAAATAGCATCAACAGGTGATTTTCCTTCAATATTATCCAATACCTGCAGCAAAGAAAGACAAATACCCTCGATAACGGCGCGCATAAAATGTTTTAGGGTATGGGACGAACGTATGCCGATAAATGCGCCTTTTGCATCCGCATCCCAAACAGGAGCCCTTTCACCAAAAATGTAGGGAAGAAACAATAGACCGTCAGCACCTTTTTTAACATCGGCAATTTCTTTAAACATCCATTCGTAATCATTTTCAGACGCCGACTGTTTTTGCAAAAAAGTTTGCAGGAACCACTGCAGGGCTATACCACCATTGTTGATAGCACCTCCGTTTATGAATAAGTTACCAGCAAGTATATAACTGAATATACTTCCTTTATCATCCTGTATCGGCTTTTCCGTTACCACACGAATGGCGCCGCTTGTACCAATCGTTAATGCGGCAATACGCGGTGATAGTGCGCCACATCCAAGGTTCGCCGTTGCCCCATCCCCCGCTCCTGCTACAAACCGTACATCTTCATGCAGGTTCCACTGTTGCCTATAATTCTCTTTTAAACCTGTTTCGGTATGCAATACCGGTACCGGTTCAGATAAATAATCCGGATTGATGCCGCAAAACGCCAGGGCTTCATCACACCATATTAATTCTTTGCTGTTGAACAAACCGGTTGCAGATGCGATGGAATGATCTACCTGGTATTTGCCAAACAGTTTGTGCCAGGCATATTCTTTCATCGAAATGAACTTAAATGCCTTTTCAAATACATCCGGCTGTTGATCCCGTATCCATGCTATTTTGCATAGCGGCGACATGGGATGAACCGGTACGCCTGTTTTAAGATAAATGGAGCGGGCCTGCCCTGATTTTTTTAAGTGCTTTGCATAATCATTACTTCTTGTATCTGCCCATGTCATCAATGGCGTTAACGGTTTACCGTCTTTATCAACAGCAAGTATACTGTGGTAGGCAGCACTGAAACATACGGCGGCTATTTCGCGGGTGTTAATTTTTGTACTGATTTTCTTAAATACATTCAACAGCGCATTAAAAATTTCATCCGCGTCCTGTTCACCATAGCCATCCTGTGGCTGGTACATAGAGTAAGATGCCTTTTCTTCGCAAACAACTGCGGACAGTTCGTTTGCTGCGATTATTTTTACGTGCGTAGTACCGATATCAATGCCGACAAACAATGCCATATATGAGAATAAGCATCGAAAATAAAAAGCATTTCTTATTTACAATAAAATACTATTTTTATTCGCAGGAGTGATTTCATTTATTAGTTTATTATTTTTAGCGGGTTGTAAATGTAAAGCATGCCGCGAGCTGTTGTAGTTTGCTTTATATTTATCCTGTGTACTCTTCACAAAACATACTAATTCGACATTATGGGTGATTTACAAGTTAAGAAACAACCGAAACAATATGATGCAGTCATCGTTGGTTCGGGTGCAGGCGGCGGTATGGCTGCTTATGTACTGGCCAACGCCGGTTTGAAAGTTTGCCTGCTTGAAGCAGGTGCCATGTTTGATCCGAAAACAGATTCGTGCCAGTTAAAAAATCCGTGGAAGTCGCCGCGTCGCGGCGCCAGCACAAAGTATCGTCCCTTCGGTGATTTTGATGGATGCTATTGGGGTTGGCAGATCGATGGTGAACCCTACACACATGCTCCCGGCGATCAATGGGAATGGTGGCGTGCCCGCATGCTTGGCGGCCGTACCAATCACTGGGGAAGAATTTCATTACGTTTCGGGCCAAAAGATTTTAAACGCAGAAGTATAGATGGGCTTGGTGACGACTGGCCAATCGGCTATGAAGACATCAAACCCTATTACGATAAAATTGATCAGCTGCTCGGCGTGTTTGGCACGAATGAAGGGCTGGAAAATGATCCCGATGGATATTTTCTTCCGCCACCCAAACCACGTTTGCACGAATTATTTATAAAGAAAGCGGCAACAAGCATAGGCATCCCCGTTATTCCTTCACGTTTATCTATTCTTACCAAACCGGTAAATAAAGAAAGAGGCCAATGTTTTTATTGCGCACAATGCGGCCGCAGTTGCAAAGTATATGCGGACTTTTCATCGTCATCCTGTCTGGTTATTCCTGCGATGAAAACAGGAAATATTGATCTTGTGACGAATGCTATGGCCCGCGAAGTATTGACAAACAAAGAAGGTTTGGCAACCGGTGTTTCCTACGTGAGTAAAGAAGATATGCAGGAATACCAGGTAAGTGGCCGCACGGTTATTCTTGCTGCGAGCGCCTGCGAAAGTGCACGGTTATTATTGAATTCAAAATCGCCGCGTCATCCGAATGGTCTTGCAAACAGCAGCAATGTTGTTGGTAAATACCTGCACGATTCAACCGGCGCTGATATGGGTGGAATCATTCCTGAACTCTTCGATCGCAAACGCTACAATGAAGATGGTGTAGGCGGTATGCACGTATACACACCGTGGTGGCTGGATAATAAAAAACTTGATTTTCCCCGCGGTTATCATATTGAATATGGCGGCGGTTTCGGTATGCCGTTATATGGATTTAACTGGGGCATTGAAAATCTCAACGGAACGTATAAGATCAAAGGCAAACAGAAAGAAGCCGGCGGTTATGGTGTGTCGTTAAAGGAAGATTATCGTTATTTCTTCGGTTCGCATGTGGGCATGGCCGGTCGCGGCGAAGCTATCGCAAGAGAAGATAACTATTGCGAAATCGATCCTGAAGTGGTAGATAAGTATGGTATCCCTGTTTTACGCTTTCATACAAAGTATTCGGAGCATGAAATAAAACAGGCCAAGCATATGAAAGAAACATTTTCAGAAATTCTTCATGCAATGGGTGCTGTAATAACCTGGGGCGGTGATGATGGCCCTGAAAATAACTATGGTCTTCATAACCCGGGAAACATCATTCATGAAGCCGGTACAGTGCGTATGGGTAGTGATGCAAAACACTCACCACTTAATAAATACAGCCAGGCGCACGATTGTAAAAATCTGTTTTGCGTAGATGGTGGTCCGTTTGTATCGCAGGCAGATAAAAATATCACCTGGACGATCCTTGCATTGTCTATGCGCACGAGTGAGTATATAGTGGATGAGATGAAGAAGAAAAACATTTAACTAAGATTATTGTGATGAATAGGATAAGGAGGAAATTGATGTGACGGGCTGAATAACCCTGATTTGACTTAGTTGCGACGCTCCGTTCATCGTTCTGTCCTTTGGTCATCATAAATTGAAACGTATTTTTTAATCTGTAAAAACAAATTCCCCGAAACGTAATTACAAAATCCGGGGTTTCATATTATGGATAGAAGAAAATCGATTAAAACATTACTCGTAGGAACCGTTTCAACCGGTGTATTGGTAGAAGCATGTAAAAATGAAGATAAAAAGGAAGTGTTGAAGGATGATACTGCCAAGGTCAGCGGTCTCAACCGTATGAAAGAAGAAGCGGAATATGAAAAAGAAGTAGCCGCAAAAAAGTTCTTTACGGATCATGAGTTGGCAACGATTACCTTACTCGGTGATATCATCATTCCAAAAGATGATGTAAGCGGTAGTGCAAGCGATGCTAAAGTACCCGAGTTTATTGCTTATATCGTAAATGATATGCCGGAACATCAAACGCCGATGCGTGGCGGACTTCGCTGGCTCGATATGCAATGCCTCAACCGCTTTGAAAAAGCATTTACCGATTGCAGCAAAGAACAACAAATGCAATTGGTAGATGAGATTGCGTGGCCAAAGAAGGCAAAGCCCGAAATGAGGCAAGGCGTTGCATTCTTTAGTCTTATGCGCAACCTGACGGCTACCGGTTTTTATACTTCACAAATGGGTGTGAAAGACGTTGGCTATATAGGCAATTCTCCCAATCAATGGAACGGCGTGCCGGCCGATGTGTTAAAGCAATACAATATGGCTTATACGGAAAAAGAATTAAAGGAATGTGTGAATTACGACAAAGCCTGATAAATTATTTCCAATAGTAGTAATAGGAATGAGTGTCTCATTCCTATTTTTTTAAGATCAATTTTTGCCAAAAAATTTCAATAATGAAATACACAGATGAATTGACTGTCAAAGGAAAAATTGCATTGGTTACCGGTGCCGCCAGGGGTTTGGGAAGAGCCTGCGCTCTTGCACTGGCAGAAGCCGGCGCTGATATTGCAGTTGGATTGAGAGATATACATGCCGATGATGGCATTGTAAAGGAAATAGAAGCATTGGGAAGAAAAGCGCTGCCGCTGCAGATGGATGTGGCAAAAATGAATGAAATACGATCTGCAATAGAAAAAATAAAAAGCCATTTTGGAAGAATAGATATTCTTGTCAACAACGCGGGCATCGCACCGGAAAATTATATTGAGAATGTAACCGAAGAGGATTTTGATTATACAATTGATGTAAATCTTAAAGGAATGTTTTTTACAACACAGGCAGTTGGAAAATTGATGATACAACAGCAGTCCGGAACAATTGTCAATCTTAGCTCACAGGCGGGATTTATTGCACTTCCAACCGAATCGGTGTATTGTATGACAAAGGCAGGCATTGCACATCTTACCAAATGTATAGCTGTGGAATGGGCGAAATATAACATTACAGCAAATGCAGTGGCACCAACATTTATTAATACCCCGGGAACGAAAGAATATCTTGCCAATGAAGAAAATAAAAATCAGGTGCTTTCCAAAATCAAATTGGGAAGAATAGGCGAACCGAAAGATGTTGCCAACGCTGTATTATTTCTTGCATCACCCGCTGCATCGCTCATAACAGGTACAACATTATTGGTTGATGGTGGATGGACCGCTGTTTAAAGTTTCGACTTTGTTTCTGTCAGTCCTTTACCTGAAATATAATCCAGCAATTCTTTTGCATCCCCACCGCCTTTTTGTGCATGATGCAATAATGTCAATCCGTGCGGACCACGTGCCGTAAGATATTGAGGAAACGCTTCGAGGAATGGTTTTACAATTTGTGTTTTACCCAGCATCGTTAACACAAATAAATTTGTTCTCGCTCCTTTGCCGATAAGATAATTCGCTATTTCTTTATTACCTACATGCCCCGCTCCTTCCAATGCCGTTTCGAAATCGCCATTGCCCCAATCAAACGTTGAATAAAGCAACTCCGGTTTATCACCTAACATCTGCTTTACTTTATCCAGGTTGCCATGACCGGCGATGACAAAATCTTTAACCATAGCACCTGGTAATGGATCTTCGGGCATTGCAAAACCAAATGCAGGAATGGCGATTGCCGATGTACCGAGTGTCACTGTTTGAAGAAATTGTTTGCGCAGCATATAAAGGATTTTGTAAAAGGTACGAAAAGAGAGTGCACTGCCCCAAACCGTTTATCAATCTGGCAGGCGATACTTAAAATAAAAAATGGTTTGATTTTTATAAAACAATCAAACCATTATTAGTTAAATGCGATGAAATTTAAAAAGTCAACCCGTCAAACCAATTCTTCTTTAGCGGTCTTACTGTAGTCATCTACTAATTTGCGTTGTATATCGAATGGCACCGGCACATATTCATGAAAACGCATTTTAAATTTAGCCCGGCCTTGTGTAATAGAACGCAATGATGATGAATAACCATCCATTTCTGCCAACGGTACTTTGGCCAACACCTTTTGAAAATGACCTTCATTGTCTATACCTTCTACGATCGCCCGACGGCTTTGCAGATCGCCCATTACAGCACCGGTAAGATCATCAGGGCATAATACTTCAACGGTGTAGACAGGCTCAAGTATTTGCGGATCGGCCTGCTGAAATGCATGCCTGAACGCCTGCAGCCCGGCAATCTTGAACGAAATATCATTACTATCTACCGGGTGCATTTTACCATCGTAAACACACACACGTATATCCCGTGCATATGAACCGGTAAGCGGACCATTATGCATTTTTTCCATCACCCCCTTTAATATGGATGGCAGAAAGCGGGTATCGATAGCGCCGCCGACAATACAATTATAAAAAACCAATTTACCACCCCAATCCAGTTCATGTACATCTCTACCGCGCACATTCAAATCTTTTGGTTCATCCATTCCTTCGTACCACGGCTCAATACGCATAAACACTTCCCCGAATTGACCGGCGCCACCGCTTTGTTTTTTATGGCGGTAGTTGGCATCTGCCATTTTACGGATAGTCTCCCTGTAAGGAATTCTCGGCCGCGTGAATTTAACGTCTACCTTATACAAATGCTCGATCTTCCACTTAGCAACGGCCAAATGCATATCACCCTGGCAATGGATCAATGTCTGCTTCAATTCAGGAGAATATTCTACAATCATGGTAGCATCTTCTTCCCGCAATTGGTGCAATGCCTGTGAAAGTTTTTCCTCCTCGCCTTTCTTTGTGGTTTCGATGGCCACGGTCATATTGGGAGAAGGAAACCGGATCGGGTTCAATTCATAATTTTTTCCTCTTGCGTGCAAGGTGTTGTTGACATGAGTGTTTTTCAATTTCAAGGTTGCGCCGATATCGCCCGCAACCAGTTCGTTGGTGTTAACGCGTTTACTTCCTTCCACAAGAAACAACTGGTTCAGCTTTTCAGATACGCCGGTAGATTCGTTTTCCAGTTCCATTCCACTTTTCACTGTGCCCGAATACACTTTAAAGAATGACATTTCTCCAACGTGCGGTTCAGAAACAGTTTTGTAAATAAAAATGCAGGCAGGGCCACCGGCATCACAAGTTATCTTGTCACCGTTTGTTGAAATTTGCGGCGGCATTTCGTTTGCACTTGGGCACACGTTATCTATAAAGCCCATCAACCTGCCACTGCCCATATTTCTTTCCCCTGATAAACAGAATAAAGGAAACAGGTCATGATTGATCATAGCCTTCTTCAACCCGGTCTTCATTTCATCCTCATCCAGTTCACCTTTATCAAAATATTTTTCCATCAATGTTTCGTCGTTGCTCGCCACTGCTTCAATCAACTCTTTATGCAATTCATCTGCTTTTGCTCGTTCTTCGTCGGGTATCGGCAGTTTTTCCGGTTTACCACCGGCGTCTTTAAATTTATACATCGTCATGCGCAGCACATCAATTATTTCATGAAAGCCGGCGCCCGTTTGCCGCGGATACTGAACGACCACGACATTACTTCCAAAATGCGCTTTTGCTTCCCTTACCGTTTTGTCAAAATCTGCATTATCATCGTCCAATTTGTTTACAGCAAATATCATCGGTGTTTTGAACTGTTCTGTATATTCCCAGATGATATCTGTTCCTACTTCCACACCCATCACACCATTCAGCAGCATTATACCGGTGTCGGCCACGCGAAGTGCAGAAATAACTTCACCGGCAAAATCATCATAGCCCGGTGTATCAATGATATTTATTTTATACCCGCGCCATTTTGTATGCATCAGTTTACTGAAAATTGAATTACCACGTGCCTGTTCCAGTTCGTGGTAATCTCCTGTAGTATTACGTTCTGCAATACTACCCCTGCGGTTAATAAGGCCTGCTTCATATAGCATGCACTCCGCTAATGTTGTCTTGCCGGAACCTGCATGGCCAAGCAAGACAATATTTTTTACGTGTGAGGTATCAAATTCGGGCATTGTCGTAAAGTTTAAAGTTGAATGTTTAAAGTTTAAGGTTGGAGAAAACGGTGAAGCACCAATGGCACCGAACCTTTAAACTTTGTTTCGGTCACTGTTAAGTTCAAAGTTTAATTTTATTCAAAGACGAAATAACGTTACCACGTTGGTAATAACTTTAAACTATTAAACCTCAAACTTTTTAACTTGATTATTGCGTTCGCTCTAAAAACCCCGTGAATTCACCGCGGAGTTCCTGTAATGTGTTTTCCAGCGATTGATACTGTTCAAAAAGATTTTCATGTTCCGCTACTGTTTCTTCATGTAGCTGGCCTTTGTTTGCTTCCATTTCAAAATTCACTTTGCGGTCGTGAACTTTAATCGCCTGTTTTAAATCGTGGATGTTGATGAGCTGGATGTGAAATTGATTCTGCAGATGTTCTACGTCTTGCAACCGGTCTTTTGGGAGAGTGTGGCCTACAGCCTGCTGGAGTCTGACTTTGTCTTGCGTGAATTCTTCACGATAAGAACGCAGATTGGCTCTCCAGGTACTACACTCTCCGGAGAGCTGTGAGATGTCGGTCTGAACCATGGGATTTAAAATTTAAAAGGTCAAGAAATCGGGTTGAATCGTTCCGGGGGTTTAGGATAATTCTAATTTAAGCCATTTTTGCGGCAAAAACCAGAAGTTTTTTCGCACATGACCTGCAAATAAAGATTCAATGCAAAAGGTTATAAGAGGTAACCCTGAGACACCCGACTTGACATAGTTAATGTTTTATACAGAGTGTGAAATAGTTTTGAAGAATAACTATATTAAAATATCCGGTAAATCAATTTTATACCACAGGGAAACATCGGGTAGGGTCCGCCATTATCAAATGTAAAATCAGCATTGTCAACAGGCGATGAAAGAAATGTAGCGCCCAAAGGTTGATTTTTTGCGACCGTTTGTTTGAATTTAATACCCACACCTGTATAAAATTCAGCAGCCCAGCGCTGGTTCCAAAGACGACAGAGCCAACCCATTTTCACAGCAACACCCTGTTCCTTTTTAACCTCGTTGTACGGTGCAAACTGGTAAAAGTCACACTGCCCGTTCACACAATTCATTCCGAAATCATCCCATCTCCTCGCTGTTACTTTTTTGTAGTGGAATTCAATGGCGCCAAACCATCCTCTTTTCCCATACAAATAATCGCGGAAATAGTATCTCAATTCGCCACGTAGTTTAATGCCCCTTATCTTATCTCCGCGATTAACAAAATTGTCAGAGGAGTTATTGGCACCCGTATAGTAAGGTGAATAAAAAATATACATGGGATCTATATTTACTGCCCATCGTGGATTCCACTGAACACCTACTCCAAGCATTGCACCGGCATCTACCTCTGCAAACGAAAATGGATTTGTGCGCAACGTGAACACAGGAAAATTTCCCATTTTTTGTTGTGCTGACGACAGCAGGCACATACACAGCGACACAATCAATAAACAATAACGCATGCTGATCAATTGAGCACATTTGAAATAAACACCGGGTTCAATGGATCAGTTCCAATATCATACAAAGCAAATCCGTCGCTAACCTGGCAAATAAGAATGTTATCATAAGGAATGACATCATAAAACGTTTTGTCATGAATCTCCGACACTCTGTTCGGTACATAAGGATCTGATACATCAAAAATGGCCAAACCATTTTCACCATCACATACATACAAGGCATTTCCTGTTACGCCTAACCCATAAGGCGAGGTTAATGGCAGTGTGGTTTTTAATACCGGTGATGATAAGGAACTGACATCATACACTACCAATGAGCTCATGCCCCATCCGCAGGGACCATCGGCTCTCAATGTTGCATACGCCGCATTATCTTTTACCACAACAGGATCGCAGGACATACGGATTTGATAAGTAGCAGAACCCACCAAATGAGGTTTGTCCGGATTTGTAAGTGACAAAATATACATAGATGATGATGACCCGATAAATAATTTATCCTGGTAGGGAAATATTGGGTCAATGACCACAGAATATATGCCCTCGTGCAGGCCTACCATCATAAATTTGCCATTCCATGGGAAAGGAACCGCATAAGCCGTATCTGTGGCATTATAAGCGGTTATAAGTGTCGGTATATTTCCCGGGTGCAATTCACCTTTTATCCGGCCAGACCAGCTCCATCGGTAGGACCGTAAGAATGGCTGTAAACAATAATGGCCATTTACCTGCCTGATAGATCTTTGGACATTGAAGTCTATGTGTATAACCGATTGGCCCCCAGGCAAAGTATCGATGCTGTTAGTTGATAGCTTTAAGTAAACATATGGACTGCCATAACAGATACTGAG